>ERZ832317.76-NODE-76-length-122187-cov-18.898487_pt1 | contig 122187 bp, 128 predicted proteins | sample MGYA00519695_ERZ832317 | MGnify/ENA primary metagenome ERZ832317 (study PRJEB31850, sample SAMEA3708726) | human gut metagenome | biome: human gut; feature: human-associated habitat; material: faeces | place: China | collected 2014 ...
GATGCAGGTTCCCGGTTGCTACCTGGTTCCCGGATCCGGATGTAAGTGTAAGCTCACATCCCTCATACCGGGTATCCGCACTCTGGATAAAGCAGTAAAGCGAATAGGCACTGTTCTGCCCCTTGATCTGTTCCACAGAGGACTGCAGGGCAACCATCTGTTTCTCCATGTAATTGATTTTGGCATTTGTGCTTGCACCTTCAAATGAATCCGCAACAGTATCTTCTCTTATGCCAAGGATTCTCTGGATCACAGACGGCATGTTGTCAGTGACACTTCCAGCTACCGGAACCTGTCCCCAGATCAGAGCGAATACGACAAGTAATGTAACTGTCCTTATCCATCCGTTATGATCGTGTATTAAGTTTTTAGGTTTGTGTTTGGGATTACCGTGTTCTGTCCCTTGCTTTGGAGGATCTGATTTTACCCCCCCCCGAAAATTTTCGAAACTTTTGTAAATAAATGTTTCATTTCCGGCTCCTTTCTTTTTAATGCGTATGTTATGGAATTTATAAAACAAATTCCGGGCTTCTCAGTTGTTGAATTGTAATTTTTAAATTAACATCTATTAACTTGTTAACATTTGTTAATAACTTAAAAAATGTCTGTTTCCATATCTTACAGTTTTTGTGATCCTGCTTTCCCAATACTGTGCTTAGTTAGCAGGACCACGGTGTTTATATGGTTTGTATGGATTGGTGTAAAAAATATTTTTACAATAGTTACTTTCCGATCTTCCCGGACTGACCTCCACAGTAAAGCCAGATGTCTTTTTTAAAAATGCGCCTGCTTTAATTTTTTCTCCTATGGTAAAAAGACTGATCCAGGATTCCACTGCTTCTTTTTTCTCGCGGTGAATTGTGTAAGATTACACACCTGTAATCATACACTGGAAGTCCTGTACTCCCTTTCTTCCGATAATACTCTGATGTTCAAATGTCCTTATTTCCTCACGGAACCCCATATAACTGCAGACTTCATTTTCAGGAGAAATTTATGTTAAAATCCGGCAGAACCTGATTTTCATGTTGTCGCTCTGCTGGATTATAACCGTATGTTGGATATACAGCATCTTATGCCCGGTGTTCCCTGATGCATCCCGCGCGTACAAGAAAATATGGGTCACATGGTGCTCCACCACGTCTCCGTGAATAAAAATATGGGTCACACGGTGTTTCAATAAATGGAACGCATTTACCGTAACGTACAAAATCCATATGCGTATTTGTTACACACGCTTTGCAGATTTCATTGTAGTCAGCCTTGGATACATCTTTTACCAGATATCTTTCCTCGCTTCCCATTTCACAAATAAGGATACCATGAACTGCATCCTCCCCTTTGTTTTCTGTGTATTCCAGTCGGGATGCCTCGATAATTGACAGGTTTCCACCGTCCATTTGGACTAAAACTCTCATAATTTTTCTGTTCCTTTCTACTACACTGCCTGTTGCTTACTGTTCTGACTCAACATGGATGGAATCAATTGTAATATTCCCGGCCAGTGCAGCTGCCTTGTAATCCGCATCTACATAGATGTACAGATATCCACTGCCCTGTTCATAGCTGCAGACTATATCCGGGGTCGATGCACCATACTGTATGGTGATGTTGCTTGTCGGCTTGATATTGGTCAGCCCCACAAGGTTTCCATCAATTTTCCACCGGATGCCGCCGGCATGTGTTCCACCGGTTACATTCTCGTACCGCACCGTTTTATCTGCATTTGATCCCGTACTGTTCATAAGCACAATATTGTCTGCCCACTGGTCTGTATCATCAACCTTCTTGGATACCTCTGTGATTTTCTGCCACAGTGTAGCAATTTTTGCAAAAATTGTATCGCCTTTTACATCCGCCGCGTCTGAGGAATCCCCCATTGTCTTTTTAATGGCATTATCCGCATTCTGACGGGCAGTGGTTTCATTTTTTATGGATTTTGTTACATCGGAAAGATTTGTGGTAAGTCCTGCCACCCCGTTCTTAAGCGTTGTGATGTCTGTTCCATCCTGTTTCAGCTGATCATCCAGTGTTTTGATCGTGGCTTTTACATTTGCAATTTTCTGCTGCGTGTCAGCGTCAAGACTGCTGATATCTCCGGATAACGTCTGGTTCAGCTGGTCAAGGGCAGCCTGCAGATCTGTTTTTGCCTGAGCGAGAGCCTGTTTATTCTCCGCACTGGCATCATCCGTATATTTCTTCTGTGCCGCCTCAACCTCGGACATCTTATCATTTACATTCTTGATCTGGTCATTGATACTGTCACCAAGTTCTTTCTTTGTCTGGTCAATCTGGTCTTTTCTGTCCTGTATCTCCTTATCAATGGCTTTCTGCAGTGCATCAGTAAGGGAAGTTGTGCTTCCGGACAGCTGGGTGATCTTCTCGTCGAGCGAACTGTCACCGGCATTAAGTGCATCCAGTGCATCTGCGATCTGCTGGTTGATATCTGCAACTTTCTTTTGTGTTGCATTATCCAGTCCATCCACAGTGTCAGACAGGGAATCAAGGTTGCCTTTATATGCACTAAGGGAATCCTGCAGGGCCTGTTTTGCATCCTCAAGTGCAGTCCGGTTCGACTCTGACTGATCATCGGCATATGCCTGGCTTGCTTTCTTGTAGGCATCCAGCTTCTCCTGTACATCCGACATGTTATCAGCGATTGATCCCTTGATATCCGTGATGGCAGATTCCCTCTTCTGGCTCTCTGCATTCAGTGCTTCCTGAAGTGTCGTGATGTTGTCACCATTTGCATCAATCGTCTGTGAAAGGGATGCACACTCATCAGAAAGGCTTTTAAAGTTCTCCCCGATAATGTTCTCAATCTGTGTCACAGCATAGCTGAGCTGGTTGATTGCTTTCGTATACTCCTTCTCATTTCCGGAAAGGACACCGACGAACTGTGCTATCGTCATATCAGAAGTATCAACAACTTCCGCTCTGTCAATGGAACCTTTCTTTGCGGTGATCCGGCGCAGGAAAGCATTTTTTACGTTGATCTTCCCACCAAGGTCGTCCGCATTCTGATTGATCTGTTTGATCTGTTCATTGATATTGGTTACGGACTGCTGTACAGTTGCCATCTTGTTATCAAGGTTTGAGCTTGATTCCTTCTGTGAATCCTTGATCTGGCTGCTTAAAGAAGTAATCTGTGACTGCATACTGTTAATATTGGAAGTTATGGAACTCACAGAATCCTTAACACCTTTGATATCACTTGCCACTGATTCTGCCGCTTTCTTGGCAGAGCTGCTTTCTATCTCACTAATCTCAGCAGATGTAAAATAGTCGGTTCCCTTTACCGGTGTCTTTACATTTTTTTCTATCTGCTTAATAATGTCATTCTGGATTTTTGTAAGTTCCTTCTCTTTCACTACGGTATCCGTATTCTTTAGTACATCTTTTACCGTTTTGGTGACGTTGAGCTGCTTTGTGATCTGCTCAATCGTCTGCGGGGAAAGTGTTACATCATTTCCTTTGATGTATTTTGTTATGGTATTCTGCAGGCTGCTCTGGATATTCTTCTCAACTGTGTTCTGAATGGCAGCCACATCATCATCGGATATTTTGGAAACATCTGTATTTCCGACTGCACCTTTCACAGCCGATTTGATCATTCCCTTGACCTCAGAACGCTGTCCTTCGGAAAGTGAGTCCATACTGTAAGATCCTTCTGCTGCAACAGCCTTTTCCACAGTCTGCTTCACGTTTTGGGTAACCTGCTTGACAAGTTCCTTTTTTGTTACCTCCGGCAAACTGTCCTTGATATTTTCGCTGACCGCACGCTCTACCATTGCAGTAGAAACGTAATCACCTATTTTTTCAGATAATACCTTTTCTGCAATCTGTCCGGTCACATCATCATCCATCTGACCGGTAACCTGATCAGACACCTTGTCGACGAATGCTTCTGCAAGAACAGCTTTCTGTCCCGTATTCTGTCCGATGATAAAAGTGCCAAGAATAACGAGGGCAAGGCTTAAAGCTATACATATCAGCTTAAGCCCATGTTTTTTTCGTTTCATGAACATTTTTTTTCCTCCTTTTTGTTCGTCAAGTACGCATTGTTTCGTTGATTATATCATTTATATACACTTTCTTTATCTTTATATCACAAATACATGTTTTCGTCAATTTGTTTCGGCACTGACTACGGTTCTCATCCACTAAAAAAGCAGGCAATTTTCTGCCTGCTTTTTATCACCTTTGCCGTATTTAGTTTTTCACTATTTCTTTGCTTTCCCTATTACTTTTTGTATCGCTTTTTTCCCTGAAGTAATCTTATGATATCCCGTTTTAACACTGTTTCCATTGTCGTATGTTATGGTCATTCCCCCTTCGTTATCTCCTGGGACATGATAATAATATCCCGAATATTTGTTGTCCGGCTTTTTTTCAGAGAATTCCCAATAGGTACCATAATTATAAAGAATCGCATCCGAAAACGATTTATCATTATAATATTCCGCAAACATCAGCGTGCCATCATCTTGATTAAAAGTTACTTCCAGATCATCTCCTGAATCAGCATAGCTTTGAACTGCTACCCCATCCTCGTATGCAATCTTATACACATTGCTTTTCGGTGTCCCGTTGTACTCTTTGACCGTATACTTTAAATCATTTTCTTTTATCAGCTGCTGTATATCGTTTTCCGTAGTATCAAAACTGACTGCCAGAAACACTTTCTGCAATTTATCATACTCTACTTCTGGCTTTTTATCTTTGTTATGAGTTTTTTCCTTTATGACTGTTTTTGGGGCAACTTTTGTATTTTCTTTGGTATTGCCCTGATTCTTTTCACTTGTGGTTTCTGTTTTCGCCTGTGTCTCAATCATGCTATTGTTGCTATCAGCCGTATTGTTTTCATCTGACGTTCCACTGAATCCTATAACAAAATATATGATCCAGGCAAATGCTATGATTACATATCTGAATACTGGTTTCAGTTTTTTTGCGCGCAGCATTATGATTGTTAATGGAACCGGAAAAATAAAAAGCCATCCTATTATCCATAGAAAAAGATGTTTTTTCTTTTTATGATTATTGTTTGTGATATTCACGGTTGTCGGTGTTTTTTCTTTTGGTATCTCGGAGCCGCAGAACTCGCATATATCTTTTTGCGTCTCGGCACCACAATATGGACATTTCATATTTTTCCCTCCTGTCAGTGATTTTATTGTAACACAAGACAGCAGGGAGTTGTATTGTTAATTATTTTTTGACTTCGTAGATCTCCCCCTTCTCTATATCATAAGCAATCTTCTTTTTATAGCTTTTTCCGCTCTTTGTCTTCGCGGTTTTCTCAATAGTCTGTTTTTTTAACAACTTCTTTACATCAGATGCAGTTATCTTTACCCAGCAGGCATTTTTCCACAGTCCGTTCAGCTGACAACCATTTTTATAATTCGAGCAGAAGAAACCCTTCGGTCCTTCAATAACCTCTCCTCCGCATTTCGGACATGTGATTTTATCTTTTCCAGCATCAAAGTCAAAGGAAAGTTCCATTTTGTTTTCTGACTTATCCACATTCATCCTAAGAGCTGCATCAAATTTCTTTCCACTCTTAGATACCCACCCCTTGATCCGGTTGGTTATACCCTTTTTTAAAAGATCATTCATTTCTTTGTCACCAATCAAGATTCCAAGCATCGGGCCAATATGAAAGGCACATCCTTCATCCTTCCGGATATAGTTTTCGCATTTATATCCATACTTCTTATGATAGGTAACCTTTCCACCACATAACGGACACTTGAATTTTGTATCTTTTACAAGGGACTCACCTTTATAATTTTCTCCACCATTTTTTTCTTTGATTGCAGATACTTTATCCCGGACAAACTCATTGATCTGTTCCTGGTACTCGTCCCTGCTCTTTTCCCCATTTTCAATTTCTGAAAGCCCCTGTTCCCATTCTGCAGTCATCTTTGGAGAAAGCAGCTCCGGGAGCACATCCTTCATAATATCATAAATGACATATCCATCATCTGTCGGCCTTAAAACCTGTGTCTTTTTCTCAACCTGTATATAGCCAATAGCAATCAGCTTCTTATAAATATCGCCTCGCGTTGCTGATGTACCAATACCAGATCCCTTGATCTGTGCCCGCAACTCCTCATCTTCGATCAGATTTCCTGCATTTTCCATCGCAAGGATAATGGAACCAGAAGTATAACGGGATGGTGGCGATGTTGTACCTTTGTCCGTTACATATTTCGAATCATAAACATCACCTGCTTTGAGATTCTCATAAACGGATAAATCTTTTTCATTCTTGTCTTTCTTTAAAATTCCTGCCACTTTCATATAACCAGGATCTGCAAGCACTTTATCTGAAGCAAAAAAATGTTCTGTACCCGCAAGCATTTCAAGTTCATATTTTTCATATACCGCTGCCGGATAAAAAATACTTAAGAATCTGCGTGTGATCACTTCGTACACCGCTTTTTCATCGTACTTAAGCTCTGAAAGTGCACCTACATCTCCTGTTGGGATAATTGCATAATGGTCTGTAATTTTTGAATCATCTGTATATTTTGTCTTTTCTGTTCCCTGATACCATCCATTTTCAAGAATCTCATCCACATATCCTTTCATTGCATCGTATCCGGAAAGCCCTTTGATATTTGTTACAATTTCTTTTGCTATAGCAGATGAAAGCACCCTTGCATCCGTTCTTGGATATGTAGTAAGTTTCTTTTCATACAAACTCTGTGCTATCTCAAGTGTTCGATCCGGTCCGATCTTAAAAGACTTTGAGCACTCTGCCTGTAGCTCTGCCAGATTGAATAACAGCGGGGCATTTTTCTTTACGTCTTTCTTTTCGCAGGATACAATCGTTACCGTATCCGGAAGCCCTGCAATCATTTCCTTTGCATTTTTTTCTTCACGAAATCCTTTTTCTTCATATAAAAGAGGGGAATCCTTATATCTGGAATCATTTGTTACTTTCCAGTTTCCAATCACAGCACCTCCATCCGTTGAAATCCGGTTGGCAATTTTATAATAATAGGTAGGTTTAAAGTTTTTGATTTCCCGTTCACGTTCCACGATCATTGCAAGGACGGCCGACATTACTCTTCCTGCCCGGATCACGCCCTTTGTTGCTGTCTTCGATTTTGACTTATACAAGTTCCCGTATTTAATGCTCAAAACGCGGGAAAAATTGATACCAATCGCTGAATCAGCGATAGCCCGCATATATCCTGCCTGTTTTAAGTTCTGATAATATTCTGTATCCAGAGGTTTTGCATCCCGGATTCCATTTCTGATTGCATCTTCTGTATGAGAATCAATCCATACTACTCTTTCCGTAAGCCCTTCCCGGATTCCCGCCTGTGCCCGTACAAGCATCTGGATGTATAAGCCTTCTCTACCAGCATCACCGGCATACAGAATTTCATCTACATCACTTCGATGATACAGTTTCTTTATTACATTGAATTGTTTTTTTACATTCTCTATCACTTTGTATCTATACTCGTCCGGAAGGAATGGAAGTGTTTCCATTCTCCATTTTTTCAATTCCGGATCATAGTCCTCTGGATAACAAAGACTAACGAGATGACCGACACACCATGTGATAATGTAATTGTCATCTTCCATATAGCCATCTTCTTTTTCTGTTACACCCAAAACCTCTGCGAAAGAATTTGCAATTGAAGGCTTTTCTGTAACCACAATCGTTTTGCTCATTTTTTTCTCCTTAATTGTTTAAGTTATCACTTTATCTATTGTAGAAATAGTCCGCGGCGGACTCCCTGAATCAATCTACAGCTCTTCAAAATACTTCTGCATTCCTTCCTCATACATGCCCTGTGCTTTCGGACATCCGTCTAAAACATCATTTTCCCATGTAAATGATTCTGTGTCCGCTCCGTGTTCTTTCGCCCATTTATTGATCTCTTGCACATATTTATTTGCCTCGGCAATTCTCTGATTCACGAGAGAAACCCTTTTTGAGATATATTTTGGTACTTTTACATTTGACATGACATACCCCTTTCATATTTTTTCGTCTTTTGGCTTAAGTTGATTATATCATATATATACTTTTTTTACAATCTCCCAAAAAAACACACTAAAAAAAGCCCAGTATACACTGGACTTAATTCGGATCATTAACATATGAATTTTATAAATAACCAGCCAGAAAACCACCCATTACCTTTAGGTGATGGGTAGTTCACTGCATATCTTCGACCAACTGACCGTTAGTAATGTTGAATGTTGCTGCTACCTGTACATCATTACAAACCTTTTGTTCGTCCTTTTGTTCAACAAAACTTTCCTTGAATGTTTCTAACACTTCTCCTATTCCTTCAGCTGTTGCACGGGTTGTCGATACCTTTCTTTGATTCATAAAACACCTTTAGCAAGCCAAGTGCGGACACTCGTGACTTTAATCATGAGAGAAGCACACGATAGGCTAAGCCATTACCTTTCTTTGTTCTGTCAGGAAGCTATGACGCGCATCTAAAGATCTGATCTTTCTGCTGCTCACGCTGCCTTTGTTTACTTTGTCACCATTTAAAGTCCGTATGTCGAAAAAGCCACTGTTTCGCTGATCGAAGATAAAATACTGTTTTCCCGGTATTTAACTTTTTCAAACATGTTTCCCTAAGCAAGATATATTATAGCATAGTTTCGTGAATAACACAAAGATAAATGTTATTTTTAATAACCTTTTTAATAAAAATCTCAGTCCTTATTATTTACCTCTACATCGAATCTTTCCATCAAATTATTCGTTTCTATCGAAAGTGCCGAAAAAACTTATCATGGTTAATTTGAAAAATACTCATCAAGTGTTATGCTGACTGCATCATTTCTTTTCCCGTAAAGTTGGAAAATAATATTTGTCTCTTTATCCATGTACTCTCCAAACTCTATAAGCTGATCTGAATACAGACAAACACACTCTTCGATTATGTATTGCAGCAGCTCATCATGTTCCTTTGGAATATTACTTTCCCATACACATGATAAAGGATAATTCTGCGCATTAACAGGTTCATTGCTCATTATCTTTTTATATAGATCGGGTTCATTATTTCTGACTTTTGCAAGTGTTTCATCCGATATAATCCCATATGTTTCATATTTTTTATGGATTGTATTGTAAAACACGAATCCGAATACTTTTATTTCACCATCCATTATAAGAGTATCAAAGATAACCGTATTATCCGGCAATACGGGGATATAAAGCTTACATGATTCCATTCTGTTTCTTGATTTCTTATACTGTCTGTAATCGAACATTCCGGAATAAACACAAATAACTAAGTCAAACACAATGTATAAATCAATTAACGCATCTTGAATTAATGCGAGTCCTATCAGCAATAGTACGCTTAAGAACGGATATATCCAAAAAGTTTCATATTTTTTAAGCAGCTTCTTTTTCTCAAGAATGTATTTCGCAACCACCATCACAAGTACAATCAAAAATAAAAGCATTGCCATTGATGAATTCATAGCGTATTTTCCCAATTCCGGTATAAGTCTTACTAACATAAAAATCTCTCCTTAAAAACAGTATTGTACTCTCCAATTTGCAAATTTTAAATGAAAATCAAAATTAAAGGAATCAGAAATATCTTTTCAGCTAAGAAATATCAAAACACCCAAAAAAGTTGCGGATATGTATCAACCTCCAAGCTTTTCCAGTTCTTCTTCTATTTCTGCAATTTCTTTGCTAAAACTATTATAAATCTGTTCACTCACACCATCGTACTTTTGTAAATAATCCTTTAAATATATGAGTCGTTTTTCTAACCTTTTTCGTCTGCTGGAAGAATCTTGAACGGCATCTATAACCCCACCCCACTCAGCAGCTTTCTTTTCCATTTCATTCTGCAAAGTCTGTTCAGACAATCTCTTCTCATATTCAGCGAATGCCTTCTTTATAATATCCGGATAAAGAGCTAATAACATCTGATTGTAACTGATATTATGGAATGAAACGGATGGATTTATTACAGATTTAAAGTAGATTTTCCCTGCATTGAACAGCCGTTTACCAGAATGTCCGTACAAAATTATTTTTTTTTCTATGTACTGACATATGTGCACCCTGACGTACCCGGACACGATTCCATCTCTACTCCAAATGAAATCAACAGCATACGCTTCTCCTTTCCACAACACCGGGTAAAATGTGTAACCATATGGTATTTTTTTCTTCTGTATTCCCGTTTTTTCTGCAGAAGATGGATCTCCATTTGTATATTTTCTTTTAATTCTTTCAAATATTTTCATTATTCATTTTTTTCCTTTCTAACTTCTAATTCTTTACATTTTTCACAGGTTACCGCATTCAGACCTCTCCAAATTATATTCTCTGTTTGGAAATCTTCCCTATTTGAAGGTCGCAAATAACTCCATTTTTTACCACACAGGCATTTAGTTTCACACATGGAATATCCCCGTAATATTTAGACATACACACCTCACCATTAACCGGCACTCACTTTGATCTTGCAGCCTTCCTTCAACTTGAAAATTTTTGTATGTTTCCCTCTCCAGGAATGACCTTTGTATTCGAGGATGTCTTCGCAGGCTTTAAAGAACGCATACGGCATAAACATATATCCGTTCTTAAGGTAATGGAATTCTTTGTCGAGCAGGCTTTCTTCTTCCGGATCTTCAACAACTTCATTGTAAATATCCCCCAGATCAAAAATACTCTGGTTGAAGAACTTTTCTCCCTTCTTTTTCCTCTCCCGTCTTTCTGATTCAAGCCGCATTACGATTGACTCGATGACATCCAAAGCTTCCATGAAATCGTCAAGTTCTCCCTCATAATCTCCGTCTTCACCGACTGTAATACCCTTGCTTTCAACGTACTTGATCCATTCCGGGTAACATTCGTTATTACCAAACACCTGCGTATTGTTGATGTAAGTCCTGTATGACATTTTAGAATCCTCCTTTTAGATATCGTTTTAATTAAAATAAGAAAACTGAACTCTCGTAAAACCAATCACATCATTTATCTTTTCCCTTACTTCGTCCAAAGTCGGCTCCCTGACATATACCGGTGGCACGGATACTTTTTCTTCTCGTTTCGTGACTGATGGCATAAACCAATAAGCAGGAATGCAATGAAAAGAACTGAAAAAAATAGCATATTTGAATAACAGAGGATTCCCGATTGGCATCCTAAATTTTATTATTTTGGTGAATGGAAAGATCCATACGCCAGGTGCCACAAAAAAATCATAGGTTATTAAGGCTTAAGAGTAATTCGTTTAAACAATAGTAGCTATTATTTAAAAATAATAAAGTTGGCTCATCTGGAATGATATCTTCACTGAATATTTGATTTTGAGAAAATTCATCTAAAGAATAAATTTCTTTAGTTACTTCATTGATAGTATTGATTAGATGGTATTTAATATTATCATATTTCATTTCTGTATCTCCATTTTTTTTAAAAATTATTGCAACACCTAAAGTCTGTTAGGATAACTGCGATGTAGGTGTTGCAGCTACACTGAAATAATTCTGTTTTCTCTCTCGCCAATTCGAGTTACAAGCGATTGAAACCATAATCCCTTTCCATTTCTTCCAAACACTTATATGTATAATCTAGCCATTCTGCTAAAAGAGGGGGATTCGAATGTGTCAACGCACTATGATCAAGATAACCCTTTATTTCATTTGTTATAGCGTTAATTTCTTCATTCTTTAAATGTCGCCCTTTTGCGGCGTCAAGGACTGCATCCTTTACACATTCTTCGCCACTCGAATAATTATATGGTCCCAAATATTTTGTATTGTAATAATTGAATAATGCTTTTCTAAAAACAAACTTGTGAAGGTCAACGGGAGCTGATATACCAGAATCAAGTGATCCTTTAACAAGAGCACTTTCGTTTACATCATCTGGCCGCTTTGCCTGATGCTTCGGTTCATTGTTTTCAGAATCGTTTTTGAAAAACAAATTTGCCAGATCTGTTGTTACAACCAGAGTAAAAAGCCATTCTACTATTAAAAACCATACTATAAGGAACCAAGCCACTTCCTCTATATTTGAAAATTCCATAAAGAATTTAACTACCGGCTCTGATAAAGTTACATGGACAAAAAAAGACGCCATAATAAACCTTAGTGATATACAAAATAAAATACGTTTCATAATCAAAATCCTTTCGTTTGTCATAGGTGGAAACACACTTCCTTCAATCACCACTTCCACTTTTCCTTATCGGTTTTGCAATCGCGAATATAGATGATCTTTGGACGTTTAAGGCGAATTATCCTTGAATCCGGTTTTTCCCTCGGATCACACGGCTGCCCATTTGTATCAACACAAGCTTGGTTGATAATCATTACTGAAGTTAATCCATGTGCTTTAGGATTTTTTATGATCTCAACAGCTTTCTTATATTTCTTTTTCGCAATTCGTTTATTCATACAATTCTACTCCCATTCACTTTAAGATTTCATCCAGGCACACATTCCAACCTGCAATTTTCTAGACAAGATTTGCATATTCACTTACTGTTTCTATGGCAGTTCCCGGAGCGGACACCAATCTGGTCTGCACGCAATATAATCTGTCACATCATCTCCAATACCTAGAGCATTGCAATACAACGTTCGCTCTCCATACCTTGGTGGCTGTGTATCGTCTGCAAAATCGCACATATCGCACGATTCCGGCATATCCATAATCAATACTGCTTTAGGCATTTTCCACCTCCAAAATTTCAGACCTATGCTATCCACGCTTCTTGTGGCAGCGCATCTGCATATCTGTCAAATTCTTCCCACTCTTTACTGTATTCGGCATAATTGCCCTGTTTTTCCTGCGCGGCATCATAAAGCTTTTCGATTTCCTTTACCGTTTGAAGTACACCGGTATTCTGATCTCTAAGAATGTCTATAGACGCTTTCAGACTATCATAACGATTACGAAGTCCTATGTATGCTTGATACACTATGAAACATTGCCTAGACGCATCTATTAATTCATCTTTTGTCATGCGTTTTAATTTTCCCTTAGAGTCTTTTTCTGCCAGGTTTGATTCGTAAGAGGATATTCCAAAATAATCTCCCTCGTAGGAATCCCACCCAAGCAAATCTCCAGCACCTACAGCCACAAAGAATATATCAAAGCATTTATAAGGCTGTCTCCTCCGTCTTCGGAATCCGTATACCAACGAATTTCTTCGCACACTTCCTGCATGTTCCACAAGTCTTGCGTTATTGCATCAAGATTCAAATTCTTTGCTATAGGTTTCTTGTATCGAAGGTTTTGTGCTTTTATTTTTTTGGTTTCTTCTTTACTTACCATTTTTCGCCTCGCTAACCACTAATTTCTTCCGGTTTCTCACACCGCTCAAATTCGATAGTCCACACCCACGGATTTGCATCCCAACCGTAGCCGTCAAGGTCGGATTTTTTGATGGTGGAATTCCATAATGCTTGCATAGCTCCTATTGGAGTTGTGTAGCAATTATGCATATCTGTTTCTTGCTTCCAGGTAAATCCTGTTGGACATTCATCATACTGTATGCCTTCACGTTTTGCTTGCTCATCGGTTATATCCTGCAACCGCTCCACTCTCACATTCGTAACTTTAAGCCAGATACGCGCTGCTTCTTTCGGCATATAGATGGACGGACGGTATATCAGTTTTGATGATTTCTTGAACGTTGGCAAGTCTGCCAGCTTATCATCAGCTCTGTAAATATATGTTCCCTCTTCATATGCTTCGCTCCATGTTTCTCTCACGTACAGTATATCGTCCGTGTGATATGGTGGATTCCATCGTTTGCGTAATTCCTCGTCCATGAGATTTTCCGGAAGCTTATATTCTTCTCCCAAAAATTCATGTGCTCCCTTGTTTGGATATGTCCATTTCCCTATACAACCCTTGTGGCTACCTGCATATGTATAACATAGCCTTGATTGTGGTTGCGGCTTTATCACACGTCTGGCGCAAGTCTTTCGTCCATCCAGAATTGCCTTGACCATCTCAGTGTTGAATAAAATCGGTTTAATTGCCATCTGTACCACCTTCCTTTAGTCGATCAACTTTATCGCTCAATTCTTCTATCTTCTGCACTGCTTCTCTTAATACTTCTGCATTATTATTTATCGCCATTGCAAGTTCTCTGACGCTTGAGCTTAACGAAATGCCTGTTATTTTTGTTACTGCTTTATTCTCCCATTTCATTCACTCCACCGCCTTTCACGATTTTTATTGCGTCTGCAAGCTCCACTACTGGCATTGTTCCAAGTCTTTCTGCTTCATCTGCATTACTGTATGCTTCTAACTGTTCCACAACCTTGTCTACATCATAGGCGGTCGGCTGTGCATCTATCTCGCTCGCCAATGTTGCCAAACTTACTCTCCTAAAATCATCATCAGATTTACTCGCACGCATGCAATATTCTTTTAATGCATTTGCGCTAATCAGTTTCATTGTTTTTTATCTCCTTTTTTCAAATAATCAAAAATCTCATGTCCGATCATCGCTACAACTGACAGAATGCAAAAAAGTTTAACTCCAAATTCTGTTAGAATATCTAACCTAATGGCTATAAGTATTAACAGAATGAAATTTATGTACGATTGAAACATCATTCTTCATCACTCCAATCAAACCTACAACCGCAATTACTACAGTAATTTGGCGCATTGTTGTTATCCATTATCCCTATATCGTGACTGACTTTGATTATGTTTCCACATTCACAATGGAATACAGAAAGAGTATCGCTAAGGTTATGACTAAATATAGGTTTCTTCGCCGTCTGCTTAACCACCGCCGCCCGGCATTCCTCAATTGTTCCGATTGCTCGGTACTTCTGAACCTCTTCCAGTGCCTTAATCGCTGCTCTATTAGCTTTCGCAACTCTGCATTCCCCATATTCACAACTAAACGGGCTGTCTGCGCCTTGTGAGCATTCATAACAACTATCTTTCTTTAATATCTTAATTGCTTCATTCTCTGTCATTCCTACACCTCCAACAGTTCCGGATTGTCAAACGTATTGCCGATAACTTCTGCATCAACCATATTTATCCAATAGCCTAAATCTTTTCTCATGTATTTTTTATCAGTAACTGACCAATCCACATAAAATCCAACATTCTCTGTTTTTGTGCTATCAAAGCAGTTTTGATAACTTCCGTATCTAATCGGTGCTATCGTGTCACTAAAGAGGTCTTTTACCAAATCATTCTCCCAAATCAGCTTGCCGTTCTTATCCTTAAATCCGGTACACTGGCAGATAGTAGATGCATCTACAACACAACGACAGAAGAAACCCAAACTATCCTTTGCGTAGAAATAATAACTTTCGTTGCCCTTTTTCGTGCAAAATGGGTATGACAGATATCCTTCCACCCATTCGCCGTTATCAATCCGCTTTCCACGGAATAAATATCTATCTTCCATGTTATTCCTCCTTTCGACCGCAATCTGAGGCATCTATGTTAATGCCAATTTTTTCAAAATAAAATTGTACCGGTTCAATATGTTCCTGTATGAGTCCATACTTAATTGCCAAACGATACTGAAATGTTTTCTGCAGATTTCTCATTAGTGTGTTTGTTAATGCTTCACGGAAAGACTCCAGGTTATCACATGACTTATAAAAGTTACACTGCCGGCATGCCGGAAGTAAGTTCTTTTCCGAATACATTTCCTCTTCTGTCATTGTATGGCTGACATCGGTATTGGCGAAAACAGACTTAACATGATCCACCTGCATATCCTTGTATTCCAGCTCACATCCACAGTATGCACACCGGTGGTTGCATTTTTCATACACCAGAAGCCGGATTTTCTTGGGTATCTTTTTATGTGCTGACATTATTTCACCATCCTTCATTTTTTGGATCCGTCCATCGAATTCGCTGGCCGCATTCAATACAGGTATCAGGACTGATCAAACGCGCCCCGCATGTCGGACAGGCATATACCGGCTGGGTCCACCCTGTCCGATTTGCGTATTTTGGAATATCCTTACTATCTTTTCTTTTTCCAATTTTTATCTTTCCCTTCTGACCTGTCAAATCCACGGGCTTGCCCGTGGGTATTAGTGAGAATACGCAATTCTATTCTTCTCTCCATTTTTCCGGATGTCTGAAGAAATAAAAATCACCTTCATTCTTTCCAGATAATAAGAAAGCAATAGTATCTGTTAAGAACCACACGGTTGCTGTAAAAAACATAAATAATATCCTGAAATCAATAATATCAGGTGACATTCCAAACCCCTTTACCCAAATAAGCCGTATCTGAAACATGACATAATATACAACCACTTCATACAGAAGAATACTAAAGTAATTGTTTTTTACACCTGCAAAAGCCACTTTCTTTATTGATGTATCATCCATATCAGCCGGCATTTCCGTAATGCCAGAGCAACAGCTTTCGTTCTCTTTTACTTCCATATACTCACGGACGTCTCTTTTAATTTCGATGCCACTTACTTTCGCCTGAAGCTTCATAAGTGGTGTAACAATTACATGTTTTCCAATATGTATGATAGGATGCATTTTTTCATCATCTGGTTCCAATTGTTTTAAATACTCTGTGGCATGTCCAAGTTCATGCCTCATTGTATGTGTCAGAACCGGAAATATAATTCCAAAAAATAACTCAGCAAGAATTTCTGCCATCAAATATGCCATAATTAAATTCATTATTTTTCTCCCATTCTCTTAAAAACCGCTTTTTGTGGATAACTCACAGACCAACAGCCTCTTTTGCAAGAAGATCAGCTTCTTCATTTCCCTGCACACCACTGTGTCCCTTTACCTTTTTGAAAACGATTTTCACACTACTTTCTCTCATTACATCACGGTATCTCTGTGTTCCTTCCTTGTTTGCTCTCCACTTCCCTGTTACCCAGGCTTCTATACCGATATAATCAAAGTACAGCGTTAACTCTTTGATACCAAGTTCTTCTGCTTTTTTCATGGCCGCTTCTGCACCAAGGATTTCACCGGATACATTTCTCATGGATGCCATTTCTGGATCACATCCATTTCCCTGTAATAAATGACCATTGCCCTGTTCATCGACCAAATATCCGCCATATCCGTATGTAGATGTATTCTGATTGTAAGATCCATCAACATATGCATATGCACTTTTCTTTACAGCCGGCACTTCTTCTGATTTTGCATCTGCAGCTATTTTTTTGTCCTTATCTATTTCTTCCTGCTTTTTCTGAAACGCAATAAGGCTGCAGTCTGCTGCCAGTTTGCAATTTGCGCAATGAAAAGCTTCTTTGCACAAGTCCCTGATATTTTTTTTGCATCGTTGTACAGGAAATCCATTTTCACATGTACATATACCATTTTCACAATGTTGGCATACAAACGAACTACAACACATAATTGCTCCTTTATGACGTTTAAAACGAATTTGTATTTTTTTGGAGGCTGCATACCGAATTCTCTCACGCCAATACGCAGAAGTCAGACCTATGGTCCTTACCTGGCGATGATCCGTTATTTTGAATAATAAGTAATAAAATGCTTTTTGCGCGGATACTAATACCCACGCGATGGGAATGTCCCGGACACGATCCGGATGTACCAGAGAATCTAGTACAGACCGTCACATTCCCGATAAGGAGCTGCACGCCTGTGTCTCTCACGCCAACGTACAGAAGCGAACGGATTTTTAAATCCTAACCTGACGATGCACAGTTCTTTTGTGTTATGAAAAAATTTATGAATGAATAATCTGCGCAGGAAATTGGAGAACCTGCGCAAATGGACGCATCCGGAATCGAACCGGATTAGATACCTTCCATAAGAAAGCATCTCCTTATTGCATCCTTTTTTGTTTCTGCCTATCCTTCTGCTGCCTTTTTTGCAGTAGATTTGATCTGATCCTCTGTAACTGGAAGCGATGGCTTTCCTTTGTTGTATGTGCCATACAGCCTTTTTAAGAAACCAAGAGCATTTGCAAACTTTGATTCTTTAACTATTTCCACACCATTTCCAAATACTTCATGAATGATATCCATGGTTACATTTGCTGTTCCACCCATGAATACAATTGTCATGAAATCAAGTGGCCACTGAGCTGCATTACATGCGTTTTGAATCTCTCTCATATAGTTGACCAGATAATCATGAATCACCTTCTGGCTTCTACTGCGAATTTCTTTTTTGTAGTTCTCATCTCCACTGTTCGGCTGCAGATATCTGTATTCCGGTTTGTTATGAATAAGTTTCCTTGCGCTGCACTCATCAATCCGTGAAAATTCGGATGTTACTTTTGCCGCAAGTCCCTTTGCAAGAACAGCTCCGCCATTTTCAATGCAGAAAAATCCTCTGTTTAATGCCGGCTCAAAATTCTCGTATAATACACCCTGCGCCGTGGAACCGCCTATATCAATCACTCCTACCGTTCCTGCATCTTTATACTTGACCAGATTCATATACAGGACACCTGCTGATTCGGGATATACATGTCTGGAAATGATCTTGAATTTTCTTTTCTTTACCGGCTCTGTGCTACTCTCTTTAAATTCGATCTCGAACTCTTCTGCTTTCGGCTCTTCAATATCGCACCCTGTTTCCTTTGCATTCTGCAAAGCGCCTGCCATGGATTCTCCCCGATCATTCGTGAGAATATAGTATTTATACTGTCGGCGGTTGAACGAATTTTTAAATTCTGAAACAGGTGTCCCAATTGCAACATGAAATTCATCTGTTCCATCATCAGAAGCAAATTTTGCAATCGCAGTAAGGATACAGGCTCTATGAATCGGTGTCATTTTTGATGTCATAAGTTCTGCTTCTCCGCTTGCACCATTTCCGATTTTATATACGTTTCCATCAATTCTCGCAAGATATGTATTATTTAAAAGGGAATCATCATGGAACTGTCCTTCCTCCATAAGTGTCCGGAATGAACATTTTTGTGGAAGCTGCATGGGCGGATACCATACAGCAACTTTTGTTTCAAATTTTCCGCTGTCTACAGCAATGTACTTAATCACAGCTATCAACCTCTCTTTCTATCGCATCGATTATTCCTGCATCCCTGCAAATATTGCTGACTCATCAAATTCATCATCCATACTTCCGGCTTCAGATCCATCTTCAAATTCTTCTGGTTTCTGCTGTACAAACGGTTTTGAATCAGCATTTATATTTGTATTTACCGCGTTTTTTGTCGGATCATTTTCTATCTTTTGTTGATTATAGCATATATCCTTTTCAGGATAAAATTTGCCTGCGTCTGGAGATGATCTATTATTCTTCTTTTCCGGTACCATGTTTTCTTCTACAGATGTATTTCCAGATACAAAGGCATCCTTATACATGTATTTTTCCTTTTTTGCAATTTCCCTAACTTTCAAATACTGATCCAGGGATATGTTTGCATCCGGCTGCAATAAGGAACCTGTCTGTTTCACAATATCTGCATACCCCATAAGAATCTGTGCTGCTATATTTTCTATTTCTCCCATAATTTTTTCACCTGACGTCCGCCGCGGACTGTTGCTTATCTACCTTTAGCATCCGATTTCATCGAGCATTTCAATAATTTCCGGTTCCTTATTTGAATAACCTTCCTTAAACCGGATAAAACTCTTTATTCTTGAACGATTGTTATAGATGGCTTCAACACAACTTTTAATTGTCTTCCGGCATCCATACTCCTGCATAAATCCAACATGTACCTGGTTCGCACTGCCACCGGCATCCTTATCCGTAAGATACCAGTATATATCCTCTCTTGTACGAAAGATGTTATTTTCGATAAGAATGTCCATATAATAGTGTGCTTCTCTTCTCAGAAGCCGAAGCTGCCTGTTTGCCGGTGTTGATATAAGGCGGACTTTTGTTCCCTTTTTTACAACCGTGCAATAACTGTCACATGACGGATAGTTTTCACAAACCATAAGAGGTCTGCTGCTTTTTGCATGTGGAACATATTCATGCTCTCTTAAAATCATTCTTCCTCCGCAATAAGGACAGCGCATAGATGCCGGATCAATATCCCTTTTATCCTGCGAGTCAATTTTTTGACCCTTCTTGAATTTTCCCCTTGACTGGGTAAAATTCTTATAATTCCCACATGTTTTTCTATTTGCTTTCATCTGCCTTGCGCTCCCTTCATTTCATAAGTTGATTATATCATATATATACATTTTTATCAATCCCACACCTTTACTATTATAATATCTTTTTTCGAATATAAAAAGAGTCTGGTTAATTCCAGGCTCTCTTTGGCTGCATCTTATCATACATATTCGATTTTGTTATTACCGATCCACAACAAGCACTCTCCTGTTTCCGTTTTTACGGCATTTTCTTTTTGTGTACAGGGGCGGTATACATTCGACATTGTTTTCCCGTTCTGTACATCCACATAATAAACAAAGAGCTGATCGTTTTTTATTTCGATCTTCTCTATTGGATACTGTTTGAGATCCGATACAAGTTCTTTATTTCGTTCATACTTTTCTACAAGTTTCATTTTATGGAAGTATTCAAAGGACACATTATCGTAAATCTGGCTTAGTACGACAAGTATGCTTATAATGGCACAACATACGATTCCAAGGAAAATCTGTACACTCTTTGGTTCCGTATGTCGAATTAGATTTCGTACATTCAGATATTCCAAAACAAAAACATAAAAAAAAAGTATCAATATAGACGATTTCAACAAAAGGTATTTCCACTTATAGCTTATAGCATCTTTTTTATTCATCCTGTATATTTCATCATCCGTTTTATCTCTAATATCAAATTTCTGCCCTTTGGAAGTAATAATTTTCATGATTTTCCTTTTTATTTGTCATTAACAGTAGTTTTAGCAAAGGAGAGAGCATCCTGTATGATAAAATCTCCTCTGTGCTGTTTCTCTTCTTCTTTAACATAATGGTCTAACCATTTAATATCTTCTTTTAATTCTCCTCTTCCCTTTGCTGTAATGTTTTCAGCAATTTTTCCCAGCAGATAGTCAGAAAACATATGATCTAACACATACCTATCTTTGCAATCATTTCTAAATAAATGACTATGTGTACCACCATATTTTTCTTCCGTTTCACAATGTGTCAGTAAACCAAAATCTGTATTTTCATCTTTTTCTGTTCCAAGGATGCACACGGTGTAAAAATACTTCTTCTTTCTTTTTTCATCGCCATTTTTTTGAATTTGAATTATGATATCTGACCACTGTAAGCCCGACATTGTTAAATTTTCTAAAACCTGTATTTTTTCCTCTGGAAAGTTTTTATTCTTTAGCACCCACTTTTTAAACTGTGTTTTTACGTCATCACCAACTATTGCAATGTTAAGTTGACCATTGAGTGCCCATTTTATAAAGAAAAAAGGAATTACATTGTTTTCGTTTTTGAGAAAATGAGCGATACCAAAATATTTTTCCTCTTTAATCCACGTTACTGTAACAAGTAAGAAAGTATTGGTAAGTAAACAAATCATGAATATTACACATATTACTCTGATAGCCTTTAAAATTAAATCTGCCATAGGTCCTGTTCCCCAAAAAGAACAACAAAGAGATAAGCCTTCACACACAGCGAAGCATATCAACATTATGACAATAAAAGGGTAAGCACATGGTACATCCTTCATATATTTTTTCTTACTCATACATTTTCTCCTCTACCATGGAAAATATTTTAAGATATTTTCTTTCCATACTTCTGCTCCTACAACCTCTTTGCCTTTCTGTATCTGAAGCAGCTTTTCCATATCCAGATCCAGTTCTTCCTTATCCCTCTCACTGCAATTTTTTCTTATTTTGTCTAACATTTTCTCAGAAAAAATGTTATCAAGTACATATTTATCGTTATATGAATTTGTTTTTAAATCGTACTTTTTGTCATAGTAACAATGGCACAAATAATATTCGGGATTAATTATTACGTTTTTTTCGTCTGTACTACTTTCATGCGATACTTCTGCAATGTCAGCATATCGGAGTATGGCCGGGACTCCTCCAATAAATGCTGAGTGGTAGACATCAATATACATGTCCATATGGATAATAATATCTGTTTTTTGAAGTACCTCTAATTCTGATGGATTCAGTTCTGTACTTGTTGTCAGATTTCTAATGGCACGATTGATTGTCATACTTGCAGCAGCATCATATTTTCTTATCATTACTGTTTTTATTCCATCAGTAATGGCTGACAAAACGGCTCCCGCTCCTGCTCCAGATTTACCGGATACCGTAATATTAAGCATTCCACGGGTTGCCCATTTTATTAATACAATAGGGATATAATTATCTCTATTGCATATAAACTTTGACAATTCCATCCTGGTTTCCTGAAATTCCTTATTTTCTTTTTTGTTGTTCATAAAATTACCTCCATTTTCAATTTCAAATTAAATTATTTATTTTGGGTTAACCTCACAACATGCCAAGCTGTTTAACCAATACTGTTACCCATACCAGAATATCTGAGCCAAGTATCGGGATCAGTAATATCTCAGCAGTTCGTAAAAAAAACCATCCTCTCCCCTTTTCCCTTTCGTTTAAATAGGCTATTCCTACAACTGATTTTTTTATTCCAACGATTAAAAAAATCACATCGAACAGGATGAGAAAAATTGACAATGTGACTGCCTGATAATAATGATTTTCTCTAAGCAGCGGAAGAAATTCCTTAAATTTCTCCCAATATTCTGCCATATAATCTTTCAAAAGCATAAGCTTGTCCCCTTATATTGCGGAAAGATATTCCTTAAGATCCTTTGTTTTTCTGGATGCCTTGAGTTTTGCAATAGCCGTGGCCTCAATCTGACGAATACGTTCCCTTGTTACGCCTCTCTGCTGTCCAATCTCTTCAAGTGTCATTCTTGTTTCCCCGTTAAACCCAAAACGTTTCTGAATCACTTCGACTTCTACTGGTTTAAGAATCTTTGGCAGTATTGCCATAATTTCCTCATTCAACATGTTGTTGATTGCAGAATCTTCCACACCTGCAATTGTTTTGTCTTCTATAATTTCCCCTATCGGGTCCATTTCTTCCCCCATCTCAGAAGGCTTTGATGGCATATCTAGCGATACCGTATCTGTATTTAATTGGTAATATGTATCAAGCAGCTCCTGGTCATAACCGGTAATTTCAGCTAGTTCCTTTCTGCTAGGTGCCTTTCCATACTTGCTTTCATATTTTGCAAGTTCCCGTTTTATTCGGCTCAACTTGTCTACTACGTGTACTGGCAGGCGCACGGTTCGTTTTTTATCCGCTATTGCCCTGCTGATGGATTGACGTATCCACCATGTAGCATAGGTTGAAAATTTGTATTCCTTTGTATAATCAAACTTATCAAGGGCCTTCATCAAGCCAATGTTCCCTTCCTGGATCAAATCAAGAAGTTCCATCTGTGTTTGATATTTTTTTGCAATGCTTACTACGAGACGCAGGTTATGAGTAATCATATCCTGCCGTGCCTGTTTATCCCCTTTTTCAATTTTCTTCATCAGCTCACATTCCTCTTCCTGTGTCAGAAGCGGAATATTTCTGAGAGAGTCCAGATATAATTTAATATTGGTTCCGATTTCCGAGCTGTCATTGATTTCTTTTTCCAAATTCTGATTTTCCACACCGATCACCACCCGGGTATTTATCAAGTCTCATCTATGAAGTGTTTCCCGGATTACCCTTTCAAAGACTACGAATTACTTACACAAGCAAGTGATCCACGCAAATATACGTAATTCGGATTAACAAGTTCATATACCTTCTGTCCATTTTCATCTCCAAACTTCTTGCATAGTTCCTGTTTGAAATTTGCCTGATGGACTTCGACTTCCTGCATGCAATCCGCTATATCCAAAGCGAGCTGTTCCTGACTTCCCTGATAGTTGATATCCTTACACGAAACACCCATGATTGACATGAAAACCTGTCTGTCGCTTCCTTCCTTGGAAATACTTGGAACCTTATTTTCCGTTTTTTCTTTCATAGAAGATGCTTCAGAATTGGATGTCTCTTTTTCTTCATTCTTGTTGTATCCACTTTCATTATCCTTTGGTTTCACATCATCCGGTTCTTCCTGACTTGTTTGCTGTGTTTCTTCGTTACTTTTCTTTCTTCTTCCTGCGGAGGATCTTTTTTTCTCCTGCAGTACATCATCAAGAGCTTCAATGCCGTAATTTTTTAAGAATTGCATAATTGCTCCATCTTCAAAAAATGCATACACTGTATCGTTAGATTTTCTTGTGCTACCCATCAGATATCCGAGTCTGATCAGCATATCATCTTTTGAAGCGATTTCTATCGTATTCACCTGCATCTTTTGTCCGGCTAAAGAAATTGTCTCGACCTGATCATAGGTAATGGTTTCCCCTTTGGTAAAAAAGACCTGAAGGATTTTTTCCTTCCTGCCGTCCTGCTGCAGCAACCTCTTGATTTTGTCATCCAAGAGCAAACTGCTTTCTGTTAAGTAAATGTTAGCCACTTCGTATTCTCCCTTCCTATTTTCTGACCTTTGGTACAATTCGTGGAATCAGACTTTTTTCTTTTTTTGTAATGACCAGCGCATTTTTTGTGTCGTCATACCTTATATTGTAAGAGCTGTCCAGCTTCGACAGATCATATCCATGTTCCTGTTTTTTTCCTTCAAAATAAATGTTTTGGCCTTGATTTCCCTTATTTTTCTTATATTCCTCGATTGCCGCCTGATTGCTCTCCACATCATTTTTATAGGTAACACAATTCCAAGAAAGATATACAATTACAACTGCACATGCAGCAATTCCTATCTTAATGAATTTGTCCGACATCATTAATCTCCTGACTTTTTGTTGTTTTCTACCTTCATAGATTTTTTTCTCTTGATTTCACTTTCTTTTACTTTTTTGGCATATTCCTTTGATGCCATAGCTGAAATACACTCATACATCATGGTTTTATCCCTCGCTTTTCTCTTATTTATGATTGATGCTATTCTGCCTTTGCTTTTGTCAGAATATTAATTCCCGTAATTTTATTTGGACTTGATGGGATCGACTCTATTTCTACTATGTAATAAGCGGTCTTTCCTTCTTTTACATCAAGGTTATACAGCTTTTTCAGCTCGCTTGAAGCTTTTTTCCCACCATGCATCGTCAATGCAATTTCCATGCGCACGTAGTACCGGTAATTATCCTGAAACATCATGCAGGTGTCCGTTGATACCTTGCACTCCATAATTACCTCATTATCGATGTACCACTGCAGCAATTCATCGGACATATCCTGAACCGATTGTGTCTCGTCCTCTGTGCTGTCTGCAGATTCGCCACAAAGACTCTGACTGCTGTACCAGTAATTATCCAATGTATTTTTGAATCCATCCTGATCCGCCAGTACATCCCTGAAAGAATGATTAAACATATCCATCACAAAGTCTGTTGCATTATCTACATACGCCTTTTCCTGTTTTTCCCCTATCACCTCCGTCAAGCGCTTATTTGTTACATATGTGTCCGACATGGCAAAAGGTATCGCAAAAAGTTCAGATGATAGATTGGAGTTCTTCTTTGCATCGTATGTTGTCTGATCAGCAATGTCATATGTATCAATATTTTTTTTATTCTGATCATCTGACCATGTAAACATCTTAGGCGATTTCTTTTTTTGGTCTTCCGTACTTTGCGTCTGCTGTGTTATGGAAGACTTTTTGCTATCACTGCCACACGAATGTATGGTAATTGCTGTTCCTCCAATAATTACAGCAGCTAATCCTACGGCTGCACATTGAATCAGCTTTTTTTTATTCTTTCTTCTCACAATCTACCACCTTTCTTTATCTTCATTATATTTTAGTTGATTATATCATTTATATACATTTATGTCAACTCGTGTCGGTGGAATTAGTGTATAGTAAACGTTGTCGACAATGACTTATAACTCCTGTTTATATGTCCTTACGTAAGTTTTAAACGTTCTATCTATTTTGTGAATCCTCGATAATTGAATTACTTAGGATTCCCGCTTGAAATCCTAAGTAGTCCGCCGCGGACTCCCATAAAGGATCCCGCAAAAAAGGAGGCCACCTGCGTGACCTCCAAAAATGAGTTCGAAACTATATTGAATTTCTTTAATCGGCGTAAATTACTCCGTTTGTCCAGCGATCCCTTCCATTATTTTTTAATTCGATTATAGCTACATCACCTGGATCATGCGGTATTGTGGTGGAAGGTGTTCCATCGCCCGGATCTACCTTTGTAGGTGTATCCAGATCACCATCTTCCCTGTTCCACATGTTTAAAGTTGCATCTGTTGTACCGAAATACTGTAAGTGCTCATAACGCCCATTATCCTTATAGGACTTAATATCAAAATTAAGCACCAGATAGCCATCATTAATGAAAATATCAGAATCACTTGTAACGCTTCCTTTTACATCCAGATAATTCTGCAGAGGATCTTTTCCGCTATCATATGGATGTCCTGCCTGTTCACAGATCTTCTTGATTTTCTCAACATCAACAACCTTCAATGAGCTTGGTATAGTGTATGTTCCGTACCATGTCTGCATGCTGTTGGAGAGATCTTCATACTCTGATTTTGTAATATTATAGGTTCCTGTATTATCTACGCTTTGTGTATCGTCATCACCTTTTCTTGTATATCTCGCTGCCTCGGATACACTCTTTGCAAGATTATCCCTTAATTCCTCTTCATTTGCTGTAAAGAGCCGCAATCCGGCAGGAAGTTCAATATTGTTTAACCGGCTGCATTTCCATGAAGTATTCATAAGTGCATTCCTTGCAAGGTTACGTATACCAGACATTCCGGCATATTTATCCTTGTAATCATACAGGCCACTCCAGAAAGTCGTATCGTAGTTGTCCTTTGATGAATCAAGTTTTTTATCATAGTCATAATAACAGTTCCTGTGATATTGATCCCACAGATAGGTTTCTGTGTAATCGCTATCTGTTTCATTCGGCATGTAGATATACTCTCCGCTTCCACCCGGGTTATCATAATATAAAGCGATCTTTTTACTTTTCCCCTGCGCAGTATAATAACGGAATTCCGGAGTGATAGACAACTTGTCATCCTTCTGATCCAGATCAGCAATGGTCTTTACCTCAAAGGAAAATGTATTTCCTCTCTGTAAAAATCCATTCTTTTTTGCTACATCCGATTTTCCTGATGTTAACGGAAGTGTGTTTTTCTTCTGTGTTGTGTCGATAGCTGTATCAACGATAGACCCATCAAGAGTATGTCTTAACACAGTTCCACCAATACGGTTTTTCATACCTACGTTCTTTTCCGTTTTATTTTTTACAAGGTTCGCAAGCGTCTCAGCAAGGCCGGTTTCCTCATCCTTTGTTTCTCCGGTAAAGACATCCGGATTATTTATGGTGTCAATCTGGAAACCATAGATAATACCGCTTACCTCTGTTGGATATTCATAAGACGCTCCATAATATTCATATGTCTCTGTTCCACCATTATCCTTTGTGCCATTATGTCCTTCGCCCTGTGTATCCATTACAGAATGATGCCGGTAGTTCTTGTTAATCTTATCCTGTCCCGGTTTACTGGTTTCTGTTGAATAGTTATTTGCACGTACCTCTAACTGAATACATCTTTCATTCTGTGCAAGTTTATAGGCATTAGAGGAATCATACATGTTATTTGGTACATAAGAACCCTCGTTTGCCCATGCCGGAATGTAAATCTTAATGCTTATCGTATTTCCAGGGAAATACAACCATGGGGTATAGGCTTCTCCTGTCTGCGTTACATCGTTTCTATACGAAACATTCTCTACATCATAAGAACTCTTATCATCTGATCCGCATATCGGTTCAAAGTATTTATTTACGCTGTGTTCTTCCTTATTTTTTGTGGAATTATTCATAGTTGTATAACTTACAATTTCAACGGAATACGGGAACCGGATCAGTTTCTCTTCCAGGTATTTTGACCAGCCGGCAGAAGGAATCAGGTTTCCATTGGAATCATGGTTTCCATCATATCCCTTTACATACTTTGCTTTCATCTTAAAATAATTATCCCAATCAAACGTCAGATCATATGTATTATCAAGAATCAGCTGTGCACCACCCTCATATGTAACAGATTCATCCTGATTGATCAGCTGTGTCTGCTTTTCCCCTTTGATGCTTATCGGACTCAAAGCAGGGGAATGAACATGGATTCCTTCATTTTTCTGCGGATCATTAACTTTGTTTACTCCGTTATCATCGGTGTAAGTCCATCTGGATTTTTCTGTTTCAGGCAGTTTCTTGCTGATCGCAAGCCAGAACCCTCCATATTTTTGTTTCTGCAAATCTGTAAGTTTTCCATCATCAATGATTAGATGCCTCGTATTTTTTTTCGGAGTTTTGTTTACACATCCAAAAACGCGGTAGGTTGAATCCAGTTTTGTATAATAGATACCATTCGCACAGCTTTTTGGAATCGTGACATTACTTGTTGTTATGACATTCGGATTATCTCTTATGAGATCACCTATGATCGGTTCGTCACCACTGCTCCATGACCATGTTTGTGATGGAAGCTCCCATATTTCCTCCGCTTTGAATACAAGAGGAACGGATTTATTTGCTTCCTTGGTTGTACCATCTGTCCATTCCGGTACATTTACATGATTCCCAGGAATCATATTTGATGACAATGTTGCTGTTCCAGAATCAGATCCCGGATAGCATCCATTGAATTTGTAATCCTCTTCATTTATACTGCTGCTACCGTGTCCTTCTGGATTTGCCACATACCATCCATCTGCATTCTTGGCTGCAACATACTGCCCTTTCAGGTAGTCTGTTCCATTCACGGAAAGTGTATCGTTTGTAATATTTGACTTCCATGCCTGCATAAATGAATTTACAAATCCATCCGCAGTCGATCTTGCCCATTTCTTTGCTGCACTGTTCCCTTCCGCATATGAGGTAAATGTACCCAGTGTACCCTGATAATTATTGGAATTAAGCATCTGCGAATACTCTTCCTGTGGAATTACCATGTAGTAATTATTAACAGTATCTGCTGTAACTTCCGGTATATTTCCTTCAAGCGGGTCATCATTAGAAAAACATGTTGGTTTATAAGTTGTTTCTCCCTTTTCCTTATATGGAATAATAAAATGTATTGGGACTTCGCTTTCGTTTAACCCGGAATACTTCATTGTTTTCCAATTTGAATTGGAATCCTTTATTTCGGATGCAATTGCTCCTGAAAGCTGGGCAAGATTTATATCAGATATTGCAAAACAATCCGCCGAAAGATTATAACTTAGCGATCCGGATGTACTTGTATCAAAATGATGTTCTACCTGGTGTGTCCCTTTTCCTTCATCATCCGGCTCTTCTGTATAATACCGGACCGTAAATTTACAGGTCCAGGCTATATCTACATCTATTGTTTTCGTATACCTTGTGATTTTTATAGATCCATACCAACTGTCATTGTTTATGGTATTGATATATGTTTCTGTAGTTGGTATGGCCGTTCCAAGTTCAAAATCATTACTTGTGTTATATGTATGAACCTTTGGACTCGTATACTTATCACTGGAACTATTGGGAATGGCATCCGATGAAGTAAACGATGATGTCGTTGGAATATTTGACATTCCTTCTTTATACTTATTTTTTGTTAACGTCATTCCTTCCCGTTCTATTTTTGTTTCTACGGAAGTTCCTAATCTTCCTCCCAGTCGGATATATCTGTTAAACTGGTCAGACCTGTCCCCATACACATTCGCTGCACCCGGGTTTTTATATGTGGCTGTATTTTTCAGTTTTCCATTTCCGTATACTTCAATAATGGCATCTACACCAAACCAGGCTGCATTATATTTTAGAGCCTCCCGCACTTCGTTATACCATCCCCTGTCGCCGTCTTCGTCCTTTGCACGATAGAGCCTTGACTGCAGATATCCTTCCTCTTTTTTTGTTTCAGAATAAGGTCCAAAAATATCATCGGATGCATATACCCATGTATTAATGGAATGTCTTCTTCCACCTTTTTTCCCAGGTATTCTGTAGACGGCCTGGGCAAGAGGATGAATGTAAGCTGCTTTGTATTTTTCCTGATGGTTTGCGGATGGTCCGATATATGTCGCTGCGATCCCGTCATGTCTCTTCCGCCATTCCATATATGGTTTTTCACTTTTTGAATAAACTTCTGTCGGAAGATAAATGCTGATTGTATCTCTTGAACCACCTTCCGTGTAATGCGGATCTGACCCATATAACTTCGTCCAGTCCCTCATGGTTGCATCATCAACGTTGTAATTGTTATCATACAGCCATTTTTTGTTAGCCGGGACTTCCTTCCTCTTACTAATTTTCTTTGAGTTAAGATTTAATACTCCACTATTTTTTACACGAGAGAAAGTGTACCCGATAGTCCTGTAAAAGCTGTTACTGTTACGGTCCGTTGAGTATGTCTGTATGACAATGTTGCCAAAAGCATCTTCATACAGCACATCTTCATTTTCCTGATATTTTCGGAATACGCTGTTTTCATAATGGGTGTATTTGTCAAGTTCTCCTTTTGATAATCCATCCGACAACTGGTCAGTTTGGTTTGGCAGATCAAGATATTCATATCTGGTCTGGTAATATTTTTTAACATTGCCGTTGCTGTCTTTAATCATCTGCCCAGGTCTTTTGTTATTGTACCAGTAATAGGAAAAACCCGAATCCGTATGGGTTTCCTCCGATTCCGTTGTTGTTTGCCTGTTGTTTTCATTGTTTCCATGACTGTACTCATCTTCTTTTTCCGTGGACTCTTCCGTGGTCTCTTCAAGCACGTCAGCATGAACAACATCCTTATGCATGTTTAATCCGGTAATTAGGACTGTGGTTAATCCAAACGTAAAAAGTATTTTTTGAATACTGTGTTTCAGATACATGTATAATTCCTCCTTCTTGTCGTTTTCTTAGTTGATTATATCATATATATACTTATTTTTAAAGAAAAAAGAGAGCTATGGTATAAAACCACAGCTCTCGCTTTTCATGCAAATTTATTTTGCTATAACTGTTTCACTCCACTCTCCTACAATCTTCTGGGAAGATGCATTTTTATAGGTTCTTACGCGAACATAACTGCCAGATGGAATCTCATTCAGTATCAGCGTAGTATCGGTCGTTGGATGCATTTTTGATTTCGCATTTTTAAAAGCGGAATTATCTGCTGTCTGTACCTCATATCCATCCGGTTGTGTTACAAATGGATTCTTTTTGGTCACACTCTGACTAATTCTGTAATCGTAATTAAATTCGCAGACCAATGTATCCATAGAATACGTTGCGGTAATCAGACTTCCATTTTTTTCAGTAAGTGTGTATGGTGTTCTGGGAAGTTTATTTGCGGCTTTTGTATTAGACCATGAGCCGTAATAATAGTTTCCTTTTATAACTTTATATGCACGAACCTGTACTTTATACGAGCAGCCGGTTGATAATGCATCTAAAACATAATTATCTTTATAATTATATTTTTGTTTATGAGGGCTTACCTCTCCGTGATACACAACCGTTGCAAGCTGTCTAGCCCCATCCCATCCATAAATTTTTACATGATTGGCAGAGGTTCTTCGGTATGTCCAGTCTGTCCAATTACCATTGTAACACTGTTTTATCCGGATTTCATATCCACTTGCTTTTAAAACTTTATTCCATCGAACATCAATCATTTGGGAAAAAGAATTCATGCGTGCAATTACCTGCATTCTGCTCTTATCATATTTTCTTACATTCTTCATAATGTAGGCATCTGCTTTGTCAGATGTCAAATATTCATCCGCATATATTATTCGGTCATCAACAATTGAACCGATTTTTGACTCCATTTTAGTTGCTTCACAATTATTTGTGTATTTTTTTCTTTCTGCTTTTGTCGTATACCGGTTTTTAAAACTAGTGATATTTACTTTACCGATTTTAACCTGGTTCTTTGTATTGTAATTCTTTTTCGGATCCTGCATAAACGCGGTAATATTCTTCGTAGTATCCTTTGCATCACTGTATATTACATTAAAGTTATACAACGAAACGGTAACCGTTACCATGATAGCTACCAATAAGCAGCTTTTTAATACATTTTTTAATTTTTTCATACTCTTTCCTCCTTAAATAATGATTATACCATGTTCTATCGAACATGTCTTTGTTTCTTTTCTTCATTTCATAAGTTGATTATATCATATATATACATTTTTTAAAGGCAGAAAATACCTTTTGACCCTCAAATCATTATATTTTTAAAGTTACAGATTGATAGGTTTCATCATCAACAGTAGATTCAAAACCTTTATCGTCAATAACAGTATAACTATGAATATGCATGTTATATAGTTTACCATTATCTTTTATTACTGTGAATTCTTTTGGACAATAAAAACTACGTCCACTGGGAGTTTTTACCATTTTACCAGCATATTCATTATTATTTATATATGTTTTCCCAATTTCAAACATCTTTTATAGTTCCTCCTTATTCTTCATTATCTGCTCTGGATTCTGCTTCATGGCATCCATGTACATCCGAAAAGCTCTTTCAGCAGCAACTGTCTTGGTTTATCCGAGACTTTCACAGAATTGCTCAAATTCCTCATGTAGTGTTCTGTCGAGATATAAGTTCAACTGACTACTCCCACAGGCAAGCCTGTGGGTTTTTCGTCATAAATTTATAACGTCCATCTAATACATTTTTTAATTTTTTCATGTTTTTTCCCTCCTTGATAATAATTCTGACTACTCCCACAGGCAAGCCTGTGGGGTTCTTACTGCCAAGTTTAGCCTGTAATCGTGCACCATACGAATATTTTCATAGGCTTTGGAATACAGGTATAAGTCTGTTTGAGTAAGAACTTTTATTACCAAGCAGCCCTACGGCCACATTATTATGTAAGAAAGCTAGTTGTTTTTCGGTAAGTTTCTGCCATTTGGCAAGGAAGTATAGTCAGTCTCCCTAATGCGTTTTAGTTATGCTATTTTAATTCCACTGTTTAATACATTGATTTTATGTTTTTTAATCCATTCAATGAAATCCTTTTCCATGCTGTAGCATTTTTTAAATTCTGCCACGCATTTCTTTTTATCTATATCATTAGTTTTGTAATTGTAGCAGTACAACAGGAATGAAGAATACCAGTCCCTTTGTACCAGTGTTCCGTCTGTAAGTTTATACATCCTGTCGGACAGCTTCTTTTTTATGTAATCATCTGCCGTGTGGTCATACTGGCTTGCCCTGTAATTATTGGGTACTTCTATATATGTACCGCCGGATATTTTGAACTTATTTTCCACGGCAGCCTGGAAACCGCCCGGGCACCGGTTCTTTACCGACTTTCCAAAACGTTTCTTCCTGTTAATTTTGCCTTTGTTATTAACGGTTGTCTCTTTCGAACGTTTCATGAGTCTGGCTGCATTTTTAGGCTCTGTTATAAAAACATCTCCAATACTTCGCAGGTGGTTTACATCCTCATTTATGGCAAGCTGCCTGTTAGTGGCATTTATGCGGCAGAGTTCTGCATGTTTTGCCTTCAGTTTTTTATAGTGATTGGAATAATTCCAAGTCTTTTTGCCCTTTTTAACAGTACCATTATCATTATAGTTCTGTGGATTAGTAGCGCGTCTGCTCCTGTCCATGGCGCGGTAATAAAGTCTTTCAAGTCTCTCTGATGTACGTATACTGTTGCCACGTTCTGAAAGGTTTTTAAGCCCCGTCTCTGTATCAGAAGTATAGGCTACAGTCTGTGTGCCGATATCAGCACCAATAATACCTGTGCCGTATTTATGTCGGGGATTGCCAAATCTGTCGTATTTAGGTTTTGCCCTGCCTTCAATGGTGAGATGCAGGTACACCCTGTACTTTCCGCGGATAAGTTTTGGTACCAGAGTTGCATAACATGGTCTGTAAGTGCTTATACAGTATGCCTCTTCCAGAAGAGTCTGTACGGCTTTACGATCCGTAGTCTCTGGCGAGGCAAGGTAATCCAAAACGGCATTTACTTCATCAGCCTGGAATCTGTCTTTAACCTGTATCCCGAAAACTAATTTCCCCAGCTTAAACTTCAGTTCATCGTTTTTTACGGACATCGGGATGCCGCGGTTGATCTGCTTTGCCCTGATGCATGGCAGATCTCCATGTCTCGAGAAATGAAGTGTTTTACCATTGCCGTATAAACATTTTTCAACACCATGCCATACATCTTCAGCTTTAGTAAGGGCAAATATGGCATCTATGCCATACTTTTTACCAATGGGTATCATTAACGTCCGGCAGGACTCTTTTGTAAGATTGTACTGTTCCTGCATCTCATTGAGCTGTCCGGCATATGTTTTGCGTTTCTTCTTGTCCTCAGTGGAACCATACAGCTGAAGCAGCTTGCGGTACTTTTTGGTACGCATGAGCTGTTCGTAATTCTTTTTCATGACACCTACAAGCTCATTGCCGGCTTTCCGGATCCTGTCGGAGAGATTTACAACCTTCTGCACATCAGGATAGGACATATCCGCCTCAGCGACCAGGATATGCCGGTCAGAAAGTTTATGGAATTTTTTCAGAAGTTTTTTGTACTCGTCAGCATCCATTTGTTTTCTGCTCCTCGATATATTTGATCACTGTGGCTTCACTTATGTGTCCGACTGTTGAAATAAAATATCCTCTTGACCACAAAACTCCGCACTTTGCATAGAAATGTTTTAACTGTGGATATTTTTTAAACAGTTCAACAGCACTTATGCTTTTCAGCGTCCTCACAACATCACATGGGGCAACCGTCTGCGGGACATCCACAAATATGTGGATATGGTCCGACATTACTTCAAGTGCTTTTATATGGTATTTGTATTTATCACATATCTCCTGCAGTATTTTCTTTAATACAACATTTACGTTGTCGTGCAATACAGAGAACCTGAATTTCGGGCACCAGATGATGTGATACTGTATCAGATATTTACAGTGTGAAGCGCTGTGATACTGTATGTCACCCATGATCTTATTCTCCAAGTTGATATTTTTCTTTGATACCCCTGCGCATTAAATCAAGGAAAGTTACTGTTTTTCCTTCCTCGACAGAATAAATACGCGCAAGGTTCTCCAGTTCTGTTTTCCACTCCAAAGGAATGGATATGTTTATTTGTACGTTATTTGATTTAGGTCTGCCCATTTGAATTAAGTCCTTCCTATTTATACATATATTATATATCTAATCTATGTAAAAAGCAAGTGAAAAAAATAGGCTTTCATCCCACAGGCAAGCCTGTGAGTTTTTCGCCATAAATTTATAACACGTTCTATCGAACATGTCTTTGTTTCCTTTCTTCATTTTATATGTTGATTATATCATATATATACATTTTTATCAACACATTGCTTCTTTAATTGATCCATTGTTTTTCGGCTTCTCCATACACTTCAGTTGGCAACCAGACGTTGACATACTCCCACGACTAAAGTCGTGGGATTCTTTGTATTAACCGGACATCACCGTAGTCGTATAGGAAGGATATAGCCCGGGCTTTCAAGATTCGCCGCCTATAGACTTTCGATGCGTCATCTACTCATCAGGCAGAAGGTTTATGTCTGAACCTTTTATTCGTGCTTAGAATCCAAAGCACTGTTTCCTTGTGATATTATTTTTCTTCATCTCACAGATCAGATTGTTCTGCAGCTTTAAAAAGTTTTCAAATCCATAGATACACTTCTCCCTGTCAGGTTTATCAAATTTCGTGTTGCTGTTTTTTAATAAATATGCACTGTATAAGTCCCTCTGGACTTTATATCCGCCGACATATTTACTTCTGTCTTTAAGTTCTGCTTTCTTATAGTTGTCCTCTACATGATCATACTGGCTCGCTTTAAAGTCCTTCGTTTGGACTTTATAGACTCCCCCTGTTTTAGTTGTGGGGAGTGTCAAGCGATTATAGCATATATATACATTTTTGCAAAGAAAAAGACATCCTTTCGGGTGCCTTTCTTTTGGATCTTATTTGATTTTGGTCGCTTCGCTCCACCATCCAACAATCTTACTTGATCCGGAATCGTTGTATGTTCTTACTCTGACGAACTTTCCAGATGGAAGATCATTTATAGTGATGGAGGTTTTTGTCGTTGGCTGCTTGACTGTCGTAGCATTTACTTTGAAATCTTCATCATCTGCAGTTTGTACCTCAAAGCCGGTTGGCTTTGTTGCAAATGGATTGGTGATTTCTTTCGATTCAAAAATCCGATAATCGTAATTAAATTGCCCACAATTGATACTCATGGAGTATTCCGCAGATACAACATTTCCAGTTCTTTTAATCGTTGTGTATGGTGTACGCTTAATCTTTCCTGCTGTCTTAATATCTGACCATTTGCCATAGTAGTATTTCCCATTTATGGTTCTGTAGGCACGCACCTGGATTTTATAGGTACAGCCTGTTGACAAAGCAACACTTATTCCATCGTCTACATATTTATATTTCTGATCATGATTGGGCTTGAAAAAATTATACATTCGTGTTAATTCTCTTGCTCCATCAAGTCCATATATCTTGACACGATTTGCGGTCGTTCTTCGATACGTCCAGTCCGTCCAGTTGCCATTGTAGCTCTGTTTGATCCGGATTTCATATCCAGAAGCTTTTGACACCTTATTCCAGCGGGTATCAACCATTTGGGTAAAGGAATTGCATGGGGTTGCATGAAACTGCATTTTATCTTTTTTGTATGTTTTTACATGCTTTAGATAATACATTTGTATATGTATATCATCACGCGGTAAGTATTCTTCAGCATAAAAAAACGCTTCGTCTTCAATATCCCCAAGTTTTGTTTCACGGAAATCTTTTTTCCCCATATTCTTTCTGAATTTGTCCAATTCTGCTTCTGTAGTCAGCCGGTTCTTAAAAGCCGTAATCTTAACTGTTCCAACCTTGACCTGGTTCTTCGCGTTGTAGTTTTTCTTCGGGTCCTGCATAAATCCGGTTATCGTCCTTGTCTTATCTGTTGGAATGTTGTATGCTGTTACTATGGCTGCGGCAGCCAAAACCAATGCTGTTAATTTTTTGATGTTTCTTAAGAAATCTTTGTTTCTTCTCATGATTGCCTCCTTTTAAGCGATTAAAGCATATATTTCCGTTTTTGCAAGACGCAAGACAATTTGGTGTATGTCGGGTTATTTTCACTTAATTTCCGGAATATTTTCCAGAGAGACTGCGGTTATATTGATGCAAGAAGTGTAAAAATTCGCGTATGCATACAAAGAATCTTGGTTTACAAAAGGTGGCCAATTTTCTAAAGGTGTCCAAAATTCTAAAGGTTGCCAATTTTCTCGTACATTTTCAGCAGTCTCAGTTCCACCTTCATAAAAATCAAGATTTCTATCTCTAAAACTCTGAACTATTGCTGCAAGTATCTCCTTAACTTCTTTTTTAGTTGCTTCGATTTTACCCATTCAGCTACCTTGATCGTCCGAGTCATATATTGCAATAATCCATGTTTTTCTTCTATATTCTTTGCTAAATTTCTTATCCATAGATTTTCTCTATCCTTTCCAATGTCAGAATGTCACCCCAACTGCCTTTTTTGCAAGCCTGTCTGCTTCCTCGTTACCATCAACTCCTGTGTGTCCCTTAACTTTTATAAAATTCAGCTCAACAGGGCTTTTTCTCATAACATCCCGGTATCTTTTTGTTCCGCTTTTATTTGCCTGCCATTTTCCAGTTACCCATGCTTCTATTATTGACAATTGCCTCCCGAATTTTACTTCGGGAGGCAATTGTCAATGGTTGGGTATGTGGAAGATGCCATAAATGGGCCATGTAGGGTTCGAACCTACGACCACCCGGTTATGAGCCGGGCGCTCTAACCAACTGAGCTAAAGGCCCTTACTGGCACCGCTTTCACGGCGCCAGGGATTGAAAAAGATTATGAAAAATTGCGAAATGTCTGGATATGTTAACATATTCAGGCAAGCGTACCATCCAGGATTCGAACCCAGAATCATCTTAAAGGGATGGCTATACGAACAAAATGGGAATAGATGATAAAGTTCCTGCTACTTTTGGTACCTATTATATTTAGATAAATGCATTTATCCAAAAAAATTAGATAAATGCATTTAATTGTATCTTTTTTGTGCTTTCACGAAACGGAAGATACAAACCGCAAGTAACACCCTGTCTGCATTTAGCAAACAAACTCACATTAAGAGAAAAATTAATTGGGAATCATTTGAATAAGCAAACAAGAATTCCCGTTCTGAAATCTCAAGAAATGCCCCTTTTCTTAAGATATGTTGATTATATCATATATATACATTTTTGTAAAGGCAGAAAACTAGCAATTTATATCCAATTTGCCATTTTCTATCATCTGGATTGCCATATCGGTAATCTCAGGATCAAGTTGTGTTCCTTTTGCTTTGCTAAGCTGATCAATAATCTCTTCCTTTGTGAGTCTTTGTCTATAAGGTCTGTTAGACGCCATGGCATCAATAGTGTCGCAAACACTTACTACCCTTACAAGTTTTGGAATATCCTCTCCTTTCATACCATCTGGATATCCCTTTCCATCCCATCTCTCATGATGATGCCATGCAATGTCCGTAATTTCATCTGGAACATGGAAGCCTGTCAAAAATCTCATACCATAAATGGGATGATTTCTTACCATCAACAATTCTCTCTCATTAAGTTTTCCACGTTTGTTTAATGCCGACATGTCTACCAGAACCTTTCCAATATCATGTAACTGCGCACCATCTTTTACCAGTTTAAGCTGATCAATATTTAATCCGATCTGCCTTCCAAGCCGATAGCTGTACTCTGCTACATTTTTACAATGTTCTGCAGTTTTTATGTCTTTTAACACGATGATATTAAACAAAGCATCTATGAGCCTTGCATGTCTTTTCCCTGAAAGACTCTGCTTTTTTGGATTCTCTAAAATTGTGACTTCCCCGAACTGATTCGCTGCCATATACTTCTCCTTTCCCCGCGATAGCATGTTACCGCTACTTCTGATGATTTTTCTGCAGCTTAATCCAAATCTGGAAGTGCACCATCTTTAGCAAGTTCACGCATTGTTCCAACTTTGATTTTTTCAACGTTTCCTTTATCCGTATAACATTTTACGGTCTTACCGTTAAAATTATAAAGGTACATATAATACATCCGGTTTTTCTCAATCGATGCGCCTGCAAAGCCGTATATATTTTTTCCTGCCACCTGTTTTCCCTGTGTAAATGAGATTACACAGGGATTACGCATCATCCGACCGAATGATGAGCTTTGGTTAGGCATTGCAAATACATACTTCCTGCCTTGTTTATTCATTAAATTGTGAGCATTGATGCTGTAATTTACTGTTCCGGATACCGCCTGCTGGATGCATAGGTCATGTTCTTCCATGAAAGGGCTTCCGCCTCCCATAAAGGATAATTCACTTGGTCTTCCTAATTCATCGTAACAAAAATCATATGAACCAGATATTTTCTGTGGTCCCGATCCGCCACGCACTTCTACAGTTACATCTTTTCCAAGCGTATATGTCACATGGTATACCCTTCTTGTGCCATAATCCTTTGTAAAAGACTGTTTATCTGTCATGATATTTTTGTATTCAGACTCCTGCGTTGATCCGTTTTTCACGTATCGTGTATACTCCACGTAGTATCCATCCCTGTCTACATATATTACACATGGAACTTCAAATTTTGCCCTGTTATCAATTTCAAGTCCGAAACCATCAGAAGGAATCTCTCCTGTTGCCGGATTTACATTTCCAGTTTCAGTTGCCAGATATCCTTTTGCCTTGCAATATGAATTCCAGAACGCTTTTCGGATAGCCTGTCTCTCGCCCTGTGTTCCAAGGACAATATCTTTGTCTGTATTCATTTTAAAAACTGCAGCTTCACAAGCCGACTGAACCTGTTTTTCGGCTTCGACATCCTCTGCCTGGATCTTCACATTAAAAGCGGCACCCGATAAAAGAGTAACTGCTCCAAGCAATATGGTTATCACTATAACTATGAGAAATTTTTGATTCATAAGTCCGTCCTTTCCCCCAATTACATACCATATGAATAGCCAACAACATTGTTATAACGTGTAATAACCGTATTTGCGTTCGATCCATTAAAAAAAACACGATATACTCCGCTTGTAATAGATCTTTTTCTTACTACAGTAACCGTTATTGAATCTCCTGCATTAAGCGCGTAATCCTGATACTGTGGATTTACCCACTGTCCGTCCTTCTTATAGGACTTCGGGTACATTGCATCCATGATCTGGTCCGTGCTGTATGTATCTTCTCCTGTACGTATCCTTTTATTTCCATTCTGATCCGTTGCTGGATATGCCCGCACCTTATCTACAGATATCTCAATATCATAATTTCCATATTTGTGGATAGATCTTGTAAAATCCAAAAATCCATCTGCATCTAATTTTCCGCTCACGCATGATTCGTTTACAAACTTTGATGCTTTATGCTTAATGTCTGAATTAACATTGCTTTCAACTCCAAATAAGACTACAGCAAGGACTATAAAGAACACAAGCGTTGAAATAAAAAATCCAAACAGATAGTCTAAAAAGTTCGGCATCTTCATAATTTTATTCCCTCCTGTATTTTATTTCTGTCACTTTTCCACCTTCATTTTGTTTGTATACCCTTTCGTAATCTTTTCCTTTTTCAAGTCTTACAGGAAGAGTCGAACTATACAATGCCATACCATCATACTCTTTAAGATATGACATAAGCGCGATTCCCTGATAAGTAAGGGTATTCAGTTTTACACCATTCAAATAAAATGTTACACCATATCCAGATGATAATATTTCGTCCATGACTTCTGCTGCGGATACAATTCCATCGTACTGCATGTTTCCGTCATCATCCATTCTTCCGGATTCACCGTTTTCCATCATATCCATTTTTATTGCGCTGTTTTGGTTTAATTCATTTTCCACAGCTTTTCCGGTCTTGTTTCCATTATCAAATCCTCTTTTTAAAGAAGCTGACATGGATAATACAATTGCAGCACTTACAATTAAAATCAAAAACGTTGTTATTGTTTTGCTCATACATATCACCTTTAAATTACAGGGGCTTTATTTGCAAAAGCCCCTGTGCCATTTGTTGATTATTGCTGTGTGAATACCACCGCAACAATAACATCATTCTGGTTACGCTTGATTTCCGTTTTGAATTTTGCATTCGGATTGATGTAATTTTGCTGCATCTGGTCCGTTGCATATGAAATCAGTGTAGAGTTTTCTTCAGATGATCTTTTGTTTGCTGCCGTAATTCCCACATTGGAATCAAAATTTTTGAAGTTGTAGTATGTACCGCCTGTCTGTGATTTTGTAACAACTTTTACACATACATCTTCGTTTTTCCAGCTTCTTAAATTTGACACAACTTCATTTCCGGAAATTGTCCTTCCTTCAATTTCAGTAAATTTTTCTTCATCAAGTGTCGTTCCAAGAGCAGAAACATTATCGTTTACTTTATTTCCGGTGCCTTTGATATTTCTAAACCATCCAAAAATTAAACCTATTACAAGTAATGCGAGAACAATTCCTCCGACTACCAAAAGAACATTTGCAATAGGGAAATCTTTCATTCCCTTTCTTTTAATGATATCTTTCTTTTTTCCCATGATTAAATCCTCCTGTTTGTTTTATGAGCTTTATGTTTTCTGCTTGTTGTGTTTAGCAGCTGATACCTTGACTAAATGGATAAACTCTGGTTGTACTGGGAAAACATGTTAAGCATGTACATTACCATCGGTACAATCAAGTAAAATACAATGGTTATAGCAAGTGTGGACATACACAAGAATCGTCCAGTTGTGCTCTTTTTTGCAATAGAATCAGTAATATAATTTTCACGTTTTTTCACATTGTAAGCGTAATTTGACTGGATATTAGAAAATGCCTTTTCCACACCTACACTGTCAATTGCTTTCAATGAATCAACAAAACTTCGGAACGGGATATACTGTTCCTGATTTTTCATTGTTTCAAGCGCCTTTTCTTCGCCTGAGTACACGGAAACACGGCATGTAGATATAGAATCTTTAAAACAATATGCAAATCGTTCCATCCATTCCAGTATCTTCTGCAGAGTGATTCCGCTTGTGTGCATTAAAATCATCATCAGTGTCTGGAACATGATTACTTCTTCCTGTTTTCGCATTTCTGATACTTTTCGCTTGAACTTTAAAATCCATACCGGCAAGAGAAATGCCACAATTCCAATGCCTAAAGCAACAAGTACATTCCATGCTTTAAAGTAGGCATTATCATACTTGGAAACCCTGTTTGATACTTCCTCGGCAATAAGCAAAGCATTGTTTTCATCGACTCCAACATTTTTCTTCTGTATTTCCTTTGCCAGTTTTTCGGTATCAATGGAGTTTCCTTTCCCTTTTTCAAGCTCAAAGTAATCCTGCCCTATCTTTTCCATGTTTTCTTCGTAATCAGGATCAACAGTTGTTGATTCCTCAAATGACGCTTTCCAGTTCTTTGTCTGTTCAATCCTTGTTTTTACGGATGCTGACATAAACAAAACCATGACAAGAATAAATGTACCTGCACCAAACACTACCTGTTTTGCAAGAAGTGCCATAGGGCCTGTTCTGTTTCCTATGCCCTTCTGGGCATCGTCGTATCTTGCATATTTTGTGTAATTCTTTTCAATCACCCTTTCAAGGAATGGTTCAATGAAGGAAATGGATGCCACTTTTGACCAGACATCATTTTCTTTATCTACCTCCTCATTTCCATCCCTTAACATGACCACAAGGTTATGTGATATAAGAGCAGTCACAAAAATTGCAATCATAGACACGAGTCCGGCAATACCGTTATAGTATCCTGATGTTCCCTCGAAATACTCTGCCATATAGCTTTCCAGAGGCTTAATGAATATTACCGGAAGAATGCAGATCATTTCCTGTGTCATAAAAGCTGATCTTGTTTTATCCAAGGAAAGAATCTCTGCATCTACTCCATCTCTCAAGCACTCCATATCATGTACGAACCTCCATGAACCGTCTTTTAACTTTTTGTCACCATATGTCTCTATTGAAGCGCAAATGGATAAGAAAATTAACATATAGCGGTTCGGCTCATTTCCAACATAAGCATCCACCCTTTCGTTTAACTTACTATCTGGTCCCGTAATAATGTCGTATATTTTTTGCATATGCAGGCCGATTAACTGCGGCATATCTTCTGCAGCCGCTTTTAATGCTCTCGGAAGCATATGGTGGTTCTGATATTGTGTCTGTATGTAATCTATTGCAAGCTGAAATTCTTCTAAAAGCTTATAATTTAATCTGTTGATCCCTGAATTAACAATAGATGACATAACCAAATATGTTACTGTCAGTCCTGCCATGATAAAGAAGATATCACCTTTTGCAAACAAAAGCGTTACGGCTATACCTGCAACTGCTCCAATTGTTCCTGTCGATAAAATTTCAGAAGTTTTTCGTGCGATGGAAAAGGAATCTGCAGGATATAAAATCTGCACCTTATGCCTGATTCTTCTGTAATACCTGCTGATAATTGGAACATTTGCATAGAACCTTTGCAGAAAGATCAGAAAATTGTATTGCGTTTCCTGTAGCCGCTTTCCTTTGTCATGTAACAAAACGTCCTCATTTTTCTTTTTTCTTCTATATAGCATCACGATTGCAGCAATTATATCCACAATCAGAACCGCTAGAAGGATGATAATGATTTTTCTACCCAATTCTGTACCTCCACTGAATCATCGCCTGTTTGAACTCGATGAAGCATGTCCATATCGAAATCAAAAAGCTTTTCTTCCTGTATGGAAAGATGTCTTTTGATCTCTTCTTCCATCATTGAGCCAAATGTTGCATCTAAAACGTATTTTCCACCTGATTTCTTTCCATTCTCATCAAATGTAGGTTCCCAGTGAACAAGTCTATGTACTTCATAAGGTTTCGGATTTGTAACCTTACGCATGTATTTGCTTGCATCTGCCGCAGCCTTATCCATCAGACTTGCATCTTCCATTTTGTCAGATGGATACGGTTCCTCTGTTGTAGGACATATCTCGTTGATATAGAGGAGATGACGATCACCTTTATCATTAGACATATGAATATCTATATTTAAAACGGCGGCAACCGCTTTGATCGCATTCTCTTCATTCTGGAATAATCCTACGGATGGTTCCAAAAGGTTGTTACCAATACCCTCAATAACATGTTCCGTATCAATACCATGGTGAGTACCAATAGCCATATATGATGCAACATTTGCTGTCTGGACAAAGAATGCAGCCTGAATAGCTTCCGCAATCTCACCGATAATGTTAATTCCACCATTCGTTTTTTTCTGGATATTCAAGCCTTCCTGTGCAGATACCGAAGCAGTTTCCTGGAAAGAAACAATGTTTCTGTCCGGATAAGCGTAACGCAGGTTCATTTCTGCCTTTTTTTCCTGAATACGCAGGTTGTACTGTATCGGAAGATATCCAATAAATGATTTCAAAAACGTTGTTTTACCAGTTGCCTGCTGTCCAGATATAATGGTATTTAAGAGTCCCTTTGCAATCCATTTTGTAATTACAATTGGAATTACCTTGTTGTCATCATGCAGGAGATTCATCATCAGGGTTGATGGTGCGGAATCAAATTTACGAAGTGTAAATCCCCATGAATCTGCAAACTCAGGACGGAATACAACAATTCGACCACCTGTGCTTGTTGTTGCGATTACTGCTCCGTTCTCTTCAGTTAACGGTTCCGGTGGTTTATAGTTATAAATGTTCTTGCAGACACGGATCATGTCATCCTGGCTTTCAAATGCAAGACATTCCATTCTGATGTTAATACCATGATACAGGATCCATACGGATTCATAGGAAAACGGCAGATTTCTTTTTTCCGTTTTTACCGTGTATGAATTCTTTGGAACACCAGACACACCCACATCAATTTCATCAACTGTCAGGTCGTATAAAAGATCCACTGCTGAGAAACGGATATATCTTCCAAACAACTTCTGGGATACAATCTCAATCTTGTCTTCAAATGTAAGATCTATCGGTCCAAGCGAAGATTTCCCGCTCATGACAATTTCATAGATTTCATTCATCTTTTCTTTTGTAACAACATTTGAAAAAACTCCATTAATTTCTACTGGATCTGTAAGATGAAACTCCTGAAAAAGCATGTCCACCGCTTCCAGCCAGTATCTTTTAGAATACAGATACAATACGATGTTCGTTTTGTCTGTACACCATATACGTGCCGGCCGGTCAAACGGAATCAAGCGGTTGATGTTATTTTCAATGTCGTATTTTGGATCCAGAAGAAGCTGCTTGATGCTGTTCTTTACGAATTTCTTTGCATCATCATCACCATAGGCGGCATTGTTAATTGCTGAACTCAATGCTGTACGCTTTTTCTGTTTCTGCTCCAGTTCACGCCTGGAGAGGTTCCCATCATTAAAATTCTGTCGAAGAGTTCTTGAAAATGCATCCGCTACTTCCTTTGTCATGTAGTCTATATCCATTTCAAATTCGTTGCGGCTGTCCTTTTCGCTTGTTAATTCCTCATCGTCCAGATGATTTCCGCTTGCTGTATATCGGTGGATGAAATATATAATTCCTGCTACCAGTAAAATACTGATAATTGCGTTAACTAACATATATCACCCTCCTATTCCTCGGACTCTGCTTCTGCCTTAACTGGTTTCTTGACAGCTTTGACAGTTTTTGTTGTTTTTGTGGTACGTTTTGGCTTTTCAGTGCTATCACCTTCTACCGCTTCTGCCGTTTTTTTAACGGCTGTCCTTCGAACAGTTTTTTTAACCGGCTCCTCGGACTCCTTTGCAGAAGCTTTTACAACAACCTTCTTTGTGGCAGCCTTTTTGGTAGCTGTTGCAGGTGCATCTTCTACTGTATCTTTTGAAGCCGTAGCAGCCTTTTTGGTAGTTTTCTTAACAGTAACTTTTTCTTCCGGATCATCAGCTTTCTTTACCGTTTTTTTCGTTGTAGTTGCAGCAGTCGTCTTTTTCGTTGCTGCAGCAGCTTTTACAGTAGTGGTCTTTTTTGCTGTAGTTTTAGTCGTGGCTGTTTTTGTAGTTGCCCCGGCATCTTTTGATGTGGTAGCCTTTTTTGTGGTACTCTTCGCCGCTGTTTTTGCTGTAGTAGATTTTGCAGCTGTCTTTGTAGTTGCAGCTTTAACTGTCGTAGTCTTTTTTTCTGCGGTTTTGGTTGCAGCTGTCTTGGTTGCTGCAGTTTTTGTCGCAGTTTTAGCAGCAGCTCTTGTAGCTGTCGAAGCAGTTTTCTTTACCGCAGTCTTTCTTGTGGAAACTTTTTTGACTGTTTTTTCTGGTTCTGGATCTACTTTTGATTCCTCTTCTGACGTTTTCTCTGCTTCCGGATTTTCTTCATTCTCCGGCTCATCGCCATACTCAAAAGCTTCATCATCCCCATAAACGAATTCTTCAGAATCAGGATCTTCGTCATTTTTAATTTCCGTGGAAATTTCACCTACAAGATCATCTGCATATGTATCAGCGGTTTCTGTCTGATCAAAGTCAACAACGTCCGGTGTTGACGATGGAATATGCTTTTTATATTCCCCGGAACCGATTTCTTCTGCAGAAATCATATAGGATTCTTTCTTTCTTCCAAAAAGTCGCTCGAAAAACCCCTGGTTTTTCCCAGTCACTGCAACGGTATGTTTTTCCCGGTCTGCAACAGCCTGCTTTCCAAGATCACCAAATTCATATGTACCGTTTTCCCTGCGTTCCCAGTTATATGCATTTTCCTCATCTTCCTGCCCTGCGATCATATCCATGATTTTCTGGATATCTTTATACCACTCATAATGGGATTCAAACTCAGAACATTCTCTGTTATCCCTGATATACGTAAGCAGGGTTCCTGTTATCGCCGCATCTCTTACAGATACGTTTCGTGAAATTTTCAGCACATTGTTTGGCGAAAGGAAACCGCCTGTACGATATTCTTTCCGGATCAGCCCAAGGTTAATTGTGCTTGTTTCCTCAAAATCCGTAACTACATAGTAAATTTTCTTTCCATATGCTTTTCCAGACGCTTTGTGTCCCTGAGTGATGCAGTAAAGACTTAAATCTGCGAACTTGTTTAACATTTCTGTTGTCTCTGGTGCATCACACGGTCCCAGAATAATCACATTGTCATAAATATCTACTGCACTTGAAACAATATTTCCAAGTTCCTCTTCCTGTGTAAGAATCGTCTGCTCCAAAACGGTTGTTCTCGTGCATTCCGTTATATCCAGCCGATTCTTTACTTTTGTCAATGCAGTACAATATCTTTCAAATTCATCCGATCCGATTTTTGTGCTGCCTACAGAACGAAGCAGTGCATCAATACCACTGTCGGAAAAATCCGTCTCATCTGCTCCAAACTTCCTTGTCATATTTTTTCCGTAGAGAATATTTTCTACAGAATTTACATCATTGTTAATACACTGAAGGAGAAGCGTGTTTGAATTTTCCTTTAATGCAAGCATTCCTGCAATGACACATGCAGTCTGTGCTGACTTACTTTTTTTCCCGTTATATCCCTGTACGGTTACTACCATGATTCTCCTCCTTCCTACATCTTCTTTAAAAAGCTGCGAATGCGCTTTTCGCTTTCGTTTAAATAAATGGTTATTAGTTCCACTGCTAACAGCTTCATTTCTTCTGATATTCCTCTGAGTCCGCCGTTCTTGTTAATTGTCAGCGCTGTGTATGCACTGTAGTTTTCTTCTGAAAATTTTAAAACATAGCTCCTTTTCGGACGAACTCCTATCTTTTCGGCGATTGTACCGAGTGTCTGCTTTCGTCCAGTTTTATCTCTCTGGATCAGTGTGAACGCATCCACACTCCAGATCTTTCGGATCTCATCTGCTGCTTTTTTCATCCTGGCCACTTCTTCTGCTTCTTCACCAGGGGCAATAATGTATTCATCCGCTTTCTGGTAAAATACAGATTGATCCGTATTCAGCCCGCTGTAAAGAATACACAGATCAAATTTTCTCATGTCTCTTTCCGGAATCTTTCGATCCTTTGCTACAACCACATCCCCGAAATCAAGAACTTCGTCTGTATCATTGTTTCCGGCGAAAACTGCATATAAGTCATGAAAGATGCTGTTGTCAATATAAAGAACACTTTTATGCGTTGCATGCGTAAGTGTTCCAAGAGCATATACCAGATCACATCGTTCCTTTCCAGAATACGAAACAATCTTTCCTGCTCTTTTTTCTGCCTCTCTGCTCGTCATCTACACGCTCCTTCCTACTGTTTGCTGTCTGAACTCTCTGTACTTTCCGTGCTGGATGAATCTCCACCATAATCAATGTCACTGCTCTGCTCTGATGACTGAGAAGATTCCTCATCCTGCCATTTTGTTTCTTTCTTTGATTTTTTCTCGTCATACTTGCTGTCGAGATTCTGAAGATCTTCATCTTCGATATTTCCGATTCTTGATTCAAGGGAAAGACGAGCATTTAAGTTCAATGTCTTTTCTGCTTTTGTCAGAATATTCGGATCTGAATTGATCAGCTCGATGTTTGCCTCTTTTACCGGGTATGTTGGAGTTGCCTCATCCTGCAGATTAGATTCTACATACTTCGTTGTGTAGATCTTGCATCCTGAAATTGTATAAGCATCAATGATTGCGGAACGGAATCTTACGATTTCTTCCTCATTTAATTTTGTGTTAAAGATGCAGCTGGATTTCTGCAGATCTGAAATGTATTTTTTCGGCAATACTATGAAATCATCTCCATCCGGGAATGCAATTCTGACATCTACACAATCCCCTTCATTCTGTGTTGCCATTATCTCTGCGCTGTTTACTTCGTACCATCTTGTATCAGCTGCAAGAGTTTCTGTTGTAATCATATTCGACATAACCGGCTCTCCGGTATTAAGATCAACTGTAAGTGTTGCCCCAAGCTGATCCTCAGTCATATAGCTTGTAGATTCAAGGCCGGTATAGATTGGCTGCTGCTCTACATTTGCATTGTCACCATCTGCTGTAAGTGTTTCACCCTTTACAATTGGTCTTGTTGCAACATACACCGTCTGCATATTTGAATTCAGCTGCGATGTTGCTTTGGAGGCTTCCTGCTGTAAATCCCTGGATTTTGAATAAAACACAAAAATTCCAATACAGCTTGCTAAAAGGGCTATTACAAGAACCACAATGATTGCTGTTGTTGTCTTTTTCTTTTTCATTTCTTAAATACTGCGGGGCAAGTGCCCCGCATCCTCCTCTCTTAGATTGATATAATCTCTCCAAAAATTCGCTTCTGTTCATCATCCATCTTTGTGATCCGGACACCACACGGACTGTTTACGGTTGCACGCTTACTTGCCGGGATTGGACATAAGCAGTCCATCTTACCTCTTAAGTTTACAAACACACCTGTCTCAGATGCTTCTGACTTAATGACACCTGCACATACATCTCCAACATGGAACTGATGGAAGAATTTGTCTGCCGGGGAAGCCTGTGCTTCTTTTGCAGATGTTTCCACTCTTGCAAGACGGTATTTCTGGTTATCAGATTCATAATCAAAGAATGTGATTTTTTTGATTTTTACATTGATCTTATCTCCCACACGGTACTCGTCGTAGAGGGTACTTAAGTGGTTATAGGAAAGCTCAGTATGCTGAATTGTTCCCTCAGCACCTGCCACCTCAATGTTCAAATAGGAATTGTGGACCTCGATTACTGTGGCCTCTGCAAGCATTCCCTCGATCAGTTTTGGCATTCCGTCCTTTTCATCTTTTTTGATGTACCACTTATTAACCCTAAGTGCTTCTGCTGTCAGTCTTGAACCAATAGCAATTCCTTCTTTTTCACGTACATCGTAAATGCAAAGATGAATTTCTGTACCAATACGTCTCTGGAGTTTCTTCCGGAGTTCATTTTTCCCTTCTTCTCCGGCATACTGTTTTGGATCATATGCTATCATCTGTGAAACAGGAATGATTGTCTGGAAATATCCTTCCGCTGTGTTTCCTTCTTCATTTCTTCCAAGACGTCTTATCTGGTCGATATAAGCAACAAGTGTTCCACCGTCCAGTTCTGTTACCGAACCAATAACTCCTTTAAGGATTGTCTTTGGAACACTTCGTGCAGCATCACGGAACATGTTGTATTCTTCACGCCGTTTTGTTTTTTCGGTTTCTGCCACAGATCCGAAGTCTGCGAAAACTTCTTCTTCATCGTAAATCTGCTGGCGTTCTTCCTTGGTTGCCATGTGGACACGACGCTTATCAAAGATCTTATCCTCATTGCTCCCAAGCTCTGTAAGAATGTTGCTGGATGTTTTTTTCTTACGGCCTCTTTTTTTTGGTTCTGTAACAGGAGTGTCTTCCGATGATTCTGCTACAGCAGTTTCATTTTCATCTCCGTTATCTGCTGGCTGCTCTTCACCCTCCGATGGTCCTGCCTCAGATTCCTCATCTGTTCCTGCATCTGCGCCTGGCTCTGTTTCAGATTCTTCTTTTGGCTCACTCTCCGCAACTTCACCAATAATGTTAATTTCACCATTCGTTTTTTTCTGGATATTCATGCCTTCCTGTGCAGATTCAGCCTCTACTTCTTCCTCAGAGTTTTCTGTTGTTGCTGTTTCCTCCTCGGCCTCCTTTACCTTTGTTCTGCCTCTCTTCTTTGGTGTGGTTTCTTCTGCTGTTGCATTTTCAGCTTCTGCAGCTGTTTCTGTTTTCTTTCTTGCCATTACTGATTTTCCTCCTCGTTTTTCAAAACTGTCGATATTTGATATAATATACTTGCTATATCGTAATTATAGCCACATATAATCAGCAAAAGCAACAATATTTTTTCATTTTTTTAAAAAAATGGTTTAAGTTTTATATATTTGTTTCGTTTTGTATAAACGTCATTATTATAGTTAAAGCGTTCTTTTAATATTTAATGACGTATATACATATATCTGTGACGTATTACTAAAACAAAAAAGAGACAGCTTTGTAATCTGTCTCTTTTAACCCATATTTTTATTGCCTCTACTGCCGGACTGGTGTCTGCAGCAGCATTTTCTCTAAGTCTTTTATTTCATCTTCGTCATATTCCCATTTCTGTGCGTTATCAAAAGATTTCCGTTTCTTCTGACCAGAATATGAAACAACACTCGGCTTCCAGTTCTCTTTTACTGCCTTTCTTAAAAACCCGATAGGACTTTTTGTTTCTCCACCCTGCTGTTTTAATACTTCAACAGCCGTTTTTACTGCGGACACATCATAGCCTGAATCTTTAATCAGTGTCATGCATGTATCCAGATCGATGGAAAATGGAACGATTTTATTTATCTCCATGCACATTTCAAAAAGCTGTTCCTTTGTTGGTTCTGGCTTTTGACTAACCGGTTCCATGGATTTATTCTCTGCCATCTCTTGTTTTTTGTTTTTTTCTATCTGACAGTCCGCGGCGGACTCTTTGTGGTCTTTAATGCCTTTTTTATCTACCCTGAAAATTACACGGCTTGTTTTTCCACCACGCCCGGTTCTTTTTGTTTCGTAAGATACAGAAAGATTCGTATTCTTATTGATGTCCCTTACTGCTTTATCCAGAATTTTTTCCTTAAATCGCTTCCATTCGGAATATTTATTTTCAACAGCAACATTTGAGATATTATCCATGATCTCCGCTATTTTGGCAAAGTTAACCTCATCATCAAGCACTATTGTTCCGGCCATCAGCTTAAGCTCAGTAAGATCAACTTCTATCTCATACACGTCTTCTGCTATTTCATTCTTGCCATATGCCTCCATTCTCAGATAGTCGCTGATCCTGGCAGAATATATGCTTCTGAAATTTTTTGCATCTTCAAGTGTGCAAATGGTGTAATTATCTTTGTGTCGTCTCATCATTGCATAATTGAAAATCTGTGTGTTGATTTCTATGGAGTTGTCATCGTTATGGAATGTAATCTCTGGAAATATTACAATCTTTTTAATATTGCCACTTTTTCTGTCATAACAGTACATGACAGCCCTGCTAAGTTCCTTGGTAGCAAGATCCGCAAGTTTGTATTTTTCCCCGTTGTTTGGCATATCAAGAAGATCGGCCATTTCGTTCACATACAGCCTTATGCTGTCTGGGAGTTTACCGGTTTTTTCAATTTCCTGTGTTTTGTAGTTGATGTAACTCATCAGACGGTACCCATGGATGGTAATACTCATGAATGATGAGATAACAACATTGCTTTTCTGGTAGGTAAGATTATTTTGTATTGCAGACACAACGACATCTCCTTTTCTCTTCTGTTGTTGTTATTAATATTTAATTTTATTTTTTATAAAACAACATATTATGTTTATATTCTAATTAGAGGGTGTCCAAAGCCTTGATACATGCGGGTTCCCGTCTGAAGTTGCCCCCGGTTTAGTCGTGAAGTTGCCCCCGATTTAGTCGTAAAGTTGCCCCCGGTTTAGTCGTGAAGTTGCCCCCGATTTAGTCGTGTATATTATAGCATATTTATTTATTCCTTTCGACTGTTTTTGGAAAAACATTCTAATTATTTAGCAAATTGAATGAAATATAAAACCCGATATGGAATCAAATAAGAGCAAGGATATGTATTATATCTGTTATAATTTCCGCTTTAAGCTTGAAATTCGATTAATGACAAGAAAAAAGGACCATCATCTGATGATCCTTGACTGTCTGATCTACATCAGGAGCTGCCGTTGTCCCGGGTGGAATCATTACGGCGTTGCCTTTATGTTGCAACAGTGTGTCTGTTATCGGCCTTTGGTAAAGCCTCGCTTTTACACTGCTGGATGACCGTTGAGGTGAACGTTTGACGATATTTGTTTTTTCTAGCTGTTACCTGCATTACGGCGGCGTTCCGGAATAGACAATGCAGATTATCACTCTGCTCTTCCGCTTTCAAGTGCATTATATCATAAATTATACTATTTTACAATAGCGTAATTTATCCAAGAATTGGATAGTTGTAATTCAATCATCCTGTATTTTTCGGTATGCTGCCGGTACAAAGTATACAGGCAATAGGATAAGACATATACGTGTATCAGGCGATCCACTGACTTTAAGTATAAAAGCAGATAATAGTCCCCATGTTAACGTTCCCACGGACAGATCTGACAATATTCTCTCAGATACAAAATTTTTCTTTTCTCTCCTGTCTCTCTGTCTTTTATTTCTGCTTGTTTGTCTCTTTACTCGGGTACCTGATACATTTCCTGCTTTTGTATAGTTCCTAGATGGATATTTTCTTGCTGTGCTCTCTGACAATTATGCTTGTTTCCTTTCTGTCCTTAAATAGATTCCTGCAGCATGTCCGCATTTTGGACATAATACAACGTCCTGTTCCCCTGGTGCTTCTGCCCTCTTGATTGTCCCGTATACGACTACATCACGCAGAAGCTTTGTTTTACACCGGTTACACTGGAAGCCATTTTTGATAACACTTGTTTTAAATTTTACATTTTCTTTTTTTATTTTCATGATAATTTCCTCCTTCCAAGAGAAACTTATTTTACGAACTCAATTTTATCTCCGATGTATTTCTTCACCAGTTCTCTTACACTCGACAAATAAATCTCATCCTTACAATCTGTATTAATTTCGATTCCTGTAACAATATTGTCGTGGTTGTAATGTATTGCGCCCAAAGTACAACCAAGTATACGAATGGCTAAACATTTATTCCTTTTACAGAATTCATCCGCCAAAATATAGTGCCGGTTGGCACTTGCGTCTGACATAGCCTTCACAAGAGCATCCAATTCGTCAGTAAGCTCGCAAACGTATGCACCTACATCTGCAAACGGAGTTCCTTTGTTTTTGTCAATTAATCTCATTACATTCCCTCTTTCTCATGCATACCTTACAATTTGATAGTTCCAAAAGGTACATTATAAAACTGTTTTAAGACCGCTGCCTTCCGTTTCTCATCCGTTTCAAAACTTGGAACCGGTGGAAATTGAATTTCCCCATTCTTCTTATATTTCCCATCTCCATCACACTCGCAAAGAATATGTATCAAATATCTACTCTCAACGATGATATCGGCGAACAAACGACCTTCCCGAAATTGAATTCCTGCTACATAGCCAATCCCCTTCAAAGGATAGCCAAGACCTTTAATTTGACACGATTTAACCATTTCATCTGAAATTTCCATATGCTCCGGCTGCCCCATATCGATATTGGTGACAAATTCCTTATCCGTGGTATACGTAAATTCCAAACCCTTATACGACCATTTAAACCATGATACACTCAATAATTTCAGACTTTTCCCCTTATACTCGAATGTTTCTCCAAACTTACACGGTAATGGAATTCTCATATATTTTTCTCCTTTAATATTTTCTTTTAACAGGCAAAATGCATCAGGCGCAGTCTTCTTCTCTGGTCTCTTTATATTCTTTTTCTTCTGACGGATTCATTTTCATGTCATCTTCACAGAAATATTTCCATGTATCTTCTGTCCGGTTATATTCCACCATTTTCAGGCTTACAATTGTCGGATTCAAAAAGGCATCTCTGTGTTTTTCATCAAGAAACTCTTCAGGTATCTTTTTTATGTAATAATCATATCCTGTTGCCATATAACAGATTCGTTCGGCTGATTCAAATAACTCCCATAACTGGTCTGTGTACATAAGGATACAGCATACTACCGGATAATCTTCTCCACGATGCTGTTTTATTCTGTCGATCATATGCAGCATCTGCGTAATATGCAGCTCTATATTGTCGAAAATGATACAGTCCGCTTTCTCATCCATCCATTTATCACATACGCTTTCATTCAAAAGCATGGCCATATATCCTTTTTCATTCCATTCCCGCTGTTTTTCCTTGTTGTCCGTATATACCAGAGGACGTTTTCCCGGTTTGTTTTTCCGTAGCATATAGCTTTTTCCAGAACCACTGCTTCCGTAATAGATAGTAACCATAACTTTGTTCCCTTCTTCCCTTTTAATTTTTTATTTTGTCATTTTAGGTTCGGTCTGGCAGAATTCTCTTGTTATACTGACAACAGAACCAATTTTGTTACTTGATAAAAGATTACATCTGCTTTGATCAGCGATAATCACTTTCCCATCTGACATATAAACACTATATCTTGCATCCCGATGACCTGACGTACTACTGTCATCATTGCTGTTCACTCTTATGACAAGCAGATCCCCGCGTAAAAACCCCATTTTTCGGTTATTATTTTCTTTCAGCCGGTAAGCGATATATTTTCCGTTTTCATCAAGATTCGCTTTTGAAACCGGAAGGTATTCCGTGATATTATCTTCTGAGATCATCTGCTGAATGGAATCTGTCACAGGTATAAGTTTTGTGTTTTCTACAGTCTTCCCATATCCCGGCATAAGGATCTGGATAGTTCTTGGCTTTGTGCTGTCTCTTTTGATAAATCCTTCTTTTTCGAGTTTTTCAAGATATGCAAAGACGGATGATGTGGAAGCCAGGCAGATCTCTTTTCCTATCTCACGTAAAGTCGGAGCATAACCATGAGCATAAATATACTCCATCAAAAATTGAAGTATCTCCATACAGCGGTCTTCGGCATACTGCTTTCTTTTCATTTTGCCTTTTTCCTTTACATTCGGATTCTCCCTGCACAGTCCATCATGTCTGCATGATTTCTTTTCTTCTACGGTGTTTTTATTATCTGTCCCATACATTTTGATCACCAGTCCTTCCCAAGATAATAAACAACAGGACCGATTCTCTTGAAGAATTTAAACGGTCCCCAGTCATCATTATTATCAAGACTGCCAGGATTACGGAAATACAATACCCTTGAATTGTTAAGTACGTGCAGTGATCCATCAAGAACTCCACGGGCAACCCTTGTAATGTCTGCTGATGGTTCCATGCTGGCAATTCCTTCATTGTATGAAAACTGTTTTACCCCTGACTTGGACTCCTGATAGATTACATCGTGCAGAGTATTCGGGAACTGCTTGGAATGTACACGGTTCATAACAACTTCTCCAACAGCAATCCATGAATTCATTCCTTCTCCCCTTACTTCATGTGCAATCAGTTTGGCTAGTAGTGTAACATCATCTTCTGTATACTGGTCATCTCCGCCACATTTGACTTCAGTCGGAACAATTGTTCCCTCATCGATTCCTCTTACCCGCATGAATACTGTAAAATTCGGCTTCGATATGGTAACTGTACCTGCAGATGAGGAACAGTGTATGAAATATCCATCTCCGATATAGATTCCTACGTGATTTGTACCCTTGCTACCATCGTGCAGCAGTCCAAGATCTCCCGGCTTTAGTTCACTTTCCGTTATTTTATCAGCGTTTTTCAGTATGGCTGCAGTAGAGCCAATCGGTTTCCACACGTCTTCAGGGTAACCGGCGGTACGGAATACCCACTGTACATACCCGGAACAATCCAGTCCTTTTTGTTTCCCGTCCTTCCCTATGCTCCACCATGTATCGTCATAACCTGCCTTCGTAGATTTTCCACCCCAAAGATAAGGAACCTTTCCAAGCAGTGATGCAGCAGTGGCAAGTACGACCTGTCTGTTTCCCTCTGCTTTGTTTATTGCATCTTGCATTGAAGAATCACATTCTTGGGATACAGGCTCAATGGTACTTCTTGTTTTTACAAAAATTGTCTGGCAGAGATCATCCAGGCTGCTCCCACTATCATCCTGAATTTTAGCCATTCTCTGATTATAATCTTCCATGGCATCTGTCTGGTTAATTCCAAGACTGGAAAAGATTCCTTTTGGCTCAGATACCTTAAGTGTTACATCTGCATACTTGACTTTTATCTTCTCTGGATTGATATATTTTTTCCCTGTCCTCTTGTAAGTTCCGTCTGATTTCTTCTCATAGGTGTAGATGTATCCAGGTGCCGCAAGGTATGCAACTCCATCTGGCATATAGCCGTTTCCTTCTTTTTTGTATGCCGTATACTTATACGGTTGATACTTGGTTATGTACCGGTCTGACAAATGTACTGTCAGATACGGGATTTCGGATACCTGATATTTTGACATGGATGTAACTGTGCAGCTTGCGGCAACCAGCTTTTTCATATCTGCTTCTGCATATGGGTTTCCCTTTTCACTAAGGGTTTGCATTGTCAGCTCATAATCGTATCCATTTTCGTCTATCTGCTTCTCGATCTCCCTTGTAGTTTCATCGTAGCAGCTCTGTAACAGTTCCTCCATCAGCTGTGTGGCCTCTACAATATTGTCACAAAGTTCAGATCTTCCATAGTCAATGGCTTTTCCGGCAGGAGAAGTTCCTACCTGGTAATTGTCGTACAATACATCCGCATACGCGTGCATTGTGTTTCCTGTAAGTAGCATACAGCACGCCATTCCTGCTATTGCTGCCTGTTTTAATGTTCTTTTCATATTTTGTATTATATAGCACATATATACAAAACGCAATGAAAACAAAACTATGTTCGATTTCTGAATATTTTTCATAGTCCGCCGCGGACTGCTATGTTTTTTAAAAAATACAGAATATATGTTCTTATCTATTGTAATTCCAGTTAAATATGCTATAATACAATCAAGCTGCAGATTCGGATGTCCTCGAATTTCAATGTAGCCTCATATAAACGCCGATGGATATGTTTCGCTGTTATATCCGTCATTAAAAGACAAGCAGCCACTTCTGTTTGTCTTTTTCTTTTGCTCATTTTTGTAAAACAAAACTCCCACTTTTATGATTACATAAAAGCAGGAGTTTCTTACATCACGTATATTATCATCTAAAAAATAAAGTTTAAAACCACCGCATTCTCACATACAGACCAATTTACCCAAAGAAATCGTCCAATGCATCCTCTTCCTTCTTTTCGTTGTCGTTATCCTCGTCCTCATCAAAGTTTCCTTCATCAAGGTCATCGTCGGATAAATCATCAGAGAGGTCATCGTCGGTCAGATCTTCATCTGAATATTCCTCTTCTCCATATTCCTCATAATCATCTTCAGGTGAAATCTCATCTTTGATATTATCTCCCTGATTTACGTCATCCTCGTCTTCTGCTGGTTCATCTATGAATTCATTTGCATCATTCTCTGAGTCATTTGGTTGATCACTTTCATATTCTTCCAGTTCTTCTTCCAGTTCCTTTTCTATTGCCCGCTTTTCCCTTTTGATTTCTTTTTGCAGTCTTTTTTCTTTATCTTCACTCCAAGGTTCATCAAAATCCGTTTTTTCATCAAGCGGTTTAACAAATTGATCCCAGAGATATTCTCCATTGTCAAACGGCGTGTCTTCATAGATTCCATATTTTTCATAGTCTGTTGGATCAAGTTCTGATACCCAGTCTGGAATATGCTCCTGTGACTGTACCGGACGCACAAGCTTCATCATAGGATGACTTATGTAGAGCACTTTTCGGAACCGGAATGGATTATGGCCTGACGGTATGACAAGCAATTCCTTATTATCCATTCGTCGCAGTTCATCTGGAAAATACACATTTCTTTGTGTATTGCTTATATTTTCCATGACTTCAAATCCAAGTCCAAGTGTTCCCTTCGTTTTCGTTCTTCTTATCCCTCTCGTCTTTGCAGTCATGACTCCACACATTTTACTGACATACTCTGCAGTTGTGTTTGTGTTGGTCTTTAACAGGCAGACCATAGATACACATTCCATGACTATTTCCCATTGTTGCTCAGGGTACATCTGCATAAGCTGTCCGAGCGATTGTAGATACAGATAAATGTCAATTCCCGCCGATCTTAATGTTCCAAGACGGTTATCCATGTTTGGTATAATTCCAAGGTTATAGTATTCATCCATGTATAACTTAATCTTAATTGGACATCTTCCACCGCTTTTTCTTGCCACACTTTCAAGCTCGCTCATAAGGGTATCAAAAAACAATGCTGAGAAATACGAATTCGAACGATTGTTTGCCGCAAGGTTTACATAATAGATACACTTCTGAGTCGCAGGCAATTTGAAATCAATTTCGTCTGTTCCGAACAGCTTCTGCATGATTGGTTGTCCAAGCTTTGACAGTTTAACCTGCAGACCTCCAAGAGCGTTTCCTTTTACCGTCTTATCTGCAGATGCAAAGTTATTATAGTATACCTTTGCTGGATGATCTTCGGATAACATACCCCCAAGGTCATCTATATCTTCTACTGTAGATTTATTGAGAAGTTGAAACATTCCAGGTAAAGTTTTTGGTATTCCCTGATCGTTTCCTGCTACATATAAGAGAAAAAATGTTAATATGTTCATTTGCTCATCTGCCCAGAAACCTACTTCATCACTAATATTTGCACAGATTGTTTCAGCAAATGAGGGTGCCAGATTTTGATCTTCAACTATTACTTTAAAAGGATCGCATGCATCAGAGTGGACAAGAAAATCTGGATCAAGATTTAAAATCTTTGTTACATATCCATATGCCCGTGCCACTACGCTTGTTAAATTGTAAAGCTCTCCTTTTGTATCTGACACAACCATGGATTCTCCACGGCGTATCGTTTGGAAAATATCATTTAATAACAGTGCCGCTGATTTTCCTGAACCGGGTGAACCAAAGAATATTCTGTTACCATTAATACCAAAACCTTCGATCATGGAAAACAGATCTGTATCTTTCTGGATATATCCCATTTTTCCTTTTCTTATCTGTTCCCCAAGAAAATTTTCTTTATTTGTCGCATAAGTTCCATGGCTGAAAGTTTCTTCTCTTTCTTCTTCTCCTCCCCTTTCCGCACTACCGCATTCAAACGAGTCTTTTACTACTTCAACTCCGGAATCATTATCGTATGATGTTCCTGTATATGTCATGACTCCGAACACACAAAACATGATAAACTCTATCAGGTACACTAACAAACTGATTATTACTGATGCCGTCATGTTTGTCTTCAGTCCTATTTTCAACCAGATAAATACAAACAATGCAATTACTATAAGGACTTTAAGCGTTCCTTTATGCTTTTTCATGTACACTTTTATGATGGGTATGTTTTTCTTGGCGGCGACATTTATCGCATTTTCCATTTCTATTTTATCTTTGTCCGTTTTAATCACTCCTTTCATCTTGCCATCCGCTAACCTTTTTGATATATTCTATCTATTTTATATTTTCAAGTAAAATATATCCCGCTTCTTCTATAAATTCTTTTTCCTCAATCTTATGCTTTCCAAAAAGTGTAAGCTGGTTATTTTGAATACAGGTTGTTAATATAACTGGATACTTTATTGAGTTTACCTCTACTCCTGCCAGGTTTAATGCATCTTTGATTCTGCTCATTTCTTCTTTTTTCCCTACCACTACAGCAATATTCTTCATGATTTTTGTTCCTTTCTTTATTTTCCGTAGTCCGCCGCGGACTCTCTTTTTATTGTTGAAATGTATTCTTCAAATGGTGTTGTATATACTTCGCAATAATCTCCTGCGACATCTACCACAAATTTTTCCTGAAAATCGAAACAGTATATATGGTATTTCGTAACATCATTTTCCCAAGTAGATGCTGCTATAAATCTTTTTAACTTCACTAGATCCGGTATACAGTAAAGCAATACTTTCACATCTCCATCTAATGCGTCACAATCTACAACTGATGTCCTGGTATTTACTTTCATCCCTGAAAGATATTCCTTTTTCATCCGCTCTTTCCAGTTTTTCCTCTGCATCAGCCACAGCATATCTTTTCCGTATTCGTCATATGTAAGTCCATACATAACCGGATGTCCGTTTTCTGCATTAAGGTTTGTAGAAACTTGTTTTTTGGGTGTCATCATTCTCCTATACGGTTCATCGTTATATGCTAAAAGGATTCCTTCCTTTACATTCCTTTTCTCTCCTTCCTTCTTTTTTTCGATTACAGTTGTAACATATCCAGCATATGACGTTTCAGATACCTTCGTCCAACGTATCAGCTTTTTCCCGATAAGATAAACCAAGTATTCTCCACCTGGACTAGTGAGCCATCCATTACATCTCGTCTGTGCCAGAATCTTATTTTCGGAACCTGTGTCGCTTGCATCCTTTACCTCGGCTGTTCGATAATAGATGCTCACTCTCTTTGGTATAACCGTTTTCTCTAAACGAAGCGCCGGCTTCTCATCGACCATCATCTTAGCGCCTGAACTATATGCCATCATTGCACTCTCCGAATCTCGTACAGCTCTTTCGAACTGTATCTTATCTTTCCCGTATTTCGTTACATTATCGACATTCGTTCTGCAATATCTGTTATAATGCCCATAATAACCATTTGGGTACTCACTCAGATACTCATCCATCCTCTTATCAAAGTCTTTTAGGTTTTCTGTGACGTTCCCGTTATTCCGATGTTTCTCTATTATCCTCTCTTCCTCCATCTCCTTTATCTTCCTAAGATACATTCGGTGATTTCCACTCAGCAATGGTATTCCTCTTTTTGATATGATTCCCACTGTTAGCAGCAATTTCATTATTTCCCCTCGGTATCCTTTATTCCATGTAGGACGCCTCTTCCGTTTGCCCATTTACTCCTCCAGTTTCTCGCTTTCCACCACTACGCTGTTTTAAGATTCTCCAACCCTGTTCTCCAAACCCACGGAGATTTTTTGAGCAGCTTTTCCCATATTCTGCGGTTTGTCCTACTTTTATAAGGTGCTTTTTGATGCTTTTTTCACCATTTTAAAAAGCACTGTTTAATGTTATGTTATACCGTGTCGTAAAAGAGCACGTTATGACTCATAAAAAGCACCATTTAGATAGATCTCTGCAGAATATTTTAAGAATTTTTAGATACAATTTTACTTTATGTAGTGCTTTTGCGTTACCCTTACACAATGCATAAAAGGCACTGTTTACTTACTTTCGTACATACTAAATTCAATAGAATGATTGAATTCTTTGCTTTTCATAAAGATAAGGCAGTGAGGAATTTCAAGTTCCAAAGACTCTACAGCCTCCAAAATATTCTCCTCGTCTGCTTCCACTGAAAAAATAAACAGTGTCGTTGGAATAACATTTATACCATTATTTTCAGCACCCTTTAATTCTTTCTTTTGGTCTTCCAATTTTTTCTGAATAACAGACATCTTGAAAATTTGATCCTTTGGTATATGGATCATTTGATAAATTTCTCCTTCAGAAATAAATGAGAACTCAAACTCAGAATGAGGTCTGAATACAAAACAAATGTTATTTTTAACATCCTCGCTGTTTCCAGATTTAATTACCTTATCATATACATGACACATAATTCCGATATCTTCCACTGTATTTCTTTTCAAACTCTCTTTCACAGAAAAACCACCAGGTGTTATAAAATCACCATCATGAGACACTTTAATTAGTCTGCGAAGTGAAAGATTGGTTATAGCGGCATTCACGGAATTTGTGCGCATCCCGAGATAATCTTTCATAATATGTATTGCCTGTTCTTTCGACATACATCCAACATTCGAGAGAATGTTTAAGAACATTTCCTGTTCATTTGTTAATAAGCTATTACCTATCATTGTTTAATGCTCCTTTCTATGTTATAAACATCATATAATACTCTGTTTGCAGTTGCTTTTTGAAATAATAACGTATAATAACCTCTAATGACGTTTATATATTGATTCTGTTAACATTGAAGGATTTCTTTTCAGCCATCTTTCGTCGGACATTAATATCTGTGGTAAACGTATAGATTTCTACATCAGTTGCCGCAACACTTACACGGACCCTATCTGAGCCGGAAATAAAAAATGCTTCGCCTTTTTTGAAATTTCTGATTTTTCCGCATTCATCTTCTGATAATCTCATATGCGATTTAACCATTTTCAGTTCCTCTTCTTTAAGGTTAAGTATAATCTTAATTTCGGAGTTACTAAGAACCGATATTCCATATCCGTTTGAATTGTTAATAAAATCGTTCAGCTCCTGTGTTGCAATAATTACACATCCACCATATCCTCTTATCAATTTGATCATATCCTTCACCTGTTCTGCGCAGGCTGGGAGCTTGAGCATTTTCCATACCTCATCAAGAATGACGATATCCTTGGACAGTGGATTTTCAAGTACAGCCGTGTTCGTAAAATCAAATACCGCATACAGACATGCAGAAATCAATTTTGTTCCTATTTTTCTTTCGTCTACATCAAATACAATATATCCTTTAGACATATCTACATTTGTCTGTCCATTGAGATTTTTAAATGGACCATTAATCAATCCACTTACGATAGAAGTATACTCTTCCAATTCCCTGTATTTTTTGAACTCGTTGTACATATCAGAAAGAATAGGCATCTCTTTTAAGGTTTTCCCGTCTTCTTCATAAATAGAGGCATTATCTTCTGTTATACCTTTTTTTTCATATATTTTTGGAATAACTTCCTGTAGCTTGCTAAATACAACCGTATCAATGTCATTTGAATTTGATTGCATTTGTAACCAAATAATAAGAAAAGTTACCTTTCGTGCAAGCAAAGATGATTCCTGAGATGGAAGATCCTCATCATCTCCATTACCAAATACTGTTTTATCAAACTCACCAATTGGTCTGATTTCAAGTGGATTAAGACAATCCTTTGAGCCGGGATAATATTTGATAAACGTACCTCCAACCATTTTACATCCGGGTTCGTATTCCCAACCTTTTGCCGGGATAATTGAAAACACACGCATTCCATTAAGAAAAGACCGTGTACCTATAACTTCCTCGGTGAATGTCTTTCCCGCACCAGACGTTCCTATTAAAACAGTATTACCATTTTTATATCGCTCTGTATTAAAATTATTTGGACAAGTAATAGCCTTGGTATCCATATTTTCTCCAAGCATATATCCCAATGGATCATACAATTCATAACATGTAAAGCAGTACATAGATCCCATCTGTGATGATAATGTATCATGCCGGATTTTATTAAACGAAGGTGCACTGCACAATAAGGGCATTGTTAATGTAAAGTAATCTTCCGTTCGATCAAAGGAGTCTTCAACTTTTACATGAAATTTCTCAAGTCCTTTTTTTATGAAATTCACCGCTCTTACTAGGACTCTTTCTGAAGGCGCTTTGACTGTAAGAATAATTGCAGTCTTCCACAACTCTTCATGCAGATCACTCATGTGTTTTTGAACATATGCATTGTTGCCATACTTTAAAGCTGCTTTTTCTGCTTTCTCCTTCCTGTGTTTATATATCTGTCTATTGTAATTGCTTTCAGTTACTTTATTGATTCCAGTCAGTGACATCTGTGTGAATTCTTTTGCATACTTATAACTGATGATATCAATGTCAGTAAATTGGAGATAATTAAACAGCTGGTCTATCCAACCACCATAAACAGCTTCCGGATAAGAATTTGGCAGAATCCCAAGGTATGAATAATACATTCCATCCATATATGCAAACGTATGATTCGTAAAACGTATACCCTTTGAAGCGATTAAATCTCTAATGTTATAATCTTTTTTTATCCCTGTAGCTTCTGTAAATGCGTTAAAATCATTTTTAATTCGTGTTGCTCTCGATTCAAGTGATTCTTTCCTTGACGTATTTCTATTAAAAAAGTAATACAGAAATTCTGTTACAGCACGGTTCTTCTCTTTAATTCCATCCGGATTATATGTAATATTTCCACATCTTTTACATATATCCCGGATGAAATTTTCAGTTTCTTCCATTTGTGAGCATATTTCTGTAAAATCTTTTGAGATATTTCCTTCAATATCTCCGGCATATTGATAAATTATAAAATATCGTGTAGAAATGGCTTCGGCATTGCTGTAATGTAGAATATGTCGAATATAATTATCACGGGCTTCCAAGATACTTGGATCATTATATTTTTTACTCTCTTTCTGAATATTCTTTATCAACTTTTCCGGATTAAAAAAATCACACATAGCCTTTATCTGAATTTTTTGAAGCCCACCTTCATATAGTTTTTGCCAATTATAAACAATCATCTTTTTTTCATTACTGGCAAGCTTCATAAAATTGATAGGATACACTTCTATGATTCCGATGTATCTTCCATCCGTTAATTTAACGATTCCATTTTTTATACTTTCAATTGGAATAAAATCCTGTGTGGAACCTTCCGAATAAGATTTTATAGCCTTGCGCGTTGAATTGGGCGATTCTGAATTAGACATTTTTTCTACATTTCTTATGCCATTTGCAATAGCCCTTTTAACTGTCAGCGTACTTGTCTGTAAAATCTGTGACTTTTTGTTTGACATATGCTATTATCCTTTCTGCGTCAGACATGCTCGTATCCTGTCCTCCGGCAGCTACTCCCTTCTGGCGTTTGTATTCTGGTCCATATAAATGCAATATTCTTTTTCTTTTTAAGAATTTGACTTCTCCAATAATAATCTCAATCAGTGAACGGTTTTTTATACCGCGTATCCCTATAAAAAGAATTGCTCCACCAAATACCAAAAAAATTACCCATTTGACTACCGTTGTAAATGGAATTGCAGATACTATTAAAAAAAACAAAAATGTAAAAGCAATAGCTTCAGCCCACTGTCTTTTAGGTTTTCCGAGAAAATCATTTTGATTAAGAACATTATGAGTAATTCTGATTGGTTCATTTTCCGTGTCCTTGTTTGCCATATTTTAAATTACCTCCTTTCTTCACAAACAACATTCCATTCATTGATCCTCCTTTCTGTATTTTAACAGTGTTGTTTATTATACTATATATATACTTTATAAAGCACTGTTTATAAAAAGTCAATTTATAAATGGCATAAAAAAAGACCGTGTAACACACGATCTTTTTTTCACGCACATAATTTATTTCCCTCGTCATAGTCACATAAATAAAAAATACTATCCAATGACGCTTTCTTCTTTGCCGCCTTTCTAAGTTTCAGCGGACGCATAAATGCAACTGCATCTTTGGCTGTAAACTTTTTATATTCAGCAACATTGATTCCACAATTATATTTCATTCCATTACCTGCATACATGTCAACATGATTGATAACCGATGATCCCTTATGTTTGTAGAATACCAAATCGCCTGGCTGCAAGTCCGCTCTGCTAATAGAACAGCCATGCGATTTTAAATACGAACATTCAGATCTTGAATCACCTGGATACGAGGATGTTCCACTTATATCAATATTTATTGTTTTATAGGCATACCAACAAAATGAAGAACAATCAAAGTATAATTTTTTTCCACCGGATTTCCCATAGCTTTGTCGAAGTGGCTGACTATATTTTGCCTTTTTTTCTACCATTTGAGCACACCATTTAAAGACAGTTTCAACGCCGGCTGCCGTAGCTTCCACATTGCCTTTTGCAATATCATCGAAATATGTGAATCCATATGTATTTATGATGCTTATTATATTGGATACGTAATTTCCATCTCCCTGACAATATCCGCCTTCAATAATTCCTCTTATTGTCTCTTCTGGAGTATTCTTATGTCTGCCTTTATCATAGATGCTTTTTAAAATCAATTTGCTTGAAAAATAATAATCCATGCTATCTTCCCATGATTTAAAAGATAAGAATTGACCTTTATATTTGATTCCAAAGAGATTTTTTTTCGTTCTGGCAATATTTGATTCGCCCCAACTACTTTCATAGCATGCCTGTGCCACAGCTACAGATGGAAGAATACCTGATTTTTTATAGTTAGCAATAGCGACTTGCGCAACTTTGTTTACCATTTCCTGTCGACTGGATGGGATTTTTTTGGAGCCATAGCCAGAAGGCATGCCGTTTGAATCAATATAATATACTCCGTTTCCACCATTCCCATACGCGGCACCACTATATGATACATTACCACTTCCACCACCTTGATAAGCAATAGCATCATATTCTGATGAATCCCAATCTCCCCATTCATACTGTGAATCTTTTGCAACACTTAGCACATTTTTTTGATCCTCTGTAAGCTCAGGATGATCGTCTATATAGTCGTCTACCGTCTTGTTATATATATTGATCTTGCATTTTATTCCATGTTTAGTAACCTTATAATGCACTTTCCAGTAAAACATCTCTTTATAAACCGATTTTAACAAATTTATCTGCTGACGGGTAACAAATATCCATTTAACAAAAGAAATCATGGACTTTAGAGCTTTTATCTCAGCTTTAAAGAATTTACTTATTAAAGACCCTTCTTCTGTATCTTCAAGATCTGATACATACGATGGAACATCAGTTTTCTGTTTATCTGTCTGGATCAGCATAGAATATACCATCATAACATCACGAAGATTAGAATAATCATGAAGATAATCGACCTCATCCGGATTTAATGCCCAAATTTTAAAATAGTCCTGTTCATAATATTTTACAAGTTTTTTTGCTACATCATCCCCATTTGTATAACCTGCTGTATTTTCTGTGCTATTTTCAAAGCTTGGATATGTAATAGCCAATGGCCCCGTATAAATGAATGTGACAAGCATATTGACTATAAGAATAATTGATATAATTCCAGAAACTGTTATTGCCACCGGAAACGCAATTACTAACTTCATTGCGTTTTCGTTGCTTACAAGATTATCATCCTTTTCGTTATCATCTTTATTCTTCTTTTTACCGAAGGAAAAATTTTGAAGATTTATTGCAGAGTTACCTCTTCCGGCCCTACTTTGTGCTTCTGCAGCGGAGGCATCTACTTTTCCTGATTTTGCAGCTGCTACAGCACCTGTTTGTCCTGCTTTGTATGAAGAAACTCCACCAGCAGTAGCCCCACTTGCGGCCGTTCCTTCTCCCGCTGCTGCTCCGCCGGCGGTAGCTCCACCACCAGTACCGGCTGCCGCTCCACCTGCTCCGACACCTGCAGCGGCAGCCGTGCTTCCTCCTTCTGCAGTAACCGCCGCCGCTCCTGCTGCTATTTCTGCTACTGGCATATATCCATCCCCTTTCTATTTTTCTTTGTTAATGGCAGCATCATATCGTTGATCAAATTGATGCTGTTCAATTATGGATACCAATTCGTCCACATTATCCTTATCTAAAATCTCACATGCTTTTTCATAATCAGTGATGCCTTTTATTTCCGGATACTTGGTTTCAATGTATTTTTCATAATCCTGTACCCCTTCTTCAATGGAACTATATTTGCGATATGCTACTGTATATTTTTCATTATCCCCATCGTCCTTTTCATCACTCTCTCCTCCATACGAATACACTTTATATTCCGCCCCGCATCCTTTCTGATACGGAAGATAAAAGTAATTGTTAATATCCGTTACATCTGTAACTCCGAAGCACGTTTGAAACATTGCTTCTGCAACAACAGCAGACGGAAGGATTTTATACTTATCGTAAAGCTTCATTGCCACTCCACCAATTGAATCAGCAATCTGGAGCTTGGTATGTTTTTCTGCTCTGCTACTTTCCTCAATAGCTTCCGATGTCTCTAAAACAGCATCCGAATCACCTTTCTGGCTTTCATTTAATGATGAATTCTTAGAACCTGCTGCAGAAATAACTCCTTTTTCTGTATCAATATCCTCAATATTATTTTTTCTGGCAGAAAGGAAAAACATAATTATTCCTATTACAACCAAAACTACTAAAGCTATACAAACTTTTTTAATTGTCTTCTTTGTCATTATAAGTAGAGGCACGATCTATCGCGCCTCTATTCCTCCCTTCATTTTCTTTCATTAGATTTATCTTTTACGACTTTGGAATTGCTTCCTATCCAATGCCCTGTATCGCTATTTCCAATGAATCTTTGATTGCGCAATCTGCCAAGACTATCTACATCACCTAATTTATTTGTGGCCGCATCCGTCACACGCATAAATTCTTTTTTCATTAGAACATCTTCACCATCTTTTGTAGAATTAAACGACACTGTGAACCGATCTGCCCCAGATGCACTAATTGCTTTGATTCCCATAGCGTTTTTGTCAAGACAATCAAGATTCTTCGCAAAATACGATCCAATAGCAGATTGAGTATTAACATCATCAAGATTGTTCCATTTTGATCCATGTTCTGCGACTTTTCCGCTTCCAAAATCAATTGCGGAAATCTGCTGCTCTCCAGTAAGTGGATTTGAGTGCACAATTCCGTATGTATTATCTCCAAGAGCGCATGTACTATAATTTGCACCAACAGTATCAATGGAGCCATCTTCTCCGTGATACAACTTATTTTCAGAGTTAAGCATACATCCTGTAGCCATTTCACCTACGGTTAGACCTCTTCCGCTATCCAGAAGATTAGATGCCGATGAATTTTCGAAATCTTTTCCTGCCAACTGACTTTGATCCTGTAATGGAGTAAATGACATAAATCGTGCATCTCCATTTGCATCCGTAATCTCTTGATAAGATCCGCTTTGTGGACGCGTTGAACCAATTGAAAATGAAGCAATATCATTTCCATTTGCATCAGAAAGTTTTCCAGTTACCATTCCATTGTCCATTCCGGAAATATTCAATTTATCACCATATTCCTGTGCAAGAGAATTTCCAGATCCAGGCATTCGGAAAAATTCATCAGCCATAGCTCCAAATAAATCTTGTTTTCCTGCATTATTCAAATTACCTGCAATAGAGGATAATGCATTTTTCCCTTCAAAGCCTCCATGCCGCAGCGCATCAAAGGCTCCTGCTTTCATGGAATTCGTTAAGTTACTCTTTAAGCTATTTGCAGTAGATGCTTTCCGTAATGCTCCAGGAATAGAACCCTGCATTGCTTTTTGAAGACCTGCTGGAGAGTAATCCATAGGTTTTCCGGATAAAGCACCACCGATAGCAGCTAACTTTGCATTTCCTTTCATTGCGCCAAGAGAAAATAATCCTTTTCCAACACCGTTTTTAATACCACCAAGTGAAGCGCCTAATATTGCCCCGTTCATAATCATGTTGTCAAGAAGTGTTGCTCCCTGACAAGAAGTGGTTAATCCAAAATCTTTAGCTATGTTTTCCATTTTTACTCCAATAAAGAGAAATGCATAAATCATTATAATTGCGGCCAAAGAAGTAGTTGCGCTGCCAGATGATAGAAGCATTATTGACAAAGCAAACCACAGCTTTGTCAATAAATAAATAAAAATTTCTGTTGCAAACATTTTTACATATGACATGAACACATTCATAGAAGATGCACTTGCTACAAATCCTCCAAACATTGGCGACACCATTTGAAGAATCTGCGTCATAACATATCTTTTTATCATTTCAATTGCAAGCTTAACAAGATTCCATGTTACAAGTAAAGCAACCAGAAAGTTAAGAAATGCTGCGCACAGATCATATTGAGCATTAACTATGTCACCCATTGCCTTACCCAAAGTGGAATCTGACGAGAAAAGAGAATCTGCCGCCGAGCTGTCTTGCCATCCTTCAAACCATCCAAGAGTTGATTTTCCGTTTTTATCAACGCCATTTGTGAGCATATTGAAAAACAAACCGCCTCCCATCAGACTATCACTAAGATTTAATCCGTAACCATTGCCAAGATCTTGCGCTTCTTTTGATAACCCCACTGTCGAATTCATTGTTTCCTCAAGATTTTTTCCGAATTCAAGGCATTTTAATGTAATTCCGTTAATAAGTAAAACTGCAAATAATGAAGCAACAAAGCGAACTATCATAGTCATATAAGAGTCTTTTACTTCAATGATTCCAGAATTGGATAATAAAATGAATGAGGAAATTAACCCTAACATTGCAATTACTATTCCGATACCTGTAAATACGACTTGTACATTATGATAATTGATGGTTGCTCCATTAATCATCGTACTAAGGATATTTCCAGTTTCATTTTTCTTGGTTGGTTCTGTGTATAGGCATAATCGATTCTCACAGATCATGACAGATATCAAAATAGCGAAGTAGCAACAAAGCTTGTGACCACCTTTAAATAAACTGGCCGTTGACGAGTAAACTACTTTTTCCATACTGTAATTTTTCCTTTCTTAAACAACAAAAGACCCTTATGGGCCTTTTGTTGTTTATTCTTTACACATGATTCCTGCACTTTTCTAACTTCCAAGAATTGCATTTTGAATAGAGTCAATTGTATTTTTTAGAGCAGATGGATCGTGGTTGACGATTATACAAATAATCCATCCTATCGCAGCTCCAATTGCTCCGCCGCGGACTTTTTGCTTAGGCTGATCTTCTTTAATGAAAAAAGATACGATAGCCAATACCAAGGCAAGAATCCATCCATATGCAGCACCATATCCTGCAAAATATGAAATTACACCTGCACCATTATCTGAATATTTCGTCAGATCGTCACAAAACATAGGAGTAATAGAGTTCATTACCATTACTCCAGTAAAAGTTGTAATCGAACATGCAATACTTGATGTGATCGTAGAAAATTTTGATGAATCTAAAACTTTCTTTCCCTTTAAGTTCTTATTTATTGTAAGCATTTTGTTCATCTCCTTTCCCGTCTATACAATAAATTGTAACTCACGTTAAAAATATCATATATACGCAAAAAAGTAAAGAATTATGATATATTATACTTAATATTAAGTTATAAGAGAGTCCGCGGCGGACTGTCAGTGAGAAAAATATGTTGGAAAATTACAAGAACGTTCGCAGTCCACCGCGGGCTATTAGAATAATAAAAATTTAAAAGTCTTCGTAGTCCGCCGCGGACTATATAAAAAAAGCCCCCATTCGGGGACTTCTTTTACCAACCGGCCATTGCATTAAATGCGGCATCGGAAATATCTGTTTCATCATCATCTATGAAATCTGTCATTTCAGTATCCAATTCTTCTTTTGGGTCTGCAATTTTTACATTGGAATCGATAGAATGTGATTCCTCTTTTTGAATTTTATTTACATCTCTTTTGTTAGGCTTAGAAGGTTGTTTAAGTAATTGTTCCTGTGAAACAGACTGCACAGTCTGGGGGGTTGTTGCGCTACCGTATGGGTATGGTTGTGGAGATACAACAGTATAGGGAATCCTTTGCATGCCAGTCTGACTAAAACTTTTTAATAGTGCATCATTCAAAATTGCCTTTGCCTGTTTTTTTTCAAGCAAAGAAGCATCTGCTATTCCAAGTTCTTTCAAATGTGCCTGAATGAGTGCGCCAATATATTCACTCTTTTTTCGAGCAAGAAGATCCAGAAGACATTTGACATTTTTTTGTTCCGGATCATCAAGATCAAATTTTAAATTTAACCGCCCGGTATCCTCTGCTGTACCGATCTTTTTTTGTCTTGCCATAAAATATCACCTATGATGCTTTCTTTGCCATACGCTCAACAAATTTTTTGTATCCGATTGCATTTGCGTTTGCGTTTCCAAAGAATTCGTATTTTTTAATCACAGTGTTTTTTTCAATTGCGGTTTTAAATAATTTTGCTCCGCCTCCAACAAAAACAACAGGACTTGTCCTAAATGGAATACCACGCTGATTAAGAATGTTAATAATATTTTCAAACCATCCTGCAGCACCTTCTTTAACGCCGTCAACAACTTCATCATCAATGATTGTAGGTTCTTCCCGGAGAACATCTTCAATATTGTTTTGTGAAATGGAAATTCCAAATTTTTCTTCCACTTGATTTTGGATTTTATCGTACATAAGTAAAACACCAAGTTCAAGTGAAATACATTCATCAACAATCGGTACATTATTTCTGATTGGAACGACATCTACGGTTGCGCCGCCAATATCAATCGCATAATATTCTTTATACACGTTTGGAATAGTTTTGTCGTTCTTTTTTCCAATAACACAAGAGAGAGCAGCGTAGTCCTGTGGCACAACCAAAAGAAGATTTAACTTTAACTTGAATGTATACTGATTGTAATTAAATTCTATGCCGTCACCAAACATTTCCTTATAGTATGAAATTGTCTTATCCTTCAGCATGTGCATATGTGCCGGCGGAAGTCCCACGCAAAGATTTACTACATCAATCTTTGAAATTTCATCCTGATAGTTATCCTGTTTTTCGTTTTGATCATCTTTCCTTTTGCAGATCTCAATAATTTCCTTTGCAATTCCAAAAAGAGAAAGAATAAATGCTCTTTCATCTTTTGTTTTATCTTTTGTATAAGGGAATCTTCTTTCGGAAGGAGCATAATACATTCCATTATAGAAAATGCATTCCTTTACACCGAAAGGCTTGTCCTCACTTTTGCTATACCCGGAAGGAGTAGAAGAGAGAGCAGTCTTTGTATCATAGTTTCCAACATCAACACCAATATATGTTTGTTCCATAAGTATTTACCGAATTATCGTTACAATCCGGATTCCTCCTTTCTTGATTTATGTTGATTATATCATATATATACATTTGAGTCAATTATAAACGTCATAAATATATGTTTTTGCGACCTTATTTATCGTTTGACGTATTTATTACGTTTAGTGTATAATAAACCTGAATGTAAAATTTTATTATATATGATAGGAAAGGACAATATGTTTAAAATAGCACTGTTTAATCAAAAAGGGGGAGTAGGGAAATCTGCTGCCACGGTTAATCTTGCAGGTTGTCTTGAACGTGAATTTAAAAAGCGTGTGCTTGTAATGGATTGTGATGCGCAGCAGAATTCTTCTCTGCATCTTCTTAATACACGAGTCGATAATACAATCCGAAAAATTCTTGATGGAGAAACAACATTAGAGAAGAGCATATATCCAGTACAGTTAGAAGTTGGGAATAAACTGGTTAATACAAAAATAGATGTGCTTGCCAGTGGAATGGATATAGATCTATTAGGACCTACTGATGTAAAAGCATATAAAAAGTTGACAGACCAATTAGAGGAAAAATATGATTATTGCCTTATAGACTGTCCTCCTCAGAAAATGGCTACTGCCATTACTTCGTTATGCGCCTGTGACTATGTATTGGTTCCAATTTTAACAGAAACAGATGAATCCATCCAGGGATGGGATATGGTCATGGATTTAGTAAATGAATTAAAGACCAATAGACTAAATGAAACAATAAGTATTCTTGGATTGCTAATAACGAGGACAAACAAGACACGAAAGTTAGACCGACAGTTAACCGAATATTGTCGCTCTACATTCGGTGATTATTTATTTGATACTACGATTCGGGAAGCGCAAGATATAAGAGACTCTTATATGTACCGTAAGCCTGTTGTTTATTATAGAAAAACATGCAATGTATCAAAAGACTATATTTCTGCTGCAAAAGAGCTTATTAAACGAATAGATATAAGACAAAGAAAGGTCGGTGTATAACATGGCAAAAGATTTTACAGCTTCCATAGGACAAGGACTTTTACAACAGGTTGCTTCAAAAACAAGCTCTATGGCAAATACAGCCAACATTGTAAGGATTCCACTTGAAGAAGTTCACGAAAATCCAGACAATAACAAAATATTTTCTATGGACAAAATAGATCGTCTCGCAGATACAATAGAGGACGAAGGATTTGTTGGCGCAATTGAGGTTTTCAAAATAAGCGATCATTATTATGAAATTTCATCTGGTCATAGAAGATTCGAAGCAATGAAAATGGTTGGCGAAAAAACAATTCCATGTATTATACTTCCAAATATGTCTGAAACAGACAAGGCAAAACGATTGCTTAATTCAAATATAAATAACCGTGAACTAACTCCTCTTATATATGGACGTATGATTAGATATTATCGTGATCATATATTTAATGCAGGTGGAGTAGTAACAGGTTCAGGAAACTGGAGAAAAGACGCAGCCCAATTTTTCGGCATGAGCCAATCCCAAGTATTTAGATATTTTAAATTAAATTCTCTTATTCCAGAATTACAAAAAATAATAGAAGAAGATCCAGAATTTCCTTGGACACGACTTGACAAGGTTTCTACCATGCCAGAAGATGAACAGCAGGAAATTTACCTGGAAATAAAAAAATATATGGATTCAACAGACGATGAACTGAATGCAGCTAAAATACGACAACTTATCGAATGGGTAGATAATTCAAGAAAAAGAAAAGCCCAAAAGGATTTATTGGATAAAGAACTAAAAGAACAGACAGAAAATTCTAATACTGAAAATGGAAATTTTGAAAAAAACATTATTGCATCTGTTCCAGAGTCTTCGTCTGTTCCGCAAGAAGTTTACGAAAAGAAGCAGCAGCAACTTGATGAATTAATCCAGAAGAGGACTTCAAATAATTATCAGGTTGCACTTGTTGAAGATACACTTAAAAATATTACAGAAGAGAATACTAAAAATCCAATTGTAAACGATCCAGAAGCATATATTCCAACTACGCATAGTACCACACAAAGTATTCCTTCTGAAGTATATATGGAGAGTTCTATAGAACAGCTTCGGTTATCATTATCTGGTGACATGCATAACAAAGAAGCTATATGCCAGAAGATTTCCGAAATAGAATTATTATTAAATCAAATTAAATTAAAACTATAAGAAAAGCCCCGTTCTGCGGGGCTTTTGATAAAATTACTTTTCTTTTTTGTCCTTTTTTGAAGACGCTCGCGAGCGTATGCATACCATGAAATAATATGAAGGAACAGAAAATGTATTATCATTTATTCTCGGAAGATACTTTGGCGCAGTAACACAATATACTCTAATTGTATCGCCCATCGAAAAATTCATATCCTTTCTTGAATGAGGAACAATTTTTATTAGAGTACCATCTGTCTGTTTTATAACAACTCTGTCTGTATCTAATATATTTTTTTTGCTTTTAAAATGGATATCTGCACATTCCCCTGTATAACTATATACATTACCGCTTAAAATTCTATATACCTGTATCAGTAGAATTATCGTGTAAATAAGAATGAATACGGAACAAAATAAAAATACATCAAGGCTCTTTGCCACAATGCTAACAATTAATTCTACAAAAAAAGAAAACAGCAGAGTAATAAATAATCTGATATAATGTTGCTTAAGAGGTTCGTCTATCTCTGAAAATTTTAATTCACCATCGTTGTGCTTTTTCTCTTTTATAATCATTTTATTTCTCCTATACATAATAAATCATAAACATGGCTACAAACCACAAAATTGCTATAATAACGATCACCCTTAATATGCTTTTTACCGGAATTCTGTCCGCCTTTGGTTCATTGTCTAATACAACATCATTATAATAGCCATCGTAATTCGAATTGAAATTTGTTTCTGTTTCCATGACAGGTTGCGTTATTTTCTCCTTGTTTCTAACTTTCTTCCTGCCAGAAGATTTGTTTATATCCATGTCATCTTTTTTTATTTCATCTCGATTCTTTTGCCTTGCTTTTATTTCATGAATTTCCTTTAATAATGGAAACTTATCCGTTATTTTCTCCTTGATCTTTTGCCGGATAAGCTCTGAAACCGATAAATCTGACATATTATTATCTGGAATTGCACTTTGCATATCATCAAAAGATGGTTTGCAAATACTTTCCTCTTTCAAATTATTGTCTTGCTGTGATTCAGTTTCATCTGTCTCATCCGAAGTGCCATCATCTTCATATGCATAATCAAATTCATCATCCAGATCCTTCACGTCATCATCATTAACTTCATCTGTTTCTCTGACGGTATCCGTCTCTTGCTCCGAAAGAATAGTATCAGATTTAACAACTTCATTTGGCGTTTCATCTGAATTATCAGAATTGCTTTTAGAGTCTTCATCAGAATTCGGCTTTACAGCATCAATTTTCTTTACAGAAGGGTTCTTTCGTGCAATAACCTTTTTCTCTTTAGTTTCATTTTCTTCTGTATGAACTTTTTTAGTTACAACCGCTTTTTTAATAGGCTTTTTTGACTCATTCGATGAGATTACTTTAGGATTTTCGCTTTTTACTACACTTTTCTTACTTTGTTCCGTTTTTTTTGTTTTCTGAATTTTAGTAGATTCTTCGATTTTATTTTCAAATTTTGATTTGACTTTATGATTTTCTTCTGACGAGGTTACTGTATCAACCTTCGTATATTTTGAAGATGTCTTTGCATTTTTTCTAACCATGATGTTTTGAACGTTTTGATCTTCTTTAAGATTATACCCACACTCAGAGCATCTTCCAGTTTTATTATATTCTGACATCAAGAATTCTTCTTTACAATGCGGACATTTCATTTAAAATTTTCCCCCTTTATGTTTTTGATTGATTATATCATATATATATCTATTTAGCAAATAAAAAGACCCAGTATTCTGGGTCTTTCTATAAACTATTCATTTCAAATTTCACCTAGATCAACTTCTCTATATGCAACGTAATTGATATTTAACCCATCATAAGGAAGAGTAAGTCCTTCCGCATTAATAAGATTAGTTTTGTTCTCATTATGATGATACCATCCTTCATAACGCGATCTTATAACGGGATCACTCGAATTAACAACCACGTATACATATGGTGTACGCATAACATCTTCTCTTGAAAGAGATTTTTTTGTGAATTTTTTGAATTTAGTGATATAATCAGGAGCAATAACCGAAAGTTTTAGTTCGTATATAGATGATGCAGAAAGCTGGTAAACTATATCACTGCTTACAAGCCGGTTATTCTGCTTATCATAAATACACCATGCCGGTTCATGCATCATATGCGGGAATTCAACAAACACAGGCTGCTGATCATATCTGAATAGTCGATCATAAGGAATTTTTTCTTTTGTAAGACTATCTGGCGTATATACATTTTCATCAGCTACTTCACTTAAAGGATCATCTGTTAATCCCTGTAGATATGCAAGACTTACTTCAAGAATTTTTGAAAGAGCATTATTGTACTCAAGCGGTACCCTTCTTTTCCCTGTTTCCATTAAAGATACAAGTTGTACACTTACAGTTCTATCAGTAACTTCTGCAGTACATAGTTCATCTGCGAGCTGTGATTGCGTTAACCCTTTTTTTGTTCTTGCATATACCAGTCGTTCTGGAAGAACCCGTCCTTCTAGTTTTTTACTGTTTTTCGCCATTTGATTGATGTCCTCGTTCCTAAATTATTTTAAATTTTCCACTTTTTTCCATATAAACGTTATTTATTATACAACAAAAAACGTTGTATTTCAAGACAGCTAATTTTTGTGTGATGAAGAAGTTGCTTCTTAATAGTCCGCCGCGGACTCTCTGTTACTTTATATCCATTATACCTATTGCCTTGATATTTTTGTATATTTATGATATAATATACTTAACAAAAAGGAGGTTGTTTATGGTATATCAAAAATCATTGTTACCAAAGGTATTATATGCTTTTATTTTTAATTTAATTTGTCTCTTTTTTTTAGTTCCTTCATTATTAACGTATGCGGGCACTAAAAAGACAATAGATATTTCCCTCGATCAAGATTATGAATCATGTACATTTTTTATAAAATTGAAAGAGAGTGGTGAATATAGTGCAAAAATAATATCACCTGACGGAGATAAGTATAACTGTAATAAGATTGATAAAAAGAATCTTAGAGGTATCGTTCCAGACGTCAAAGCAGGAAAATGGAAGGCTGTAATTACAAAAAAAGGAACTGAGTCGATTGGAAAAGTTACAGTTTCTGTTACAGCATCAAAAAATACCGATAATGAAATTGCATCTGATATAAAAGTTGGAAAGGATATTGTTGGACTAAAAGTATATCTCAAAGACGATGCTATATGTGCAGATTGGACAGATGAAACGTGTGGAAATGTTTCAATAAAAGTGGTAGATTTGGATTCAAATGAAGTTCTTGCAAACGATACCATATCAGAAAAACATTTTGAAGTAGATATTCCAAAGGCTGTGAGAAAAATTCTTGTATCAATAGTTCCAACTGAAAGCTCAACTATTCGAGGTGCCGAAAGAACATTTACCATACAAACCGGATTTAATCCAGATGCAACTGTAAAACTTCCAGATGGATATTTTACCAACAAGGAAGAAGTGTTTGCGACTATATCAATGAATAAATCCTATAGGTATATGATAGAAAATGATGGCGAAAAGATTGCCGAGGGAAAAGAAATGCTTGATCCCGGCAAATATAAAATTTCTATTCCATTACAAAAAGACGGTGAACATGAAATAAAATTATATCTTATCGACGAAAAAGGAAATATGCGCTCAACCTCAGCTACATATAATCGTGACACAAAGGCACCGTATATGTCTTTAAAGAAAGAGTATGACGGATATAAAACATCAAACGACGTTTTAAATGTAGAAGGTACCGTAAAAGACTATAGCAAAATTACAGTAAATGATGACAAAATAACACCAACAACAGATGGACATTTTGAAAAAAAATGCATCTTGCATACAGGTTCAAATAAAATCGTAATAGTAGCAGCAGATGAAGCAGGAAATCAAACAAAATCCTCTTTTACAATTACAAAGATAGCCAAAGCCAAAAGAACTTTTTCTATTCGCCCTATCATTTTGATCGTAATCGTCATCATGATTATTGTATTATATAATAAAAAGAGAAAAAAGGAGTGATCATATATGAGAATGGATTTCAGAAAAACAGAAAAAAAATCGAATGTACCAATAACTGAAAGTAAACGTAGAAGATCTGTAATGTACGAACTTGTTTCCTATATCCTTATCGTAATCATTCTGTTGTGTGCATTTCTTATTTTTTTAGATATAGGTTGTGTACCGTCAGAATCTATGGAACCAAAAATTAAGGTTAATGATATGATTATCGGAAATAACCTTGCATATAAAAAAAAATCTCCAAAAAGAGGAGATATAGTTATTTTTAAATCAGATGAATTCAAAAAGACCATGTGTAAAAGAATTATTGGACTTCCAGGAGATACCATTTCTTTTCATAATGGATACGTTTACATCAATGATAAAAAGTTGGATGAAAGTAACTATTTGTCTGATGACATTGAAACCAATAGTGCAGACATATTCGAGGTTCCTAAAAACAGTTATTTCGTTCTAGGCGATAACAGGGAAAACTCAAATGACTCACGATATTGGAATAATCCTTTTGTTCCAAAAGATAAGATTCAGGCAAAGGTGATTGTCATTGTTCCTCTCCATACGTTAAAACAATAAAGAAGAAGCTCTCAAAAATTGAGAGCTTCTTTTTAGTACCTAGATATGTAATAATCCAATGTGTTTAAAAACATAACAGGCTTTTCAATTATTCGAATATTTCCATTTTCATTGTTTTCAGCAATTATGATATTCTGGTCGTTCCTTTTTACCAAAATTGCTTTTTCTCCTCCATTAAAAACCAAGACATCTCCAATTTTCATATGATCATCAAGTTTTTCATCCCACTTCCATAGCAAACAAGTCTATGGAAGTGGGATTTTAGGATTACTTAACAAATTTAGCGAAAACGTAAATTTCTTCCCCGTTTTCCTTGATTTTCTTTCCTGTAAATCCAAATTCAGATCCACAAGTATTAACTCTTTCGAGAAAAGCGTTAAAATTCTTTTCTCCTATTCCTGCAACAGCATCTGCAGGAATACGAATGTTGATAATGCAATTATCGGATTCCTTTACTGCCTGCATACGATAACTGCCATCTTCATTTCTGTTAAGCGTAGAAGTGCTTCTCACTTTAATAGATGGTTTTTTATTTGATGCAGGCTGATTATTCTGCTGATTATTATTCATAGGCTTGTCCTGTGATTTCTGCGGCGATGCCGGCTCACTCTGTGGTTCAGGTCTAGATTCTGTCTTTTTAAAAAACTTTTTTCGTTCTTCCTCGCCTTGAAGAAAAACTTTATTCATTTGTCCATAATAAGTGTTTTCCAGCACTGGAACAAATCCTGTTGCGGTAGGAAGAAGCCCACATACGCAGACATAGAACCTAACAGCAAAATCTTTGAAATCATCTGCCGATACCGGAGTTAAATGATAATCCGGCTTCTCCTTATTTCCTTTTCCGTCATAGTGTGCTAATCCAGCCTGTACACCAATATAATTTCCAACGGTGCTTTTTCCAATATTAAGGATATTGCAACCATTTGTACCCTTTGAATACTTATATGTAGAAGGGTAGTTTGATTTTTCAGCGGCAATTTTTTTAAATGCCAAGCCTGTTAAAATATCATCAACAAGCCTTTTCACTTCTCCTACGGACAAGTAAATATCAAGTGAATCTTTTCCCTGTGTCCCGATTTTTACTACGGAACACTTAAATTTCCCAATTTGCAAAGATGAATTGATGGTAAAGAAAAATGTTTTACCATATGATGCCATAAGACATCCTTCCTTTATCATTTCCATTTCGCTTTTGTTTTTATTTTCTGCTGTATTCATAATGTTTCCTCCATTCCTATTGTTATTTTCCAATCATTTGATACTGAATCTTTAAATGTCTCATCTTTTCTGCAAGAAAAGTGATTCGATCCGCATCAGCAGTCGTGGTAACTGCTTTTTCATATGCATCCTTAGTATAGATAAGGGTGCACTCTTTTTTTGCTCTTGTTACACCGGTATAAAGCATATTGCGATGTAGCATTGCTTTGTGGCTGTCCAGAAGTACCATGATCACTGATTTGTACTCGGATCCTTGAGACTTATGAATAGTCATTGCATATGCAAGGGCAAGCTGTCCAAGTTCCTGTGGCAGATAGCTGACAGTAACATCTACATACTCAACAACAATTCCTTCATTTGATGCCTTAATAATTTTACCGACATCTCCGTTTACAATTTCTTCACGGTTTTGCAACTGCATTACAAAATCTCCCTTTTTGAAAAAGGTCCCGTGATAATTGTATCCTTGTTTTTCTGGATTCACGGCAGCCTGCAAAATAGAATTTGCGGTATTACTGCAGATTCCTTTTCGCCGATAGGGTAGTAGTACAACTACATTTTCTGCTCCCCATTTTTTTACTGCCTTCATATATTGCGTCCTGATTACTTTAAATGCATTATCCTCATTTTCCAAAAGAATTGGAAAATAATCAGGTCCTGCAACAACATCTGTACACCCATTACGTATATTTTGGATATTTGTAAAAAGTGTAGAATCATTGCTCTGCCTGAATGTATGAGTCAACATCGTAACCGGAATACATCCAGATGCGATAATATCTCGCAGAACAGCTCCTGGTCCAACAGACGGAAGCTGATCAACGTCACCGATAAAAACTACTTTACGTCCATCAGGAACGTTGTTAAACAATATGGATGCCATTTCAATATCTGCAAATGAAGATTCGTCTACAAATAAAACATCCTCGTAAAATGTGCTGCCGGATCTTGAAGTAAATGTGACATTAAACCTTTTATGAAAGGTCGTTGCATTTTCTCCTGTTGATCCGCGAAGCACTCTGGCTGCTTTTCCTGTTGGTGCTGTAAGGCAAATATTAACCTCTGCGCCAAGAATTTTTCTCATACAATAAATAATGCAGGAAACAACAGTCGTTTTTCCTGTTCCTGGGCCACCAGTCAGTACACAAAAATTAGCATTTATTGCCATAATTACTGCATCTGCCTGATGATAATGAAGTTTTCTTCCTTCATTTTCCTCATCCTCAAACTGTCTTATATATTTTCGGATGAGATCTTCAGGATAATATTTCTTTGCATTTGCATACTGCAAACGCATGGCACCGATCGCTGTTGCATTTTCATATGCAACCAACTCTGGTACTGAAAAATAATCTCCATGTTTCTTTATTTCACCACTTTTCACATATGGCTCAAGTGATGGTGGATTAGTTTTACGTTTTTCCCTGAAAAACGCAATGTAATCTGTACGCGAAACCCATGTGGATCCGGTTTGGTAGCACAGACTCCGAATAAGCTCTGGGAATTCGCTGCTCATGCATTTCCCTCCTTTCTACTTTAAATAAACACAAGAGGGCTACGCCTTCTTAATATCCAACATACACCTTACAATAATCCTGCTTACCTTCCGTAAGCTTTAGATCCTGCTTTGTGTATTTTTGAAGCAGCTGCGGCTGCTCTTTTACAAATAGTTGTTTATTAAAAACAACTTCTTTGTAACAATACCGGGAATAAATTTCCGGCATTTCCTTTTTTAACGTATCTTCATCGAGAAATGTTCCACGTTTTTTGTCTTTCAGCTTTATTGTGAGACGTTCACCATCTGGGGTTATTACACTTCCGGATGTTGATTCTCCGAAAACAGGGAATACGCTTTCACATAAAAGTTTTTTCCTTTGTTGTAACAAATACGCCTCTTCCTGCTGAAGCTCCAACACCTGTTCATTAATCTCCTTGATACGTTCCAGTACAGGAATCATATCCGAATTCAACTTTAATACAGGTGCATCTGGTTTAACTGGACCTGCTTGTTTTCTCCAGAACATAAACACACGATTTATATTCTGTTTTGCAAGATCAGGACATTTGCCAGTGCGAACACAGGCCACAAATTGTTCTGCAAGCTTTACCAGTAGTTCTTCTCCATATTCCAGATCGCGCTTAATAAAAATATAAGTGCTTTCTGATGGAAGATTTCCCCATTTACAACAAATATATGCTGCTGGGAGGTTTACACACATCAAGTACCACTGCACCTGTGTGTAATATTTCAGCGGACAAATTCCTTTTTTCCAAAGTGAATAGTCCTCTGATGATCTTGTCGCTGTTTTACATTCTAAAACCAACTTAATTCCGTTAATTTTAACAATGTAATCAAGATCACACTGAATGTAGCTTTTAAGCCAGTGCCGGAACATATGTGTTTCAGGCACAAGTTCTACCACATCCTGTGGATGATCTTTTTCATAGGTATATTTGAATACCTGCGCAACTGCCTCCTCTTCGTTGTGTCCGGCCCATAAAACTTCTTCCGGTTTTTCTTCTTTCATTCCAAAAGGAATCCCAGATTTCTCCACCCACAACTCAGCAGCACATTTGTATGGGCTGCCATGCTGACCATCATAAAAATGGTAGCGGGAGAGTAGTTCAGAACCGTCAAGTAATGCGGACACGTCTGACCCACCGAGACATACATCAGCATACAACGGATTTGATGGATCAAAATAATATGGTCCATGATCTCTCCACTGCAGCCATTCATATTCCGGCAGCGAATATGTACGTGTGTTCTCATCATACATATACATATCCTTTAAGCGCTGTTCCAGGGCATCATATTCATCCTGAAACATTCCGGAAATTTTTGGAAATTTAATAGGATCTGGTTCATTAAGAATCAATCCTGTTAAATCTTCATACGGAAAACAATTCAATGTATTTTCCATATAATTTTCCCTCCTTTCTTTTTGTGACAAAGCGACACCTTTTCGGTCCACCTGTTTTGTTTTTGTATACCATTGCTTACCTCCTTACGGTAATAAAAAAGATCGTGAGAATTCACGATCTTAGGTTAGAACAAAAGAGTCCGATGAAATAAATCATCGGACTCTTTGCTAAGTTACTATTTTAATTTTACTTTTCTTGTATATCATATCATATTTAAAACCAAATAGCAATTATAATAGTATCTGTTCACAAGCATTCTGTAAATCACTTATGAACTGCAACGCCTGTTCATGTGTTAATTGTTGAAATTTTTTGATACCATATTTCTCTAGTATCTCATTAAAACAATTATTAACAAGACGGGTTGCATTTCCCACCGAAAAATACTTTACAGTTTTCATATTTCCGTTATTGATGCAGTCATCAATGCCTTTTCCATCTTTCTTATGCCAAAAGGCGTAATAGAAAGTAATGTCCGGAAATTGCGCCTGTAAAAAGCGAACCATTTTTTCTGACTGCACGAAGAGAGCACGGTTGCCTAAAATGTCTGAGTCGAAAAACAAATATATTTTTGAGTAAACTATTTTCTTCAGACAACCGGAAATACTTTTTTCAATTCCTTTCCAGCTGGTCACACCCTGTACTGAAATAGACGTGTTTCCGCTTTCAATAAGCTTTTCACTTTTGAAACGTCCTTCTGTAATGCACAGAATGTGTTTTTTTTCCCCGTTTGGAAATAGGACATCTTTTGGGCTTCCACACCCACATCCCCCTATGAACTCCTCCGGTTTATAGGAAGCAAATGATGATGAAAACCAAGTATATCTTGATTCCCCTTCTTTCTTGGTGTCCTTTCTTATCTGAATCGCCTGGATCAATCCATTACAATCCCGGATTAAGATACCCAAGCCCTTGTAACCGGAATAGCTTAATTTACCGGTTGATTTTTTTATAAAGAAACCTGGAACAGTAGCAAGAATTGCATCGGAATATTCAGGATACTGCTTCTGAATTTTCTTTATAATTTTTTCCTTTGACCGGATCGGAAAAGTAAAATAATCCTCTTTAATCCGTTCAGGTGACAGTTTTCTCTCGTTTATCAAAGTTTCTTTATGATCAGGAGATAAAACCGAATTTTCTTTAATACAAAGATATACATTGTGTATGATCTGTGCATTTGCTTTCACCTGATTGGGACTATTTTTTTTATGTTTTCTTTCCTGTCTTTCGGTCAATTCACGGATATAATTATCCGAGTAATTCTGATTTGCAAATTTTTCATACTCATCAAAACTGATAAGTCCATGATCCTTAGCAATATCAAAGGCAGCATCAAGATAATTGATGCCTTTATATTTGGAAACGAAGTTTATTCCGTTTCCGCCATATCCGTCTCCACAGGCAAAGCACTTCCAAAGCCCCTTATCAGGTGTAACAACAAAGCTGCCCAGATGTGTACCCTGATGAAATGGGCAATATCCCATCAAATGCCTTCCTTGCTGCCGTAGCTGGACATATTGCCCAACCACAGCATCTACTGATACGGTATCAAGTTTTTCAAACATTTGTTCAATAAACTCATACCGCTCTTTATTATAATTTGCCATAGACTTTTCCTCCTTTGGATAAAGCCTTATGGCTTTATCTTATTAAATCTCAATTCCACTTGCTTTGAATACTTCAAGGTAGGAAGTATTTCCCCTTGCAATATTCAAAGCAATTTTTTTGTTTTCCTGTTTTTTTGTGTTTTTATAACAGAAAAGCAATTCTGCCGGATTTAATTCCGACAACAGCCTGCCAAAAATTTTCGTTCCTCCCACATCACATCTGGCCGGTTCATTATTCTGCGGAGGTATTTGCGTAACAGTCTGTGTAGAAACAGTAGAACCACTAGACGCGTCTGTATTCACACTAAGTTCATCTGCCTTTCTTAAGAGCTGCTCTTTCTTTTCTGCTGCAGCGTTCTTTGCTTCTGCTGCATTGATACGATCAGTCAAAACATTTTCTTCAGTTCTTGCATTATAAGTAAACACAGTTTTTCCAAGTGTCATGTTTTTAATAGCAAGTGCTGTGATACAGCGTTTTTCCTCATCATAACAAACCTGCAGTACCTGGAACACATCATAAGTGGTAATACCACCATTGAATGTTCCACTCATAGTATAATCCTGCGTAGGTTTCAGAGTGATGGTAGGAGCAGTATAGAGTTCCCGGCCAATTCCCCAGTTCGTACAGGCGCGCTTAAAGGAATCTGAAGCAGATGCCTTTTCTTTTTCAAAAGAGAAATCTGAAGAACCAAAATCTTCTTTAGATACCCACTGATTCTTTTCCTCGTCCCACAGAGACACCGCACATGCCTGCCGGATTTCATCGCCACAGATAACTTCTCTATGTTCACGTTTCCATCCAAACGGTCCAACCGCTTTATCTAAAAGCTGCTGGTCCACGCGGGCATTTTTATACAGCGTCAGCTCTGCCCCGTACTCATTGATCTTTGTTACTCGAACACCGATCTCATCAGCATTTAATAATCTGAAATTCAATTCTTTCATAAATTTTTTCCTCTCTTTCATAATTTAAACAAGAAAGGCCGCCACATATGACGACCTTTCAACTACATTTCTACCATTTAACTTTTTAGTTAAACGGCAACTCCTCATCAATCCCATCTGGGATGTTCATGAAACCATCACCGGCATTTCCTGTTGGAGCAGGAGCTGATCCAGATCCACCGTTATTAGAGTTATTGTTGCCACCATTTCCTTTGCTTTCAGCAAATTCCATATGTTCTACAACAACATCAGTAGTGTACACGCGCTGTCCATCTTTGTTCGTATAACTGCCTGTCTGAATACGACCTTCGAGAACAAACTTGGTTCCCTTTCGGCCAAATCTTTCCAGAAACTCAGCGATTTTACCAAATGCGACACAACTGATAAAATCTGCTGTCTGTTCGTCACCATCTCTTTTAAAGCGGCGATCCACAGCAAGATTAAATCTTGCATGTGCAGATGAATTGTCACCCTGAGAGTAACGAACCTCTGCGTCCCTTGTTAATCTACCCATAAGAATTACTTTGTTCATTTGTTTGCGCCTCCTTACGCGTTTTAATAAAAAAGACCTTGCATATATGCAAAGGTCTGGTTAACGAAATAAACTATTTCGCAGTTACTATACTATATAATTTTTACTTAACAAGTTTATTATAGCATATATATTTATGTTTGCAAGTGCCAAATGCAGAAGAAACCGAGAAACCAGTTGTTTCTTCTGCATTTTAATAATTATAAATTAGAAAAGCCATCCCAACTGAGTTTTCTGGCATTTCTATTTTGAAATACAGGTTCAAAAACTGCCTTTTCTACAGCTTTTAAATCCGGTTTAACGTAGGTTTTTCTTCTTTCGCGGATCAGATCTTCTGCCGTTCTTTTTATATTAATCATAATTTTTCCTTTCCGGTGGGTTATAATTAACCCGCCACTGTATCACATTTATTTTTTTAATTTAATTAAATACTGTAAGGTACACTGTTCTTCTCTGTAAATGATCACTTCATCATTTACGAGCATTGAACCTTTGTGCGCAAAGGTTGCATCAGTACCTTTACTTTTCATAGTGCTCCAATTCATGTACGAATAGGAAGAATCCCATGAATAAACATCAAATGGTTTCTTATAAGCAACCTTGAATACCGCAAGATATCCGGTATCAGAATTACCTTTAGTGTATATTTCGCCGCGAAGATCCGTATAATGAATAGATTTCTTGGCTCTTGGTGCAAAATAACAACCATTTCCAAACATCTTCCCATTGATTATGGCCTTTGGATTTAGCACAAGTCCATTCGTAGTAATTCCCCACCAATTCTGATTACGGGATCCATGATACAGGAAATGAATATTTCTTTTTCCAATATGTTCCCGTTTACAGTATTTCTCAAACGCCTCATCTGTCTCTTTATTATGCACTCTGAAAGCACAGTCAAAGAGATCAGCGGATTCCGGTGTGAGAAAACGTTTAATATTTTCGTTCTCTTCATCCGTGCATGGACGCATATCCAGACCATAGGCTTCAAGAATCGTATGATCCGGATCGCCATATTCTGAGCTGTCAGCCTGCTTCATTCTCTTTGAAAGAGAAGAGTATTGACCAACCTGCTGTGCCATGACATCGAGAACTTTCTGCTCCCGACAGATAATTTCATCATAATCATCGGGACTCTGTGCCAGATAATCAGACACGTTTTTCATAGCTCTTGGAATTACAGAGAATAGATTTAATAATTCATCATTGAAAAGAGTGAGAGAGCAGCGGTGCTTTGTTCTGTTTAAAGCGAACAAAATATCTCGAGCTTCCTCTACCATAGCCGGCGAAACCTCATTGGCACTCACCGAGTAATTGTTTTTTATTACAGAATTTGCATATCTCTGCAGTTCATCGATAACCCGACGGACCATAGCATCAGCGATTGGTTTGTACCCGCCATCCGCAATAACTTTAACCTCATGAATGTCTGTTTGATCAACGTAACCCTTACGGATTTTCTGATCATATACTGTATTCCATCTTGACATTGGGTACTGCTTAAGCTGTCCATGTGCCCCTATACGTCCATATTCTGCCGTGAATGTACCATCACCGTTATTACTCATCCGGTAATATTTGTTGTGATTATTTATTGCATCTACAAAAAATAAAAATGCAACGTCTTCCTGTGTCTGTGTGTTCATATGTTTAATCTCCCTTCAAATAAAAGTTGCTTCCCCAAAAAGAGGAAGCAACTTTAAATAATTTTTATTTTTCTGCAATTGGCTTATCAAATGACTTATAATCACAATTGATAAGCTTTGCAACGTCCTCAAACATCTTGACCGTCTTTGATGGGCCAAAGGTGTTTATATTTTTGGATACCTTTCTTTCCGCAATCTCGTTTAACTTCAGATAAACATCAATTGCTTTGCATCCATTTGGAAAATCATTTGTCATTTCGTCCATGGCTGCCTTCGTCTCTTCATAAGGAACTGGGTGTTTTTCCAATACCACATGCTGCAGACATCCTGCTGGGAAATTAATATCAATATTTCCCAGTTTTTCTACCTCATCCTCTGATTCTTTAAGGAGCATTCCGATTTCCGGAAATACATTCTGGCGAACCTTTTCCAACGTGTTTTTCACGTTATGAATTACTTCAAGTGGGCGCCCAAGTCGAACCCGTATACCGTTAATTTCGTAGAACGGAGAGAAGCGAAGTGCTGCTTCCGCTACATCCGATGTTGATACACGGATACCGGTTTTAAGTTTTCCGTCAATCTTTGCTCCAAACTGTTCCAAAAGCAGCTTCATAGAATCTTCCGCAAGCTCGTCATGCAGATAATAATCTACATAAAGATACTCATGGGAAACTTCTCCATACGAGAATTCCATGCCAGGCCAGATAAGTTTTGCAAAATGTTCGAATGGCTCAAAAATGTCATACGGCATTAACCATCCATACACTTTTGAATGCATGGCACTTACCTTTCCATCCCGGATCAAAATCTGTGCTGTATCAGAATAAAGCTTCAGACATTCTGTGATAATAGCAGCCTTACGATCTGGGGCAAGCGGCTTGACATTTGGTTTTTCTTCTGTGTTGCTCATTGAAACACAGGAAAGACCGGATCTTGCACAGATACTCTTGAATGCTGTGTAACGTGTTGGAAGAGTTTCCATTTTGTTCTCCGTTGGGAAAACAAGGAAAATTCCGTAATCTTCGCAGCATTCCGCTGCATCTTGATCGTCACAGTCAATTTTGTTTTCTTCCATAAATCCTGGAAGAAGAAGAGGTGCGTTGAACATTCCAAGTGCAGCACACTCATTGATGTAACACACTTGGATCTTGTCATCCTCTTTAATGTGATCCAGGTATTTTTGTAAATCCTCACGGCTGTTCAATGCCACGATGTCCTCATCGTGTGAAAAAAATCTTTTTGTTTCTGTTTTCATATGCTTTTCCTCTCTTTCTTTTCCCTACATAGGGTTTCTTGATTGAAAGTTACTCCTCGTAAACAAGGAGACTTTCAAAATTAATTTTTAATTTCTCGTTTTCAACTAACACTTCATATGGAGTACGGTCGTTTAACAACTTTGCAATATCATCTATCAGAGATAGATATCCCGACTCTACTGGATAGATAATACTGATATAGTTGTTTGCCAGAGACTTCTCAACCTTAGTGGTAATATCCCCGGCATGGGATGAAATCCATTCTTCAACAGGATTAACATCTTGTGGTTGTTCTTCTGGTGCGTCTTCCGGTTTTTCTTCCGGACTTACTCCAAAACCAATAGAACTGAGAACTTCTGTAGTAATCAGTTCTTCATTCAAAGAAGTCCCGTTTTTTAAAGTCACAACAACAGCATTGGTTGTATGGTGACTTTTTATTTCTCCTCGATCTTCGCGGTATCTCCAGGAGAGAAAACTCTCTCCATGTTTGGTTCGAAGTATATTTTCTACTGCAAGATCAAATAGTTGGGACTTTGTTTCCCCATAAGTCGGAGCTTTTATATAATGCTCAGGCTCGGATTGCTTTTCCCTTTGTCTCCCTGTAGCAGTGCAAGCCACAACTATCATGACAAAGAGTATCAACAATAGTAAAACCATTACAAATCCCTCCTTAATCCTCAAAACCGCTTAAATCTGTCATTGGATTCACAGATTTTGAGTTTTGATCCTGATTTTTTTTAGAAGTTTTCTTGAATTCCACTGGGATTGCAAAATCAAGATTTTTCACCTTGAAATGGGTAACCTCATGTGGAACAACAAGTTCACAAGGTTCTCCATCTTCTGACGTGGCCGGCATCTTAATCTTCTGTATCATTTTTTTCATGGTACATTGCAGATCAAGATAATCTCCTCCTTCCAGATGCAGAGAACCTATCTTCTCAAAACATTCTGAATCTTCAAATAGCTTGCATGCGTATTTGGAGCCTTCAGATTGAATCGTGAAGACATAAAACTGTGTCTTATTTTTTGCCTCTTTTAAAACAGGCTTATCACACAGCCTTACCCTTGTAAAAATAACTATGGGTTCCATAGCGTTGTGCCTCCTTTCTTTTTGGCATAAAAATAAGGTTGTGATAAACACAACCTTGGGTTAAAGAAAAAAGTCCGGACAAAAATGTACGAACTTTTCTCTGAGTGACTATTTAATTTTACTTAACACGTTAATTATAGCATATATGTTTATTTTTTCAACATATTTTCCTATATTGTGGTAAAATACATAAAAAAGGAGAACTTACATGCAAAAGGTAAACATAGATAGATCTTCCAGAAAAACTAACTGCGATTCATTTTTAAATGAATACTTGTCAAAACTAAAAAAAATAGAAGATTCCTATTGCCAAGCGATAGACAGAACGTCCGCCGCGGACTTTCGTGAGTCGTCAAACGGGTTTTATACTCTACAGAATAATTACTTAAAGATGGGAAAAATTATTCAAAAAATGTCTTTCTTCTTCAAGGATACCTTACAAAATCGGTCCAATGAAGAAACTTTTGGTTGTTTTAATATGGAAATGTCTCTTTTACATCCTGATAGCAGGGTAGTAGTATTTCGAATGAATGCACTTCTTCCTCATAAGATTGTTGTCGATGCCTCATCAAATAAATGCAAGTATGTTTATGACAGAGCTGCCTTGGCACAATCTTATAGGAAGTTTATGGATTTTAATATTTTACCGACAAAAACATATGATTCTGTTTTTGTACTTTTTGAAAACATTATTCCAAAATCATGGGATTCTATCATTGATGCCGATAATCTGGATGTGAAGGTATTTATTGATACATGCGTTAATAAAATATTTGTTCCAGACGATTCTATGCCACATGTAAACTATTGCATGGTTGGCAGAATAGAAGACGTAGATGAGCCGCATACAGTTGCATATGTTGGACCAAAAGATGAGATTATATGCTTATTATAATTAAGACAGAAAAATGTTATAGAAAACCCCCGATAATATTAAAAATCATCGGGGGTTTTTATAACTTATAATGCATTTAAAATATCATCAATAACGTTTTCCTGAGAAAGTATATCTATGATTTTATCTGCTGCATCTGAATCCTCAATTTTTTCATGTAAACTAAAATTTAAAGCCATAATTGAATCACTTGCATTTTCAGTAACAGCTTCTGCGATGGCTGCAGCATTTTTTGTCAGAAGCCCTGTTTTATCCAGACGCTGCAAGATATTAAGATATTTAATCGGCATTGTTTTTTTTGATTCTTTCGGTGATTTGGAATTGTCTTTATCCACTTCTTCTGTATTTACCAAATTTTCATTTTCAACAGCAGGAGATTCAATGTTATCTTCTTCAGATATCAGTAAGGAATTGTCTTCATCTTCTCCAATATTAGATGCTTCTTCACTTTCAAACTCAGTATTTATTTCCTCAGTTACGGAATTTTCTTCCTCATCTACATTATTTAATTCATCCGACTCAATATCTTCTTCTGGATCTTCTGCAAAATCAAGATTTTCCATGTCTGCACCGGTAACAATAGTAATTGTACCACCATCTCTTGTTTCAAAGCTGCTTCCATTTAAAGGTGCAAATATCTTGTCATCACTACAGATATATACTGTCCCATCAGCATCACAACAGGCAAGAGCGAGAGAAAACACTATGTTTTGGAGTGTATCCTTCGAAGAAACCGGGAAAAATTCTGGAGCAACGGATAAAGAATTTAATTTTGAATATACATAATATGGGATATTACCGTTTGTATCCGGTATGAATAAAATCCGATCTTCATCAGAGATCTCTTCAGCAAAATTCCATGCATTCATTATCTGTCATTTCATTTATTTTTACGATAAAAATGTTCATATTTCAAAATAACAGGAAAATCATTCCTGTTTTCCCCCTTTTTCATTATTTACGATTTTTAACTTTTCTTTATACTGATTATTAATAATAGCAGAGATACTTGCATCTCCATTTACATTATCCGGATGATAGATCTTGAGAAGTTCTTTATATCTCAGCTTTACCCCTTGCGAATCGTTAGCTCCGGCAAAAAAATCCTGTGTATACCCGGCCATGTTATATTTTGTTTCATTGTTTGCGTATCCATTATAATTTTCCGCCTGTTCCTGTTTATCCTTCTCGTTAATTGATTTATTTGGATTTTTTGATTGTCCGGTAGAGGTTTTTTTGAAAAATTTCCAATTTTTTTTAGCGTTTGATGTTTCCTGATAAAGATTTGGATATTTTTCAAGAGCTTCTTTTTGTAGACAAAAATATTTTTTCTTGATCAAACCTGGACCTTTTAAAACAAAAAACAATCCCAAAAATACAATCAGGAGAGAAGCAGCCCATAACGCATGTTCCAATTTATAGGATGGAACTTTAAAGCTTCTCGCCAAAATATAACTGGCCAAAACCAAAAATGGTAGATAACACATTTTTTGATTTTGAAGCAAAAATTTGTGTAATCCAGATAAAAATTTTAATTTTCTCCTATATCTTCTCAATTTTTATATTTCCTCCAATTAACACAGTTTAAGTATAATATATCATATATATACAAAATAGCAATAAAAAAAGATGCTCAACGGCATCTACTAAAACTCGGATAATGCATGGCAGATACTTATGGAACTCTCTTCACTCATCCGAAACAATCACGCTCCGACTCTTAACGATCTGCCACACATTATATGTGATCTATCGGATAAATACATTATATCATATATTTTATAAAAATCAACAAATATGGTATTATCTTCATAAATATAATCCAATTAGTAGCCACGAACGAATTGCAAATGGAACTACCCGGCAATTAAATTTCCAAGTAGTTCTCATAAGAATAAGATGAAGGCTGCCATATACAAATCAAATGAAGTGAACTACTCGGCAATTAACCGAGGATTCCCGCTTGGTTTCCTAAATTGGCTGCAGATTTTTCATTTTCCATTCTGCGAATTCCTTAAATTTCTTTTCCGGAGTGTCACACAGTATTGAAAAAGCATCCAGGGATCCATATTCTCTCAATACATATTCGCTAAATTTTGGGAAAAGTTCATCTTTTTGAGCTTTTTCCCATACTTTTTCAGCAGCATCATTTCTATACTTTGCCTGTTCTGTGCTGCCATATACAGTTTCAATAGGGGAGGAAGAGGAATATGCGTTGCGCTTTATTGCGGATCGCATCCAACCCATGAAATTTTCAATATGGGACTGCTTTTTACTCATCTCATAGGATTTCTTTATCAACTCAAGATCCCCGTTTGCCTCATTGATCAAGAGTTCCGCCTGAACTGCGTTGATTCTCTGTCTATTCATCATTTTTATGACTTGTGCAAGGATTTTAGTATCGGTTGGCATTATTTCTTTGATTACATCCGCATTTTCCCCGGTTACAACTACAGATACACCATCTTGATCAGAATAGCCGGCTTCGTAAAATTTTCTATTCATTTGGATATGGAAAATAATTTCCGTTACTTTTGCACCTTTTCCAGTCCGGATATACTCAGGAGTAATATAAATATCTGAAAGAGTGTTGATTTCTTCAATGCCAGGCTCTATTACCCGCGTCCTGAAGTCATTCCATCTCTTATACATTAGTTTCTTATTCAGCTTTTCAATGTTGCTCCAATCTGGATGAGGTTTTTTTGCCTCCTTTTTTACCTCATCGCTTTGTTCAAGATCTATGTATCCCAATATTACCCGGAGTTCATCCGTTTTATAACTTTTCGTTACTTCCGGCTGTTCTTCCTGCGTTAACCTCATATCAATATTTTTTAGAAGATAAGTGTAGGTACGCAGATTTTTGTATAATTGAAATCCTCCATTTGTTTCAAATGAAAACATGATTGGAAGAGAAAGATTAGTATAATTAGTTTTTACATTCTTCAGATATGGAGATGCTTCATTCGAATATTCAATGTGAAGAACCCCATCCTTGTATGTAACCTTACTGTACATCGGAATAATAACATACTGCTTTTGCTCCGGATCCTCTGCAAAATTCAGTTTTTGGGCGAGAGCAAGAGATACACTTTTTATATCATTGTAAACCGACCCACCACTTCTGCCTGTCAGCATCCTTATTTCCTGCACATTTATATCAACAGAATCTACCAGATAAGGATTCCCGTAACTATCCTGTTTTTCAATGGTAACCGGTTCTGTATCCAGTTTTTTCAGAGCCAACACCTCTATTTTCGCTTCAAGAAGGTTTGTCTCTTTTTTGCTGCGGATGATAGTATTGGAAATTTTTACACTTCCTCTTTTGGGATCCGTACTAAAATAGTTTGTTATACTAAAATAGTTTGTTATCTCGTTTTTCATAATTTTCTCTCCAGTTATTATACCGACATTTGCGCCCTTTGTAACGATGGATACGCCCTTTGTGCAGACAATTGCGCCCTATTACGACGACATTTGCGCCCCTGTTATTTCTCCATGTTTTCAATTATATCTGTTTGTGACCTTTTGTGCAAGCCTTTATTTATGCGGTTTTCTTGGATTTTTTCATATATATTATGCAACTCCAAAATTGCGTCATCTTTCACCAGAAAATCTGCATCATTGCTCCAGAAATGCGTCTATAAAGCGGTTCAAAACACCAAACTCCAGAATTGCGTCATCTATTTCCTAAAACATGCAATAAAAAAATTTCGAAAGATGCAGACTCCAAAATTGCGTCATCTTTCCCTTGATTCCTGTAATCTTCTGATCTCAGTTTTCAGTGCTCCGATTCTGCGTCAGCTTTATTAAGAAAAATGTCAGCTTGACCCACCACATGGTTTAATTTTACTTCAGAGCTGTTAACTTACACCGGGTTTGCGTTAAAAAAATCGTGAAACCCTTGTTTAATCAGCGGTTTCACGATTCCAAATAAAAGTAAACTAAAGTTAAAGTTAATGTTGTTGTATCTTATAATATATTAATTATTATTCTTTATATAATTATTTTCAAATAATCATATAAAATAACTATGATTTAATTTTACAACAACATAGTTCTATGTATATTTTATTTTTTCACCTGTTCTTCGAGAACCGCAATCTTCCGGTCCATTTCCCGGATCTGATCCATCATCTCTGTTTCCTTTTGATGGACAGCCTCATTAACAGCCTTTTCAATTGCGTATTTGTTCTTTTCCTTTTCCATATCCAACCGCATCTGGTAATTCTCTTCGTTTGCAGCAAGGGAAGCAGAGTAGGATTCTTCTTTAGATTGCAGAGTCATCTCCATTTCCTTGATTTTCCTTTTGGCTTCTGCAAGGTCATTTCTGGTCTGGTCGAGGGATTCAAGTTGGTTCTGAGCTGCTTCCAGTTCTTCTTGCAACTTCGCATTAGTCTTTTTCAGTTCTTCAGCAAGATCCGAGAGAGTCTGTGCTTTTGTTTCCGCCGCAGCTGCATTTTTAAAAGCAGTTTCTTTCAACAGGGTAGCACCAGACGCTCTTTCCTGCAGGTTTTTTATTTCATCTTTGGCATCCATTAATCTGTTCTGTAAGGTTTTCTCAACTTTATCCTTCTGCAGCTTGAGTTCTGCCATTTTTTTATCATAGGATGATTTTAATTCATTTCTTCCGCTTGTTGCTGCAATAAATAATGCCCGGATATTTGATAAAGAAGCATCCAGAGCTTCTGTATCAATTCCGTTGGTTTCCATTTCATTGTTTTCTATTTTTGTTTCAACGAGGTTCAGCATCTTCTCAAACAGGTCTGCTTTTGTTTCCCGGTCATTGGCTCTTAATTTTTCCAGCACTTCCTGTCCGCGGTCTGCGATCTCGTCTTTTGCTGATATTGCGAAATTTTTCATGGTTTCCTCCGGTTAATTGGGAAACTAATTAAATAGTTTCCGAGTAGTGTTGTGTATTCCTTGATTTTACCACAGAATGTATAGCCGGGCAACCCTTCCGGTCTGATATATATAAAATAAATTTATAGAACTTAATAATACTAACTGTTAATTATATATACTTAATTATTAGTTAATACAGTTAATTGTTAATTAAGAACATATGAACAGATTGACACAATTTATAGAAAATGTTACAATTTCGGTAACTAATTAAATAGTTTCCAAAACAAAAGGGGAAGAGAAGGAGTGAGAGATATGTTTGATATTCTGTCATTTTCATTAAATGCGGTGCCTGCCCCGGAACAGGATGCCGAAAAACTGGAAAAATTAAATAGCCTTCTGCAGAATGTGGGTGCGAAAGCGTATTTCAAAGAATCAGAAGGAGTACGACTTCTGATGATCGAGTATGATTTGTATGAGTCAAATGTTAAGTCTACCCGCCGGGCCGGCCGGAAGGGACAAAAATATGATTACACGGTAAAGCAGGTACAACAGTTGATTGAAGAGAAAGGGATAACTGCAGCTGCAGAATTTCTCGGGATGTCGCGGCAGGGATTGCGGAAACGATTAAATAAGAGGATAGAAGAAGGGGAAGAAAATTTTTGATGGATGATGAATTATTCAAAAATCTGGTAGGAAAAATTGTGGACAAAGGAAAACAAAATGATATTTTGCATCCAGATGTTCCAGAAAAGGAAAAAATGATAGAAGCATTATCTGGTCTTATATCATATGCATCTTCCATAGACCGAACAAAAGGGGCAGAAAAAGATTTATTTGGGGCGGAATATTTCTTTGTCAGGGGATTTATTAATGAAACGATGCACCGTGATTTCCCATTTATCGAATATGATTTTATGGAACATTGCGGAAACAAGCTGCATATATTTCTCAATGATGAAATAGACGGGATTACAGAAATGCGCTGGTTTCCATCAAATATGACAGTTAAAAATATGGTAATCCAGGCAATGTACAATGGGGCAGTGGTTGGTGATGAATATTGCATATTCCTGATTAAATATCTGTACAGGACGTATTATAAGAAAGAGTACAACCAGATCAAACGTTTTAAAACTATGAGTGCTGACGATGTTAATGAATTTGGAACAGATGATCGCACACAAGCACGTATCCTCATTTTGGGAAATTTTCTTGGAATCGGTCAGGATATGTCCTGTAGTATTATTTACAGATATCTTTCGTGTGAAGCTGACAGCCGCCTGGATGCCATGTATGAAAAAGAGGAAATGTTGGATTCTGGTCAGGATGTAACAGAGGAAATGCTTGCATCATTCAAAAAATATATTTCCGACAGTACCGGAAGTGAAAAATTACTTCTGGATATTGAGCCGTACCATACTGCCTGGGAGTTTGGCAAAAAGGCATTAATTGCGAATGGTCTTCCAGATAATTATGCAGATATGCATATGTTGGAAGATACGGGAGATACCATAGATAAAAGATTTGTATCCTGTATGGTGCATGCTTTTGTTACAATAAAAGACATGCATATGGAAGAAAGGTGCAGTTTGCAGGATGTACAGACATTCGCAGCTCTATGGGAACTTGTTTGCGGACTGTCAAATTCTATTCACGAATTACAAGAGGAAATTAGTGGTCTGCTTAGTGTGGATATGGATCAAGATCTGTACCCGGCCATGTTTCATCCAGAAACTTCAGTAAAGAATAAAACAGCACAGGAGCAGAAGAGCCAGGAAAAAATGCAGGAGAAAGAAGAGGAACATTCAACCTTTTCAACACCGGGAGAAGATCTTTCGCAGGAAATAGATACCCTTCGTCTACGTCTCAGAGAGAAGGAACAGGAAACGAAAGAGCTGTATAGGAAATTTCGTGAAGCACAAAGCCATTTTAAAGAATATGAGGAAGAGGCAAAAAAGAGAGAAGATGAGAGGGCAGAACTTATTGCACTCCGTGAATTTGTTTATCATCTTGGAAATGAAAAAGATGAGGAGATTCCGGGAGAAAAGATAGATGATATGAAGACAGTAATAGCTGATAAGAAGATAATTATTATCGGTGGTCATATCAATTGGCACAACAAAATCCGGCGGATATTTCCAAAATGGACATGCCTGCTTACAGAGGACTTTAAAATGGTAAACGGAAAGGCTCTGGAAAATAAAGATAAGGTTTACTTTTTTACGGATCACATGAACCATGTGGCATATGAGAAATATATCAAAGAGTGCAGGGAAAGGAAACTGGATTTCGGTTATCTTGCTACAGTTAATCTGAACCAGGTAATACGCCAGGTATATGAAGATTTCTGTTGAGAGGCATGGGAAACTAATTAAATAGTTTCCCATAAGAAAGGCACTTGATTTCTCAAACGCCTTCCGTTATAATTTAATTAGAAGCTGATCGGAAGAGATTTCCGATTTGCCCTCAGTTAATTTACACTATGAAATAGCATCCTAAACTTTGCGAGGGTAGAGGATGCTATTTCTTTTTATTATTATGGTTGTCTATGTAAGACAGTGCCGCGAAGACTACAAGCAGCAAAGTTAATACTTCTGATGTACTCATGGGCATCACCCTCTCTTTCGTAATGCTAGAGGGAAAATAACAATCGGAAAATCGCATCCGTACTTCTGTTCGATTACTCGTTTATTGTATCAAAAACTGAAAGGAATTGCAATATACTCTGAACACTAGGATAAATTCTAACAAGTATCTTAGTGTTTTTTATCTTGAAATGAAATTGGACGTGGGAAACTATTTAATTAGTTTCCTATACAATAACGAATAATTGCCAATGATAACTATAGTGCGTTAATGGATGGACGTTGTATGCTGTTTTTATTTAATCAAACGTGGAAATGATAAGAAAAGTGTTGCAATAACGTCATACAGAGCCAATGGCACCGGAAACCCTTGAAAATACAGGGAAAAAGAGATGAAAGAAAAGGCATATTTTAAATTTTGCATGTGAGATATCATAACAATACGCAGGAACAAGGCTATTTTTATATAATGATATTTGTAAGTGTTATAAAATATAGATAAATCAGGGAAACTAATTAAATAGTTTCCGGAAATATTTTATGAGTATTTGTATCTTGTTGTATCTTGCATGCAATAAATATTTTGACCGACTGTTAAGTTGTATCTATTCTGGTATACATAAGGAAGAGAGATTTGGCTGTAATTCAGTAAGGGAAAAATTATATGTACATGCGTTTCACCCTGGAAAATATGTAATAAAATTGAAAAAATGCTATAGCTTTTTTATTATATATGGAACAAATACAACAATCCCCTTGATTATTATAATTTTATTTCCTGACTTTATAACTTATGGAGTGTATGATGAGGTAGCGCGGTGCATTTTTATATATATCTATCATGTCGCTAAATAATATTTTAACGACACGTTATTTACTTTTTAAAGGTAAAATGATATAATATGTGTAATATATGAAATATTTGAAGAAAGGATTCATTCACATGAAAATTAATTACTATGATGCCACGATGATTAGGTACAAGGAAAAAGCTGACGAAATACTTACAGAGTTACCAGAATTCGTTAAGGCATTCATTGATGACTGCAGGGGGAAAAACAGATCTGAAAGAACTATATTGGGTTATGTTACAGATATTAAAACCTTTTTTACGGTTATGCTGCAGGAAAATCCTTCTCTCAATGGAGATATAAAAAATATTACTCTTGATGTAATAGGCAGCCTTACTTATAAAGATCTAAATGAATTTATTTTAGATATTAAGTCGTACTCTGTAAACGGAGAAAAACGAATGAATAAGGAATATGCAAAAAATCGCAAAGTTGCCACAATCCGCTCTCTTTTCAAATATTTATATGCGAATAGGGATATTCCAGATAATCCGGCAAGCATATTAAAAGGACCAACGATTCATGATAAGGAGCCAGTTGTTCTCGATGTAGAAGAATCCAATGACATTCTTTCCTCTATTGAGAACCAAACTGGCCACTCAAGCAGCAGGCAGGCAAAACGATGTGAAAAGACAAAATACAGAGATCTGGCCATTGTTACCCTTTTACTCGGAACGGGAATTCGTGTATCTGAGCTTGTTGGAATCAATTTGAAAGATTTTAACTGGAAGAAAAATGGTGTGCGAGTTACAAGAAAAGGTGGAAATGAACAGACAGTATATTTCAACGAAGATGTAAAAAAAGCCATTTATGACTATATACAATATGAAAGAAAAAGTCCGGATGATGATCCTGACGCTCTCTTCGTCTCATCGCAAAATAGACAGCGTTTATCTGTAAGGTCTGTAGAACGGATGATAAAAAAATATGCACAGACAAATGTCCCAGATAAAAAGATCACTCCTCACCGGCTACGTGCAAGTTATGGAACGAATCTTTTGGCAGCTACTGGGGACATCAACCTTGTTGCGGATGCCCTGGGACATTCAAATTTGGCATCTGTAAAAAAATACATACATAAAGCAGAAGAAAATCGGTTAAAGGCAAGAGAAAGCGTAACCTGGACAAAGAATAACACGGAAAATAAATAAAATTATGAAGTAAAGGGGAAAAAATGATATGAGTAATATATCTGAATATAAAAAAGTCACTAAAAGCAATGATGACTATACATCTATACTTAAGGAATTAAACTCATCTTCTATTTATGAGCAGGGTGAAAATATTCTGACGGAAAAGTACGATAAGGTTAAGGAAAGAATGAAGGAGAAATTACAAGCAATTCCTGATCTTCCAATTGGAAAAATCCTATTCCTCGCCCCAATAATAAAAGAAAAATCGGATTTCCTATTTAATTATATTTCCGATGGAAACAATATATCCGATGCGATAAATACAGATGAATATTGGGATATGGAATATCTGATAGATAGATATATGGATAACGTTAGTGTTATCTTAAAAGACAATTCTATAGAAGAAACAGAAATCTCACCAAATTTTGATAATACGGCTCTTGATCTTTTGAAGGATCTTTCGAATACCATGGATAACGTAGTTTCTTCTTATGGAAATAATAAAGTATTTGAAAAATATTTAAACCATATATATAGTCTTTCAATGGCATTATCACTTGCATTAATATAAAAAATCCCGGTATTACACCGGGATTTTCTTATGCTACGGCTTTATACAAAGCCATAAGTCGGACGTACTGATAATGTACATCGACTGTCTTCATCTGATCAATATTTTGTTTACTAATCAGATTCGCCCTTACAGCCCAATTGGTACATCGTTGTACCAATTGGGTAAACTGTGGAGCTTTTTCAAAACGTGAAACTCCATTTTTTGTGTATTTGGTTTTATATCCGTCATAAAACTCTATAAGAACATCCATGGCCTGTTTAAACGTTCTTAACTCAATACTCTCTTTTGTGTTCATATGCTTGCCCTCCTTTGGGTAAAAAAATAGACTACAGGTATTCTGTAGTCTTGGTTATGCAAAAGAAGCCTGAAAAATATTTACAGACTTCTTTGAGTTACTAATTTATTTGTACTTTACTTTTTTATAATATCACAAATTGTAATTAATGCAAAGAATTATATTCAAAATATTCCTCGTAATTATTACTAAGAGAGTATGCATGAAAGTCTGCGATCAGTTCTCCTTTGTAATATGAAAAAAAGTGCAGCATTAAGCCACACTTTTCTTCCTTTTCTTACCTTACCAAATGAAATCCAAAAGGGATCCTTTGATGGTTGTATTTCCATCCATTTCGATGTCTATCAGCCGGCAGATTCCTGTTTCCAGTTCCCGTCCGTTGAAGCTTTCGAGGAAATCCTTGTAGTTTCCTTCGTATATCCCGTTTTCATCTTTCGTAAAGAAAGAATCCATCTTCTTTCCTTCCAGTTCCTTTTCATCCCCGTTTTTGGTTAAGACAGGGTTGATCAGACGGACAACGGTATCGCCGTTACAGGCTTTCTGGATATGTGCGTATGCCTCAAGAAGCAGATTTTTATCCGCTTTTACAGGGAAATCGAAGAATAATGAGGTAAGCTCTGTGTCGTATTTCCGATAGTTAATGCATACCTTATCAATGATCGAATTCTTATCCGTAAGGGCAGTTTTCCGGCAGACAGCTTTGTTCCACTTTTCAAGAATCCTGTTAAGGAATTCCATACCCTGCATCTTATCGTTCTCAAGTACCTGGTATTTCCTCGGCCGGAAGTTTCCGGTGCGGTATGGGTGCTTTGCTTCAAGGGAAGCATCTTCCTCTTTTGTAAGCTTTTTTCCAAGCTGTTCTTCCATGATAGATTTTTCTTTCTTGTATTTGTTGTAAATTTCTGAATTCCAGTCAGAAAATTCAACATATGCAAGGCTTCCATCTGTTTTCCGGTGGTCAATACAGACCTGTGGGTTGCTGAAACGGAATGAAAATTCGATGTTGTCACCGAATGCCAGATCTTTTGGTGCATCGGGTTTAAACCATCTGATTTCCTTGGTACATTCCACATAGGTTTCTTCAGGATATCGGGTGAAACCTTCTCCCCAGATACCTTTCTGACGGTTTTCTCCTACCCTCATCTCGGTATAACCCATTTCCTGTGCAATTTCTGCAGCAATCTGCTGTAATGTTTTAATTGTATCTTGTCTGTTCATATGTTTTCCTCTCTTTCTCCCGGTTACATACCGGGTAAACAAAGAGGTTCCCGTGTACGGGAACCTCAACTATTAGTTCCCGGTACATCGGGGTTTAGCACCTGTATCGCTTTTTTAAGAGCTGGTTTTATAACAAGTTCTGTAACCACATCTCGCGTAATCCCTGCTGATTTTTCTAATACTTCCGTATCAGATATATCCGGATCGTCAATGCCATGTGCAAATTTGAGATACTCGATATCATCCAACTCAAGATATTCTTGGAGTGAACATGTTAATGATGAATCACTATGCCATTGATCCACCAATTCTTCCCACTTCTCTTTTGATTTATCCAAATATTTTGCCATGATTCCTCCATTCGGAAGCTCCCATGCACAGGAACCTCAATTTTTAATTCCCGGTGCATCGAGATAATAAATTTTACTTCTTTTCTGCGGAAATACAGCAAACAGTTTTGTTTGCATGGATCACTGTAACCTGGCATGCATCCCGGTCATATTTAACCTCCGTAATTTTGTTTCCATCCTGGTCTGCAAGGGCAAGTCATGCCCTTCTTTTTCTTCTTAATTCATGTATAAAACATTTCCGAAATACACTTTTGCATTTCCAACATTACGCATGAAGTAGTCCAATGTGTAAAAGGAGCCATTCCAGTACACGGCATCCCCATACGGGTCTTCGACCAGCTGCTTGATTTTGTAACCGTTGTCAATAAGATCGTCAACCGTCATGTCCGGTATCATATCCTTAAGGGTCTGCAGTCTTGGTGCAAAATACTTTCTTGCAATCTCTTGCGTAAGGAATGCATAAGAGATTTTTCCTTCATCCATTTCTTCTGTACCGGTTGTTGCTCCATACGCTGCAAATCTCTGCACCAGATCTTTAACCAATGTTTCTGATTTCTCATCTGGCAGATTCTCGATATAATCAAACTGGTGGCCTGTAAGATTATACAATTCTTCCTCTGACACACGCATCGATTCATTTTCATTCGTGTTAACCACATATAAATATCCTCTTACCATAATTTCCTCTCTTTCTTCCCGCATTTTCGCAGGATATAAAACAGAGGTTTCCCGCGCACGGGAACCTCAACTGTTAGTTCCCGGTGCGCCGGGCTGATATGTTAATCGAAAAATTCAAGAGTTTCTACTCTTGGACCGTCTGCATCGAGGCACAACCAGAAACATCCATTATCTCTGGCCAGCTTCATACACTGAACCAGATCAGCAGGGCAATTGTCCCATATTTCTTTATTATCTGGATTGCACGCAACAAACCATCCGTATCCCTGTTTCTCATATACAGAAGGCATCGGATCTTCTTCATTGTCATCAGCAGCCTGATCCAGAAGATCTTTGGTATCTGCGGATACATGACGAGAACTTATAGTAAGCATCTTGTCGATTTCCAGCTTCTGCAAATTTTTTGGCTTAATAATAATCTCATCGCCAACAATTTCAACCTTCGATAAGTCGAGATTAAAAGCGGGCGCGACAACAAAGCCGCTGCTCCGAAGGTTGCCGTTGTAGACGCCGCCATTCGAGTCGACACACAACGGGTTGCCGCTGCCGCTGACAGTATCGAGCCACGCGCCGTTGCTGGCAGCCCCGAACGACTGATAATTCATCGCAGCCTCTTTCAAAGCCGTCCAATAGTAACCGGAACCCTGTTTTCCACATTTCGTAAAACCGACTTTTTCTTTTGACACCAGGTACAGTCCTTTCCCATAAGTAGCGGACTTATCTTCCACATCCTTGATAGCATTGTACAGTTCCTTAAGCTTGTGGTCATAAGCACTGATATCCTGTCCATCAATGGAATCAGCATAGTAATCACCATTTCCAAATTTCTCCATTTTAAAGTCCGGCCATTTTCCATGGGTTACACCATGGGACTGGATCACTGCTGTCCTGCCATCATTAATCAGCTCACAGGCTGTCCAGTTATAACCGGCAAGTCTATATGTTTCCCCGAGTTCAAGGGTAGCCGCTTTCTGCTTTTCCCAGGTATTTCCGTCCAGAGGCAGAGTTTCCGGGGTATCCGTTTTTTCAGCAAAAAACTTGCAGAAAGTCTTGTCTGAGCAGATCACCATAGCTTCGCAAGCGTCCTTGTTATATCTGACTTCCGCAACTTCCTTGTCATCCTGGTCTGCAAGGGCAAGTGATTTAACTCTATTCCATGCTTCCTGTTCGGATGAAAATGTTTCAGGATGTTCCACGGTACGCGATTCATGGCTTGCAGTAAACATACTTTTGATAATCCAGGTTTCTGTCTTGTCGAATCCCTCTCCAAGTACATGTTCGCAAGCCCGGTATTCGGCATCTCCTGAGTCATCTGCAAGCCGGTTTTCGACTTCATCACACACAGCAATGTACTGCTCTCTGGTAAACTTACGGCTTGTGTAAGAAGCAACGTAATTTCTACCATTGTCCTCTTTTATGGCTTCAAAAATCTGTCTTACCATCTCTGGAGTCACATGCATGGTTTCACCATCTTTTGTATTTACAAAATCCATGCCATATTCCCAGATGGAACGGTATGGGGTTGAATTTAATTGATTCTCCAGCTGTCCTGTACTTTCCTTTTTGATGACAATTTCATCACCCCTTATCTCTACTTTTGAGAGGTCGAGGTTAAATGCCGGAGCAACAACAAACAAATCATTTTGTCCCGTTCCATAAAGTAATTTTTTGTTTGCATCAACGTACAAAGCGAAATCATTAAATGTATCTCCGAGCCATACACAATCATACATACTTCCATGAATTTTATTGTCTGCAGCTTTTGCAAGTGCTTTCATGGCGATTGGAAGAGATTCGACAGATTGATTTAATAAATACAACCCTGCACCATCTTCAGCTTCTGCTTCAACATCTTTGATAAAATCATAGAGGTCTTGCATCTGTTTGTCATAATTACTGACGTTCTTTTCTACAATGTTGTTATAATATTCTTTACCGTTCCCAAACTGCGGAAGTATATATCCCGGCCATGGTCCTGCTGTTACTCCAAGTGACTGGATCACAGCAATATTTCGTTTCTTATCAATTTTGATAGGAATCCACTTATAACCGGCAAAATTATATTCCTTTCCAAAGTCAATGTTCTTGTGATCTAAAGTAGTTAAATTGATTCTTTCTTTCATAATTTTCTCTCTTTCTTCCAGTTGCATACTGGGTAAACAAAGAGGCTCCCATGCACAGGAACCTCATTTCTTAGTTCCCGGTGCATCGGGATAATTACATATTTAAGAAATCCATTCGCCTCCAATAATGTCACATTTTGATAAATTCATGTGTTCATTTTCCGGCACTTCGATTTCTACTGTCTTATAGTGGCGTTCAAAGTTATCCTCTGAAACCTGTTCTGTTACAGCAAGGATCAGTCTCGCTTTTTTAACTCTCTTTTCTAACGCCAACGATTCAGTATTTGTCTTTTCATAGGTTTCCTTGATGACGATTTCATCCCCAACAACCTCAACCTTTGATAAGTCGAGATTAAAAGCGGGCGCGACCACACAGTCGTAGCCGTCCTGGTAGCTGCCGCTGACGTGGCCGTACCGGCACACACACCATGCGATAGTACTACCGTAGTCAGTACCGAGCCACGCGCCGCCGTTGGCAGCCCCGAACGACTGATAATTCATCGCAGCCTCTTTCAAAGCCGTCCAATAGTAACCGGAACCATGTTTTCCACATTTCGTAAAACCGGCTTTTTCTTTGCTAATAAGAAACAATCCCTTACCGTAGGAAGCAGATGAATACTCAGCATCCTTGATGGCTTCGTAGAGTGCCTGCATCTTGTCATCATAACCGCTGATATCTTGTCCATCAATATCTGCTGCATAAAATGTGTCAACATTTTCTCCAAATTTCAACATTTTGTATCCTGGCCATTTTCCATTGGTTACACCATGTGACTGGATTACAGCTGTTCTTCCGTTGTTAACAATTTCACAGACTGTCCAATCGTAGCCCATGAAAAGATAGGTTTTACCTAATTTGAGATTATTTGTTGTTTTTGTTTTCATATGTAATTTCCTTCCTTTCTGCAAAAAAATTCTGCATAAAAATAAGACTGTAGAATACAGTCTTGGTTAAATAAAAAAAGTCCAATGAAATAAATCATTGGACTTTTCCCTAGTTACTATTTATTTTTACTTTACCTTTTCATTATAACATATAAAAAGCAATTTGCAAGAATAATAACAATTCATGCGTCAATCTGTATGCTTTTAATCACTTCAATTTCCTTTTTCATAGAATTTTGCCCACAATTTTTTTCAAGTTCCGGTAGCCAATTAATAAGCATCTGTTCTACAGACCTATATTCCAAATGACCACAGGTACTCTTTCCAACCCATCTTAAAGATGTGCATCCACGTTTATACATAACTTTATCTGCCATTACAAGACATCCGTCAGGGTAAATTCTCCAGATATAATCATAGCATTCACAAATTGATGATAGTGGTTTCAGATATTCATTTTGATATTCATTACGCATATGTCATCTCCTCCTAGCATATAAGGGACTTACGTTCTCTGACAGACATAAATTTGCCTGTTTTTTTTATTTTGTCCCACGTTTCATGAACAGTCATACAGGAATTTGAACGGCCTCCTGCTACCACAGAATGTCCACTGCTGCTCCGTTCTGCTTCATTCCCATGTATTACAGGTACTAAATCATTTGTATTCTCCAAAGCTGTGATTTCATTTAAAATCTTACATGAAGAATATGAGTTATCACTCCGCATAAGAAATGTGATAGTTCCTTGTTTGATTAAGGAATTGATACAGTCTTTAACAACGGATTCGCATAATCCTGATTGTGCTGCAATTTGACAAATTTTCACCCTGAATTCCTTGCCTATTGCTGCTCCGTTTGAAATCCTTATAAAGTTTAATGTGTGGCCTACTGTTTGAATTTCCTTTTCCATAAATGCTAGTTCCTCCTTTTTTATAGTGAAGACAGTGTTCCATTGCCGGTCCTCCCTCTTATTGCTTTCATCACCAACGTCTTCTGATTGGGATTTCGCTCTTTTAAATAAAATTGTTATGAAAGGCTTATGCCAGTTTCATTCTTGTTAATTCCATATCCTGATATTCGCTGACATCAAGTAGCGTGCGTTTCGACAAAACCCGAAAAGCATATTTTAAAGCCAGTATTTTTTGTGGATCTTCCATTCTCGCAAGAATAGAAGCAGTATTTTCAATGAGTTCTGTTTCGTCATCTTGAGTAAGCATGACTACAATTTCCTGGCGAAGCCCGACATCAATTCCACAATTTCTACAATATGCTTTAAAAACTGGTCTTTTAACGAGTTTTCGGCAGCCATCCAGATAACGAGACAGAATGCCTTCCGTTTCTACAGATGTTTCTGAAAAAGCCGCAACGATAGCCAATGCCATTGGAAGGGCATTCGTCTCTTTTTCGGGTTCTTTACCAGCATTTGTCACTGTTGTTACCTGAAGTTTTAATTTGTCATACATAAAATTTCCTCCTTTTCTCATCTTATTGATGAATATTAATTTTTTGTAATAAAAAAGGTTGTGAAAATCACAACCTTGGTTAAATAAAAAGTCAAAGAATTTCTGCAATTCTTTGACTCTGTATTATTTACTATTTTATTTTTACTTAATAAATTTATTATAGCATATATTTTTTCATCTTGCAATTAATTTGGCATTATCGGCTATGTATGTTGACAAATTTTCTAATTTGTCGTATGATTCAAGTAGACTTATGGACGATTATTCCATAAGATTTGAAGTCAATATAAAAAAGGAGGCTAACCATGCGACAATTTACAATTGATTTTTTTAAGAAGAGTGTCATTCCAATGACAGAAACAAGTGTTGAAATCATGGATTTCTTACTTACTCCAAAACACATGAAAAAAATGATTGCAGCATCAATCGAGGGTAAACCAGCGCTTTCTGGTGTTGTAAAAGAACTGGAACAAAATTTTAATAATCGTAAAGATTTCCCAATTTATCCGGATAAAACTGTAAAAGGTAACAATGCGGAATATCGGAGGAACGTTGGATGGATGGTCAAATATGTGATGGGCCTGAATGGATATTTTCCAGTTTCTCAGGCGCGGCTCTCAATACATGATTCGAAATTTTTTTCCACCTCGACTGTCTACCGCAGAGATACTTCTGCCCCAAGTGAAATTACAGTAAATGAAACAATTCTTGTAAAAATAAACAAAGAAATGCCGATGAAGGCTATTTTTCTCCATAGAAATGATGATCCCGTCTACTATGATAAAATGAAAGCGCAATGTACAGAATTTAAAAAAATTATTACAACTCTTGCAACAAAACGCCCTGTTCCATGTGAAAATAGGCAAATTTGTGCTGCACTATCTGTACTTTTACCATGTTATTGTAGCCAAACAATTACTGCCGATCTGCTTCTTGAAATAGGAAATGGAGAGCGAGTTCCATGTGCAGAATTTTTTGAAACCATCAACGAATTAATTCTTGCTTTTTGTAATGTTGCAGATACAGTAACAGACAACGATAAAATAATAAATTAAATCACCTTTGGATCAAAACATCATAACAACAAAAAACCAAGGCTTACAACGTTCGAAGCCTTGGTTTTTATTTTGCGAAAATATTTCATTTTTTTATTTTCCTGCAAAATTTTTTTGGTTTTTTTCCATTTTATAAATGTAATACTCTTTCCTTGATTTCCTGCGTTCTTCCCTGATTCCAGAACTGTGTTCCAATGTATCCACAGGTACGGCGGGCTACGCTCATTTTGTTCTGATCACGGTTACCGCATTTTGGGCATTCCCAGATAAGCTTATGGCTGTGCTCATCCTCGACAATCTGGATTTCTCCGTCATATCCACATTCCATACAGTAATCGCTCTTTGTGTTAAGCTCCGCATACATAATATTATCATAAATGAATTTGATCACTGATAATACTGCAGGAATATTGTTCTGCATATTTGGAACTTCCACATAGCTGATTGCACCACCAGGGGAAAGAGGCTGAAACTCTGATTCAAATTTCAGTTTTTCAAAGGCGTTGATCTTTTCACGGACACAAACATGATAGCTGTTTGTAATGTAATTGTGATCGGTCACATCCTTGATGATACCAAAACGCTTCTGCAGACATTTCGCAAATTTGTATGTGGTGGACTCAAGAGGAGTTCCATAGACACTGTAGTCAATGTTTTCCGCAGCCTTCCATTTTGCGCAGGCATCGTTCAGATGCTGCATTACAGATTTTGCAAATGGCATGCCCTTTTCAGTTTCTGTATGAGAAACTCCAAGCATACGCCTACAGGTTTCACACAGACCGGCATAGCCAAGGGAAATGGTTGAATAGCCATTATATAACAGCTTGTCAATTGGCTCCCCCTTTTTCAGACGGGCAAGTGCTCCATGCTGCCACAGAATCGGTGCAACATCTGACGGTGTTCCAAGAAGACGTTCATGGCGGCATCTTAATGCACGGTGGCATAATTCAAGACGCTCATCCAAAATCTTCCAGAATAAATCCATATCTCCATCAGAGGAGCATGCTACATCAACAAGATTTATGGTTACAACACCCTGGTTGAATCGTCCATAATATTTATGTCCCTTTTCCCAGTTTCCGGCATTTGCAACATTTTCCTCGCAGCGGTCTACCGTTAAGAAACTGCGGCAGCCCATAGATGGGTAACAGAATTCTTCACCTTGGTCATTGGTCTTAATGGACTTCATGACTTTTTCAGAGATGTAATCCGGAACCATACGCTTTGCAGTACACTGTGCTGCCAGCTTGGTAAGAGAATAATACTTGGAATCTTCATGGATATTATCCTCTTCGAGAACATAGATGAGCTTTGGGAATGCAGGAGTAACAAAGACTCCCTGTTCATTCTTTACGCCCTTGATTCTCTGGCGCAGCATTTCCTCAATGATTGCAGCCAGATCGTCTCTCGTCTGTCCTTCCGGCACTTCGTCCAGATACATAAATACAGTAACGAAAGGTGCCTGTCCGTTTGTCGTCATAAGCGTGATTACCTGATACTGGATCATCTGTACACCACGGTTGATCTCTTCTCTTACACGCATTTCGGTCGCTGTTACCACCTGCTCTTCGGTGTACTCCATACCGTTTGCTTCGAATTCCGCAATTATCTGTCTGTGGAATTTCTCGCGGCTGATCTGTACGAACGGTGCCAGATGGGACAATGTAATCGTCTGTCCACCATACTGTGAACTTGCCACCTGCGCAATCGCCTGTGTTGCAATGTTGCAGGCGGTAGAAAAGCTGTGAGGAGTATCAATACCGGTTCCGCTGATTACGGTACCATTCTGGAGCATATCTTCCAGGTTCACCAGACAGCAGTTGTGCATATGCTGCGCAAAGTAATCGCTGTCATGAAAATGGATCAACCCTTCTTCATGCGCCTGCACGATATCAGGAGGAAGCAGAAATCTTCTTGTAAGATCTTTACTGACCTCACCAGCCATGTAATCACGCTGGACGCTGTTGATCGTCGGATTCTTGTTGGAGTTTTCCTGTTTCACTTCCTCATTATTTCTTTCAATAAGGGACATGATCTGCTCATCCGTTGTATTCGACTTACGGGCAATTTCCCTTTTATACCGGTAAACAGTATAATTTCTTGCAAGCTTAAAAAGCTGCAGTTTCATAAGTTCCTCTTCTACAGCATCCTGGATCTCTTCAACACCCATGGGATGTCCTGCTGTTTCTGCAATTTCTTCAACTCTCCGGGCAACCAGCTCGCGGTCTTTTGCAGATGCACGTTCCCATTCCTCTACGGAAGTGTTTGCTTTCGCAATTGCATTTTCAATTTTTCTACGGTCAAAGAGAACTTCTTCTCCACTTCTTTTAATGATTACCATAAAATTCACCTGCCGGCTCCCCGGCTTATCCTTTCTTATTTTTTTAGAGAATACCGCTTTAAAAAATAAAACGGTATTCAATTGTATTTTTATATGTAATTTACTAGCTATTTCCATTTTGTGTATCTGCAAGATAACACATAATTGAACAATCCGGGAAAATTTCCGTGTTCATATTTCCTCTGTTTGGATCCAGTTCGTCCAAGAAAATTCCATTGAGACAGGAACACCCTAATTCTCTTTCAAGTTTTGCACGGTTTTCAAAAACCTCAGGAAAATCTCTCCTTATTTTATTCCAGTAGCCCATTCCTCCTTTCACGCATCCGACACAGTTATTGTTTGGATATCCGAGATCATACATAACGGGCCTCTTTATATTTAAGTTTTCTAACATCCCATGACAATCTTCTTTAGAAAGATTTTTCTCAATGAGGGGAAATTCATGGGTAAACTGTGGATATGAGTCTACTGTCCTGTCTGCTCGTTTTTTCTCTTTTAAGTCGAACCCCCAGACATAAGTAATATCATATTCGCTGTGATCCATTTCCCATTGCTTGCGTACACGTTTTTTTAAAAACTTTGTACAATATGCGCCAACTTTCGGCCGGTTGATAAACCCGCCGACTTTGCACGCTGTTTCTACGTCTTCATACTCTGGCTTAAGGATAGTGACCTTTTTTCCAAGAACTTTCTCACAGTCTTTAATGAAACGCATAGAATCTGGATGTTGATCCTTAATGTCAATGTAGATATACTCATCAATTGAATCTCTTAACAAATAACCTGCAATAAAACTTGACACTCCGGCCGACATCCAGCAAATTTTTAATTTTTTCATACCAACCACAAACACCATCCGTGTGTGTGGTTAAATAATCCGAATTTTCAATTGCCACCGCAAATAGGGCAATATGAGTCATATTTTTACGATAGACTTTCCGGTTTTTCCTCGGCTCACATATAAAATTTACATTTTACTTATTAGTGTCCGCACCTCGCTCTACCAACCTAGTTTCACTAGGATAGGTATTATAACTCCTTTCTCTCCATGCTCAATTTCTCCTTTGGTTACTTAGTGCATTTTATTTAATTTTCATTGCCTAAAAATAGCCTAGCTTTTTTAATTCTGTAAGCCTGGCATCAAGTTGTTGTAAAGAAACTTTTTTCCCTTCTTCTGTCATAAAGCCTTTAACAGATGGCATGTGCATTGGGTTTCCCTCTTTGAGTGCCCACAACCCACTTGCTATGTCCATTAAATTACCATAACCAATCGCTTCACCTAATTGTTCTACCCGAGCAATTTCTTCTTTTCTATTCATAGTCTTCTCCTCGTCTTTTTATATGTTTGTTTCATAATCCGATAAATCCTCAGCAATATGATTCTCAAGAATAAGGTTTACAGGCGTGTCTTCATTGATGGTTTTTCCATCATGAGTTTTTCTATGGGATTTTGTCCATTCCCATGTATTTTCTAATTCCGCAAGCTCCTTTTGGATATCAGAATAAGAAAATAAATTAACTGCGTGAAGTTTTATATTAAAGATAGCCTCTCCGGCTGTTTCTAATCCGCAGTCCTTTGCAACCTCTAGTGCTGTTTGTATTTTCATAAGTCCTCTTTTCTCCCATATGGGCAACATGAGACACCTATGCACAAGTGTCTCTACGATAGTTCCACCGTGCATAGCGCTAGTTAATCAAATTCATGTTTTTCCGCTTTAAATCCTTAATTTATCCTTTTAATTTTTCTTCCACAACAAGGACAAAATTTAATCTTTTTATCAAAGCATTCCGTCCCAAAATCATATCCACAGCATTGCGTGATACCATCTGTCATTTCTGTTGATTCCGACGAGTCACTCTCGTTATCTAAAATTTCATAAACTTTTTTGAGATCAGCAAGGGTATATTCCTCGCCAAACGAAGAAATATGATCTATCTTTTTTCTAAGTTTTAAAATCAAATCTTTCTTCTGAATAAACTCTTTAGCTGACTGTTCCGTTGGAAAAAGCCAAGAATCGTATCCTCGGGAAGCTCTATCGGTAAGATATGCTCTCCCTCCTGGAAGTTCAGAATATTTACGTTCCATTCTTAAAACCGTTACATATTTTCGTCCGACATTAATGACAGACTGTTCGACGATCTCTTCTGTATTTCCTTGGCGCTCGATAGACCATGCCGGTTTCCCAACATGGAAATCCTTAATTGAAACATTACTCATTATCGCCTTCCTCCTCATTTTCGTTATTGATAATTTGATAATATTCAGCATCCGAATCTGACAGATTCAAAATTCCATCGGCATCCGCATAGCTGCATGCAATTGTTTCACTCTCTGCATCCTGACCCAAAAGATCAATACTGGACACTTCAACTCCGCCGTTAACCAGATCAATAGCTTCATCAATATCTTCGACCTGATCGACCGGTACTAAGACCGTTTTTTCAAATTTCATACTCGTCGTGATTGCATAATATTTTTTTGTTTCCATGATGGAATCCTCCTTAATAATGTTTTCTTACCCACTCAAGAAGTTCTTTTTCACCTAATTCTTCCATACAGTAGTCATATAATTTGGGATTATACTGCTTTAATCTTTTAAATTTTGCAAATCCATCCAAATGACATCCCACTGGGCAAAACATGCATCCTGTCCTTGATTCTCCTGTCGTTCGATATTGACATTTCGTGCAACAATCAAGGCGAAGTTGTCCATCTATTTGTCCAACTTCTGCAATATTTCCGTATGGTGATGCAAAATCAATATGTTTTTTCACAGCATATTCAAGGACATCATTCTCTGTCCAAAATCCCATTGGCTTACTCATTGGTCTGTCAGAATCAAATGAATTACAGCCTGTTCTCAAGTAAGCTTCTTTTCTCCGGGCGGATTCTACTGCCATTAATGCAACAATAGGTTTTCGTCCTGTTTCTCTTTCATATTTTTGTACTGGATATTCCTTCATATCCAAACAGCATTTATGGGAAATCTTGAATGGAGCGTCTATAAGAGGCAGCCACTTTTTGTACTGTTTCCGGTATGGATCGGGATTTCCCTTTCCATCCAAACCATTCAACTTATTGATTGCCCATTTCAATCCCCTTCGTGCAGCTTCTATAGCTTCAGCCACATCTTTGCTTGGAAAACACCAACCATCATTCTCAATAATTTGTTTCATTGATTTTTCTGGCTTGATGACTTTCACATTGTCAAATTGTTTTACGTATTGCCGGATCTGCGGATATTCCATCCAGGTATCAAGGAACACCGCTTCCACATCAGGATAATATTTTCTTACCTGATGCAAAAGTACAGTAGAATCCTTTCCTCCGGAAAATGAAACGTAAACTCCGCTTTCACCATATTTTGCTATAAAAGCTTTTATTCTATTACGTGTCATTACCTCTTTTACATCCAGAGGTAATGACTGTCGATATTGTAACTCTTTGTTACTGAGAGCATGCATGACAACCACTTAACAGATTGCTCTGTGTCCGTGGATAAGAGGTTACGGCTTCCCATGCTACTTCCTACATACTTTCACAAGTTGTTCCCATACGTAGGATTTTCACGCTAATTAAACCTCATTTTGTTCTCGCCTTTCTACACCTTTAGGCGGTCAACCTTGGTCTACCAAGGCTTCTGTCATTACTCCTTTCTTAAATCAAAAACTTTAATTATACGAAGTGTCTTAAAATCTATCAGATCTGCATGAACCTCTCGGTTTTCTGAAAAAATAATCTTGGACGCTTCCTTGATGGCCTCATCCTTGTGTTCCTTTTCTCTAAGAAAACGGGTATATGTTCGCTTTCCATCTGAAGAATAATGAATAAGTCCATATCCTTCACGAATGAGCAGATCATTATTTGTCTTTGCCCATTTGCTAAAAGCAAGAACCAGATTCGCTCCAAGCATTGCCATAGTTCTATATGCTCCATCATCTTCATATAAAGTCTTTATAGTTGCAGCTCTGATTTTCTTTTCTTCACTGCAGCTAAAATCAATGAGATATAAATCCGTATAGATTCCTTCACTGCCTCCATAAAAAACCTTAAAGTCCATACTTACATCTTCAGATTTGAAAACATAATTTTCTGATGCTATATGAACGTAATCAAGGATTCCTGGCCAACGGTTGTCTTTTTTTAAATCGTCAACCATTGTATGTATGGCATCTTCCATATGTAACAGTTTTGGCGGTTTCCCTGGGTTTTCAGCAATCGTAATCCCGTTTCTTGTAACCTGTTCAATATCTGTCCATTTAAAATGGATCTCATCTCCATCACAACAATTGTATCCTGTTAATTTGCCGCGAATGTTCTGATCATCCAGAATGTCCACGACATATGTCCCAAGAAAAACAATATCTCCTTTCTTTAATCCATTTATCGCATCTGGTGCTGGAATTTGTCTTGTTTCAAACATAATAATCACCTCATTTTTCAATATTTTTGTATTTTATTATCCGGACTATTTACATCCGGGTAATATGTCTTGCCAGCCAGTATTTTGTTTTATAACATGCAGCCGTCAGAATACGCATATGTAAAATCTGACAATGCATCCGCATTTGAATTCATTTGATTGATCTGTTTAACGCGTTTTGATAAATAATCCATCTGCGACCATATATCAATGTCCTTACTAGCCGGGTAAATAAGCATTTCATGAATACTTACAGGAACAAAAATAATACTTTGTTCTTTCAGCTGGTTACAGAGTTTAGGTAATAACTCTGGATATGCAACAGCTGTCGCACCATTGAAGTCATATTCATTTGTTAGTAAGCAAGCCTTATCTCCCCAAATTTTTCGATCAGCAAGATTAAGACCTTTTATCAATGGCGGCATAATTATTGGTGTATTCTTTTGTGCCAGGCGATACAATGTATCTACATCCGCGCCCCATTCGTCCATATGATTTTTATGGATTGTAATGTTTGCCTGATTTTCGTATCCTGCAGAAAGGTTGTATTTAAAAATCAAAACAAGATCATCCCAGAAATCAATGTATGGAACATCTGATAGAAGCTCCTGATTTCTGGTTTTATTGATCAGCTGCATAATGATGCGATCTTTTGCTAATGAAAAATTGGTAAAAGCCTCTGTATTAAAGCTTTCCGAGGTATTTTCATTAAGCACGGCAATAATCTTATCTGTAATCTCATCAATGCTTAATTTTTGGGCTTTGCACTCGTCATAAAAGGCATCCAGGTTAATTACAGGTAAAGTATTTGTCGACTCGAATTCAACAAAAATTCCCGTATATGATGTACCATTATTTTTAACCATCTTTTTTATAACAGCTTTTCTCCCTGTCTTTTTCTCCAATAGTTCTTTAATTTTCATAAATTCGTCACTCATTTCTCTCTCCTTCTTATGGAAATAACCGGATGTATTTCCATCCGGTTATTTAAGAATATTAATGTTGTACTGTGTATCCGATGAAATTATCATCGCAATACTGCTTTAACAAGTTCCAATCAAATTCGCTAAAGCTTACCAGCACAGTACCTGCTGCAGCAGTTTGCGCCATAACAACTGTATTGGAACGACTTGTTGTAGCACCTGCAGCCGCCTTTGCTTTCGCATCAGCTTCCTCTTTTTCTTTTGCAAGTCTGGCATTTTCTGCAGCCATTGCCGCTGCTTTTGCCTCGGCTTCAGCACGACGTGCTTTTTCCTCAGCAGCTCTTTTCTTTGCTTCTTCCGCTTCTTTTTCCTTGCGTTCTGCTTCCTCAGCAGCCTTGCGTTCGCGCTCTGCAGCCGCCTTACGTTCACGTTCTGCTTTTTCTTCCGCTTCACGTTTTTCCATTTCAAGACGACGTTCTCTCTCCTCAGCTGCCTTGCGTTCACGCTCAATAATAGCATCCCGCTTGGCTTCTTCTGATTTGACGGTCTGAATTGCTTCCGTTAATGGACGTAAAGATCTAACCAATTTAAGTCCAATTTCCTCAAATTCAGAATTCAGGCTTTTAATGGTTGCTACCGATTTTACCAGTTCATCCACCCTGCCGCTAATAGCTGTTTTATAAGTTTTTGCAGATGTACTTACATTCGCCCAGCTGTTTACATAAATCTGAGCAAAAAACCACTCTGCAAACTCAGGATCGGAAAATTCCGGTTCGTCAGCAATGATTTCGTCGTAATAAGCACGAATCTGTTGATCTTTTTCTTCTCGGATTTCCGCTGCAATCTCTTTTTCTCTTGTATCAATGAGAGTTGTTGGCTCATCAATAAGAGAAATGAGATCTTTTACCTGGTCCTCGAAAGCATTAAGCGGTGCGGAAAATTCCTTTTTTACTTTCTTCCGCTGTTCATCAAGCTTTTCTGAAAGCTTTCTGAGCTTTGCACGATCTGCTTTCAGCTGTTTCTGACGATCCTCTCTTGTCCCTGTATAAACAGTGACTTTGTAAGAGTCTGCAATTGCCTTGACTCTTTTTTTAATTTCCTCAAAATTTGAGATAATCTCTCCTCTTGAGATGGAAACTGATACATTGATATTTTCATTGATAGTTTCCAGTGTGTTTGGTGTGTTAATTGTTGCGTTCATATGCGCTCCCTCCTAAAATTAAATAAAAAAGATCGTGAATTACACGATCTGGGTTAAAACAAAAAAAGTCCAATGAAATAAATCATTGGACTTCTTTGCTTAGTTACTATAAAATTTTACTTTACATAGATCATTATATCATATATATACCAGATTGCAATGATAAATAGCTTGTTGTTCGATATTATTTATGGAAAAATCTATAGGCAATTAAACCCATTTGCATACCAAAGCATGAACATTCGATACATCGTAGAATATATTTGATATATTGATATTTAAAAAGGATCTTATTGTATTTTGGCTTTATATTGGATATTGTCATTTTTCCCTTGTTTTTGCGCAAATTCATTTCCAATTGGTCAAAATAATCTTTTATGCGTTCAAAAATAATTTCTGCTGTAAGGCAGGAAAAAAATAATCCCATAAATAGATCATCCGCTTTTTCCTTTGTAATCCCCTTTATTGGATTCATGGTTCCTATATATCGAAGGCAAATTATTTCGCCAACAAAATACCCTATCCCGAAAATAATTAAAATCAGAATAAATGAGATACAGCGAAGGATCAAGTTTTGGCAATTATATTTCATGAATTGTTGATTTCTCCTATTGTTTGATTGTCACATGGCAATATGCTGTTTTTTCATTACTTCCTATTTGAAGAGAATATTCTGTGCAGCCATTTGGCACTTCATATATCACGTAAAGATTTTTATAAAATCCATCTTTGAATGTGCTGTCTACTTTTGCATCATATGTTCTTTTTCCAAAAGGCACACCCCTGTATTTAAGTGTTCCCCCGTCCAAGCCTACTATTTTAAAATCAATATATGCTTTTTCCGGATCTTCCGACATTTTATACTCCGCAACTTGAAGAGAAGTTCCAGGCTGTGTGTTTAAATCTTTTATATATTCATCATTAGATTTTAATTTTTTTAGCAATTTATCAGCAGATTTTCCCGTATATACATGCGTCACGCAAACATCAGCTTCCACATCAGAGCCATGTTCTCCCATTGCTGTACATTCGCCTGTCTGACCCACTTTTAGCTGATGGTATAAATCGGATTCTTTTCCTTCTGCTGAAACGACACTTTCCAGCAGCTTCTTGGACAAAGAATCCTTTTTTGATGCTTTATTGTTTTTTTTATCTGAAAGCTCTTTTTTCTCTGAATCTGCTTCTGTATCTTTTGCAGACTCTTTTGTTTTTTTAGTAACATCTTTTTTGGAATTCGGCTGTTGTATCTTTTCAGATTCCTTTTGAGTCTGCGAATCCTTTTGAACTTGTGCAGGTTTGGATATTTGTGTATCAGACTCATCCTGTGCATTCACGCCTGTTTCCGTATCATCATTTTGAGTATCGTTGATTACCGTAACGGAAACAGAATCTTGTGGATACTCTTCTGTCTCCGTTTCAAGTGAAACCACCTCACTGCTATCATTGTTCGATTCTGTATCAGGAATTCTTGTCACTTCGGCAACCTGCGTTTCTGTTTCATTCTGAACAACATACTGATCACCATCTTCATCTGAACTATTAACAGTTGTCAGGGAATTGGAAACATTTGATATAATTCCTTTGTTTCCAGATGAAACAGACTTATAATCATCTGCCAATACTCCCATGAACATAGAACACTCTCCTGTTTTTGACTTGATAGTGGTTAGTTTCCCAGAAAAGGTACCAAAAAGATCCTCTGTGATGGAAACGTCGGCTACCACATTTATTTCTGTTTTTTTATTTCCATGTTTTGTCTGCTGCTTAAATTCTGGCTTTTTCTCTGGTGCAAACCATATTCCATTCATGTCCTTCTTTTTTAGAACTTGTTTAATATCTGCTTTCTTGTCAAAGTTGAAAGATGTTTTGTTGGAAACAGCTATTACAAAAGAATTGATATTAAAAACCAGATAGGTATCATCTCCATTTTTATATAGGAAAGTGCCTTTACTATAATCGTGATCATCCGAAATATTTGTAACTGCAGTTGCTGAATCAAGCATTCCCGACTGTATTTCAAATCCGTATCCCTTGATGGCATCATATACCTTTGTATATCCTCTGTGGCCTGTTTTATATAAATTAGATCCGCATCCTGTTATACAGGATGTAATTACACCAACTGTTGCTGCAACAATGAGCAGTTTCTTTATTTTTTTCATCGAAAACATGCTTTTTCCCATCCTTTCATAATATTCAGTGCACGAGATAATGTAGCCGCATCCATATATCCAAAGTGACAGTCATCAAATTTTATATTAAGTTCCTTTGATAACCGGTAATACGCTCTATTTTTCCCTGTAAGAGAATAGTAATGTTTATCAAATTCTTCATGACAAATACTCCGTAATTTTCTTGTATTACTACATGCAAGTATTCCAAGGGCATCCTTTGGTGATTTTTTGTGTGTTCCAACATAAGAACCACATTTTTCACAAATATAGCAATATCCGCTCTGATATGGAGTTAACCCAAAATCCTTCATTTTTCCATATATTACATTTCCGCCACAAACCGGGCAGATAGTAGGTCTTGAATCAAACATTTTAAATCCCCTTTCTTTTTGTTGATTATATCATATATATACATTTTGGCAATAAAAACCTGCGTAAAACTTAATATAGTAGTTTTTGTTCTAATTTATGGTATACTTCTGAAAAAAGGAATTGGAGAAAAAAGAATGAATTCAAAAATAGATATGAGTATTCCCGCACAGGTATGCTGTGTGACAGACACAGACGGTACCATACATCCGAAATGGATACGATTTAAAGATGAAAATGAAGGGATTATAACGATACAAAATTTGGAAATACTGAAAGAACATACAGATGCAATCTGGAATAATTTCCTTTGTTCTGCTCTTATGTATGGTCAGATCCAAAAGTTTATTTTATGCTATAATTATGGACGGCACAAATGGACCATTGAATACAGGGCAAATGAAACAGATCGTAAATATTTGTTAGAATAGCACCACACCTGGCAGTACACTTGATTTGCTGCATGGTTTTTAATAATAAAAAGAAGAAGATTGCCATACAATCTCCTTCTACTGTTACAAACTTTCTCAGTAATCGTTGTTATGTGAACTACCCATTGTCTTAAGCTAATGGGCTTCCTGCTTCATCGACCTCGTAACCTACTATCTCCACAGGCGTTAATT
>ERZ832317.93-NODE-93-length-115928-cov-12.038706_pt1 | contig 115928 bp, 79 predicted proteins | sample MGYA00519695_ERZ832317 | MGnify/ENA primary metagenome ERZ832317 (study PRJEB31850, sample SAMEA3708726) | human gut metagenome | biome: human gut; feature: human-associated habitat; material: faeces | place: China | collected 2014 ...
CCGCGCGTCTCTACGCCGGCCGGTGTAGGATGTACAGGAAAACGTCCGCAGTCCCATACGATCTCCAGCCCAACTCGAATCGTCTTATGTCGTCCAAACATATCCATATCCACCCATGCCAGGCGCTCGCAGCGACGATTACCGGCAATCGGGATATGTGTGAGAAATAGTGTAACTCATAGGGCAGTATTTCTCTTTTTTCCATCCGAGGGGGAAATATGTAACCGCGCGTCTACACATATCGTGCGAAAGCGCAGCTACATGAGCGAGTACAATGTCTGACACCTATATATCAGTGTGGAGGACTTATGCCTGTTGACAACAACATGCCTCACGGCAACCACTTTGCCTCGAATGGACCGCGTCCGGGCAGCGCGGGATCAAGCGCTAACGGCAATCGCCATACGCCCGCTCCGGATACCACCGAGGCGTTTATGATGGCGAGCCGTAGCGGTAGGACCGCCAAACCGGCTCCGGCGCAGCCCGTAGCCAGCCTTGGCGCGAGGACGAGCATGGGCGGGCAGGATGCCTATCAGCAGGGCAACACGTACCAGCAGCAGGGTCGCGCATACGCGGTCGGCGGCTCATCGTACGGCGGCACCCAGGCCAGTTCAACCAGAAGCGCGTACTCCGCCGACGGCGACCCTGAACCCAAGAAGGGCAAGGGCAGAATTGTCGCCCTGGTCGTGGGAATCGTCATCCTCGCCATCGTGGCGTTTGGCGGCACCACGGGCTTTTTCCTTTATAAAGACGCGAAGAATCTTCAGGCGCAGGCGGGCACGCTCATGTCTGAGGTCTCGTCCATGAAGGACTACCTCAAGAACGGTGAGGGCGAGCAGCTCAACGCCACCGCCGGCACCGTTGCCGAGCAGATCGCCTCCATGCGCGACACGGTGAATGGCCCCGCATGGACCATCGCGAGCTTTATCCCCGTGTACGGCGACGACATCAAGCTCGTGCGCGGCATGATGGAGCAGGCGGATATCCTGGCGCAAGATGCCATGCTGCCGGCATGCGCCCAGCTCGAGGACTTCAAGCTTGGCAATCTTCTCACCGACGGCGCCGTGAACATCGAGATGCTCAAGGGGCTCATCACCACCATCCAGGATGTGGAGCCCGTGGTGGTCTCCAGCATCGACGCCATCGATGCCCTCCCCGAGCCGCATATTGGCAAGATCAAGAGCCTCATGGACAAGGTGACCGGCCCCATGGCTTCCGCCAAGACGGTCCTCTCCAACATCAACGAGATCGCACCCGTCCTCCCTCAGATGCTAGGCGACGGCGGCTCGCGCACGTACCTCCTCATGGCGCAGCAAAATGCCGAGTTGCGCGCCACGGGCGGTCTGCCCGGGTCCATCGGCCCGCTCATTGTTGAAAACGGCAAGATTACCGTCGGCGAGTTTGTTGCGGGCAGCACCAACTTCTCCACCGAGGCCAACATGCACGGTGATGTCACCGCTGAGGAGAACGCCCTGTTCTCCGACCGCATGGCGACCCGCATCACCGACACCAACTTCAACCCCGATTTCCCTCGCGTCGCACACTTTGCCAAAGGCCTATACGAGGCGGGTACCGGTCAAAAGGTCGACGGCGTGATTGCCATCGACCCGGTGTTCCTGCAGTACTTGCTCGCGCTCTCCGGCAGTGTGGACGTTTCGGGCATCAACGTGAATGGCGACAACGCCGCAGCCCTCATGCTGCACGACGCCTACAACATGCTCAGCGTCGAGCAAACCGACCAGTTCTTCTCCGGTGTGGCGGGGCTGGCGTTCAAGCAGATCATGGGCAACCTGGGTGAAGTCGGGTTCTCCAACCTCTTCAAGACGCTCGGCCGTGGCATTGCCGAGCACCGCTTCCTCGCATGGATGGAAAACCCCGAGGAGGAGGAGCTCATGACCCTCCTGGGGTGCTCCGGCGCCCTCAAGGACGACCCTGCCGAGCCCGAACTGGGCGTGTACTTTGCCGACGAGACCTGGTCCAAGATCAGCTGGTACTTCTCCAGCAACACGCACGTGGACGAGGGTGTTAAGAACAGCGACGGCACCACCTCCTACCGCGTGACCACCACCATGACGAACAACCTCACGCTTGCCGAGGCTGCCAATCAGGTCGACTACATCACGGGCTACCACCCCAACAAGAAGAACCGTGCGGGCATGTTCATGCACGTATACCTGGTCGCACCCGCAGGCGGCTCCATCTCGAACATCTCCACCGAGGGCGGCGACTTCTCACCTCAGCCTTTCACCGAAATGCCGTACAACCAGTGGACTTTCTTCACAGCGAGCCCCGTTCTGGCGGGCGGTGAGACCATCACGATTTCCTACGACGTGACCGTCTCCGCCGAAGCCGAGCAGCCCCTCATGGTTCGCACCACGCCCACGGCGCAGGTTGTTGCCGGTTGGGGAGCCAACGAGGCGGACCCCCAGCCCGAGGCGGCGGAGTAGAGCTGTGATTCGCGTTGACATTGAAAGCATTGTGATGGCCGCCGGGCCCGTACCCTCCGTTGTTGTGCTGCGCGAGCGCAAGGGCGGGGCTGGGTCGGGCGCGCCGCTGCGCGCGCTGTCCATCCAGACGGGGGCGTATGAGGCGGCTGCTATTGGCGGTGGTATGGACTCCGACAAGGCCGCGCCGAGACCCATCGCGCACGACGTGATGTTGCGCACGGTGCAGGAGCTGGGCGCCAAGATCGAGCGCGTGGAGATCAACCGCTGGGAGGCGCCTGTGTTCTACGCCGATGTGGTGTTGGACCGCGGGGGCGACGAAGGTTGCCGCGGCGAGGACGGTACGGACGGCGAGGGCCGCGATGGCGATACGGCTGAGACCCGCAGCCGCGAGATCAAGATCGACGCGCGCCCGAGCGATGCGCTCGCCCTGGCGGCGCGCTCCAACGCCCCCATCTACGTTGAGGACGAGGTCATGAACCGCGCGGGGAGCATCTCGCTCCAATCCGACACCGACCCGGACTCCGCAAAAGAGGAGCTCGAGCGTTTCGACGAGTTTGTACAGGGCCTATCCCCCGACGACTTCTAAGTCTCAATTGGGGACAGGTACAAATTGAGCCGTTTTACCGGGACTGGGTTGCCAGCCCCGGTTTTTCTTTGGCGCAAGAGCGGCGGGCAAGGCTACTTGCGAAAGAGATTTCTCACTGCGTAGATAAATCCCGTCAGATAATGGCCGTTCAGCATCGAGACAAAACCCTTCACTGACTCCAAAGGGACGCCGCTCGTGGTAAGAGACCGCAGCGGCATGTCGGCGGCCATCTCCTGCATCATCGCCTTTTGATCGCGGTTCATCTTGCTTGCCGGCTCGGCCATGACCCAATCGATGATGCGGTACAGGCGGCGTCCCAGCCAGCAGGCGCCCATGTCACTCACGGTCGAATCGATGGTGAACGGTGTGACGGGTGGACGCTCGGGGAGCGGACGAGCATACAATTCCTCGAACGCCCGAGCGGACTCCGGCTGTACGAAGCAGCCGGGGGTCGGATGACGATATATCTCGGGAACCTGCGGGCTCGGCATAGGAGCCTGATCAGACATGAGCAGTTCCTCGGCGATGCTGCGGCGATGTCGCGCTTGCTCCGGATTAAATGCCCATCGCCCGTCGCCGACGGCAATGGACGCCGTTAGGCGAACATCGCGACTCGATGACGCCACGCGAATCTCGTACCCACCCGGATACACACGCCAACGATGAAGGCTCGCGTCCCATTTCCGGAATGCGGTCTCATCCAGGCGCAGCACCACCCGGCGCTCCCCTCCGGGCTCCAACTCAATCTTGGCGAACCCGGCGAGCCATTGCACTGGGCACGGCGGTGGGACAACCCCCGATGTGGGCGCGATGTACATCTGGGCAACCTCGGCGCCTGTGCGGTGACCGGTATTTCGCAACGTGAACGAGACATCGACTTCGAGAGGGCCCTCGGTCGGAGCATCCGCACGCACCTGTACCCCAAGCCCCTCATACGCGAACTCGGTATACGACTCGCCATGACCGAACGGGAACGCCGGCTCAACGTCCACCGCATCGTAATAGCGATATCCCACGAATGGACCTTCGCGATAGAGGACCTCGTTGTCCATATCGGGATACGTCGTGCCGAGCGCGGTCTGAGCCAAATCGACGGGCCAGGTTTCCGCAAGCTTGCCACTGGGATTCACGTCGCCCACCAGCACGTCGACGGCAGCGCCGCCTCCCTGGCATCCGGATAGGTACATGAGCAGAATCGCGGCGGGGCTATCACGCCACGGCATTTCCATGGGCGCGCCGCCCTGCAGGACCACCACCGTGCGCGGGTTTGCAGCGCATATGCGGTCGATGAGCTCACGCATGCCGCGCGGCATGACCATGAGCTTGCGGTCGAACCCCTCGGATTCGTATCGCGCGGGAAGCCCGGCAACCACCACCGCCACATCCGAACGAGCGGCAAGCGTCTCCGCCTCGAGCAGCTGTCTTTCATCCGCATCACCCGTCGTGGGATCGCAGCCGTCGGTATACTCGGCAGCCACGCCGCGCTGCTCGAGGCGATACCAGATGTTGTCGATGATCTTTGGGTTGATGCGCGACGAACCCGAGCCTTGATATCGCGGCATGCGGGCGAACGCGCCAATCACCGCGACCCTTGCATCCGGGTTCAGCGGCAGCACGCCATCGTTCTTGAGGAGGACAGCGCTTTGGGCCGCCGCCTCGCGAGCCAAATCCGCGTGCGCACGGTAGAATTCCTCGTCCGTGAGAGAGAGGGCGGGGGCGCCGCCGATTGAGCCCTCGGCCTGGCAGGCCTTCACCCTGCGGGCGAGCCGCTCGATATGCGACGCGGCCTCGTTTACGCAGCCTTCCTCCAGCTCCCCCGAGCGGACAGCCTCAACAAGGGCACGGGCATGATCGCGCCGCGGGCCGGGCATGCACAAATCGAGTCCAGCGCGAACCGACGCCACGCTCGAACTCATGGCACCCCAGTCGCTGACAACCGCACCGTCAAACCCCCACTCACCACGCAGGGCCTCGCGCAGCAGCCATTCGTGCTCGGAGCAGTAGACGCCGTTCAACTTGTTGTACGCCGTCATCACACTCCACGGGCGGGCGTGGCGCACCACATGCTCGAACGGCGCGAGATACAGCTCGCGCAGCGTCCGCTCATCGACTACGGAGTCGGACACCATGCGTGCATGCTCCTGGCTGTTGGCGGCAAAGTGCTTGAGGCACGCACCCACGCCGCGGCTCTGGATGCCTCGCACCATTGCCGCGCCGAGCCTGCCCGAAACAACCGGATCCTCACTGAAATACTCAAAGTTGCGACCGCACAGTGGATGGCGCTTGATGTTCACACCCGGGCCAAGGACCACGTCAACGCCCTGTCGGCGGGCCTCCTCGCCAATCGCGGCGCCAACACGCTCGACCAACTCCGGATCGAGCGAGCAGGCAAGCGCGGAAGCAGTAGGGAAACACGTCGCCGGGCGGCTTTCCGCAATGCCCATGCAATCCTGGGCACCCTCTTGCTTGCGCAGTCCGTGAGGTCCGTCGGAGAGAAACAGGCTCGGGATGCCCGCGTTTGGGGAGGTGTGGGTTTTCCAATGCGACTCGCCGGCGAGCAACTGTGCCCGATCCTCAAGCGGGAGACTGCTCACGCGCAAGGCGCCCGCGGACTGCCGGTCAGCCAAGTTATCCCGTTGCTCGTCCTGCGTCATCGCGCCATCTCCCAAAACTGCCGGCCGCGATATGCGGCCTGGTCCCCAGGCTTATACCCGCATGGAGACCGGAAGGCCCACGGCGCACCCGCCGAAGGCAAAAAGGCGGCCCCGACCATTTGGTCGCAGCCGCCTCATCAGCGAATATGCTCCCGCGAAACGCCCTACTCCTCGAGCAGGTCCTCCAGGGCCTCGTCGCCGGAACCGATGTCCACGTGGTCCTCGTCGCCAGGGACCTCCGCAACGGCGCCGTCCGGCAGGTCGGCCGGTTGTGCGGTCGGCTCCCCGCCCTCGGCCTCAACGGACTCCTCGTCCTCGGCAGAATCCCCATCCTTCTTCTTGGCCGCGGTCATACGAGCCACGGCGGTGACACGGTCGCCCTCATCCACGCTCATCATCTTCACACCCTGGGTGGCGCGGCCGGTCTGAGAAATCTCAGCGGTCTTCACGCGGAGGACGGTTGCGCCCTCGGTGATGATGAGCAGCTCATGCTGAGGGCCCACAACCTTCATGGCGGCCAGCGCGCCCTTGCGATCGGTCATCTGGATCGTGTACACGCCCTGACCGCCGCGGTTCTGCTCCGGGTAATCGGCAACCGGGGTGCGCTTGCCGTAACCGCGCTCGGTGATCACAAAGAGCTCGCCGCTACCATTGGTGATCTCCATGCCCAGGACCTCGGCGTCGGCCTTCATGCCAATACCGCGGACGCCGCTCGTGTCGCGACCGGTGGCGCGCACCTGGTCCTCGCTAAACATGATGGCCTTGCCGGCGGTGGTCGCCATGATGATCTTGTCGCCCGGCTTCACGCGGCGCACGCCGAGTAGGCGGTCGCCGTCCTTGATGTTGATGGCGATGATGCCATCGCGGCGGGAGCGGTCGTAGGCGGCCATGGCCGTCTTCTTCACCATGCCGTGCGCAGTGGCGAACATGAGGTACTCGTCCTCGGGGAACTCGCGGCAGGAAATCACGGACGCGATCTTCTCGCCGTCCTCGAACGGCAGCAGGTTCACGATCGCGGTGCCGCGGGCCTGGCGCGTGCCCTCGGGCAGCTCATGCACCTTGAGGCGGTACACCTTGCCCTTGGTGGAGAAGAATAGCACGTACTCATGGGTGCTGGCGATGAACATCTCGTCGATGACGTCGTCCTCCTTGAGGTTGACGCCGGAGACGCCCTTGCCGCCGCGCTTCTGGGCGCGATACGACTCGACCGGGATGCGCTTGACGTAGCCGGTGTGGGTGATGGTAACGACCATGTCCTCGTCGGCGATGAGGTCCTCAACGTTGAGGTCCTTCTCGGCGCCGGTGATCTGGGTGCGGCGCCTGTCGCCGAACTTGCGGGCGATCTCGCGCATCTCCTCCTTGATCACGCCGAAGATCTTCTCCTCGTGCGCGAGCAGGTCCTCGTAGTAGGCAATCGCGCGGCGCAGGCCCTCGAGCTCCTCCTCGATCTTGTCGCGCTCCAGGCCGGTCAGACGGCGGAGCTTCATCTCGAGGATGGCCGTGGTCTGCTCGGGGGAAAAGCCAAAGCGCTCGATGAGGCGGCTGCTGGCCTCGGCGTCCGTCTGCGAGGAGCGGATGATGGAGATGACCTCATCGATATGGTCGAGGGCCTTGAGATAGCCCTCAAGGATGTGCGCACGAGCCTGGGCCTTCTTGAGGTCGAAGCGGGTGCGGCGGGTCACCACGTCGACCTGGTGGTCGATGTAGTGCTGCAACATCTCGCGCAGCGACAGGCGCTTGGGAATGCCGTTGACCAGCGCGAGGTTGTTCGCGCCGAAGGTGGTCTGCAGCGAGGTGTACTTATACAGGTTGTTGAGCACGACCTGCGGGATGACGCCCTTCTTGAGCTCGATGACGAGGCGCAGGCCCTTTTGGGTGGACTCGTCGCGCATGTCGGAGATGCCCTCGATGCGCTTCTCGTTCACGAGGCTCGCGATCTTCTCCTGCAGGGTGCCCTTGTTCACCATGTACGGGATCTCGGTGAACACCAGGCGGTTGCGGCCCGTCTTGGTGGACTCGACATGCGCCTTGGCGCGCACGGTGATGGAGCCGCGGCCGGTCTCGTAGGACTGGCGGATGCCGTCGGTGCCCATGATGAGGGCGCCCGTGGGGAAGTCGGGGCCGGGCATGATCTGCATAAGCTCGTCGACCGTCGCATCGGGGTGGTCGATGAGATAGCAGGTTGCCTCGACGGCCTCGCCCATGTTGTGCGGGGCGATGTTGGTGGCCATGCCGACCGCGATGCCCTGGGAGCCGTTCACCAGCAGGTTGGGGAAGCGGGCGGGCAGCGCCGTGGGCTCGGCGAGGGACTCGTCGTAGTTGGGCTGCCAGTCGACGGTGTCCTTTTGCAGGTCGCGCAAGAGCTCCATGGCCGGCTTGGCCAGGCGGGACTCGGTGTAACGCATGGCGGCGGCGCCGTCGCCGTCGATGTTGCCAAAGTTGCCGTGGCCGTCGATGAGCGGAGTGCGCATGGAGAACCACTGGGCGAGGCGGACCATGGTGTCATAGACCGCGGAGTCGCCGTGCGGGTGGTACTTACCGATAACTTCGCCGACCGTCCAGGCGGACTTCTTGTGCGGGCGGTTGGGGAAGATGCCGCTCTCGTTCATTGCGTACAGGATGCGGCGGTGAACCGGCTTGAGGCCGTCGCGCACATCCGGCAGGGCGCGGGCGGTGATGACCGACATCGAGTACTCGATAAAGGACTGCTTCATCTCGCGGCCGAACTCGCTGATCTGCAGCGAGCCGCCGTTCACATCCGTACCGGCGTCCTCGCCGCGGTCGTTGGCGCCAAAGCTCTCCTCGAGCTCCTCGTCGTCATCCTCGTCCTCGTCTGACTCGGCGTCCGGGTCGTACGCGAAGGCATCGTCCTCGTTGGCGCGAGCGAGCAAGCGCTTGAGGTCCTCGGGCATGCCCTCGGACGCGGCCCCCTGCTCGAGCTCGTCGTTGTTCATATCGTCAGCCACGGATTCTCCTTATCGGTCGTGGTCACAGATGTGTAATTGGGGACGGGTGCAAATTACACATCCCGGGCGGCCGATGCGGGCCGCAGGGTGCGTGAACTCGCCGATGTGTAATTTGCACCCGTCCCCAATTACACATCGGCCGGGGTCGGCTAGGCGTCCAGGAAGCGGGCGTCGTGCGCGTGCTTCTCGATGTACTCGCGGCGGTACCCGACCTCAGAACCCATGAGCTCGCGGACGGCGCGATCGGCCACGATGGCGTCCTCGATGGTCACGCGCTGCAGGATGCGGGTCTTGGGGTCCATGGTGGTGCTGGCCAGCTGCTTGGGGTCCATCTCGCCCAGACCCTTGTAGCGCTGGACGGTGTAGCCCTTACGCTTCTTGGTGACCTTGCCGTTGGACTGCTCGTCCTCGGACTCGTCGGGATTGAGACCAAGCGCGGCGATGGAGTCGCGCAGGATCTCGTCCTCGGCCTGACGGCCGTTGGGATAGACGTAGTGGATCTTGTTGCGGACCTTGATGCCAAAGATCGGCGGGCAGGCCACGTACACGTAACCGGCGTCGATGAGCGGGCGCATGTACTTGTAGAAGAAGGTCAGCAGCAGGATGCGGATGTGGGCGCCATCGACGTCGGCGTCCGTCATGATGATGATCTTGTGGTAACGGGCCTTGGTGATGTCGAAATCGCCACCGTCGCCGTTGCCGGTCGTCACGCCGCAGCCGATGGCGGTGATAAGCGACTGAATGGTCTCGGAGGAGAAGGCGCGGTGATCGCCCACGCGCTCGACGTTCAGGATCTTGCCGCGCAGGGGCAGGATCGCTTGGATGTCTCGGCGACGGCCGTCCTTGGCCGAACCGCCTGCCGAGTCGCCCTCTACGATGAAGAGCTCGGTCAATTCGGCATTGCGCTCCGAACAGTCGGCGAGCTTGCCGGGCAGGCTCGCGGTCTCCAGCAGCGACTTGCGGCGGGTCGCCTCACGCGCCTTGCGGGCGGCGTTGCGGGCCTTGCTCGCCTGTTGGGCCTTCTTGATGATCTCGCGCGCCTGCTTGGGGTGCTCCTCGAGATAGTCGGCCAGGCCCTCGGAGACGACCTTGCGGGTGAGGGTACGCATGAAGGAGCTGCCGAGCTTCGCCTTGGTCTGACCCTCGAACTGCGGATCGGCGAGCTTGACGGAGACGACGGCGGTAAGGCCCTCGCGGATATCGTCACCCGTGAGGTTGCCCTCCTTCTCCTTGATGATGCCGTTCTTACGGGCGTACTCGTTGATCACGCTGGTGAGGGCGCCGCGGAAGCCCTCCATGTGCATGCCGCCCTCGATGGTGCGGATGTCGTTGGCAAAGGAGACCACGCTCTCGGAGTAGGAGGTGTTCCACTGGATGGCCACCTCGACCTCGCCGGTCTTCTCAACCGGAGCGCCGTCCTCGGACGCGCCGGCCAGGTAGATGGGGTCTTTCAGGCCCTCGGGCACAGTCTTGCCCTCGTTCAGGAACTTGACGAAGTCGATGATGCCGCCGGCGTAGCAGAACTCCTCGACCTGAGGCTCCACCGAACGCTCGTCGCGCAGGACGATCTTGAGGTTCTTGTTGAGGAACGCCGTCTGCTGCAGACGGTCGTGCAGGATGTCGAAGTCGTAGACGGTGGTCTCGAAGATCTCGTCATCCGGCCAGAAGGTGACGGTGGTGCCGGTCGTACTGGAGGTGCCGATCTCGTGCATCTTCTGAGTGGTCTTGCCGCGGGAGAACTCCATCTCGTAGACCTTGCCGTCGCGGCGGACCTGGACGTTCATCTTCTTGGAGAGCGCGTTGACGACGGAGACGCCCACGCCGTGCAGACCGCCGGAGACCTTGTAGGCCGAGTTGTCGAACTTGCCGCCGGCGTGGAGGATCGTCATGACGACCTCGAGCGTGGGGATCTTCTTGACCGGGTGCATATCGACCGGGATGCCGCGGCCGTTGTCCACGACGGTAATCGAGTTGTCGGGATGGACCGTGACCTCGATGCTCGAGCAGAAGCCGGCCATGGCCTCATCGACGGAGTTGTCGACGATCTCCCACACAAGGTGGTGCAAGCCGGTCGAGCTCGTGGAACCGATATACATACCAGGGCGGACGCGAACGGCCTCAAGGCCCTCGAGGACCTTGATCTCGCTTCCGCCGTATTCGTTCTCATTCGCCACGTGGTTCTCCCTTTTTAGTGTGAAGTATGGCTAACCTTTACAGTTTATCGCATGGAACGAAGGTAAAACGCGCGATGGACGAGGTCCCGAATACCTCTACAAGCCCCTGAGAGGCCGTTTGCGGGGACTTTGGCTCGGATGTGTAATCGGGGACGGTCCCGCTACTCCCGAGGACCCTTGGCGAAGCCGGGGCGGGTGGTCTTGACCACGATGTTGCCCACAGCGCCGCCGCACGCGTCCATGCGGGCGCGGATGATTTCGCGCATCATGGTGAGCTCCTGGGTCCAGGAGGCGCCGTCCGTGTAAACGATAAGCTCATCGCGCTCGGCGACGTAATGCAGGCCCGTGACGTGCTTGCCCTCGCGCGTGCCGGCACACACCTTGTTCCACGCCTGGAAGATGACATGGCGGCGCTCGGCACGGCGGAACTGCGCCTGGCGCTCGGGGGTGGCACCGTCGAACAGGCGCATCTTCTCGGAGTTGATGAACTCGCCCAGGCCGGCCGTGGCCTTGAGGCGGCCCTTCTTAGTCACTTTGCCCATGTCGTTTTCCCTTCTCCTCCACGTCCCCAATCACACATCGCCGATTCGGATCACGCGGGCGCGCTGGAGCATGTCGTCGGCGAAATAGCCGAGGTTCGTGGTTGTGATCACCGTCTGAATCTCGTCGGCAATGAAGCCCACGATGGCGTCGCGGCGGGCGGCGTCGAGCTCGCTCATCACATCGTCGAGCAACAGGAGCGGATACCGCCCCAGGATATCGCGCGTTACCTGGACTTCGGCGATCTTCCATGCGAGTACGATCGAGCGCTGCTGACCCTGACTTCCAAAGTCACGGGCTGAGCGGCCGTCGATGGTGAATAACACCTCGTCGCGATGAGGTCCCACGAGCGTGCAGCCGCGGCGGAGCTCGTCCTCACGGCGCTGAGCGAGCGCGTCCAAGAACTGAGCTGCGATCGCCTCGCGGCCGCCGGCCAGCTCCCCAAAGCTCGGCACATAGCGGACGTCGGGCTCCTCGTGCGGAGCAATGGCGCGGTAGACCTCGATGAAATGCTCGCGGATGCGCTCGAGTAGGGCCGTGCGATGCAGCAGCAGCTGGGCGCCGGTTGTGGCGAGCGACTCGTCCCACACCTCGAGCAAACCGGGGGCGTAGCCGTCGCGAAGCAGGTTGTTGCGTTGCTCGACCGTGCGCTCGTAAGCGGCCAGCAGCTTGGCGTAGTTCTCGTTCAGCTGTACGCCAAAGGAGTCGAGTGCCTCGCGGCGGCGTGATGCGGACCGCTTGACCATGTCGAGATGATCGGGGCAGAACAGCACGCTCGGCAGCACACCGCGGATACCCGCGGCGCGGGTCTTCTTCCCGTTACGCGTAAACGAGCGTTTACCCTCGGAAAAATCGAGCCCCATCTCGATGAGGCGCCCCTCCCCCTCGAGCATCAGGCGGATACGGCCCGAGCCCTCGCCATCGCGCAGCAGCTCGGAGGCCGTGGGCTTCCTGAACGAGGCTCCCGCCGTGAGCAACTGCAGCGCCTCGACGAGGTTGGTCTTCCCCACGGCGTTGCGGCCCACGAGCACCGTGATGCCTGGGTCCAGCTCGATTTTGCGGTCATCGAAGCTGCGGTAATGGAGAACGGAAAGCTCCGTCGCGGCGATGGACATGGGCAGTGGAACCTAACGTGCGAAAAGAAAGCGGTGCGGGCGGTGCAATTGGGGACAGGCACCCATTGCGACATTCGAGCGCTCGACGCCGCAGGCAAGAAAGTCTCAATTGGTGCCTGTCCCCAATTGAGACTTTCAGGGCGGTGGGGACTAGATGCGGACCGGCATGACCAGGTAGAGGTAGTTGATCTTGTCGTAGGACTTGAACACGCCCGCCTGGTTGTAGCTCTGCAGCTCGAGCGTAATCTCCTTCTCGCGGGAGAGCACGTTCAGGCAGCCGAAGATGTAGTGGTAATTGAACGCGATGACGCCGCTGGCGCCATCGGCCTCGACCTCGACCGTGGCCGTTGCGGCATCCTGGTCGTTGGAGATGGCGGAGAGCATCATCTGGCCGGTCTCGACGGAGATGTCGAACTTAACGGCAGAGTTGGCCTGAGCGACCGTGGAGACGCGCTTGAGCGCGGAGGTCAGGGCGGCGACGTCGATCTTGACCGTGGTGGCACAGGACGCGGGCAGGAGCGCCTTGTAGTTGGGGTACACGCCCTCGATGCGGCGGGCGACGTAGGTGGTGTTGCCCGCCACGAACACGACCTGCGTATCCGTGGAGCCAATCAAGATGGAGCCCTGGCCACCGGTGATGGCGAGCGCGTCGTTGAAGGCGTCGGCGGGCACGTTCAGCTCAAAGCTGCCTTCCAGCGAGGAGGTCTCGACCTGAGTGTCGCACACGGCCAGACGGTAGGAGTCTGTGGCAACGAGGCGGATCGTGTTGTTCTCGACGGTCATGTACACGCCGTTGAGGACCGGGCGGTTCTTGTCCGTCGAGGTAACGCGCCAGACGCGGCCGACCATCTCGGTCAGGATGTTGGCGGGCAGCTCGACGGAGCGCTCGAGGGCGAACGTGGGGAACTCGGGGAAGTCGCCGGCATCGAGCGTGTTCAGACGGAAAGTGGAGCGCTCACAGGTGATAGTTACCTGGCGCTCGGCCAGCTCAAAGGACACCGGCGCATCCGGCAGGGTCTTGACGATGTTGGAAAGCATCTTGCAGGGAATGACGACCTGTCCTTCCTCGTCCACGCGAGCCGCGATGCGGTGGCGGATCGAGATGGTGTAGTTAGACGTTTGGAACTCAAGGACCCCGTCGGCGGCGCGGACGAGCACGCCGGAGAGGATGGGGAGCGTAGATGAGGGAGCGATGCCCTTCATCACGACGGCGATGGCATCGGAAAGGGCCGACTGGCTGACCGTGAACTTCATCTCTTTATTATTCCTCTCTTAAATATATATAGGTAATAACAGTAATAACGCAGTGGATGGTGTGGACTACTCTCGTTTGCCCAGGTGTTGGGCCGTTTTTCTTTCAACAATCCATTGTAGACAACGCGCTTGTTTTCCCCCGTGAGATATCCACCTATTTTCCCTCCACCGGTTTACGAGTTTTCCACCCAGGTTTTCCACAGGCTTCACCCATGTTTTCACGACGTGTTCTCACGACTTCAAAAGGATGGTGTTCTTGAGGTTCTGGATGTCCTCTACGATCCGGCGGTCTTCGCGCATCTTGTTCTCAACCACCTTGAGGGAGTTGAGTACCGTGGAGTGGTCTCGCCCACCGAATTCGGCGCCGATGGCCGGGGTGGTCATCTCGCAGAGGTTGTTGGCGAGGTAGACCGCCACGTGGCGCGCAAAGGCGATGTTGGCCGTGCGGCGCTTGCCCACGAGTTCCTCATGGCTCACGTGGTAGAACTCTTCCACCACGCGCTGAACCGTGTCGACGTGGATGATCTTATGCGCGGTGTTGAAGTAGATCTTGGCCACGCGATCGATGTCCTCGGCGGTGAGCTCGGCACCGGCGGCCTCGCGCTCCGAGGAGAGGTTGGCGCAACGCTCGCAGAAGCTCTCCAGCGAGCGGATGTTGTTGCCCGAGATCTCGGCCATGTGGCGCAGGTGCTCGTCGGTGAGCCTGCCCTCGGAGGAGGGCAGGGCCTGGAGCAGCGATGTGTCCACGTTCATGGAGGTGAGGTCCTCGTCCTGCTGGATGATGCTCTCGTAGTAGCGCTTGAGGATGACGTACTTCATCTCAAAGCCCGGCTCGGACACCAGGCAGAGCATGCCGCTGCTGAAGCGGCTGGTGAGGCGCTCGTCCATGGCGAGGTCCTTGGGCGCGCGGTCGGATGCCAGGGCGATTTTCTTGCCTTCGCGGATGAAGCTGTCCACGAGCTGGAAGAAGAACTCGACGGACGCCTGCTTGCCCACGATGTTTTGGACGTCGTCGATGATGAGGATGTCCGCATCGCGGTATTCGCGCATGATGAGGTTGCCGGGGCCGCGCTGGGCGCCGAGCTCGTTCATATAATCGTCGAGGTAGGCCTGAGAATTCGCGTATTTCACGCGGATGTAGGGCTTTTCCTTGGCCAGGTAGTTTCGGATGGCGAAGAGCAGGTGCGTCTTGCCCAGGCCCGAGTTGCCGTAGATGAATAGGCTCGGGCACTGCTGCGGCTCCTCGGCGTAGGCGGCGAAACGCATGGCGCTGTTGAAGGCGTGGCGGTTTTCGTCGCCCGCGACAAAGCTCGCGAACGTGTATTTGGCGTTGATATCCAAGGCAGCGGCGTCGGGTTCTGGGGTTGCGGCGGGCGCTGCCGCCACGGGGGCATGGGTCGCAGCAGGCTGTTGCGGCGCGGTGACGTTTTGGCGCTTGCCGGTGGGGTCCTGGCTGCGCATCTCGTCCATCATCTTGCGGAACGCTTCGGGCGAGACGGTGTTGCGCACCGTGACGCCGGACTTGGAGATGGGCTCGGACTTGGCGGGGGCGGCGACCGTGGGCTCGCTGGTTGCGACGGGTTCCGCCGGCGCAAACGGGCTTGCGGGAGCTTCGGCAAAGCTCGTCGGCACCTCGGCGGCTCTCTGCGGCAGGCCATCGCCTGCCGGCGCCAGAGACGCGGCCGCCGCCGTCACCGGCACCGTCGGTGTGGCCGCCGCCGTGGGCGTCTGCGTCTCACTCGGCGCTCCGCCCTCGGCTACCACCACGTTGAGGACCATGGGCATGAACGAGATCTCCTCGAGATAGTGCTCGATGAGCTCGCGCTGTTTGACGAGGTAGTTATAGGCAAATCGGCTGGGGACCTGGATGGTCAGGGATTCGTCGTCAAATCCCGTTGCCCCGCACTGCTCGAGCATGTTGATAAGGCGCGTCTCGCGGCCATCGCGGCGGCAAAACGCTATGACGTCGTCCAGGAGGATGCGCGCTTCGTTATCCATGTCTCACGATTCCTTCTCGTGTCGCGGTTGCTCGCGGTTGAATCCTGCGGTGTGCGTTGGGCGCTACTGCGCCCCCGTGCTCTGCTCGACCCAGGCCTTACCCATGTCGGTGAGCACATACTTCTGACGGGGCTTATGCACGAGGCCCGTGCTCGCCAACGCGTCGAGCTCGCGCGACCATGTGGCGTCCGAGCGCCCGAGTGCACGCGTGAGGTCGGTTGGTCCGCCTTTGCCGTTCTGGTAGATGAACAATAGCGCCGCCGCGCCGCGCTCGCTTACGTACGGACCCTGCTGCGCGGGTGCGGGCGCGATCTGCGCGTATCCCTGGCTCGGCGCGCCCGCCTGCGGGAACCCTTGTTGGGGAAAACCCGGTTGGGGGAATCCCTGATGCTGTTGAAAACCTTGCATGGGATATCCCTGCTGGTATCCGGGGTAGTAGGCGGGTTGCTGCGGGAATGCGCCTACTACCCCGGGCATCTGGCCGTAGCCTGGCATAGCCCCGGGATAACCAGGTGCTGCCTGGGTTTGTGGGGGATACGGGGCCTGGGTCTCGACGGGCTGGTTCTCGGATGCGGAGGCCTGCGGATTTTGCATCATCGTGCCCGGGAATTGCGCACCGGACACCACTCCTGCCGGAGCCTGAGTTCCGGGAAAACCGCCGGGTTGGGCCTGGCCTGCGCCCTGCATCTGGCCGGCCATCATGCCGTAAGGCATCTGCCCTGGGTACGCTCCGGCTCCGTAGGGTTGTTGCGGATATCCGGTTTGAGCCGGATAGGTTCCAGCCTGATACGCCCCCGCGCCCCAGGGATCCGTTGGGCTTTGCATGGGCGTCGCCGTGGGTTCCGCTTCGTGCGCGCAGCCGCTGCGTACGGCCGCTCCACGTGAAACAGCGTGCTCGAGTTCGGCTGCGCGTTTGGGGTCGACGCTTACGGTCACGACTGTCCCGGCGCCCAGGTTGTCCTCCACGGCTATCGCGCCGCCGGCGTTTTCAACATACTGCTGGACCATGGGCAGGCCCGCGCCCGTGCCTCGGATATAGCGCTTCTTCTCTCGGTCGGCGCTTGTGACGCCGAACTCGAATGCGCGCTCTTTATCTCCGATGCCCGGTCCCTGATCGGCAAAGCGGATGGTGTTGCCGTTATCCAGGATGGAGATGACGGGTTCTGAGAACTGTGCGTGGATGAAGTTCTCCACGAGCTCTCGAATGATCATGAGTGAAAGTTTTCCACCCTGCTCTTTCATGGTGCGGTAAACCGTGTTGGTAACGTCTTCGAGGTAGGTTCTCACGTCGCTTTGCTCGACCACGATTACGCGCGGGGTGGACAACATGTCGTCGTACACGGATATGCGGATGGTGTAAGAGACCTGGTTGGGCACGTTTTCCACCGCATCGGCCGCAGTCGCGGCCGCGGATCCCCCAACGAGGTGCGTGTTGTCGGGGGCGGGGTCCCCGGAATCCACAAAGGGATAGAAATCTTCTGACATGCTGCATTCTTTCCACGATTGTCGTGAGTCTAGGATACCAGCTCACAGCCCGCGTATTCAAAACTTTCAACAAGTTTTCCTTCTGTGTTGAAAAGTGTTGGAAATCTCGGAAAAGTTATCAACAGACCTAGAACAACCTGTGGAAAAGTCGATGAAAAAGTCTGAAAGAATGGGCGAATGGTGAGAGGTGCTGTGAAAAGCACGCCAGGCTCCTCAGTAAACTATGCGCATTTCATGGTTCTGAGATTGACATTCGCGCACCGTATTCCCTACAATCTCCTAGCTCACGCGTATTTTTTCGAGTAGTCGAGTAGTCAAAACGCACCAGGAGGATGTTTACCATGAAGCGTACCTACCAGCCGAACAAGCGCAAGCGCGCCAAGACCCACGGTTTCCGCGCCCGTATGGCCACCAAGGCCGGCCGCGCCGTGCTCGCACGTCGTCGTGCCAAGGGCCGCAAGCGTCTCACGGTGAGCGACAACTAAGCTCTCATGCAGACCATCAAGTCCCATCAGGACTTCGAGCGGGTGTTCACTCAGGGGAAGCGCTTAAATCATCCTCTGATTCGCATGGTTATATGTGATTGTGTCAGCGAAGGCGATCCGGCTAGGGTCGCCTTCGCTGCTGCCAAACGGCTGGGAAATGCCGTTGTGCGCAATCGGAGCAAGCGCGTGCTGCGTAGGGCGGCGCGCGCCTGCTGCTTACCGGTCGAGGGTCGCGAGATCATCTTGTTCGCTACCCCGCGTACGCGCACGGCGTCTCCCGAGGATATGCAAGCTGCATTGCAGTCGCTGCTCCGCCGCGCGCACGTGAGCACGTCCGGGCTTAAAGATGGTTGTGAAGGGCGTGTTTAAGCGCGCCGTCATCGCCGCCATCCACTGGTACCAGCGGTGCGTTTCGCCCCTTTTGCCCGATGCGTGTATATACATACCCACCTGTTCACAGTATGCTGTTGAGGCAATACAGGCATATGGCGTGATCAAAGGCTGCTGGCTCGGGCTGCGGCGCATTTTGCGCTGCGTTCCCACTCATGCTGGCGGCTATGATCCCGTGCCATAACTATCAAATTCTTAAGGTAAGGATTATTCGTATGTGGGACTGGATTGTTCAGATTCTCTTCCAGGCGCTCGAGCTCATTCAGCGCTTCGCGGGCGACTGGGGCCTGTCGATCATCATCCTGGTGGTGATCATTCGCCTGCTGCTGACCCCGATGATGCTCAAGTCCATCAAGTCGACCGCCCGCATGCAGGTCCTACAGCCCAAGCTTCTCGAGATTCAGGAGCGTTACGCTGCCGATCCGCAGCGTCAGGCCGAGGAGTTGCAGAAGTTCTACTCTGAGAACAAGTTCAACCCCTTTGGCGGCTGCCTGCCCCTGTTGATCCAGATGCCCATCCTGGTCGCGCTGTTCAACCTTTTGCGCGACCTTGGTCACTATTTCCCGGATGCGGCTGAGAAGGGCTTCTCCTTCTTCAACATCCTGCCGAACCTCGTCACTTCGCCTGCCCAGGCCTTCGCCGACGGTTTCGGTGCCGCGCTGCCGTACCTCATCGCGCTGATTCTGTTCGGTGTCCTGACCTTCATTCCCCAGATGTACATGACCCGCAACCAGACGGGCGCTCAGGTGCAGAGCACCAAGATGATGATGGTTGTCATGACTGTCATGATGCTCGTCATGGGTTGGGGTATGCCCGCCGGCGTTCTGCTGTACTACGACGTTTCTTCCGCCTGGCAGGTCGTCCAGCAGATCTTCGTGACCCAGAAGGTCATCGACAAGGCTAAGGCTGAGGAAGAGGCCCGCATGGTCAACGCCCCGATCGAGGTTGACGTTGTCCGTCACGAGCACAAGAAGCGCCCGCACAAGAAGCGCTAGTCACACACCTGGTATATATACCAATTAGGTACCTAACGATGGAGTTGGACATGTCTGAAGAGCTTATTGAAGAGATTCCGGCTGAGGAGTCCGTAGAGGAGATCGCCGGGGAGTATCCCGAGATCGCTCGTCGCTATAAGGCTGGCGAGGAGCTGACTGACGAGGAGCTCGACACTATTGCCGACGTGGCCATCTCCATTGTGCGCGACCTGCTTGGATTCTTCGATGCCGCCAACTCTCCCATCGATGAGTACGAGGGCGACGAGGGCGAGCTGATTCTGGACATCACCGCTCCCGACTTGGCTGTTCTTATTGGTCGCCATGGCCGCACGCTCGAGTCCCTTCAGACGATCGTCTCCCTCCTGGTGAGTCGTAAGCTTGGTTTCCGTTATCCGGTTTCCATTGATGTCGAGGGTTACAAGAGCCGCCGTCATGACAAGGTTGTTGGCATGGCACACTCTGCAGCTTCCCGCGCCGTTGCGCAGGGCCGCACCGTGAACCTTCCGCCTATGTCTGCATACGAGCGTCGTCTGGTTCACATCGCTCTGCGTGACGATGATCGCATTGACACGCACTCTGAGGGCACTGACCCTGAGCGTCGTGTTGTGATTACCGTTCGCTAAGGTGCTCATATACACCTGACAGCAAGGGGCGCTTATGCGCCCCTTTTTTGACTCAACTTCACGTTCCGTGGTTTTCAGTCATTGATTGGATTGATACATATGGTTAATGAAACGTCCCGAACCATTACCCTGCGCCCGTTTGACGAGTCTGTCGATGAGATCGCCGCTCTTGTCACTGAGGTTATCGGCCTTGCCTCTGAGCTCGACATCGAACTTGATGCTAAGACTGCCGAGCGTTGTGTGAAGCACCTTCTATATGTGAACCAGGTCAACCAGGTCATGAACCTTACTCGCATCAAGGATATTCATGACGCCCTGGTTCTGCATATTGTCGATTCTCTTGCACTGTATCGTGACCTTCCTGTTGAACCTGAGCATTTCCTTGATATGGGCACTGGCGCCGGATTCCCCGGCATCCCCTTCGCTCTTTATACTGGATGTTCTGGTGTGCTGCTTGATTCTGTTGGCAAGAAGATTGATGCAGTGAATGCCTTTATTGACGCTTTGGGTATAGATGATATTGAAGGCGTTCACGATCGCTGTGAATCGTATGCGATGAAGATGCGCGGTCGGTTTGACACTGTGTTTGCCCGCGCTGTTGGTCAGATGTCTATGATTATTGAGTACGGTACGCCGTTCCTTGAGGATGATGGATATCTGGTCGTTGCAAAGGCAAACCCTGAGGCCTCTGAGTTGAAGCTTGCCGAGAAGACTGCTGCCATTTGCGGTTTGGAGCTTATTGGCTGTGATGAATTCGACTTGCCTCGCGGACTTGGACATCGTTCTGTTTTCCTCTATCAGAAAGTTTCTGAGCCTCAGATAAAGTTGCCTCGTGCAGTTGGTCTTGCCAAGAGGCAGCCCCTGGCTTCCTAGTGCGCTATTAACTCTGGTGACGTTGTTCTACGACCGGGTGTTTCACGTGAAACGTCCGGTCGATTTTTATTCTGACAGTGCTATTTCAAACACAGCACCAGTTATTGAATTGCAAGCTGGTATTCAAGCACTGCATGCACTTGTAATTGGATTCTTGTTTTGACTTATGGTGCGCGGTCGTATGCAAGAGCGGCAGTGCTCCATACAATGAGTAACTCTATATGATGATTAAACGCCTGTTGTTCTGAAGGGTAACACGCGTTTAGATTTCAATTGAGCAGTTCGCTTTTCATCATGTTATGGGATGCCTGGGATAATTCTGTTCTCGAGAGCATCTATGCATATTAGTGTTAAGAATCAGTTGATCATTCTTGCTGCTTAGCGAAAGCTCGTATTTGAGGTGATTAGGACGAATTGAGCCTGTGTCGGTTTGGCCTCAGGCATACGACGTGTAAGTGTGTTAAGGGTACCGGTCACTTTGTATGGTCCGCACGCAGTGTTAGATTGACGATCTCAGTAAAGTTACGTTGAGTTAAGCGAGATTTGTTCTCATGGTACAAAGTAGAGCTTGAATACTGGTTTCACGTGAAACATAATGGAATACAACCTTAGGTTTCACGTGAAACTTCACCTACAAGAGACCTGAAATGCAGAACAAATAGAAGATAACAGGAGGTAATGTGGGATTTCGCGACGTAAAGCGCTCGAAAAGTGCGAAACCTCTTCATACCATTGCAATCATCAACCAGAAGGGCGGCGTGGGTAAGTCGACCACGACTGTGAATCTGGCAGCTGCACTTGGTAAGCAAGGCCGTAAGGTTCTGATTGTTGACTTTGACCCGCAGGGAAACAGTACGAGCGGTATCGGCGTTGATAAAGAGGGATTGTCTCAGTGCATATATGATGCATTGCTTCATGATGTTCCTGCTGAGAACTTGATTCACGATACTGTGAGTGAGCGTGTCTTTATTATTCCTGCCACCATCCAGCTTGCAGGTGCTGAAATTGAGCTTGTTTCTGCAATGGCGCGCGAGACGCGATTGAAAGATCTCCTTGAACCGGTTAAAGACGAGTTTGATTTCATCTTTATTGACTGTCCGCCGTCACTTGGCCTTCTTACCATCAATGCACTTGCTGCAGCAGATAGCGTTTTGATCCCCATTCAATGCGAGTACTATGCGCTTGAAGGTGTTACCAAGTTGCTTGAGTCGATGCGCATGGTTAAGGGTCGCATTAATAAGGATCTGGATACGTATGGCGTCTTGATGACGATGTATGATTCGCGCACGTCGCTCTCAAACCAGGTCGTTGAGGAAGTTCAGAACTACTTTGGCGATATAGCGTTTAAGACCTGTATCCCTCGCTCCGTGAAGGTCTCTGAAGCTCCTTCGTACGGAATGCCCGTGATTGAGTATGCGCCTTCAAACAAGGGGGCTCGTGCGTATATGGATCTGGCAAAGGAAGTGATTCGTCGTGCCTAGCCCCAAGAAGAAGCCGGCTCTTGGCCGTGGTCTTGGTTCCTTGATGGGTGAAGCTCAGTCTGAGACTGGTTATACAGCCACTGAGACCCAGATGTCGATAGAGGAGATTTTTCCGAACCCTAATCAGCCACGTACACACTTCAATGAGTCGGAGCTGGAGGAGCTGAGTGAGTCCATTCGTGAAAACGGTGTTCTCCAGCCCCTGCTTGTTCGCAAAAATGGAAGCAAGTACGAGATTATCGCCGGTGAGCGACGGTATCAGGCGTCCAAGATTGCTGGACTTGATAAAGTCCCGGTTATTGTTAAGGACGTCGATGATCAGAAGATGCTCGAGATTGCCCTCATTGAGAATCTTCAGCGTTCCGATCTGAATCCAATCGAAGAGGCCAAAGGCTATCGTCAGCTTATCAAGGCCAGTGGGATGACGCAGGAGGCGTTGTCGAAGGCAGTGTCCAAGTCACGATCTGCCATCACGAACTCACTGAGGCTTCTCGATCTGCCAGAAGCTGTTCAGCAGATGATGTATGAGGGAAAGTTGACCGCTGGGCATGCTCGCGCGATTCTTGCCGTGCCATTTGAAGAGGCTCGCATCAAGTTGGCTGAGAAGGTCGTAGCGGAGGGTTTGTCGGTTCGAGCGACTGAGAACCTTGCTCCACTGTTTTCTGTCGGAGATACGCCTCGGGCGCCTCGTCCGGTTACTCCGCAATCGTACAAAAAGGCTGCACGTGTCTTGCGGCAGGTGTTTAACACGAACGTGAAGGTTCGTTCGACTCGCGGCAAGAACAAGATTGAAATCGAGTTTAAGGACGAGGACGATCTGCAGCGTATTCTCGCCTCTATGGTTGAATCTGAGTAAGGCTAGGCGATTGTTGTGAAACGCTCTCACCAGGCACTGGTCTTTGCGACCTCAATAGTTGCCGGTTTGGGAATCGGGTTGTATCTCGTGAGTAAAACTGAGCTGGGATCAGTTATTAAGGGGAAACTTGAGCAGCTCAATCCGATTTCTCATGATGCGATGCAGACGATGAGTGAAGAGGTCGCAATGAGAGCAGCTCAAGCAACTCATAATCCGAAGATCAATCAGGCTTGGGTCGAACGACAGTGGGAGGAGCTAGGATACTAAGGTACCTAAATAATATTCCATGCCATTGTCTGAGCCTAGGGAAATGACCAGACTTCACATGCGGTTATCGTCATGAAAAAAGACCACCCAAAACATGGGTGGTCTTTTCGTACCTGAATGACTAGAGAGAGTGGAAGGCGAGTCACACGGTTTCACATGAAACGGTCTGATTGATGTTGCTCTTCCCTATCGAGCGCGGAAGCGGCGCTGCTTGAGCTGGCCGCATGCCGCATCGATGTCACCGCCACGGGAGTTGCGGATGGTGGTCTCGACGCCGTGCATGGTCAGACGACGCTGCAGCGCCTCGACCTTCTCGATTGGCGACGGGCGGAACGGGCTGTCGGGAATGTCGTTCAGCTGGATGAGATTCACATGGCAAAGCGTGCCGGCACAGAAGTCGACAAGGGCCTGCATCTCAGGGTTGGTATCGTTAATGCCGTCGATCATGGCGAATTCGTATGTCGGGCGGCGTCCGGTCTTCTCGACGTACTCCTGGATGGCCTCATGCAGGCGCAGAAGGGTGAACTTTTTAACGCCGGGCATAAGTTGATTGCGCGTGGTCTGAATCGCAGAGTGAAGCGAAATGGCAAGCGTAAACTGCTCAGGCAGTTCCGCAAAGCGGCGTATGCCAGGGATGACGCCGCAGGTAGAGACCGTGAGGTGACGTGCGCCGATCGCGAGTCCCTCGGGGTCGTTCAGCATGCGAAGTGCCTCAACGGTGTTGTCGAAATTCGCAAAGGGCTCACCCTGGCCCATGAAGACGACGCTCGTAACGCGCTGGCCAAAGTCGCGAGAAACGTGGAGGACCTGGTCGACCATCTCTTGCGCGGTGAGCGAGCGGGAAAGACCCGCAAGACCCGTGGCGCAGAAGGCACAGCCCATGGCGCATCCGGCCTGCGAGGAAATGCAGACGGCCAGCTTGTTGCGATTGGGCATGCCGACCGTCTCAACAGAGACGCCGTCGGAGAATTCAAGCAGGTACTTGCGGGAACCGTCCTTGGAGACCTGCTTCACAAGCTCGGTAGGGACTTTGAAAGCAAAGGTTTCGGTGAGAGACTGACGCAAGCCTGCGGGCAGGTTGGTCATCTCGTCAAACGAACAGACGTTCTTCTCGTGAACCCACTCGTAAAGCTGCTTGGCGCGAAACGCGGGCTGCCCGAGCTCCTTCATGAGCTCCTTGAGGTCATCGAGGTCGAATTGACGAATATCGCGAGAACGATTGGTGCGTTCCATTTGTCGCCTTTCGGGTGATGGGGTGATCGGCCCCCAGGTGCATAGTTACCCTATACAATAGGGTATTGTCGTGCGCTTCATGGCGAAGCGCACGGTTATTGCGTGAAATAGACACCTCGCGTTGCAGGTCGCGTGGGGAAAATGGTGAAAGGCGGCGACATGTCTGGCAAAGAGCGTCATGAGATGAAGGTGGCGGTTCTGGCAGGCGGCATCTCGGATGAGCGGGAGATCTCGCTTGCGTCGGGCAAGAACGCCGCTGCTGCCCTCACCGAGGCTGGCTACGGCACGGTTGAAATGGTCGATCCCGGCGAGCGGGGCTTCCTCTCTCGTTTGGAAAACGGCAATTACGACGTTGCTTTTATCGCCTTGCACGGCTTTGGCGGCGAGGACGGCATGACCCAGCACATCCTGGAGTTCCTCGGCATCCCCTACACCGGGTCAAACTCCCTGTCGAGCGGTATCGCAATGGACAAAGACCTTTCCAAGCTGCTGTATCGTCGCGCAGGTCTGCCCGTTGCACCGAGTGTCACCTTCACTCGCGCTGATATGCCGTCGATTGACGAGATCGTCGAGATCGTGGGCCCCCAGAGCTTCGTCAAGCCGGTTGTGAACGGCTCGAGCTATGGCATCTCCCTGGTGAAGGATCCCTCGGAGCTCTCAGCCGCCATCGAGCTTGCTTTTGAGCACGGTGACAAGGTCATGGTTGAGCATCGCGTCTTTGGTGTTGAATGCTCCGTTGCCGCCTTGGGTGATGGTGAGACCCTGCGCGCGCTTCCCGTGGTGGAAATCATGATGCCGCAGCAGTCGGAGTTTTACGACCTCGAGGTTAAGTACGCCGACCCCAACGACATCCATCGTATTCCGGCTCAGTTGCCCGAAGATGTGTACGCCCAGGTCCAGGACATTGCCTGCCGTGCGCACGAGGCGCTCGGCCTGTTCGGCATCTCTCGCACCGACGTCATCGTGACAGAGGATGGCCCGATCATTCTCGAGACGAACAACATTCCCGGCATGACATCCGAGTCCCTCGTTCCGGACGAGGCTCGTCACGCCGGCATCGCCTTTAGCGACCTGTGCGCCGAGCTGGTTGAGCTGGCCCTCGAGCGAGCTGCTCGATGAGCGTCGCCGCGGCGGCTACGCCGCTCGAGATGGCTGCCGCGGTATTGCCCGGCACGCCGGCGGCGATTGTGGAGCGTTATGCGACACTCGCCCAGCGCGCTGAAACTCGCTCGTTCGGCCTGATAGAGGACGACGTCATCGTGCTCGATACGGAGACCACGGGATTGTCGCACCGCGATAGCGAGTTGATCGAAATCGCGGCCGCCCGTTTGCGCGGCCGCGAGATCGTGGATCGCTTCGACACCTTCGTGAAGCCGAGTGGGTTGATACCCGAGGAAATCACCAAGCTGACGAGCATCACGAATGCCGATGTAGCGCATGCGCCCTCGGCAGTTGACGCTGTGGCGTCCCTGGCGGAGTTCGTTGGCGGGTGTCCCGTGGTTGCGCACAACGCGGCATTCGACCGCGGGTTCATCGAGCAGGTTCCAGGTGGAGCCGATGTTTCCGATATCTGGATAGACTCGCTCGCGCTCTCCCGCATCGCGCTGCCGCGCCTGGCGTCGCATAAGCTCGCCGTCATGGCCGAGCTCTTTGGCTGCGAGAGCGTGTCGCATCGCGCAAATGCCGATGTTGAGGCGCTGTGCGGCGTGTGGCGCATTCTTCTGTGCGGCCTAGCCGACCTTCCCGCCGGCCTCATGCGCCGCTTGGCGGATATGCATCCGGACGTTCCGTGGTCGTACCGTCCGATTTTTAGCTTCTTGGCCGCTGAGGAACCCGATGCGGTGTTCTCCCTTGTCGATTCTCGATACGAGCTTCTCAAGGGTTACGAGGAGGCGGAGATCGGCTCCGCGGCCCGCGTGGATGCGGACGAGCTCGTTGGAGTTTCGGTTCCCTCGCGCGAGGAGATCGAGGAGTGCTTTGCGCCTGGCGGCCTGGTCAACAGGATGTATCCCGGATACGAGCCGCGCTCAGAGCAGGTGCAGATGGCCGTCGAAGTGCGCGATGCGCTCGCCACCTCCACGCACCGCGTGATCGAGGCCGGTACCGGCGTTGGCAAGTCGATCGCCTACCTCGTGCCCATGGCGGAGCTCGCCCGAAGAAATAAGGTGACCGTCGGTATTGCGACGAAGTCGAACAACCTCGCCGACCAGCTGATCTACCACGAGCTCCCGCGTTTGGCTCGTGAGATGGACGGCGGTCTCACCTATTGTGCCCTCAAGGGCTACGACCACTATCCCTGCCTGCGCAAGCTCGACCGCCTTGCGCGCGCCCAGGAAATCAAGACCAACCGCGACCCGGCGGACACCCTGACCGCCATCGCCGTTCTGTATGCGTTTGCCTGCCAGTCTCCCACGGGGGACCTGGATGGGCTGGGTATTCGCTGGCGCAGCGTGAACAAGGCCGACCTCACCACGTCTTCCCGTGAGTGCGCGCGCCGCCTGTGCCCGTTCTACCCGGATAAATGCATGGTTCACGGCTCGCGCCGTCGTGCGGCCCGCGTCGATGTGGTTGTAACGAATCACTCCCTGCTCTTCCGCAACGTTGCCGCTGAGGGCAAGATCTTGCCTCCCATTCGTCACTGGGTGGTTGATGAGGCGCATTCCATCGAGTCGGAAGCGCGTCGTCAATGGGCCATCAAAGTGTCCGCCGACGAGAGCCGTGCGGTGTTTGAGCGCCTGGGAGGCGATCGCGCCGGGGCACTTGGCAAGATTGCCCGCGACCTGGCGCTGAGCGACGCAGCAACGCTGTTCATGGGCCTTACTGTGAAGGCGTCCTCTAGTACACAGCGCGCCTCTCTTGCCATGGCCGAGCTGTTCGACGCGGTGCGCGAACTCGCCCGCGCCGCTCGGTCCGAGGGCGGCTACGACAACGCGAACATGTGGATTGGCAATGACTTGCGCGATTCCATGGTGTGGGCCGGGTTTGAGGAGGTGGGTCGCACTGCGCTCGACGCTCTGGACGAGGCGACCAAGAACCTGGCATCACTCGTGGAGACCGTGGCCGAGGAGAAGCCCGACCTAGTGACCGATGTCGCGGACGGGCAGCGTCGCATGCGCGAGCTTCGCGATGGCCTTAGGCTCATCCTCGATGGGGCGGACGACCGCTACGTATATTCTTGCCAGGTCAATCGTCGCCTCAAAGCGGGCGGCGAATGTCTGACCGCCGAGCGACTTGATGTGGGCGAGGCTCTTGCGGAGGAGTGGTTGCCGGAGGTTCACACCGCGATTTTCGCCTCCGCGACCATGACGGTTTCGGACAGCTTCGATCATTTCCAGCACGCCGTGGGTCTGGACCGCATTTCGTCGTCGAGCTCTCGCTCCGTTCATCTCGATTCGAGTTACGACTTCGAGCGCAACATGGCGGTTGTGGTGGCATCGGATATGCCCGATCCGCGCAGTCGCGACGCGTACCTTTCGGCGCTCGAAACCTTGCTCGTCGATGTTCACATCGCCATGGGTGGTAGCACGCTCACGCTGTTCACCAACCGACGCGACATGGAGGAGCTGTACGACCGCGTAGAGCCCAGACTCGCGCAGCGTGGCCTCGCGCTCGACTGCCAGCGTCGCACGACCTCCGCAAAGATCCTGCGCGACCGCTTCCTCTCGAATGAGAAGAGCTCGTTGTTTGCGTTGAAGGCGTTTTGGGAGGGGTTTGACGCGGCCGGCGACACGCTGCGCTGCGTCGTCATTCCCAAACTTCCGTTTGCCAGCCCGAGCGACCCGCTCTCATGCGAGCGCGGTGCCCGCGAGGATCGCGCATGGGCGCGTTACTCATTGCCGGAGGCGGTGCTCGAGGTGAAGCAGGCTGCCGGCCGTCTTATTCGCACGTCGACAGACGCCGGCGTGCTGGTGCTGGCCGATTCACGTCTGGTAAGCAAGGGGTACGGAAAGAAGTTCCTGAATTCCCTTCCCGCCCCGCATCAGCGGATCGAGGTTCGTCAAGTCGGCAGGTATCTGGAGATGTGGCGCGAGAGCCATGAGCGTCGCTAAAGAGCGCGGCGCATTGGGAATTGCGTAATAAATGGGGCGCCCATGAGCGCCCCATTTGCTTATAGCAGTGATTTCGCCCACGTTCTGAAGTCGTTTTTCAGGCTCTCGGGCTCTTCGATGACGATGGCTCCCGCCGCGGCCGCGATTTGTGAGAAAAGCCAGGGCACGGACGTGTAGCTGATGTGGACCAGTACGCTGCCGGCCTCTTGCTCGTCCGCGGTGCCTCGGCGGATACCCTCCCAATCACGAGATGCGAGCTCGCCGCTGTTCACGAAGCGCAGGGTCGCGTCTGCACCATGGGCGCGCAGGCTTTCGGCGGCAGAATACGGGGAGAAATCGTGGCGCTCAACGGAATCGTCGGTGAGCTCGGCATTCGCGATGCGATCGAGGCGGTAGCTGCGCTGGGCGTCTTTCTCGACGTTCCAGGCCACGAGATACGCGGCGTCACCGGAAACCTCGATGAACTTGGGGTCGACCAGGCGCGTGCTCGGGCTGCATTCGTCGCCGGCGCGGTAGGAGATGGCGAGACGCGCTCCGATGGCGATGGCCTCGGATATAACAGGGTAGAAACCGCCGAGCAGCCGATCGCCACCCATGGTTTTATCGACCGTGGTCTCGTTGTCCGCTTCGGGGCCGGCGCATAATGCCGCCTCGATGCGCCCGCGCACGTCGTCGCCGATGTTGCAGGTCGTGAGTACGCGGCGCAGGGCCAGCGACTCTGCCGGCGTGAGCCGCACGGGGTCCAGGCGGCCTGCGTCACCCGAGAGGGTTATCGCTCCATCTTGGTAGTCGAGGGCTATGTGCGATCCGCTGCGTTCATCGGCAACACCTTGCAGCAGTTCGACAACCTCATTTGTCTGCTCGAGGGAAATGGATGCGTCGCGCGCGAATGACGCCGCGTCGACGCTGGCGCTTGAGGCGGTCGTCAGGCGCTCCATGAGGTTGAGCGCGGTCTGCAGCAGGTCTTCGGATGAGAGGGCGCGCTTGTTGACGCTACTCATGTGCGCTCACCGCCTTTTCGATGTGGTCGCGAACCAGCCCGGCGAGCTCGCTGGGGGCCTGCGCCCGCATGCCCAGGTTGGCGTGCTCGAGGGTGAAGGATGCCGCGGCGTCGAGGTCTCGCACCGCGATATCCCAGGTCCATGCGTCGTCGCTTTGTGCCAGTGCGCCCCTACCCTGGGTGATGAGCGCGAGTTCCTCAGCCGCGATTCCCGCGGGAAACGTGAAGGTGCACGGCCTTGCGGCCGCTCGGGAGAAGTCGAACGGCAGGAATTGGTGACCTGTGACATCGAATTCGGCGGGGATTACATAGGAAGGGCGCGTGTCGGGGGCGTGCTTCGCGGAGAGGATGCGGTCGGTGCGGAAGGTGCGCAGGTCTTCGGCATCGTGGTCGAATCCGACAAGGTAGGAGTGCGTTCCATGCGTGAACATGCCGTAGGTATCCACCATGCGTTTCTTCTCGATGCCGCGAGCGTCGCGATAGATGAACTCGACGGGCTTGAGCCGGTCGAACGCGTTCCAGATGGATTTCAAGTCAGCCCTGCCTTCATTTGCCCGCTCGGGTGACGACGGGTCTCTGCCGGCGAGTTCGCACAGCTTGGTGCGCGCCGTCTGCAGCGGCCATAGGGTCGGGTCGTCCGCATGGAGCTCGAAGACCTGGTCGATGGCGCAGACGATCTCCTCGGCGTCATAAGGCGAGAGAACTCCTTGGGCGGCATGTGTTCGCTCGCGATCGATCGCCCAAGCGCTTTCCTCGTTTACCGCGATGCCGCCCGCAGACTGTGCCAGGACCTCACGGATGTGAACCCCGTGCTCGGCGAGGGTCTCTCGGTCGCGTCTAAACGCCTTGCAGCGGCTGTCGCGTGTCGCCGATTTTTTGCCAAGGTATCCGATTTCGGGGTCATCGACGATCTCACTCGTCGTGAGTGGGCGTGGGGAGACGTGCAGGGAGAATAGGAGGTTGAGCATCCTGCGTGCGCCCTCGACCCTCCTGGTTGGTTTTGGCATGTCAGGATGTGTTTCGCTTGTGTGCGCGGTTGTGCTGTGCACGGCGGTACTTCCCTTTCAGCTTGATACTGCTTTGGGCACAATTATGTATCCACCCACCCATTTTAGTGCAAGACAAATGGCCGGAAGCTGGTGTGGAGGGTCCGCGACGCACCTGTTCGAGAGGCCTTGCCAAGTCAAAATTCGGCAGGTAGGGCGCAAGTAAGGGTATACTGGCGACTATACATGCGCGTTGTCCTTGCAGCGCGTTTGCACGCATACGAGTTCGATGTGGAGTCCACATGGCGAATACGAAGAAATACCTGAGCCATCTGCTTCAGAACACCGGTATCACCCCTGCTTGCAGCGAGGAAGAGCGCGCCGCCGCGGATGTGATCGCGAAGATCTTTTCCGACCATGGCTTCGCGCCCGAGGTGCAGGAGTTCAGCGCGAGCGGTTCGGCGAAGGTCGTCCAGGCCGGCCTCGGCATCGCGGTGTTCGTCGGCTCCGTGCTCGCCGGCATCGGCGGGCCTGCCGGCATTGTGGGCCTGCTGATCGCTGTCGCCGCAGCGGTTCTCTTCGTCCTCGAGCGCTCCGGTCGCCCTGTTCTTTCCAACCTCGGTTCCGGCGGTCTGAGCCAGAACGTCATCGCCTACCACAAGGCCACGGGCCCGCTCGCATCTCCCCGCAACCGCCCGGTGGTCGTTGTGGCGCACTACGACTCTCCGCGCGCCGACCTGCTGAGCTCCGAGCCCTTCGCCGCGTATCGTCCGCTCATCGTGAAGCTCCTTCCCGCTTGCATGGTCGCTCCCGCTATCTTTGCCATCGTGCGCGTGCTTCCGCTGCCCGATCCGGCAAAGGTCGTCCTGTGGGTGCTCGCTATCGTGGCTGCCCTGATTCCGCTTGCGAACGGCATCGCCATCATCGCCAATCGCTTCTTCCTGCCCTACACCACGGGCGCCGTGTGCAACAAGTCCTCCGTCGCGGCCATGCTCGGCGTCATGGACGCCGTCGCCCCGTACGAGATGGGCGAGGAGTTCCCTTCCGATCAGCCGGCCGACGAATACTTTGCCGAGCAGCAGCGCATCCTCGAAGAGGCCATCGCCGCTGCAGAGGCCGCTGCCGCTGCCCAGGCCTCCTATCCGCATGAGATGGAGGAGGGCGCAGAGGATGAGCTGACCGTCGAGGGCGCGGAGAGCGAGCAGCCCGAAGATGAGGACGCCGTCGAGGCGGTCGATTTCGGCTCTACGTCCACAATGAGCGCCGCCGAGCTCGAGGCCGGGATGACGGCTGTCAACCTGACCGAGGCCGATCCCGCCGACGAAGATGTGGATGTCGAGGGGGCTGTCGTCGAGGAGGAACCCGTCGAGCAGGGGACGGCGGTCTACGAGATCGTCGAATCCGATCACACCGCCGTCGTGAATGTCGAAAGCGCCGAAGAGGCTCCTGTCGACGAGCCCGCCGCCGAACAGATCGTGGCAAATGAGCTTCCCGAAGATAAGATGGGCCAGGTTGAGCTCGACTTGGACGTCGCTGCTGAGGATGAGCCGCCGTTCCGCGTGAACTCCGAGGGCAACATCCGTTTCGGTGCCGATGTCATTCGCGCCTTGGGAATGATGCCCGAGTCCTGCTCCTTCGTGTATGAGAGCGATGCCCCAGCTGCCTCCGTTGTGGTGCCGGCTCCTGAATTCGTCGAGCCCGAGCCCATCGAGGCTGAAGAGTCCGCGCCCGTCGCAATTGAGGAAGTCGCGGAAGAGCGCATCGATGACGTCGAGAAGGCGTTTGTCGAGGAAGACGTTCTCGAGCCCGTCGATGAGGTTGAGGACGATGCCGCTTTCGTCGAGGCGTTCGCGCCCGTCGAGGAGGATGACTATATCCTCGAGGCCGAGTATGAGGTCATCGAGGAGGAGCCCCTCGCGGAGAATGCGGCGGCTGAGTCCGAACCTGAGGCTGAGGTTGACCAGTCCGAGGTCGAGCAGCCTGAGACTGGGGACGATGGCTCCCAGAATGACTCCTTCGACTCCGGTGCCGACATGGAGGATGTTACTGATCCCGATGTCGCTTCCGCTTCCGATGACGACGTCCCTGCATTCGAAGACACCTTTGTCGCTCCCTCCCCGAACGGATCGGTCGAGGAGGCTTCCGTCGACGGTGCGACGCAGATGTTCACCATGCCCGCGGAGGAGAGCTCGGTCGATCTTTCCGGTACCGTGGCCATGCCCGCGCAGCCGGTCGAAACGGTCGACTCGCTTATGGCCGAGGTCAACCGTGCCGTCCCCGCCCGTCCCCAGCGTGCGATCAACGTCCCCAGCACCGCATCGGCGCCCAAGCCCCGCACGCCCGAGACCGCCAATCGCGCATCCCTGTTCGACCTTCCCGATCCGTCGGCGACCCCGGTGGATCCTTTCGCCGCTCCCACGGCTGCGCCCGCTCCCGCCGCTCCTTCTGTGACGGCCCCCGTTCTCGACGAGCAGGCTGCTGAGGCCCGCAGCGCTTTCACGGTCATCAGCTCCCCCGCTCCGTTTGAGCAGGGCTACGCTCCCGAGGGTGCATTCGAGACCATTAGCGCTCCGGCACCCGAGCCTGAGAAGCCGCGTCGAGGTCTGTCCCGTCTTTTCGGTCGCAAAAAGAAGGACGAGGACAGCATGAGTGACTGGCTCGGCGTTGACGATTCCTTCGACGCCAAGCGTAGCGGTCACGATATCGGCTCTTGGGACAACTTCGACGACGATGACTGGAAGGGCGGTGCTGCCCCGTTCGGCGATGCGTCTGAGGAGGAGCTGCGCGAGGCCATTGCGGACATGGGCGACGACGAGCTGCTCGGTCACGACATCTGGTTCGTCGCGACCGGCGCTTCCGAAAACGGGAACGCTGGTATGCAGGCCTTCCTTGATGCCCATCGCGATAAGCTTCGCGGCGTGTTCCTCATCAACCTCGAGAGCGTCGGTGCCGGTCAGGTCGCGATGCTCTCCACCGAGGGCGAGGAGCGAGTTCTCAAGGGAGATAAGCGCATCACTAAGCTCGTCCAGCGTGTGAGTTCCGATTTCCATCACGAGTACCCCACGGTTGATATGCCGTACGTCACCACCGATGCTCAGGTTGCAATGAACATGAGTCTCCGCTCGCTGACCATCGGCGGTGTGGAGGGTACCGGCTTCGCCCTTGCTCGCACCGAGGAGGATCAGCCCTATAACGTCGATCTTGAGAACGTCGCCGTCGTGTCTGACGTGGTGACCGAAGTCATCCGTCGTTCGTAACGGTTTATGCCTGAGGGGGACGTGTGATTCAGTTCATTAAGGAACATTGGGTCCAATATCTCATAGGGGCCACCGTTGCCGTTCTGCTCGGTCTGGGCCTCTCGTTCTTCTTGGGCGGCATATGGTCGACGCCCGAGAGCATCCGTGCCGAACGTGTCGAAGCTGAACAGCAGAAGGGCGAAGAGCTGGACGAAATCGATTTCGAAACGCGAGCCGCGTCGAGGGACTGACATCGAATCATCGAAGGGCGAACCCCGGGGAAACCCCGGGGTTCGTTGCATCGGCAGCCGTTCGCAATTCCTTATCGAGTGGCAAACACAATAAGGGTCCGCCGCCGCCCGCCGCGCCGTGCCTCCGCACATGTCACAAGAGTGAGAGCCCGACGAGCTTCCAGAGCGATGTCGGACGCGTTTCCTGTATGCGCGGCGGAGCGGGACAGCAAATCGGTCAACCAGTCTCGCAGCTCCGAAGGCGAATCGAATTCGAACCGTTGTATGAGGGCGTCGTCTTTGTCGACAACAAGTGAGAGAACCGGTTCGAATACCTCGCTTTCCGCGCGGCTATTCCAGGTTGCGTTTCCGATTGCATCGAAGGTGGATTGCTCATGAGTTCCTGCGAGCTCGGTGAACATGTGGTGCGATCGGCCAAGTCTGTGTCCGAACACGAGCAGGTGCGCCCCTCGTTCCTCGCATCTCACGTCAAGGTAGGGGCAGCCGAGTTCGCTGCGCTTCCCCCATGCGTCGTGATCGAGGTACCAATCGCGCGCCTTATTCTTTGACGGCAGGGCAACGGGCAAGTCGATGCTTGTGCCCGAAACCGTGATCCAACCCACGATTTCGGAGTTGATTTGAGCAAGGGACCCCCAATCCAGCTCGGCGCATCCTCTCTCCTTAGACTTTGGCTGAAATCGAATTCTTTCACGCAGGTCTCTCGTCTTCCGTTCAGCGGATGTGAGTGATTCGGCTGCCGAGAGTCCCGCGCCCGCAATCGCGCTTAGGACGCAAGCCAGCAGAACTCGCCGTTCGACCGCTTCGCCAGCGCTTTCGTTGCCATGCGTATCCTGCGGCGACGATGCTTGCGATGGAGAGGCCAACCGCAGTTCTGAGCAAAGGGGCGGCTCCTGTCTGATCGAGGCTGATGATTGGATGTGCCTGCACCTTTGCCGCCTCTTGATGGACGGCGTCGCTGTCGTGCGCTTCAAGGCCTTCACCACCTCCATTGCGGTAGAGCGAAACATGAGCGCGGTTGTCTATCGAACTGCCGCCGGTGTACGCGGGCAGCGCGCGCATATGGATCAGCGTTGGCGCATATGCGTCTGTCGACTCCCCGTCTGCATTCTGCGTTTTCCCATGTATTGGGGGAACGGGGTTCCAATCGTCATGCGGATGTTTGATGTCCGCGCCATCCCATTGGCTCGGCCTCGACGTAAAGTCCTTGTTCACACACCCGTACTCGAGACGGATGTCGGTGATGGCTTCGCCCGATTCAAGGGGCAGGTCGGAGACGGACAAGAAGGTGCTCTCAGTGGCCGAGACCCCCTCCTTCCACAGTCTCCAACCCCCATAGTCCTTCACTCGACCATCCGCGCCGACGATGTTCGCAACTGCCGCGTCGTCAAGCCAAGGGTTCACGTGCCCATCTGTAAGCGTTGCATTGGCGTTCTTTTCCTCCGCGTCGTCTTCTCGGTTGAGGTTCGTGCGATACCAAACGTTCAACTTCCCGTCATAATCGCCGTGCGACCGCCCGGTCGTGATGCCCGTCAGCTCAGCCATGCCGTTCTCGGCCGCATCGAGATTGTCTTCAACGGTGAACTCATCCACCCAGCTTGAGCTGTCATTTCGATAGTCGAGGGCGTACGAGAACGAACCGTCTTCGCTTTCCCGCGCCTTCGCGCGATTGAGGCCATCTCCATTCGCTTCTGCGTCCGGAGCAACGGGTTTCGCAATCTCCTGACGTTTATCGATTTTGCCCGACACGCTAATCGGACTGTCGTGGAGTGAGACCATCTGGACGTCCGTCGTTGGTTTCACGTTGAACGTGAGCGCTGCGGCCGGCTCGTGTGTGTGGGGAGACCTGAGTTCTGTCAGCGTGTAGGATCCCGGTTCGAGCCGTTCGATACGATGGGTCTCCGTTGTGCTCGTCCAGCTTTCGATAACGTTGCCCTTTCCGTCCGTGAGTTCGAGCAGCGCGCCCGCAAGCGGCTCCTCGGTTTCAGATGCCCGCTTCGTGATTTCGACTTTGGTGTAGTCGTTGGCAATGTCGATGCGCTGAGATGCGACCCCCTCCTCGTTCGGCATGATTTGGGTTGCGTATGTGTGAACCTCTCTGTTGGCAACGTATCCGGCGGGCGCATGCATTTCCTGAACGCACCAGGTCAACGCCTCCTCTTCGGCCTCGCGGGTGCTCGGTCCAGCCATATGCCGGGGCTGATCTTGCTGCTCTTCGAGCGCAATCAGGTTGAAGAGCGCGTCGAGTTCATGGGGCAGCATCGGAAGGTGCGTTAGGGCAATGTCTCCATGTTCGTCCGTCACCGTTGATATGCCCGCACGGGAAAACGCCGCATCCAGATATTTCTTAGCATATGGTACGAGTGTGTGATCCGTGCGATAGAGCTGGGACTCACGCCATTGCACATGAGTCGGTTCGCCAAAAGCAATCTCCACATCCGTTTTTGCGCTCAGCTTCTCATCGCTGGTCGATGTTGTGCTTAGCCGATACGACCCCGGTTTAACGTCTCTGATGATGGCCAGATCGCCATTCAGGTCAAAGTCGTCGGTCTCATATGATTCGAGTTCGATATCTCTCGTTTCGACGGAAACCCGGCCCCTCATGCCGAATATGCCCGGAACGTAGGCGATGAGGTGTGACGTGCCCGCTTCGATGCGGAGTTCCTTTTCGTAGTCGGCGTGTACGGCCGTCCCGTCTGCATCAAGCAGATCGATCCGATACGTGCCGGGCGCCAGCATATCGTCCGTATCGCCGAGCGTTACGCGCTCGGCGCTCCGCATCACATCGGGCTCAAAGGTTCCAGCCTCCTTTTCTCCGCTGTCGGAAATTCGGGTGAGATGCAAGGAGTAGCCGACGGGGACCGACGCCCTGGCAAGTGAGTAGTCGACCTTTTGGTCAAGTCGGATCTCGACGTTCTCCCAGTCGCGAGCGCCGATGCAGTTCGTGATCAGCAGCGACCCCAGATTCCCGTCGCTGGCCATCCGCTCGGGCTCAACCTGCTGTTTGAATTCGAGTTGTCGAGGCCAGACATCGAACGATGCTCCGGCCAGGGGCGCTCCCGTCGACGCATCGGTCTTATGTATGACGGTTTCGGTGGGGGCGTTCTGATGCGTCACCTCGATGTCGACCACGGGTGTTTCCGCGTTGACCCAGCTCAGGGTGAAGGGTATGGGGGTGGGGTCGAGAATGTGTCCCGGCGCCGCTTCGACCTCGACGAACGCATATCGAACGTTCCCGCTGCCGAGCGGCAACCCATCGATACAGGCCACACCACTTTCGTCGGTGGGGTCGAGCTCGACCGTCGCACCCTTGGGCATATCGACGGAGCCACTCGGGTTCACGATGTCTTCCATGGCTACCACGATAAAGCGTGCGCCTTCGATTGCGTTTCCCTCCTCGCACCATGGGCAGGTGTCATCGGCGCAGCGCTTAACGATTGACGCCGATCCCGTCGCTCGTTCGTCTGAAATGCGCACGACGGTCAGCGGTTGCGTTTCGGCGTCGTCGGCAATGTCGAATTCGATTTCGTCCCCGTTGATCAGATAGGGTTTCACGGCTTTCATTTCCCGGATGTAGTAGGTTCCCGGTTCGAGCGGCTCGGGCAACGTGACACATCCCGTGGCGTCGGTGGTGAAAGTGTCCATCACCGTATGATTGGGATGCCAAACCTCCTGGGATATCGGTTTCTTGTGTTTGTCGAGCACCTGAAACGTGAACCCTTCGAGCGGGATGGGCTGACCGCTGGCGGCGTCGCATTTCACGATTTGCACCCGCGATCCGACAAAGTCATTGTCGACGATGTAGTGCAACGTGCTTCCGTCTACCATCTGGTCGGTCCCAATTACCCAATCGGGGCATGGTTGATAGCCCTCGGGCGTGCTGCCGGGGTCCTCGTGGACGGTATATCCTTTTCGGTCGTAAGGGATGGCGCCCTTGATGCCGTCGATGCGCGATCCCTCGCCGAACCACCTGCCGGCGCTCGACGCTCTTCCGCGGTCGTCGGTCGTGATGGAGCCGACGGTTTTGCCGGTCGAGTTCGAGATGATGTCAAAGCGTACTCCAGCACCCGGTTTCTGCAATCCGGAGCCCTCGTTGCCGCTTTCGAGGTATTTCACCACTTCGATATCGAATGCCTGGGGCACTTCGCAGTAACTTTCTTTGGGTGAGAGTTCGAACACGCCCGATGTTCCAAGCTGGCTGCCGCTTACCTCGTAGGTGTGCACGGTCGGATCGAGCCTATAGCCTTCGGGTGCCTTTGTCTCGACCACGGAGATACGGCCCAGAGGGATCTTCGTCGCCGTGGCGACGCCGCGTTCATCCGTTGTCATATGCGTTTTCCATCCCTGGGTCGACAGGGAAGTCACTTCGTACTGGGCGCCCTTTAGGGAGAGGCCACTCTGTGCTCCGCCGTCGGTGGCGGCATCTTGTTTGCGAACGGTGAGGGAGACGGTCCCCGGCGCGTCCTCGAATACAATCGCGGTTCCCTTGGGGTCCACGTGGAACGGGATGCGGCCCTGATGCAGCTTGTAGCCCTGGGGCGCCTTGGTTTCCACGGCGTAATAGTTCTTGTTGGGGGCGAGCTTGCAGCGGGCCTTGCCGCCGGCATCCATGGTGATGGAGGTGACCTTGCGCTCATCCGCGGCGTCGTATATGTCAAAGGAGGCCCCGCCCAGTGCGTATGCCGAGTTGCCGTCAGTCAGGTTCGGCGTCTTGGAGCGCTTGGCGAACTCGACGTCCACATCGAGTACGAGCTTCCATTCTCTGGTGCAGCAGCGCTGGTAAGGATAGGTGCTTGGCACGGTGCCCGGCGCGCCGGCCGCTGCGTTTTGGCTTTTGATCAACACGAAGTACGTGCCGTTTGGATTTCGCTTTGCCTCAAAAGGATATGCGCCGTCGCAGGGACCCGGGTACAGACTGTGATTCGGCACCCCGATGACCACTTCGTAGCAGAGTGCGGGGTACGTCGCGCCGTCCGGCATGGTGACGTTTCCGCTGAATTTGCCTCCCACAACGGCGTTGCCCGACATCACACAGGTGCCCGTGACCGTCCCGTCGGGATGCACCTCAACCGTATTTCCGTTGGGGAATGTGTGCGTGTAGCCATCTGCGGCGAACGCGCTGCGCGACCAGGGTCCCACGAGACCTGAGAGTGCGCAAAAGGCTGCAGATATGAGGATGAATATGAGAATGGTGCGAGCTCTAGCGTTGAGTGTCGCGCCCGGCAGGGGATAAGTCCGTCGTCGCCCGCGCGCCCGCCGCGCCGCGGCTCCTTCGGTTGCCGTACGTCCCTTTTTGGCGTTTCCACCTCCGATCAGCCCGCGTGTCGGTTTCTTCCTCTTGTCGATCATCGTGCCCTCCCGTGGTCTCGTGGTTGAACGCGGGCGGCTGTGTTTGTGGTGCGTTGCCCGTGGGGCGATGCTACGATGCGAAATTCCGAGAGCATCTCGATTCGTCTGTCGTCGCTTTGGTAAGAAGCTGAGAAAAACTGACCATTCGTGCCGTCCCCCAGCTCAAGACGACGCCATGCGGTGAGCAGTTCACAGGGCCTTCGTTTTTGCCTGTTTTCATTCAAAGAAAGAGCGCAAAGACGTCGGTTGCCTGTGCGGGAGTGCGCGTGGTAGGATTAACCGCACGCGGGTATCGCCAAGTGGTAAGGCATCAGCTTCCCAAGCTGACATTCGCGGGTTCGAGTCCCGTTACCCGCTCCATCGAAGCCATAAGAGCCCGGTACCGTGGAGGTGTCGGGCTCTTTTCATGAAAGGAGCCCTCGTCATGATCGATCGCTACACCCGTCCTGAGATGGCCCACATTTTCTCGCTCGAGAACAAGTACGCCGTTTGGCAGGAGATTGAGGTGCTCGCCTGTGAGGCCCAGGCCGAACTCGGCCAGTGCGGCATCACCAAAGAGGATGCTGCCTGGATTCGTGAGCACGCCGGGTTCGATAGGGCCGAGGTCGACGCCATCGAGGCGGTCACCCATCATGACGTCATCGCCTTCCTCACCAACATGGGCGAGCACATCGACGCCGAGGTTCCGCAGGGCGAGCCCAAGCCCAGCCGCTGGGTCCACTACGGTATGACCAGCTCCGACCTGGGTGACACCGCCCTGTGCTACCAGCTCGTCCAGGCGACCGACATCATCATCGAGGATGTGCGCAAGCTCGGAGAGATCTGCCGCCGCCGCGCGTTCGAGGAGCGCAACACCCTGTGCGTGGGCCGTACCCACGGCATCCACGCCGAGCCCATGACCTTCGGTATGAAGTTCGGCAGCTGGGCCTGGGAGCTCAAGCGTGACCTCGACCGCCTGGTGGACGCCCGCAAGAACGTCGCCTTTGGAGCCATCTCCGGAGCGGTTGGCACCTACAGCTCCATTGACCCGTTCGTCGAGGAGTATGTCTGCGAGCATCTCGGTCTGGCACACGACCCTCTGTCCACCCAGGTTATCTCTCGCGATCACCATGCGTACCTGGCCGGCGTGCTCGCCACTACCGCTGCGACTTGCGACCGTATCGCTACCGAGATCCGCAGCCTCCAGAAGACCGACACCCTCGAGGTGGAGGAGCCGTTCCGCAAGGGCCAGAAGGGCAGCTCGGCTATGCCGCACAAGCGCAATCCCATTACGCTTGAGAAGGTCTGTGGCCTCTCCCGCGTCGTGAAGGCCAACGCCCAGGTCGCGTTCGATAACGTCGCGCTGTGGCATGAGCGCGACATCTCGCACAGCTCCGCCGAGCGTGTTGCCCAGGCGGACAGCTTCATGGCACTCGACCACATGCTTACCTGCCTCATTCGCATTGTGGACGGTCTCATCCTGTATCCCGCCCGCATGAAGGCCAATCTCGATCTCACGCGCGGCCTGATCTACTCCTCCAAGGTGCTGCTCGCCCTGGTCGATACGGGCATTTCGCGCGAGGATGCGTACAAGATCGTGCAGCGCAACTCTATGGCCGTGTGGGATGACGTTCACGCCGCCGTGGATGGCCTGGATCTGCGCGCTCGCCTGGAGGCCGATCCCGAGTGCACCGTGACGCCCGAGACGCTCGATGAGATCTTCGACCCGTGGGACTTCCTCACCCGCTGCGACGCGGTGTTCGCTCGCTTGGAGCAGCTGAGCTTCGAGGCGTAATCCGAGGGGACTGAACATGAAGTTCGCGAAGATGGTTCGGGGTGCGGCGGCAGTCGCCCTTTCCGGTTTGCTGGCCTGTTTTGCCGTGGCCTCAGCTGTGGTGCGTGCGGAAGAGCCCGCCGGGCACGTCGCCGGGGAGCAGGCGGGGCTGTTGGATGGGCCGCTGTTCCCGGATTTCAACATCGGGCCCGTCTCGGTTTTCGGAACGTTTTTCGACACGCTGCAGGAGGCGGTCGATGCCATCGGCGTCGATCCCGATCTCACGGGGTCCGGTGCCACGCTGATTGACAATTTGAATGAGTCTGTTACGGTTCCTGCCGGCAAGAACCTCAGGATCAGCCTGTTCGCCCATACGCTCAAGGGCATGGGCGGCACGCCGACCATCACGGTGAAGGCCGGTGCAACGGTGACGATAGATGCCGTGGAACCAACCGCCGCGCTTATCGCTCCTGCCTCTGGTGTTCCCGCGTTGGTGATCGAACCCGGTGCGACGGCGATTCTGGAGAGCGGCGTAGTGAAGGCGGCACCCGGTGCCGAGTCGGTGGCGATTCAAAACGATGGCAACCTCCGCGTGCTCAATGAGGTGAAGATCGAGGGCGAGGTTCTCGGCGGCATGGACGTGCACAAGCATGCGCTTTCCTTTGTGCCCGAGGTGCCGGCGACCTGCATGGTGGACGGGCGTCCCGAGTACTGGCATTGCGACGGCTGCGGGCTGTCGTTCTCCGATCCCGAGGGCCGCAACGCGATCAGGTTGGATGAGCAGGTGATTCCGCATCTTGGGCACCTGATCGGACATGTGTCAGCCGTGGAGCCGACGGCCCAGGCGGAGGGAAATACCGAGTACTGGGAGTGCGATCGCTGTGGCCTCGTGTTTGCCGATGCCGGCCTCGCGCAGGTGATTGAGAAGTCCGACACGGTGCTGCCGAAGCTTGAGGCACCTGCGCCGGCCGTCCCGATGCAGCCGACGTCTCCCACTGCCCAGCAGGTAGTCCTTGCGCCGTTGAACCTTCTGCCGAAGACGGGTGATGACTCCGCTATTCCGGTCGTGATCATGGGCGTGATCGGAGCTATTGCCGTCGTTGCCGGCATCGTGGTCAAGATGCGGGGAAAGTCGAAATAAATCTTCAAGAGGCCTTGTTCTTTGTTGTTCGGATATGGGTCCAGGCGTGATGCCGAGGGTGGTTATACCGCTCTCGGCATCATCTATATCAAGGAGTAAAATGCCTGGTAGTTCACCGTTCAGGTCACAAAACACGACGATTGGCGATAGGTCATTCAGAGGTTGGATTTTCATTGTGTGCAACGGGGTATTTTGTTGCTGAGCGGCCAGAAGGCCGAGTAAGCGAATGGAAGGACCGAACGATGAGAAAATGGAGTAAGGCCCCGCGCATCCTATCGCTTCTCGCGGTGATGATCGCCGCAGCCGTAGGATTTGCGCCAGCCGCGCATGCGGCTGAGGGCGACGTCATGATTGGCGACAGCGCGTACGCCTCGGTGCCCGAAGCGGTGAAGGCGATTGTCGACAAGAAGCAGCCTCAGGGCAGTACCATCAAGCTGACGAAGGATCTGACCGGACCGGGCGTTCAAGTTGCCGGGGGTCAGGAGTTCACCTTCGACCTTGGCCGGCACACGTACACGGTGACCGATCACACGGTCGGTTCGACGGGTACCGAGACCAACGCATTCCAACTGATCGCGGGTAGCAACTTGACGTTTCGGAACGGTGTCATCACCACCGAAAGCGCGAGTGGAAAGATTCTTATTCAGAACTACAGCAACCTCAAGCTGGAAGACGTCACGCTCAAGGGCGGTCCGAGCACCGAGTACACGCTGTCCAATAACAATGGCAACGTGACTATCGGCGCCGGTACCAACATTTACGCCGGCGGGGCCAGCCCCAAGGCGGCGTTCGATGTTTGTCGCTTCGCAGATTACGAGTCTGTTGTCGTGACGGTCGAGAAAGGCGCGGGTGAGATCGTCGGCGTTATCGAGACGAGCGTCTCCGGTGGCGCGACTGGCAAGGGCCCGATCGGTCTGAATATCAATGGCGGCAACCTTTCCAAAGTCACGCTTGTTTGCGCTGGCGAATCCGCAGAGACCATCAAGGTCGTTAAGGACCCGTCCGTCGCGTTGGCTGCGCCCGATGGCCATGAGTGGGTGGGCGGCACGCTTGTCAAGCCGAGTGAGAAGGCCGTTGCGGCCGTGGTTAAGCCCAGTGGTGACGTTGCGACCTTTGCGAAGCTCGCAGACGCCCTGGCCGAGGCCGATGATGCGACCGTTCAGCTTCTGACCGACGTGACCGAATCCGTTGTCATCCCTGCGGGCAAGGTCGCTACCCTTGACCTCGCTGGCCACAAGATCACCAACGTTGCTGGTGAGCACACCATCACCAACAAGGGAGAGCTCACGGTTGTGGATTCTGCCAGCGGTGGTGTGGTCGATAACGTGTCGCATGGGCGTGCCGCTTTGGTAACCGAGGAAGGTTCCGTTACCGTGCTTTCTGGCGGAACGTTCAAGCGCTCTGCCGAGGTGGGTACGCTTGAGCCCAATTCGGGCAACGGAAACTCCTATTACACCGTTTTGAATCGTGGGGATTTGACGCTCAAGGCTGGCTCCAGGGTCGAGCTGCTCCTCGCGGACGGCAAACCTGCCGGATTCTCGAGCGTTGTCGACAACGGCTGGTATAGCGGCAAGCCCGAGAAGGACGGCTATGTTGCCAGGCTGACGGTTGACGGCGGTGTTATTGAGGGCGGTAAATACATCAAGAACGATTCTTATGGCGTCATGGTGATCAAGAGCGGAGAGGTGAAGAATGGCGCCAACGCCGCCATCCTCAACTGGAACGACCTGACCATTACTGGCGGCACCATTGATCCTTCGGATGGCGCCAAGGGCAGTGTCTTTAACCTCATGGGTGCCAAGGGCTTCGAGGACGGCAAGGTGGTCGTAAGCGGCGGAACGTTCATCAGCACGGGCGACCAGCAGGCCATCTTCACCGATAACAAGGAGAACACGTCGAACGACGTGCAGGTCTCCGGCGGCACGTACGAGGGCGCCATTCCCAACGAGGATTACATCGTTCCTGGCTTCGGCCTGAACAAGAACCCCGACGGCAGCTTCGGTGTGCACAAGCACGTGCTCGTCGAGGTTGCTGAAGTTCCCACTACCTGCGACAAGGACGGTGCGAAAGCGCACTGGAAGTGCAAGGACTGCGGTGATCTGTACCTGGATGAGGGTATGAAGACTCCGGTCACCGACCCCAACACGCTTGTCATTGCCAAACTCGGCCACAAGGCAACCCATGTTCCGGCAAAGCCTGCGACCGTTGAGGCCGAGGGCGTCGTCGAGCACTGGTACTGTGCGGTGTGCAACACCTATTTCGCTGATGCCAAGCTCACTAAAACGATGACCAAGGCGGAGACTATTCTGGCTAAGCTCCCCAAGGAGCTTACGGTGACCTTTGAATCCGGCGCCGGCAAGCCTGTTGCCGTTGTCGTCAAGGACGGGGCTCTGCTTGAGGAGCCTGCCGCCCCCACCCTCAAGGGTTGGAAGTTCCTGGGTTGGTTCAAGGTGAAGAACGCTGACGGTACTGTTGCCGAGAAGTGGGACTTCGCGAAGGATGCCGTCACGGCCGATACCACGCTGTATGGCGGTTGGGTGAAGGACGAGCCTGCCAAGCCGGCTGCCAGGCCCACGAACAAGCTCCCCAAGACCGGCGATGCGTCCATGCTGCCGATGATGGCCGTCGGCATCTCCGGCGTCGCTGCCCTGGCCGCTGCGTCCAAGCGTCGCAAGCACTAGTATTCGGCGCGCACAGCTGAACGGCTGAGGGTCGTCGCTTTCGGGCGGCGACCCGTTTTTCTTTACCGGCTAGCGTCGATGGCGGCGGGTCTCCCGCTGGCGATCGCGCTTGTGCTGACGCTCGATTTTGCGCAGGCGGGCCTGCTCAGCAGCCTGGCTTGTCTTGGTACTCACATGTTGAGCCGCCTTGCGCACGGGGCGAACCACCGGGCGGGCGACCTTTTTGACCGGTTCGGGCAGCTTGTGCAGATCGACCTCGGTGGGGCTCATGATGTTGTAGCGGATGGACCACCAACGGACGGCCATGGTGACGGCGACGCCTATCACGGCCGCGGCGATGTTCCAAATATCGAGGCATTGCACGAGAACGATGTAGGTGAGTGCGCCTGCGATCGCCGCAATCGCGTACAGGTTGCTGCGTTGGAAGATGTGGGGCACGCGGGCAAGGCAGACGTCGCGTAGCAGGCCGCCGCCGACGGCGGTGAAAAAGCCCATCATGACGCAGGTGATGGCGGGATAGCCGTAGAGCATCGTCTTATCTGCGCCCATGACGGCGAACAGACCGACGGAGAAGATGTCGAGTATCGCCACGAGGCGGTCGGGTTTTTCGACCATAACGGGGAACGTGAACACTGCCGCGGCGGTTGCGATGGCGACGGGCAGGGCGAGTGGCTGTCGGAGGATGTAGACGTTGCCCTCCTGCAGGATCACGTCACGGATGAGACCGCCGCCGAGCGAGACGAGCACCGCCAAACCGATGGCGCCGACGAGGTCGAGCTTATTCTCGCGAGCCGTGAGTGCGCCCGTCGCCGCTGCAACGACGACGGCGAGCAGCTCGAACGCGAGTGGAATCGCGACGCTTTCGGATGCAATGACGGAAGCCGAGGCGGCGCTTTGCGTGACTGCGAGTACGGCCGGAAACACGGTGCCTCCCTGGGAAAATGAACTGGCTCAACCATCTTAGCGGAGGCAGTTGTGGAGGGAGCGGAGCAATTTTGCCCCCTTTTCCAAGAATTACTGTTGCATCCCACCTAACTTACGGTACAATAGCCCCTGCATTCACGGAGAGTTGTCCGAGTGGCCGAAGGAGCACGATTGGAAATCGTGTAGGCGCCAAAAGCGTCTCCAGGGTTCAAATCCCTGACTCTCCGCCAGAACTTTCAGCGGCACGCATCCAATTGGATCGCGTGCCGTTTTCACATCCTACGGAGGAGTGGCAGAGTGGTTGAATGCGGCGGTCTCGAAAACCGTTTACGGGTACTCCCCGTACGAGGGTTCGAATCCCTCCTCCTCCGCCATCATGCATCGCGTTAACGAGCCCGAGTGGCTCGTTTTTTTGTATGTCGACCATGGGTCACGCCCAACGGGAGTTGTGGCGCTGGCGGGTGTTTTATCAGGGTGCGCATTTCGCCCTGTGATCCAGGCCCTGTCTGCGCGGGGAACATTACTCTTAGGGGGTTCTTGCGGGCGGCTTAAGCTGTGCTTAATGATGGGTGTTGCAAGTGAAACTACCGCGTTCATCGGGATACACTTCAGTCATGCAAATGGCGAAGACTGAGGAATTGAGGCACGCATGCAAACTGGTGAAGTTGGTTTCATGTCGTCGTGGCGGATGCTCACGCGCGACAAGGGATGGGTTAAGCCGCTGCTCGTCCTGACATTGGTCAGCTGGATTCCGATATTGGGCCAGATCGCCGTACTTGGTTATGGCCTCGAGTGGGCGCGGCTCACTGCCTGGGGCGTGGAATCTGCCCCCAAGCAGCGTGGCGTTGACTACGGCAAGGTTATCTCCACGGGTGCCCGCGCCTTCCTCATTACGATTTCCCAGGCCTTTGTCTGCGGCCTGGTCCTGCAGATTCTGTTTCCCGGTTCGCTCGCCGCATTGATGGCGATGACCACGGGCGGCAGCGGTTTTGCGAACTCGGTCATCCTGGCTTCCGGGGCGACGTTCTTCCTGCTCGACCTCGTTATCATGGTGTTCGCCGGTACGTTTTTGCAGGCGGCGGCGCTGCGCGGAACGCTGTACGACAGCTTTTCCGCCGGATGGCGTCTCGACCGACTGTTCCAGATGGTCGTCCGCGACTTCGGCGGCTTTTGCAAGGTCCTGCTGGTGACCCTCATCGGGGCCGTGGCGTCTTCGGTCTACGCGTTCGTTGTGGCGATGGTGGCCATGCTCGTGCTGATGGGCGGCTTGCTGAGCGCCACCGCCGTGATTGGGCTTTCGGATGGCTATATGACCGGCTGGCACTTCCTGGCCGACCAACTTCTGCGCATGGGCGCCGGCCCGGTTTTGCTCTTCGTGCTGCTTTTGATGGCCCTGCTGTTCGTGGGCAATGTGATCTCGACGGCGATGAACCTGGTGAGCGTGAATGCGATGGGGCAGTGGTTCGCGCGCTTTGACGTGAACCGCTGGGGTGTCTCGTCTGCCCCCCTGCCCGACGATGTTCCCCACCACGGTGCCCGCGCGGCTTACGCCTCCGCACCGGTGGATCCTATGGCCTCGTCGGCTGGAGAGCCCGATTCTGTAGCCTCTGCCCCTGCCGATGTCGCCCAGCCCCTTGAGCCCGTCGACTCGGCTGCTTCTTCCGACCCCGTCGAGCCTATCGCGCCCACCGATTCTGCCGCGGCCGTGGCGAAGATTTCCGAGACGGCTCAAGTTGAGACTGTTGAGGAGACCCAGGTCGACGCCACTTTGGATGTTGAGAAGAAGCCCATTCCGCTCGGACCGATCAGCACTGATGATGCTCCCGGCGATGAGGACGGCGGTCCCATCGCGGAATAGGCTTGGGATAGTTTTTGTTTCCCATAGTGCCCCAGTTGTGTTTCTTGTTTGTGGGAAACGCGGCTGGGGCACATTTTGATTTTCGGCCGCGTTGTGCGCATGCTGCGTCTATCAGATGGGGGAGGACGAAGGCCAGATATCGGAGAAGACACAGTGCGATGGGGAGCGATTTTGTGTCTGGGCGGCGTGGCATGCTTATCACGTGGCGGATCGCATGCTTGGGTATCTGGCAGAAGTGCTCGAAAATGTGGAGGTCATGGGGTGCGGCAGCGGACACCTTGCAAGATGTGCGGACTCGGCTATAGTTAGCACGTCTTTTCCTGCTTCGGGCGCACCTTCACGACCCGAAGCCGTTTGTCCAGAGGAGGTGACCACATGAAGGCTTATGAACTGCTGTTCTTCGTTGACCCCAACCTCGATCCCGAGACTCGTCTCGCCGTGATGAAGCGCATCGACAACACGATCGCCGAGGGCAATGGTAAGGTCGACAACGTCGACGAGTGGGGCAAGCGCAAGCTCGCTTACGAGATCGACAAGCTCACCGAAGGTGACTACACCCTCATCAACTTCCATGCAGACCCGGCTTCCATCGCGGAGCTCGATCGCGTGCTTCGTATTACCGACGCCGTGATCCGCCACATGATCGTCCGTCGCGACGACCAGGAGTAGGTCATTTGTATGGATGCGGCCCATTAACGCCGCGTGAGAGGTAGTGAACACGTATGAGCATCAATCGAGTCAACATTTCCGGTAATCTCACCCGCGATCCCGAGCTGCGCGCCACTGCGAGCGGCACCCAGGTCCTGAGCTTCGGCGTGGCGGTCAACGACCGTCGTCGCAATCCTCAGACGGGCGAGTGGGAGGACTACCCGAACTTCGTGGACTGCACGATGTTCGGCACCCGTGCGGAGGCCGTGAGCCGCTATCTCTCGAAGGGGTCGAAGGTCGCTATCGAGGGCAAGCTCCGTTATAGCTCCTGGGAGCGTGACGGCCAACGCCGCAGCAAGCTCGAGGTCATCGTCGATGAGATCGAGTTCATGTCCCGCGGCCAGCAGGGTGAGGCAGGCGGCTACGCCCCCGCCCCGTCCTACGGCCAGCAGGGCGGCTACGCCCCCGCGCCCGCTCCGCAGCAGGCTCCGGCGCCCATGGCGGCTCCGGTTCCCCCTGCGGTCGACGTCTACGATGAGGACATCCCGTTCTAAGGGATGTGTAATTGACGGTGAGAGTTCGCTCGAACCGTCGTCACGAAAGGTATTGAGACATGGCTAATGATTATTCTGCCCGTCAGCCGCGTCGCAAGTACTGCCAGTTCTGCAAGGAGAACACTGAGTTCATCGACTACAAGGATACTCAGCTCCTTCGCAAGTACATGACCGATCGCGGCAAGATTAAGCCGCGTCGCGTCACTGGCGCCTGCACGCAGCATCAGCACGACATCGCGAACGCTATCAAGCGTGCCCGCGAGATGGCTCTTCTGCCGTATGCCGTGCCCGTGGTGTCCACCCGCGGTCCTCGCGAGAAGAAGTAGGGAGGGTACCCATGAAAGTTGTTCTGCTTGGTGAGATCAAGGGCAAGGGCGGCGAGGGTGACGTCATCGACGTCGCTCAGGGTTACGCCGAGAACTACCTGATTCCGCAGAAGCTCGCCGTTGCTGCTACCAAGGGCAACCTGAAGCAGCTCGAGGAGCGTCGCAACAACATCGAGAAGCGTGAGGCTGTCCGCCTGGCCGACGCCAACGCTCTCAAGGCTAAGCTCGACGGCCAGAAGGTCGCCGTCGACGCCAAGGTCGGCGAGGAGGGCGTCCTCTTCGGCTCCGTCACTGCTGCCATGATCGTCGACGCGATCAAGGCCGAGCTCGACGTTGAGATCGACCGCAAGCGCGTTGAGCTTGGTAAGCCGATCAAGGTCGCCGGTTCCCACGAGGTGGAGATTTCCATCTACCGTGAGATCAAGGCTTCCATCGTCGTCCTGGTGGGCGTCGAGGAGCAGGCCGAGGAGACCGTCGGGGCTGAGGAGGTCGCCGCTGAGGAGACCGCCGAGGTCGAGACCGAGGCTGCTGCCGAGTAGCTTACTCGCTTCGAGTTACGCGACTCATGAGCCCCGTGCCATTAGGCGCGGGGCTTTTTTGTGGGAAAGTTCGGCGATGGTGCTGGGTGCATGTTGGTAAATTCCGAGAAATCCACAGGTAGCGGCCGTGGTGGTGACTGAAGTGCCAGGTAAACGGGCTTTCCCAGATTGAGAAACGGGTTCCTTTTGCCCTGGGGCATGTTCACTAAAGGCATGACATTCGATCTATATATAGGCATCTACCTGCGAAAATGCCAAACATGCAGGTAAACACTGTACTAAGGGAAAGTAAGCGCTGGACGTTCGTTGCAAACCCGCAGGTCATGCCCATCTCTGTGGATAACTTCAATCTCACGAGTCATCCACATTGTTGAAAACGTTGATAACCGTATTGTCCCCAGCTCAAGACGGTGAGTTATCAACAGCTGGAACGGGTTGGGCCTCTCGTCGATAAAACGGTCTACCTGGGATCGTGACGCTGGGAACTCGGTCTCAGATGCCCTACCATTGTGTGTCCCAGGACCCGGTGGACGCGCCATGCGGCGCGCGTGCGCCATGAGGCTAGGAAAGGAGTGCGATGAGCGGAGCTGATGATTTTGGGTGGGAGCCTTCTGCCTCGATTGACCGCGGTGCCCTGAAGGGGCTGCCCAACAACATCGATGCTGAGGCGAAGGTTCTGTCCGCCATGCTGCTCTCGGGCGAGGTTGTCGAGGAGGCCCTCGTCGAGCTCATGCCCGATGACTTCTATCGCCCGTCACACAAGACGATTTTCGTCGCCATGAGCGCGATGTACGAAAGCTCGATTCCAATCGACTCCATCTCCCTCATCGACTATCTGAACTCCATCGACAAGCTCGAGGCCGTGGGCGGGGAGGCGTATGTCCTCGAGCTCATGGGGAATACGCTCGCGCTCGCCAATTGGCAGCATCATGCTGGCATCGTCCGTCGTGACGCCATGCTGCGCGAGATCATCGGGGCGACCAATCAGATCAGCGCTTTGGCCTACGACGCCCCGATTGACACGAAAGAGGTCATCGAGCGCGCCGAGTCCATGCTACTTTCCGTCACGGCGCGAGAGGTGAAGAGCTCGTATCGCGAACTTGGTGACTTTATGGCCGAGGCGTATCAGGAGGCTGAGGAGGTTGCGCGGGCTGGCGGCGACGTCCATGGTGCGCCCACGGGCTATCCGACGCTCGACCGCATGCTCATGGGTCTGCGCGAGGGCCAGCTTGTCGTTATCGGCGCTCGTCCTGCCGTTGGTAAGACCTCGTTCGCTTTGAACCTGGCTCTCAACGCCGCCGCGGACGGGTACACGGTGGGCTTCTTCTCCCTGGAGATGTCCGGCAAGGAAATCGCGCAGCGCTTCATCTGCGCCCAGGCCATGGTGAACATGTCCAACTTCCGCACGGGCCGCATCTCGCCCGAGGAGTGGGCCAACATCAACGAGGCCATCAACGAGCTGGGGCGTCTGGATATCTTGATCGACGACACCCCGGGCACGACGGTCACCGAGATCCGCGCCAAGGCGCGCCGCATGCTCCACAACAAGGAGAAGGCCGTCATCATTCTCGACTACCTGCAGCTCGTGAACCCGCCTGCGGGTAAGAACTACAACGGCAACCGCGCCGTCGAGGTTTCTGAGATGAGCCGTGGCCTCAAGATCATGGCCAAGGAGCTCGGCGTGCCGGTCATCATGCTCTCCCAGCTGAACCGTTCGCTCGAGGGCCGTACCGGCAAGCGCCCGCAGATGAGCGACCTGCGTGAATCGGGCTCCATCGAGCAGGACGCCGACATCATCATGCTGCTCGACCGTTCGAGCACCGAGTCGGAGGCCGAGCGCGATGACCGACCGGACTTTGGCATCACGCGCGTGATCCTCGCCAAGAACCGTTCGGGCCCGGTTGGTGACGTGGATCTGATGTTCCTGCCCGCCTCGACCAAGTTCTATGAGATTGACGAACACGCGGTTGAGTAATGCGAGGTAGGCGCTTCGCGCCTATAATGTGAGGGCTGGGCCGTTTGACCCCGCGGTCGGACGCTCGTCCGATATGTTCGAAGACCTGTCCGGGTCGATGTGCCCGGGCGATTGAATTGAGGAGTGGCCATGCCGTCAACAGTGTTGGTGGGTACCCAGTGGGGCGACGAGGGCAAGGGCAAGATCTGCGACCTGATCGCACCCGAGTTTGACTGCGTCGTCCGCTACCAGGGCGGTAACAACGCCGGGCATACCATCGTGGTGGGCGATAAGAAGTACGGCCTGCACCAGGTTCCCTCGGGCATCATGTACCCCGACTGCGTGTCGGTGATCGGCAACGGCTGCGTGGTCAATCCCGCCGTCCTGCTTGAGGAGATCGACATGTTCGAGGGCGACGGCATCTCCACCGCCAACCTCAAGGTCTCCGGCAACGCTCATGTGATCATGCCCTACCACGTCGATCTCGACGGCGCGTACGAGGAGCTGCTCGGCAAGAACAACATCGGCACCACTAAGCGCGGCATCGGCCCTTGCTACCAGGACAAGATGGCCCGTATCGGTATCCGCATGCAGGACCTCATGGATGAGGCGACCTTCCGCGAGAAGCTCGAGATCGCCCTCGCCCGTGTGAACCCGCAGCTCGAGCGCATCTTCGATATGCCCGCTTACACCGTGGACCAGATCTGCGAGACCTATCTGCCCATGGCCGAGCGTCTGCGCCCCTATATCTGCGAGACGGGCCTTTTGCTCAACAACCTCGTGGAGGAGGGCAAGGAGATCCTGTTCGAGGGCGCCCAGGCGACGCTGCTCGACATCGACCATGGCACCTACCCGTTCGTGACCTCTTCCAACTGCACCGCCGGCGGCGCCGTGACCGGTTCTGGTGTGGGTATGAAGAACATCGACCGCGTACTGGGCATTATGAAGGCCTACATCACGCGTGTGGGCTCCGGCCCCATGCCGACCGAGCTCGACTATGAAACGAGCGATGAGGGCCGCACCCTCACCGAGGTCGGCCACGAGTACGGCGTGACCACCGGTCGCCGTCGCCGTTGCGGTTGGTTCGACGGCGTGATCGCCCGCTACGCCACCCGCGTGAACGGCCTGACCGACATCGCGCTCACCAAGCTCGACGTGCTTTCCGAGTTCGACACCGTCAAGGTGTGCGTTGCCTACGACTGCGATGGCGTGCGCTACACCAGCGTGCCCGAGCACACCGCGGCGTTCGCCCGTGCGGTTCCCGTGTACGAGGAGCTGCCCGGCTGGAAGTGCGACATCACTGGGTGCCGCACGTTCGAGGAGCTGCCCCAGGCCGCCCAGGACTACGTGACCTACGTGGAAAACCTGGCGGGCTGCAAGGTGAGCTTCGTGGCCGTGGGCCCCGACCGCGAGCAGACGATCGTTCGCGACTGGAATAAGTAATTCAGCCAAGTCAGCGCGCCGTCCGGTTGGGCGGCGCCTTGCTCTAGAGGAGGACGCATGAGCGCACCCGAGAACACCATCGACATCCTGCTGCTGGGCAGCGGCGGTCGCGAGCACGCCCTGGCTGCCAAGCTCGCCGAGTCCCCGCGCTGCGGCACGCTCTACATCGCCCCGGGCAACGGCGGCACGCTTGAGTTGGGCGAGAACGTCGCCCTCGACGCCGAGGATCCGTCTGCGGTTGCGGATTTCGCCCGTGAGACCGGCTGTGGTCTGGTCGTAATCGGTCCCGAGGCTCCGCTCGTGAAGGGTGTGGCCGACGCCGTGCGTGAGGCCGGTATCGCCTGCTTTGGCCCGGGTGCCGCGGGCGCGCAGCTCGAGGGTTCCAAGCGTTTCTCCAAGGAACTCATGGCCCGTGCCGGCATTCCCACCGCAGCCTACGGTTCCTTCACCGACGAGGAGTCCGCCCTCGCTTACGTTCGCGAGCAGGGCGCCCCCGTGGTTGTGAAGGCCGATGGCCTGGCCGCTGGCAAGGGCGTTGTGGTGGCCCTTACTCTCGACGAGGCCCTGCAGGCCGTGCACGAGTGCTTTGACGGTGCGTTTGGCGCTGCGGGCAGCACCGTGGTGATCGAGGAGATGCTGACCGGTCCTGAGTGCACGCTGCTCGCCTTCACGGACGGCAAGACCGTCCGCCCCATGGCGACCTCCCAGGACCACAAGCGCGCCCTTGAGGGCGACCTCGGTCCCAACACGGGTGGCATGGGCGTGTACAGCCCCGTTCCGATCGTCACGGACGAGGAGCACGCAGAGATGTGCCGCATCCTGGACGAGACCATCGCCGCCGCCAATCGCGAGGGCATCGATTTCCGCGGCTGCCTGTACGGCGGCTTCATGCTCACGCCTGAGGGTCCCAAGGTCATCGAGTACAACGCCCGCTTTGGCGACCCCGAGACCGAGGTGCTGATGCCTCGCCTGAAGAGCGACCTGGTCGAGGTCATGCTCGCCTGCGCCGAGCAGCGCCTGGACGAGGTTGAGCTTGAGTGGTGCGACGAGTGGGCCGTGTCCGTGGTCCTCACGAGCGCCGGTTACCCGGGTTCGTACGAGAAGGGCAAGGTCATTACCGGTATCGAGGATGCTGCGGCCATGGAGAACGTGACCGTGTACCACGCCGGCACCGCCGTGAACGAGGATGGCGAGCTTGTTACCTCCGGCGGCCGTGTGCTCGACGTGACCGCGCTCGGCGAGACCTTCGAGGCCGCCCGCGACCTGGCATACGCCGCGTGCGAGAAGATCGCCTTTGAGGGCAAGACCCTTCGCCGCGACATCGGCCTGCGCGCCCTTCGCGGCCGCGACGCTTGGGACGCGTAAGGGCGGCTGGCGACCGTTCTCTAAACCGCTTTGCCCGCGCGCGTGCGGGCCATGAGGGGGAATGTGGCTGCGCCGCCCGGCTGGAACGGACGGCGCAGCTTGTGTATGAGAGGAGAGGCAGTTGTTGAACAAGGGGATGTGCCACCCGCTGCGTGCCGCGCTCGCCTGCGCATGCGCCGCGGCATTGGTGTTGTCGCCGGCGGCGGCTCTCGCCGTTGAGGGCGAAAACGCACCGGGGGGGGTGCACGCGGCTGACGCGACACTCAGCCATGTGTATCTTGATATGTATGGCGGCTCCGACGCCGACGACGGTGTCACTGCCGACACCGCGGTCGCGTCGTTCGACAAGGCGAAGGAGCTGCTCGCCACCGACGGCGAGATCGTCCTGGTGTCGCCGATTTTGGTCGATTCGGGGCAGGTGACCCTCTCGCTCGAGGGCAAGGGCAACGCACGGGTCGTGCGCGGCGCCGGGCAGGAAGGCTCCATGATTCGCGTCGAGGGCGGCGCCAGCCTCACCCTGGACCACATCGTGTTCGATGGCACCATGCCGGACAAGAATCTCGATCCGATCATCACCGTCGATGGAAAGGGCTGCCGTGTGACGTTGAACGCCGGCACGATCCTGGAGAACAACCGGTCTGCGGGTGGGCAGTCGGGCAGCGCCATCGAGCTGTGGGGTAAAAACGAGCTCGTCATGAACGACGGCGCGGTGATTCGCGGCAATGAGACCACCTCTGCTGGATATGGAACGGTGTTTCTCGCCAACGGTGGCCACTTCACCATGAATGGTGGGGTGATTGGCAATAACCGCGCGAATCGCGGTGGCGGCGTGGCGCTGCTCGCCTCCTCTATGGAGATGAACGGCGGCCGGATCATTGAAAACGCGGCTTACGACGTTCAGGGTCAGGCGCAGAACAAGCCGGTTGGAGATGGGTACGGCGGTGGCGTGTATCTCTCGTCGTATGAGAACATGTCAGGTGTGCTGGGCGAACCCAACGCCGTCGTGGCGGGCGATGTGTCCTTTGTCATGAATGGCGGCGAGATCGTCCGCAATGATGCCGAGAGCCAGGGCGGCGGTATCCTCGGCTACCCCATGAGCGGCACGGGTGACATCACCGTCGAGATTCATGGCGGATCGATTGATGGTAACAATGCCATCCAGGGCAACGGCGGCGGAGTTGCCCTGTACGATCTGTACGCTGACCCTGCGGTGACGTTTGAGATGACGGGCGGCTCGGTGAGTGGGAACCGCACCCCCGCCCAGGGCGGCGGCGTATTCCTGTTTAACATGGCGGGTGAGAGCGCCCGCATGACGGGTGGACGCATTGAGAAGAACTCCGCCGGGCTCGGCGGCGGCGTTTCGCTGTATGGTGGAAGTGTTTGGAACATGACCAATGGTTCCATCGCCGACAACAAGGCCGGCGCGGGCGGCGGCGTGTTCCTGTATCCGCCTGTTGAGCAGGTTGCGGAAAGCACCCTCAAGATGAGCGGTGGCACGATCGCGGGCAACGAGGCGAAGAAGGAGCTGGCTGGCGGCAAGGTCGCCGGCAAGGGCGCGGGCGTGTTCCAGGCCGGCACGTTCGAGCTGTCCGATGACGCCGTCGTGAGCGTCGAGAACGACGTCTATCTGCCTTCTGGTCGCATCATCGACGTGGTCGACGCCTTTGACGGTGCGACGCGCGCTTGCCCGGTGAGCATCACGAGCGAGGATCACGCGGTCGAGCCCGTTGACGCCGCGAGGCCGGGGACCAAGCTCGTGAGGTATCACGATGCCGCGGGTGGCGTCGACGCCGCGCGCGGGGCGCATCGTAACCAGCTGTTCGTGCCGAGCGAGAAGATGCTCGAGATCGATCCCACGTTCTACATCGGCAAGAGCTCCCACGCCGACCAGCTTGATTTCATGACCTACATCGCCAAGCCGGCGGAGTATACGGTCACGTACCGTTTTGCGGGCGAGGTGCCCGCGGGTGCCGACAAGCTGTTGCCTGCGGCCGAGAAGCGCGTGGCGGGCGAGTATGTCGGTATCGCCGCGGACCCGATGCTCGAGGGATACCGTTTCCTGGGTTGGAAGGTCGTCACCGCCGATGTCGAGGTTGCCGATGGGGCGCTGCTCATGCCCGAGGGCGATGTGGTGATCGAGGGCATGTGGGAGAAGACCCCCGCACCCGAACCCGAGCCTGAGCCCGAACCCCAGCCGGATCCCGACCAGGGCGATGGCTCCGACCAGGGTGCAGACCAGAAGCCTCCGGCGGGATCGCAGGATGATGCCCAGGGAGGCTCAGGGGACAAGCTCCCGCAGACGGGTGATGCGGCCATGATGTTCGCCGCGGCTCCGTTGGTGACGGGTTGCGTCGCCCTTGCTGCCGGAAGGCACGCGCGTCGCTCTCACGAGTAGTCGAGGTACGAGTACAATAGGGCGTTGATACGACGCGACGAAATGGCGGGGGCGCGCGGCGTCCCCGCTTGTTCTTATGCGGGCTGGAGGCGTGGGGCGCGTTTGCGCCCGGACGCCTGGCCGTCGTTCGATGTGAGGGGAGAGGCAGATGGAAGACCGCGAATATGAGGCCGAGGTCATCGTGGACGGCCAGGAGACCGCGCCCGAAGAGGTGGAGCCGCGGCTCGTCCTGGGCGATGACGATCCGCGCGATCAGGGACTCCGCGAGAAGATTCTGTCGGAGGAGCAGGCCTGGCGCGGGCGCATCCTCGACGTGTGCTCCCTGCAAGTCGAGCTCCCCAATGGGCATCAGAGCGGCCGCGACGTCGTGCGTCACCCGGGTGCCGCCGCGGTGGTCGCGCTCACGCAGACCGGCAAGATCGTGCTGGTCAGGCAGTATCGCACCGCGCTCGATCGCGTGACGGTCGAGATCCCGGCGGGCAAGCTCGACCCGGGCGAGGACCCGCTCGAGTGCGCCAAGCGCGAGTTGCGCGAGGAGACCGGTTTTTCCGCCGGCCGCATTCAGTATCTCACCACCATCGCCACGACTCCCGGTTTTTGCGACGAGGTCATCCATATCTACATGGCGACGGGTCTCACCTTCAGCGGCGCGAATCCCGACGACGATGAGTTCGTGAATGTGGATCTGGTGCCGCTGGCCGAGCTGATCGATGCGGTGCTCGACGGCAAGATCGAGGATGCCAAGACCGTTGTGGGAGCGCTTGCCTGCGATGCGATCTCGCATAGGCTCTAATTCGTCCCGCCGGCCCCGAGAGGGGTCAAGGGTTTGGGCTGGTCCTCGTTCCTGCGGAATCGCCCAAACCCTTGACCCCTCTCGGGGCCTACCTCACATGAGCCGATATGCTCGCAAATGAATTCTGTTGCAGGAAAGATGCCTATGTTTAAACGCTTCATTTCATATTACGGGCCCGAGAAGGGGCTGTTTATCGCCGACACGGTCTGCGCGTTGACGTATGCGGGGATTGACCTGGCGTTTCCGATTATCCTGCGCGCGCTGACGGGTGGGTTGTTCACCGAGGGCGCGGCGGCCATCATGGACGGGCTTCTGTTCCTGGGGCTCGGGCTCGTGGGGCTTTATATCGTTCGTACGGCATGCATTTATTTCGTCTCCGCACAGGGGCACATCATGGGTGCTCGCATGGAGTCGCGCATGCGCGAGGACCTGTTCGACCAGTACGAGCGTTTCAGTTTCGCCTACTTTGACGCCCATAACTCGGGCGACATGATGAGCCGCGTGGTCAACGACCTCTTCGACATCTGCGAGGGTGCGCATCACCTGCCTGAATGGATCATCATCTGCGGCATCAAGATCATCGGCGCCCTGGCCATCCTCTTCACCATCTCGCCTGAGCTCGCTGGTGCTCTCACGCTGGTCACGGTTGTGTTCGTGGCGCTTATGGTTCGTCAGAACCTGCACATGCGCAGCGTGTTCGCCGATAACCGCACCAAGATCTCCGAGGTTAATTCGCAGCTTCAGGACTCCCTGGCGGGTATGCGCGTGGTGAAGTCCTTTGCGAACGAGGAGACCGAGCGCGCGAAGTTCCGCGTGGCGAACGGTCGATATCTCGATTCGAAGGTCGCGCAGTACAAGGTGATGGGCAGTTATCAGGCGACCAGCGCCGTCATGACGGCGATGCACTACATCACTATCGTGCTCTTCGGCGGTTACCTGGTGGCGCAAGGTCAGATGACGGCCGTCGATATGGCCACGTTCGCCCTGTACATCAGCCTGTTCACCGGACCCATCGAGACGCTCGTGAACTCAACGGAGATGTTCCAAAAGGCCATTGCGGGATTTCGCCGCATGGACGAGGTGCTTGCCACCGCGCCCGACATTCAAGACGAGCCCGACGCACGCGCGCTCGAGGTGACGGAGGGCGCGATCGAGTACCGCGACGTGTGCTTCTCCTACGAGCAGGGCGAGGCGGTCGAGGCGGGTGCCGAGGTGCATCCGGTGATCGACCATATGAATCTCTCCATCAAACCCGGCGAGACGATCGCGCTGGTGGGTCCCTCCGGTGGCGGCAAGTCGACGACCTGCGCGCTGCTCCCGCGCTTCTACGATGTCGCGAGCGGTTCGATTACCATCGACGGCCAGGATGTGCGCGATGTCACGCAGCACAGCCTGCGCAGCGCGATCGGTCTGGTGCAGCAGGATGTTTACCTGTTCGACGGCACCATGCGCGACAACATCGCCTACGGCCGTCCAGGGGCCACGAACGCCGAGATCGAAGACGCCGCCCGCAAGGCGAACATCCACGACTTCATTGCGAGTTTGCCCGAAGGCTACGATACCGTGGTGGGCGAGCGCGGCAGCCGCCTGTCCGGTGGACAGAAGCAGCGCGTGGCGATCGCCCGCGTCTTCCTCAAGGATCCGGCGATCTTGATCCTGGACGAGGCCACCTCGGCGCTGGACAACGAGAGCGAGGAGGCGGTGCAGGAATCGCTCGAGCGCCTCGCCGCCGACCGCACCACGATCATCATCGCCCACAGGCTCTCGACCATCAAAAACGCCGATGAGATCGCGACGGTGGAGCGTGGTCGCGTTGTGGAGCGCGGCACCCATGAGGAGCTTCTCGCTCGTGGCGGCACGTATGCTCGGTACTATCGAATGCAGTTCGAGGGCGCGCGAGCGCGTGACGTGAGGTAGGCGATGGGCAAAAAGCACAAAATGACACCGGAAGAGGCGCGCGACCTGTTCGCCGAGCTCGACGCATCGGGCGTGCTTGACCCCGACGATGCCCCCGGGTGCGAACAGTTCTCTCGCGGCATCTTTGGCAGCCGAAGGGCGAAGAAGAGAGCGGCGAAAAAAGAGGCACAGCGCGCCGCGATCGACCCGCTTTCCGATGATGACCCCTCGGGCTCGCAGGTGAGCAAGACCATCTCTCGCACGGCCGTGCTGGTGATCATGGGCGTGTTCGTGTTCGTTCTCGGCATGCAGATCGTCTACGGCGTGAGTCGCCGCCTCAACACCGCCAACCTATCCGACCGCGCGAACGCCGAGACGGTGTCGCACGCGATGGACTCCGGTGTGGAGTGGGGCAACGGTTTCACGCAGTTCCCGCGCGAGTTCACGGTGAACGAGGCGAGCGAGAAGACGGGGACGATTGAGGTTTCCGTGGTCGACAGTGATTCGCGCAATGAGCTCGAGCTTCTGTCCAACTCGCAGATCCAGGCCTCGGCTTTGGCGACGAACGCCCTGCTCAACGAGAAGATCAATCGAGTGGTCTACAACGTGTACGCCCTTGTGGACGATAGCGGCGCGTTCCAGCACGACAGCCTGTTCGGCTTCTTGCCGGCGCGCGGCGCCCGTCGAGCGATGCTCACCTTCGTATGGACCAAGACGCAGTCCGCCACGCCGTCCAATATCGATTGGGAGCTCAAGATCATCGGCATGGATGACGATCTTGCCGAGGCGATTCAAAAGCAGGTGAACTCGGTGAGTTCGCTGGCCGAGGACCCGGGCGCCACGCAGGCCGAGATCGACGAGGACCTGCGGATGCGCGAAGAGGAGGCCGCGCTGTTCTCTGAATAGCCGGGCTGTCGCACAGAATATGAGAAAGGGCATCGACTCGAGGTCGATGCCCTTTTTGCGTTTGGGGAAATGGTAAGGCCGCGTACCCCGTGTGGCTTAAGCCAGCAGCGCGGCAACTTTGCCGAGCGTGGGCTCGAAGGATACGCCGCGCATCTCGAAATCAGGCTGCTCGCGGGTGACGCGCATGGCGTCGCGCACGAGCTCGCCGGCAAAATCAACCGCTTCGCGCGTGGTGCGGCCGGTGTAGATCGCGGCGGTGAGGGCGCTGGCGAACAGGTCGCCCGTGCCGTGCAACATGTAGGGGAGCAGCTCGCTGGAGACCTCCTCGACCTGGCCACCTTCGGCGGCGCTGGCGAGGTAGTTGCGGATGATGGGCTCATCACCGTGGACGATGCCCTTGATGACGACCGTCTTTGCGCCCATGTCGAGCAGGGCACTGGCATTCTTCTGGACGAATTCGACGGAGACGTCCTGGCCCTCGTAGGGGATGCCGGTGAGGATGGAGGCCTCGGTGAGGTTGGGAGTGAGCACGTCGGCGCCGTCGACGAGGGCCGCCATGGCCTCGCACAGCTCGTCGGTGTAGGTAGGATACTTCACGCCGCCGTCGCCCATGACGGGGTCGACGATGCGAAGGGCGTTGGGGTATTCGCGATAGAGGCGCTGGATGACGGCGACCTGTTCGGCCGAACCGAGGAAGCCGGAATACACGCCGTCGAGATCGACGTTCTCCTCACGCCAAGCGTCGAGGTAAGCCTCGAGCATGCAAGTGGTGTCGTGCATGTGGAAGACGGGGAATTTGGTGTGGGCGCTGAAGAGGGCCGTGGGAACGGGGCAGACATCCACGCCGGCGGCGCTGAGGACGGGTATCGCCACGCCGAGGGAACATTTGCCGTATCCGCACATGTCGTGGACGGCCGCGACGCGCGGGATGTACGCGCCTTCGCGCTGATAAAGCTTGGTCATGATTCGGTTTCCTTTCCGCGGACTTATGGACCAGCGTACGGGTACAGGGTAGCACCGGTTGCGGCGGGTGCGATCGCGCAATTGGGACAGGCACAAATTGCGCCCATGTGCGGGCGTGGGGCCGCTGGCGGTGCCTGGCGCCGGCGAATCGGTAGGCAAAATGTTGCAATTGGTGCCTGTCCCCAATTGAGACTTTCTAACCCCTCGCCGAATAATCCTGAGATGAGACGGGAATTTGTTCGCGAAGGCCGTTCGAGGGCGTATTATGCAGGTGCGGCGCGCTCGTACGCTGACGGCGCTCCCGCACCGTAACCAACATCGGGAAGGGTTTCACCATGGCAGATGTGCACGAGCTTCTCTCCGTTTGGATCGAGAATGTGAAAGATGAGGAGCTCCTTGCGGAGCTCAAGGCCATGAAGGAGGCGGGCGACGAGGAGGCGATCACCGACGCGTTCTTCCAGGAGCTCGCGTTCGGCACCGCTGGCCTGCGCGGCACGCTCGGCGCCGGCACCAACCGCATGAACATCTACACCGTCGGTCGCGCTACGCAGGGCTTCGCCGATTACCTGGTGAAGAACTTCGAGAGCCCCACCGTGGCCATCGCACGCGACAGTCGCAACAACGGCGAGCTGTTCGTCAAGACCACTGCGGCGATCCTGGCTGCCAACGGCGTGACCTCGTACGTGTATCCCAAGATCTCCCCCGTGCCTACGCTCTCGTGGGCCACGCGCTACCTCGAGTGCTCCGGTGGTATCTGCATGACCGCGAGCCACAATCCGGCCGCCTATAATGGCTACAAGGCATACGGCCCGGATGGCTGCCAGATCACGAGCGAGGCGGCCGACGCCATTTCCGCGGCCATGAACGCCTGCGACCCGTTCCGCGATGTCAAGACCATGGATTTCGATGAGGCTGTGGAGCAGGGCCTGGTCAAGTGGATCGGCGACGAGGTCCTCGACGCCTATTACGACGCCGTGGCCGATAAGTCGGTGAACAACCTCACCGACGAGCAGATAGCCAACGCTCCGCTCAAGCTCGTCTACACGCCGCTCAACGGTACCGGTCTGATCCCGGTCACTACCGTCCTCAACAAGGTGGGCGTGACCGACATCACCGTGGTTCCCGAGCAGCGCGACCCGGACGGCGACTTCCCGACCTGCCCGTATCCCAACCCCGAGATCCGCGAGGCCATGCAGAAGGGCATCGACCTGTGCCAGGAGGTCAAGCCCGACCTGCTGCTCGCGACCGACCCGGATGCCGACCGCGTGGGCGTTGCCTGCGCCGATGGTGACGATTACACGCTGCTGACCGGTAACGAGATGGGCGTTTTGCTGCTCGACTACATCTGCAAGATGCGCGCCGAGCGCGGGGAGGACCTGTCCAACAAGGTTGCCGTCACCACCATCGTGTCCTCCGCCATGGTGGATGCCCTGGCCGAGGAGTACGGTTTCGAGCTGCGCCGCTGCCTCACGGGCTTCAAGTACATCGGCGATATCATCACCGGTCTGTCCGACGCCGGCGAGGTCGACCGCTTCATCTTTGGCTTTGAGGAGAGCTACGGCTATCTCTCCGGCGACCACGTGCGCGACAAGGACGCCGTCAACGCCTCCATGCTCATCTGCCAGATGGCTCAGTACTACAAGCTGCAGGGCAAGAACCTGGTCCAGGCCATGCGTGCCCTGTACGAGAAGCACGGCTTCTATCACAACAAGACCGTCTCGCTGAGCTACCCCGGCGCCGATGGTGCCGCCAAGATGGCCGGCATCATGGCCGGTCTGCGTGCCGAGGCCCCTGCCGAGATCGCCGGCGCCAAGGTCGAGGCCGTGGTGGATTACGCCACGTGCGTGAACGGTCTGCCCAAGGCCGACGTCATCGAGTTCGATCTTGAGGGCGGGAACAAGGCCATCGTGCGTCCCTCCGGCACCGAGCCCAAGATCAAGCTGTACATCTTTGCCAAGGGCGAGGACGCGGCTGCCGCTGATGCGCTCATCGACGCCATCGAGGAGGATGGCCGCAAGCTGCTGTCCTAGGGTTCCCGCCTCAATTTGGGGACAGTCCCTAAATTGAGGTCCACGGAGCAAGGCAGCCGTGTGTAATTAGGGGCGGGCGTGTTTTGCATGTCCCCCGAGGCCGAAGGCGGGCCGCTTGCAGATGCGGGCGGCCCGTTTTTTGAAGTTCTGCTGCGATCGAAGGGCAGGATGGGGGCTCGAGGTGCGTGGGGCGTGAGCTTGATGAGGTTTTTCGTATTGATTTTGCGATTCGGTGAGTGGCCGGGGCGAATTGCAATAAAAAGCGCAAGTCGAGTTTGGTCGAAATGCCCCCGTACTCATGAAAACTAAAAATGGATACGAAAAACCTCATCGAGCTTGTCCTGCGACGCGGTCATTCGCCTTACGACGCGGTCGGGTCGGCTGGGAGGAGCTTTGGCGCCTGATGATATGAGTGGGTCGACGGGTGGGGGACCGCTATTGAGGGGCAGCCCGTTACCGCGTGGAGCTGATGAGGCGCGCCTTGCGGATGCAAGTGGGAATGCGTTCGCTGAGCAGGGCGATGTCTTCGTCGGTGACGTTGCTTGCGAGGGAAAGGCGCAGGGCGCCGCGTGCCGTCGTGGCATCGATGCCCATTGCGGTGAGGACGTGCGACGGTTCGGTGGAGCCGGTTGAGCAGGCCGAGCCCGTGGCGGCCGCAACGCCTGCTCGGTCAAGCAAGACCACGAGCAGTTCACCGTCGACGTCGTTGCATGTGAAAGATGCAATTGAAGGAAGGCGGCCGTCGAGGCCCGCGGTGATGGGCGCGCCGGTGAGGCGGATGCCGTCGACGTGCTTCATGAGCTGGCCGACGAGCCCGTCGCGCAAGGTGGAAATGCGTGTCATGTCGGCCGCGAGGTGCTCGCACGCTTCCTCGAGCGCCGTTGCCATGCCGACGATGCCGGCGAGGTTCTCGGTGCCCGCCCGCTCGCCGCGCTCCTGGGCGCCGCCGGCGATGAGTGGCGGGATGGAAAAGCCCTCGCGCAGGTACAGGGCGCCAATGCCGCGTGGCCCGTGAAACTTGTGGCCGGAGAGCGAGAGCGCGTCGACGTCGAGTTTGCGCACATCGACGGGGATGTGGCCCACGGCCTGCACCGCGTCGGTGTGGAAGGGCGCACCGTGCGCGTGGGCAATGGCGGCGAGCTCGCGAACAGGCTCGATGGTGCCGACCTCGTTGTTGGCGAGCATGATCGAAACGAGTGCTGCAGAGGCGTTCGTGCCGGCTGCCGCTTCGCGCGCGTCATGTTCTTCAAGTGCGCGTTCAAGCTCGGAGGGGTGAACGCGGCCTTGCGCGTCGACCGGCAGATATGTGACGCGAACGCCTTCGGCCTCAAGGGCCTGACAACAGTGCAGGATGGCGTGGTGCTCGATTGCGCTGGTCACGATGTGGGGGACGGCACGTTCGCCATATGCGTCGCGGAAGCGGCGCACGGCTCCGCGCAGGATCCAGTTGTCGGATTCCGAGCCGCCGCTGGTGAAGTAGATCTCGTCGGCATGCTCGGCGCCAAGGAGGCGGGCCATGGTGCCGCGCGCCTCCCCGAGCGCGACGGCGGCTTCGCGCGCCATGCGGTGGATTCCGCTCGGGTTGCCGAACGAGCGGGTGAGATAGGGCGTCATGGCTTCGAGCGCGCGAGGCGAGAGCGGCGTGGTGGCCGCGTTGTCGGCATAGATGTAGGGCATGATGTCGGTCATGGGCGATGGTCGAATCTCTTAGCGCAGAACGAAGAACCAGAACAGGGCGAGGGCGATCGCGGCAACGATCATGATCCCGAGGGCGATCTTGATTCGCCTGCGCTGACGGTCCTGGCGGGAGGTGAAGATGGCACGTCCTTTTTTGGGCGTTGAGATGTAGTTGCGTCTCGGGGAGATATTGCCGCCGCCCTCGTGCGTGCGAACCTGCAGCGTTGGGCTGGCGACTGGGATGCGCGAGGGCGATTGGCCCGAGGGGATGCCGTTTTGGGCGGAGCCCCCGTTGCCGTACGAAACCTTGCGCACGGGGACGCGCGCTTTGCGGTCCGATGTGGGTGCGTTGGGGTTGTCCACAGGCGGCAGGTAGGTCGGGTCGCTCGTGGCGACCCCCATGTGCTTGCGCGTCCCTCCGATGACGGGGCGCGGCTGGGATGTCTGCTCGTCCATGAACACCTCGTTGAATAGCGGGTTCGATAACGCAATTGTATGGTCAATGTCTGCCTTGCGCGCCTGGCTTTACGCCGAAGCGCGCCCTTTTCACTACTCCACCATGCCCGGTCAAGTCTCAATTTAGGGAGAAGTCCTATTTGGGGTCGCTCGCGGCGGCACGGTGCGTCGGGGGCCTCAATTTGGGGACTGTCCCTGAATTGAGTTCCCCGGGCTGAGACCGGGGTGCGTTTTTTGCAAAGCCATGTCGATTCAGCGTGTACATTTGGTACGCACGATGCGCGCGTATAATTTCCACCGTATGGCCGTGTATGGCAACCAAGAGGGGAACTCGCATGTCTTTTGACGCCGATCTGTCCGAATTCACCGCGTTCGATTCCGACACCGACCATCCGCATGACGAGTGCGGCGTGTTCGGCGTTTGGGCGCCCGACCGCGACGTCGCTCGATTGACCTACTTCGGCCTGCGCGCGCTGCAGCACCGTGGCCAGGAGTCCGCCGGCATCGCCGTGGGCGACGGCGGCACCGTCATGGTCCGCAAGGACCTCGGCCTGGTGAGCCGTGTGTTCTCCAACGCCGACGTCAACGCCCTGCAGGGCCAGCTGGCCATCGGCCACGTGCGTTACGGCACCGCCGGCGCCAAGAGCTGGGAGGAGTCCCAGCCCCACCTTTCCACCATCGGCGAGGTCATCGTGGCCCTCGCCCACAACGGCACCCTGGTGAACACCGATGAGCTGCGTCGCCAGCTGATCGACCTCGGCGTGCCCTTCAACTCGAGCTCCGATTCCGAGGTCGCCCTCAAGCTCATCAGCTACTTCACCCAGGAGACGCATCATCTGCGCGAGGGCATTCGCAAGACGATGGAGCTTATCCGCGGTGGTTACGCCATGGCGCTCATCAACGAGGAGGCGCTGTACGCCTTCCGCGATCCGCACGGCGTCCGTCCGCTCGTGCTCGGCCGCTTGACCGACGACGAAGGCGTGGCCGCCGCCGATGCCGCCACGGCTGCCTCCGCCATGCCCAGCGATGCCGCCTCCGCCGAGGATCTCGTGGGTGACGCAGTCGTGGCCTCCACCGCCGGCTGGGTTGTTGCCTCCGAGACCTGCGCGCTCGACATTGTCGGCGCCGAGTATGTGCGCGATATCCGCCCTGGCGAGATCCTGCGCATCAGCGCCGAGGGCCTCGTGTCCGAGCAGGGCGTGCCCGCCGCTGAGAAGAGCGCGCACTGCATCTTCGAGCAGGTCTACTTTGCTCGCCCCGACTCCATCGTGGATGGCAAGTCCATCTACGCCTGCCGTTACGACATGGGCCGCAAGCTGGCGCTCGAGTGCCCGGTCGAGGCCGACATGGTCATCGGTACGCCCGACTCCGGCCTGCCTTCGGCCGAGGGTTACGCTTTTGAGAGCGGCATTCCCTACGGTACCGGCCTCATCAAGAACCGCTACGTGGCCCGTACCTTCATCGAGCCCACGCAGGAGCTGCGCGCCATGGGCGTGCGTCTCAAGCTCAACCCGCTCAAGGATGTGATCGAGGGCAAGCGCATCGTGGTCGTGGACGACTCCATCGTTCGCGGCACCACTATGGTCCAGCTCGTGCGCATGCTGCGTCAGGCCGGCGCCAAGGAGATCCACATCCGCATCAACTGCCCGGAGGATGTCTGGCCGTGCTTCTACGGCGTGGACACCGGCGAGCAGAGCCAGCTCATCTCCGCGACCAAATCCGTCGAAGAGGTTTGCGAGTTCATCGGCGCCGACACGCTCGCGTTCCTGTCCGTGGATGCGCTGCTCGAATGCGTGCCTGAGGGCGGCTACTGCACCGCGTGCTTTACCGGCGAGTATCCGGTTGCGATTCCGGAGAGCTTCGGCCGTGACAAGTTCATCGAGGGCTATGCCCCGCGCAACCTCAGCAAGCTCGAGCCCATCACCGGTCGCTGCGTTGTCGACAAGGCCGAGGACCGTAGCTGGGAAGAGGCTCACGGGGAATAACGAGAGCGCACATTACGTGCATAGAGATTGGGATAAGGGTCTCCGGCGCAGCTCAAGTTAAGCGCTGGAGACCCTTGCTTTTACAGGTTGCATGTTGCGAGCCGATTGCCCCTTGCTAAAGCCTATCGGAGGGGGTATTTTGCGTATATAACTGCGAAATGCGCAGGTGCCCACATGGGAAGGAAAGAACATGAGGCTTAAACAGACCACCCACGTTGCCGTAACGGCGGGACTCTGCACCGCCATGATGCTTGGCTCTATGCCGTTGACCGCTGTTGCCGAGGAGCTCGTCATCCAGGATGTTGCTGCGTCTGGGCAGATGGCTTCCGCCGATGTCCATGATGGCGAAGATCAAGTTGTTCCGGCGAGCTCTGGGGATGTCGCCGCCGCCGGTGCTTTTAAAATCGGAGACGTTTCTTACGCTTCTCTCAAGGAAGCCGTTGATGCTGTTAAAAACTCAGCCACCAAGACTATCGTGCTGACCGCGGATGCTTCTGGCAACGGCGTTGCGGTGGAGTCGGGAACCGATTTCACGCTCGACCTCGGTGGCCACACTTACACAATCGACGGGGCGACAGTCGGTTCGCCGGGAACCGAGACCAACGGTTTCCAACTTCTTCAGAACAGCGCCATCACCATCAAGAATGGAACAATTCGCTCCGATAAGGCTGCCATCCTCATCCAGAATTACTCCAACCTCACGCTTGAGAATGTGCAACTTCTCGGCGGTAAGAATACGGCGTACACCCTGAGTAACAACAACGGCAGCACCGTAATCGGTGCGGGCGCGCGCATCGTTGCCGGCCAGGCGGCGCCTAAAGTTGCTTTCGATGTATGCGGCTTTAGCTCCTATAAGTCTGTGCACGTGACGGTCGAGGATGGGGCTGTCGTCGAGGGCGCCATCGAGTTGTCCTCAGATACGAACGAGCATGTTATCAAGTTCGATATCGAAGGCGGCGACCTTACCAAAGCATCCCTGAAAGCCGCTGGAGGTGCCGAGAGGGTCCAGGTTCAGAAGGCCGAGTCGGTTCAGCTCGCGGCGCCTGAGGGTCATCAGTGGGTCGGCAATCAGCTTGTCAAGGCAGGACAGGACAAGGTCGCTGCAGTGATCGGGGCAGATGGCGCCGTTGCTCAGTACGCAAAGATCGCAGATGCTCTTACTGCTGCAAATGGGCAGACGGTCACCCTTTTGAACGACGTTGTGGAAGACGTCGTTGTTGAGAAGGGGGTTACCGCTACTATTGACCTTGCCGGTCATACCATTACCAACAAGACTGGCCATACCGTCTTTAACAAGGGCGTTCTCACGGTGAAGGATTCCGTTGGCGCTGGTACGGTCGACAACGTGACGAATGGCCGCACCGCGGTCTACAACGAGGTCGGAGCGACTGCGGTCTTGGAAGCGGGCATCTTCTCTCGATCCAAGGAAGCGAGCAAGGACGAGAACACCTCGGGTGGAAACACCTGTTACACCCTGCTGAACCACGGCACCATGACCATCAAGGATGGCGTGACCGTGTGTCAGGGTAAGGACAACAAAGGTCAGTTCTCCAGCCTTGTTGAGAACGGTTGGTATAACGGCAATCAGAATACGACCAAGACCCCCTCTGTCATGGTCATCGAGGGGGGATCGTTCGTCGGTGGCCTCAACACCATCAAGAACGACGACTATGGCCAGCTCACCATCAAGGGTGGTTCGTTCGAAAACGTCAAGCAGGCTGCCGTGCTCAACTGGAATGTCACGCAAATCTCCGGCGGCACGTTCGACTCCAATCAGTACGCCGTGCTAAACGGTAAGATCGACAACGTTGCGGACAAGGGCGAGCTCACTATCACGGGCGGTAGCTTCAAGGCCCCCACCATTGTTCAGAAGATGAGCGGATCGAATAACTCTGGTGTCGTTAAGATCACCGACGGCGCATTTGACGGAAAGTTCCCCGCGCCCGAGAAGATCGACGGCTCGATCGAGATCTCTGGCGGCGCATTTAGCGACCCGTCAGCGGAGGAGTTTGTCGTTCCGGGTTCCGGTCTCGAGCTCGACGAGAACGGCAATCTGAGCGTCGCTCAAGTCAAGATCCTGTTTGCGAGTTCCGTCAAGGATGGCGTGTACACCTATGACGTCAAAGGCGGCGAAGCCCCTGCGATCGACCTGCTCTCCCTGGTTCACCTGAACGTCACGAACGAGTCGGGGAACTATAGCGTCGTACTGCCGGATTCCTCTTCGATCGAGGCTCTCAACAAGGCCGTGTCGGAGGCCGACATCTCCAAGGTCCACGAGATCAAAATCCAGGCCCTCGATGGAAACAAGGTCGTTGACGAGCAGGTTCTTAAGATCAAGCTCACAGACTCCTCCGTTCCGGTTCCCGTTGCCAAAGCGACCGTCACGTTCGAGCCTGGTGTGGGCGATTCCTTTACGCGCGAAGTTGAGGTGGGTTCCAAGCTCGAGCGCCCCGCTGACCCCAAGCGCGATGGCTGGGAGTTCGTTGGCTGGTTTACCGTCAAGAACGCTGATAACACCCTTTCTGGTGAATGGGACTTCGAAAACGGTGTGGTCGCTGACGATATGACCCTCTACGGTGGCTGGGTGAAGAAGGGGGCCTCGTCTGAGGACAAGCCCACCGCCGCCCTTCCTAAGACCGGGGACGCTTCCATGTTTGGCGTCGCTGTCATGGGCGCCGCGGGTACTCTGGCCGCCGCTGCCGGTTACGTCGCCTCCAAGCGTCGCAAGTAGCGCAACTTCCGCTCTGCTCGACCTGAGCCCGTCACGACGCAACGCGGGACGGACGATACGGCAGAGCTGGACGGCATGGCATGCCTTTTGCGGCGGATCGCTTTCGGGGCGGGTGCCGACATCCTCCGCACCCGTCCTTTGCTGTCGGGACATGGGGCTCAAGCCAGGGAGGCAGCTTGGGGGTTGTCGGCTTTTCGAACCATGGCGAACGGCGCATTTTCGCCTGTTAGAATGGGTGTGTTCGAGCTTTTGCGCGTTCAGGATGGACAAGCGTACCCACGGTTGAAAGGAACCGAACATGGCCGAGAGCAAGCATGTGACGTATGAGGATGCCGGCGTGGATACCGCCGAGGGCGGCCGCGCGGTCGACGCGATCAAGCAGATGGTCAAGGAGACCAACCGCCCCGAGGTCATCGGTGGCATCGGCGGCTTCGGCGGCCTGTTCTCCGCCGCCGCGCTCAAGGACATGGAGGACCCGATCCTCATCTCCGGAACTGACGGCGTGGGCACCAAGCTCGTGCTCGCCCAGATCCTCGACCGCCACGAGACGGTCGGCCAGGATCTCGTTGCCATGTGCGTGAACGACATCCTCGCCTCCGGCGCCGAGCCGCTGTTCTTCCTCGATTACGTCGCCATCGGCCATATCGAGGCCGAGCACATGGCCAAGATCGTCAAGGGCGTGGCCGACGGCTGCAAGCTCGCGGGTTGCGCGCTCGTGGGCGGCGAGATGGCCGAGCATCCCGGCGTCATGCGTCCGGACGACTACGATCTGGCCGGCTTCACCGTGGGTGTTGTCGATCGCCCCAAGATGATCGACCCCGCCAACGTGCGTGAGGGCGACGTCATCATCGGCCTGCCTTCCACCGGCGTGCACTCCAACGGCTACTCGCTGGTCCGCAAGGTCATCGGTGTCGACGGCATCGTTCCCGGTACCCCCGAGGCCGAGGCTAAGAAGGCCGAGCTCGAGTCCATCGAGCTCGCCCCCGGTCTGTCCCTGGCCGACGGCCTGCTTGCTCCGACCCGCATCTACGTGAAGCCCATCCTCGAGCTGCTCCGCAGCGAGGCCGGCAAGCACGTTCACGCCATCGCCCACATCACCGGTGGCGGCATCACCGAGAATCTCAACCGCGCCCTGCCCGCCAACGTCGACGCGCTCGTGGAGCGCGACGGCTCCAAGATGGGTTGGGATATTCCCGCCGTCATTACCTATGTGTCCGAGAGCGCCGAGCTCACGCCCAACGAGGCCTGCAAGACCTTCAACATGGGCGTCGGCTTGATGCTGATCGTTTCCGCCGAGGACGAGTCCGCCGTGACCGAGGCTCTCGTCGCCATGGGTGAGAAGCCGTTCCGCGTGGGTACCTGCATTGCGGGCTCCGGCGAGGTGAAGTACGCCGATGAGCAGTAAGGACGAGCCGACCGCCACCGAGGAGTACCGCCGCCTGGTTGAGGAGGCGGGTCTTTCCCCCGAGGCCCTTCCGAGCGACGCGTTTTTCGACGATGCCGCCGAGCGTGAGGTTGATGCCGGCAATGCCGCCGCTTCGAGAGCCCCGCTCGACATCAACGAGCTGCAGGCTGCCCGTGCCGCCCTCGCCAAGTCCGATCGCGCGCCGCTGCCGATCGGCGTGTTGCTGTCCGGTTCCGGCACCAACCTGCAGGCGCTTATCGACGCCATAGACGCCGGTGCACTCAATGCCGAGATCAAGCTCGTCGTGGGCAGCCGTCCCTCTGCCTTTGGTCTTAAACGCGCCGAGGCGGCGGGCATCCAGACGCTCACGCTCTCCAAGGAGATCTACGCCGATCCGACCCAGGCGGACGAGGTTATTGCCCATGAGCTGCTCGTGGCGGGCTGCGAGTACGTGGTTATGGCTGGTTACATGCGCATGGTTCACGCCCCGCTGCTCGCCACGTTCCCCAACCGCGTGATCAACATCCACCCCGCGCTCCTGCCCAGTTTCCAGGGTGCGCACGGTATCCAGGATGCGTTCGACCGCGGTGTGAAGGTGACCGGCGTGACCGTGCATATCGCCAACGCCGTGTACGATATGGGCCCGATCATCGCCCAGCGCGCCCTCATGGTCGAGGAGGAGTGGGATGTGGACACGCTCGAGGAGCATATCCACGCCATCGAGCACGTGCTGTATCCGGAGGTCGTGCAGATGTTGGCCGACGGGCGTGTGCATGTGCGCGAGAACCTCACGGTCGAGGTCCGGTCGCTCGCGTAGCGGGCCGAGCACAGTGCGTTTTGCATTGCGCCTTGCAGCTCGTTTCGCTGCGCTTCATACATATCGCGCCATGGGGTGCGGCAGCTTTTGAGGCTCGCCGCACCCCTTTTTCATTCCGTTCGCCGACGAACGTGCGCCGTTCGGCGGGGAGTTAAGACAAGGGGAAAGGTGGGAAAATGAAAAAATGCGAGCCAAACATACTGAAATAATAGATATCAAATATAGAGTAATTGTCATGTCTGATGTATAAACGTACACGTGTACCACTTGCTAACAAAACTGGTCTTTTCGATAAAATACCAGATATAAATGCATAAAAATATTGAAATATAGAATATAGCTGCATGAAATGAGCTCAGCATCCCAACCAGCACACGTTTACAGTAGGCAAATCCATGCTCGGGAGCTCCAGCTTCCAAGGGGCCGAGCGGGGGTTTTGTCGAATGGAAGGGGATGTATATGAAGATGCAGCGCTGGAAGAGGGTGACCGCTCGGTGCCTATTGCTGCTGTGCGCCGCTGCGATCGCCCTGCCTGCTCAGGCAGCGCACGCCGACGAGGTCAATTTGGCCCTCAAGAAACCGGTTGAGGTGACAAAAGAGTACAAAGAGAGCGGTAAAAGGCTGGTCGATGGTGACAAGACGAGGGCTGGTCGTTGGATGACCGAGGCTCCCGCGGCCGACGCCCATTCCGCAATCGTGGACCTGCAGAAGGTCGAGAAGGTCAATTACTTCGAGATTACTTGGGAAGATGCGACCAACTGCGGCGCTGATTTCAAGCTGTATGCGAGCAAGGACAAGAAGAGCTGGGGTGCACCGATCAAGGAGTGGAAGGGCAGCACGGGGGCCGTCACTCGCCTCAAGCTCGATGTTCCCGTCGATGCCCAGTTCATCAAGCTCGAGATTACGCGTATGAACGGTGCGTATGGCGTGTCCGTGGCCGAGCTCGAGGTTTGGAATATCGCGGGAGAGGCTCCGAGCCCTGCGCCCGAGCAGCAGACTCCCGAGACCAACATCGCGCGCAAGGCCAGTGTCGCCACTTCTAGCAACGAGGACGGAAACCTTACGGGCGAGAAGGCGATCGATGGGAATACTTCTGCCCGCGAATCTCGGTGGGCGACCAAGACTGGGGCCCGCCCGGCTTGGATCCGGCTCGATTTCGGTTCTGCGCGTGATGTGAAGACCTTCCGTGTGCATTGGGAGACTCGCAAGCCCAAGAGCGTGAAGTTCCAATATGCAGACGGAGAATCCGCTCCAGTCAAGGACAGCGAGTGGACCACGGCCAAGGAAACGGGGCGCCCCTCGAAGAAGACGCAGACCGTTTCTCTGGAAAAGGCTGTGAAGGCACGCTATGTCCGCGTGCTCGTTGAGGATTGGGACGCGCTCGATCCGGACGGCGGAGTCGAATGGGATAACATTTCGATGCATGAGCTCGAAGTGTATGGAGGCGACCTGGAGAAGACGCTTGATGACTGGCTTTCCGAGGTCACTGTCAATCCCGTGACGCCCGAGACCAAGACGCTCTCCTACGATCTGCCCGCGGTTCCCGAGGGCTATGAGATCAAGTACAACGGCACAGACTATGAGCAGGTCATCGATGCCGACGGCACGATTTACCGCCCGATCTGCGATGTCACGGTCAAGGCGTCCTTTAAGATTTCCAGCAAGACGGATCCTTCCGACTATGCTTTCAAGGAGTTTGACGTCAAGGTCCCGGGTAGCATGACGGCCGCTGGTGCCAACGCGGCCCCCGTTGTCCTGCCCGAGCTCCGCGAGTGGGTCGGCGGCAGCGGCAGCTTTGCCGCCTCTACGGCAAAGCGCGTTGTGTACGGAGACGCCTCGCTCAAGGCCATGGCGGAGGACTTTGCCAATGACTACCAGGCCCTGACCGGCGTGAGGCTTCAGGTCGCCACGGGCACCTCTGCCCAGGCGGGCGACATCTTCTTCACCCTCGGCGCCGACAAGGCCAAGGGGCTCAAGGATGAGGGATACCTGCTCAACGTAACCGCTGATCGGATGACCGTGACGGCCGAGGCCGTTGCCGGTGCCAACTGGGGTGGCAAGACGATCCTGCAGGGCATGAAGTCCGGTTCCGGCTCCTTCCCGCTTGGTATGGCCCGCGACTACCCGCTCTACAAGGTGCGCGGTCTCATCCTCGATGTGGGACGCAAGACCTTCACCCTCGACTGGCTCAAGCAGATGACCAAGCAGCTGTCGTTCTACAAGATGAACGACTTCCAGATTCACCTGAATGACAACCTCATTCCGCTCGAGCGCTACACCAACCGCGGCGAGGACGTGTTCAACGCCTATTCCGCGTTCCGCCTCGAGTCCGACGTCAAGAAGGGCGGAAACGGCGGCAAGAACCAGGCCGACCTGACCGCGAAAGACGTTTGGTACAGCAAGAAGGACTTCAAGGAGTATATCGAGCAGTCCGCCGCCATGGGCGTCAAGATCGTTCCCGAGGTCGACACCCCTGCGCACTCCCTCGCCCTCACCAAGGTGCGTCCTGACCTGCGCCACGGGGAGAGCGGGCGCGCCAACGACCATCTCGCCCTCAAGGACAAGTACGGCGAGTGCCTGTCGTTTGTGCAGGACATCTTTGACGAGTACGTCAAAGGCGGCGCAAACGCGGTCTTTGCGGACACTGATACCATTCACATCGGAGCTGACGAGTACAACGCCGACGGCAGTGCCTACCGCAACTTCGTGAACGACATGTTCAAGTATGCCGAGTCCAACGGCAAGACTGCCCGTGTGTGGGGCTCGCTCAGCACCATCAAGGGCGACGTTGAGGTCAAGGGCGTGTCCGAGGATGGCAAGCATCGTCGCGAGATGAACCTTTGGAATCCCGGTTGGGCCGACATGAAAGCTATGTACGAGCTCGGCTTCAATCTGATCGACTGCCAGGATGGCGTGTTCTACATCGTGCCGAACGCAGGGTATTACTACGACTACCTCAATCCGGGCGCTGCGTACGATGACGCCCTGAACGGCATTTCCGGTGTGCAGATTCCCGCCGGCGACCCGCAGATGATTGGCGGCGCCTTCGCCGTGTGGAACGATATGTGCGATGAGCTCGACAACGGAATCTCCGAGTACGATATCTACGACCGCATCGCATATTCCGCCGGCCTGTTCGGCGCGAACGGCTGGGGCCACGGCTCCATGAACCTCGACCAGGCCCGCGCAGTCGTCGAGGAGCTGGGCGACGCCCCGCGCACCGACTTCGGCTATGAGGATGTCAAGCCGTCCGAGGCCGGCATGTACGCCCAATGGAACATGGAAGGATCGCTCGGCGATGCCTCCGATGCGGGCCATGGGCTCGTGCGCGGTGAGAACGCCTCATTCGCCCAGGTAGACGGCAAGCGAACCCTCAAGCTCAAAGGCGGCGAGTCCTACGTGTCCGTCGAGGATGGCGAACTCGGGACGCTGGGCCTTGGAAACGACCTGCGCGTCAAGGTCAAGCGCGTCGATGGCGCGGTGAAGGACCAGATCCTGTTCGAGTCCGAGTACGGTTCGATCAAGGCAGTTCAGGGCGACACCGGCAACGTCGGCTTCACCCGCGAGAACTTCAATTACTCCTTCAACTACACTTTGCCGGTCAACGAGTGGGTTGAGCTCGAGTTCCGCAATGCTTTTGTACGCAACGGCGCCGCCGGCCACGGTGAGGTGTCCCTCTATGTGAACGGCGAGCTGGTCGACGTCCTCGGCGATGACGAGCGCGTCGAGGGCCGCCCGATGACGGCCACCCTGATGATGCCCGTCGAGCGCGTCGGCTCCGCCACCTCCGCCTTTATCGGCTACATCGACGACGTCCGCGTGGCCGAGGCGGCTGAGGCCGTCCCCGCGTCCACCATGGATCTCGACCATATCGTCATCACCGCTGAGCAGGTTCTCAAGGGGGAGGACATTCCCGGTATGCGCGAGCTGCTCGACCGGGCATACGTCCTGTTCCGCGAGTCGTATCCCTCCGCCGAGGAAATCGAGTCCCTGGTGAGCCAGATTGAGGCCAAGCTCGAGGCCTCCAAGTACGAGCGCGCCGACTACTGCCGTGTGGATGCATACCTCAAGTTCGTGCAGAGCGACGTGATGAAGAGCCTGTATGACGCGGCCTCGCTCCGTCGCCTCGAGACTGCCGTGGGGCAAGTCCGTCGCGATCTTCCCAAGAGCATGCAGTCCACGGTGAACGCGTATGAGAACGCGCTGGTGAATGTGCTTGCCGACATGAACCTGCTCCCGCAGAATAACCTGCGTGTCATCGATGCCGGTCTGCTCAAGGCGGAGGCTTCGTCCGCCCATCAGGGCGACCCCGCCGAGAAGGTCCTCGACGGCAACGTCAACTCCATTTGGCACAGCGATTACCCGAATGGCCCCACGAGCGGCGACATCACCCTCACGCTCAGCGTGAATGACAAGAAGGCGCCTGCGGGAACCGTCTTCGACGTCAACGGCATCATCGTGACGCCGCGTCAAAACGGAAACAACGGTGATTTGAAGAAGTACAAGGTCGAAGTCAGTACCGACGGGAAGAGCTTCACCGAGGTGACGACGGGCACCGCCTCTTTTGACGGCAAGAAGCCCCTCGAGATCGCGTTTGATGCCCAGGCCGGCGTCAAAGCCGTGCGCGTGACGTGGGTTGATCGCGGAGAGGGCGGATTCGCCTCCGCCGCCGAGGTGCAGCTTTTGGATGCCAATGCCAAGCCCGACACGGAGGGTTTGAACGCGCTCATCGCCTTTGCCGAGGGTATCGTTAAGGGCGGTGGGGAGCACAACCACGATCAGTTCACCGCCGAGACGTGGGCCGAGCTCACACAGGCGCTTGCTGCCGCAAAGGAGTATGTCGCCGGGGCGGAGCATGATCCCAACGAGGTTCAGGCTCGCAAAGTCGTGCTCTCCGAGGCGATTTGCGCCCTGCGCCTCGATGGCGAGACAATTCCCTCTGCCGGTGAGCTGACGGTCGTGATCGACGATCGCATCCCCGGTCACGAGGACCTGGTGCTCCAGGTTGTGAAGGGTGACGTCCTTCCGGTTCTTCCCATGCCCGAGCTCTCGGGCTACCTGTTCGACGGCTGGTATACCGATGGTCACACGGACAGCTGGAAGACCAAGTGGGACTTCTCCAGCCCAGTTGAGGCAGATATGACGCTTACGGCCAAGTGGGTCAAGGACGAGAGCCAGCCGGTCGATCCCGATCCGAACCCCAATCCTCCGATTACCCCTGAGGAGCCAGGTTCCGGTAATGACAGCCAGTCCGGTCAGAACAACCCTGGCGCTCAGAAGCCGGGTAGCGGATTGCCGCAGACCGGTGACAACGCCGCCTTTGTGATCGGTGGTGTCGGCGCTCTCGCCGTGGCCGCTATTGCGGCGGGCGCGGTCGTCCGTCACCGCAACGCGCGCTAAACGGCTCGGCGCGCTCGGTACGCGGGGCCCTCTGCACGAGCGGAGGGCTCCGTGTTTTTCACCTGGAGTGCCGGTTGCCGGATGCGGTGTGCCGGGGCACAGCGAATCGGGCGGGCTCTCGCGATGGGCGCTCCATGTGGGAAGAATCCATGTCACCCGTCCATCCATATTTCACGAAAGGCGAATTGAAAAAGCCAACTCGCTGATCGTGCCGCGTCTGCACTGTGAGACAATAACAAAATCTGTGAGCATCGGCGGAGCAGTTCCGCCCTCCTGAGATCAAAAGGAAGACCCCCACCATGGCAGCGAGTTCGAGAAATCCAAAAATCAAGCGCGAGAAGCCCGAGTCCGAGGTGACTCCCACCAAGCGCCAGGTGAAGGAGGCGCGCAAGGAGAAGCTCTCCAAAACCGCCAAGATCGTGCTCGTGGCCATCGGCATCCTCGCCATGCTCCTGTCTGTGACCGCCATGGCGTGCTCCGGCGTGCTCAACGAGGTCAACAAGGAAGAGCCCTACGAGCTCACCGGCGGTGTGGCCGCCACGGTGAACGGCGTCAACATCAAGGAGGACACCGTTACCGAGCAGATCATGAGCCTGCGCACGGGCTCCTACGACAAGGACGCCGATTGGGCCGCCTATCTCGCGAGCCAGGGCCTTACGCCCGAGTCCTACCGCGAAAACGTCATCGACGGCATCGCCCGCCAGTACCTGCTGGTCGAGGCCGAGAAGGAGTACGGGATCACCGTCTCCCAGGAGGACCTCGACAAAGCCTGGAAGGACGCCGTGAAGAACTACGGCGGCGACGAGAAGGCATTCGTCGAGATGATCGAGCAGGTTGGTTTTACCAAGGATACGTACCTGGAGAACATCAAGAGTTCCCTGGCCCAGCAGAAGCTCAAGGACGAGGTCGCACCCGCCGAGAAGCCCTCGGACGAGGAGATCGTTGCCTATCTCAACGAGAACCTCTCCACCTACAACGGCGCCCGCCGCTCCTCGCACATCCTGTTCAAGGTCGCCGAGGACGCCACCGATGAGCAGCGCGCAAAGGTCGAGGCCGAGGCCCAGAAGGTGTTCGACCAGATCAACGCGGGCGAGATCGAGTTCGCCAAGGCCGCAAAGAAGTACTCCGAGGATTCCTCCGCCGACAAGGGCGGCGATGTGGGCTGGGACAAGCTCACCACGTTTGTGCCCGAGTACCAGGACGCCCTTTCCAAGCTCGGCGTCGACCAGGTCAGCGGGCTGGTGAAGACCACCTACGGCTACCACATCATCAAGTGCACGGAGCTGTTCGAGGTTCAGACCGTGACCTCTCTCGAGGAGGTGCCTGAGGGTATTCGCACATATGTTTCCGATATGCTCGAGTCCCAGGCGGTGGCCACGGCTTATGGCGAGTGGCTGACCGACTACACCGAGAAGGCCGAGATCAAGATCAATCCCATGCCCGAGAACGTGCCCTACAACGTGGACATGAAGAAGGCATCTGAGAAGAAGGACGACTCCGCCAAGTAGGCGGATGCGAGGAGGCATCCCATGACGTACGAAGAGCTGCATGCCGAGATGGTCGCCGCCATGAAGGCAAAGGACAAGGTCCGCCTGGGCGTTGCACGCCTGGTGCTGGGTGAGCTGAAGAACGCCGCCTCTCGCGGCGGCGCGCACGAGATCACCGAGGAAGAGGTGACCGCCCAGATCAAGCGCACGCTCAAGCAGACCAACGAGACGCTCGAGATGTCCGAGAAGGCCGGCAACAATGCCGAGCGCACCGAGAACCTGCGCGAGCAGGTGGCGGTGCTCGAGAGCCTGCTTCCGCAGCAGGTTTCCGGCGATGAGCTCGTGGCACTGGTCGAGAAGACGATCGCCGAGCTGGGTGCCACGTCCAAAAAGGACATGGGCCGCGTGATGGGCGCTCTCACTGTCGCGACGAACGGCAACTTCGACAAGCCCGCCGCCGCCAAGGAGGTTGGCTCGCGCCTGTCTTAACCCGATTGGACCCAATTGGGATGTGCGATTGGGGGCGGGTGCAAATTACACATAGCAGTGCGGGTTGCGCACAGCGTTGTCCGGAGGGCGGCAAGACGAGTATCTTGCCGCCCTCTCTCATTGAGGCGTGAAAAGTCTTGCACTGTGTATAAGTGTGTATATACCGTACTTATCGAGTATATACAGTATGCTCGGTCTGGTCGCACCATGACGTCTGGGGCGACCTCAGCGCCGCGGGGACGCCCAAGGCGCAGACGGGAAAGGGACAGTGATTCGTGGAAATCATTATTTCGAATTCGAGCAACCAGCCCATTTACGAGCAGATTGTCCGACAGGTCAAGGGTCAAATCATGGCTGGTGACTTGTCGGCGGGTGAGCAGCTCCCCTCGATTCGCGCGCTTGCCAACAGCCTGCGCGTGAGCGCCATCGCCACCAAGCGCGCCTACGCGGACTTGGAGGCGCAAGGCTTCATCGAGACGGTGCAGGGCAAGGGAAGTTTCGTCGCTGGCGGTAACGCCGAGATACTACGTGAGGAACGCCTGCGCGAGATCGAGGAGCGCCTGCTCCAGGCCATCGAAGCTGGCAGGGCGCTCGATTTGGGCGATGAGGAGCTCATCGAGATGATGAGGACCCTTTTGGAGAGTGACGACTAGCTATGACTTCATCACGGGTGGGCGCGCCTCTTATCGAGGCTCGCAATATCACCAAGCATTACGACGGCTTCACACTGCAGGGCGTATCCCTCACGGTGGAACCGGGGCAAATCGTGGGCTTTATCGGGCAGAACGGCGCGGGTAAATCAACGACCATCAAGGCCCTGCTTGGCATCATCGGTATCGATGCGGGCGATGCCCGAATCTTGGGTGTCGATGCGCGCGGGCTGTCCGGTGCCGACGCCGCGGTGAAGGAGCGCGTCGGCGTGGTGTTCGACACCGTTTCGATGCCGCCGCATATCAAGATCGCCGAGGTCGGCAAGCTTATGGACCGCGCGTATCAGACCTGGGACGCGCGCGTGTTCGAAGAGTATCTTCATCGGTTCAAGCTCGATTCGAAGAAGGCGATTAAAGAGCTTTCTCGCGGTATGGGCATGAAGTTGAGCCTGGCCTGCGCCCTGGCGCACAACCCGCAGGTGCTCATCTTGGACGAGGCGACCGCCGGGCTCGACCCCATGGCACGCGATGAGGTGCTCGACATGCTGCGCGAGTTTGTGGCGGTGGAGGATGCCGCGGGAAACCCGCAGCATGCGATTCTGATGAGCAGCCATATCACGAGCGACCTCGACAAGATAGCCGACACCGTGGTTTGCATCGATGACGGGCGCATCGTGTTTGCCTGCGACAAGGACGAAATCTGCGACCTCATGGGGGTGGCGCGGTGCCGTGCGGCGGAGGTCGAGCAGGTGCTGGCGAGCGCGCAGGCACCTATGGAGGTACGCGTTTTGCATCACGACTACGGCGTGGACGTGCTTGTCCCCGATCGTTTTGAGTTCATGCGCGCGTTCCCGCAGATCCCGTGCGACCGCGTGTCGATCGATGATTACATGGCGCTTGTCCTCAAGGGCGCGGTCCTGCATCCGCGTGTCGGCGCCCAGGAAGGCGGTGATGCGCGATGATGCGCATGCTCAAGATGGAGCTCACGGTGTTTGGGCAATACCTCAGGCAGCTGGCGCTCAGCATCCTGTTCATGGCGGTGGGTTTCACGGCGGGCATGGGCAACACTTCCGCGTTGCCGGGCATCATTTTCATGATGGGGATGTTCAGCCTGTCAAACAGCGCGAGTCATTATGACGAGCAAAACGATTGGGCTGCGTTCCGTTTGACCTTGCCTGTGTCGCGCAGGGATGTGGTGCTGGGTCGCTATCTGTTCGTGCTGGCGGGCACGCTGGCCGCGTCGTTGCTCGTTGCCGTAGTGGCGTGCCTGCTGTCCTGGATGGGCGGGGCTTCGCTGCTTCCCGAGGTGGTCGCCAACGTGGTGCACCTTGATGCGGATATGATTAAGGCAGGGGTATTCACCCTCGCGTTCTGCAGTGCCATGGGGTTTGTGATCGCATCGGTATCCATGCCAGTGTTCTTCAAATTCGGCCAGACCAAGGCAACGCAGTGGCTGCCCTTCATCATGATGTTCTTGGGAGTTGCGCCGTTCATGGTGGTCGGCTTTATGGGCGAGGAGGCAATTTTGGCCATGAAACAGGCGCTTTCATTCGCGGAAACGCCTGAGGGCCTGACGTCGTTTGCCACGGGCGCCTTGATCTTTGGCGTGGCGTGCTACGTCGTGAGTGCGCTGGTCTCTCTGCGGGTGTACAAAACGCGCGACTTGTAAGGGTGCGCAATGCCAAACAGCTCACTTCGGGGACTGTCCCCAACGCCAAACGGCTTCAATTCGGGGACCATCTTCATCCAGGGACCATCTTCAACTTGAGAGAGCGGGGCGGGCGCAAAGGCATCCGTCCCTTTGTTTTGGCGATTCGGGCATCTCGAAGCGGGGCGGGATGCCGTAAGCGTTGCGTAAACAAGTGGCGAACACCGAGCGATACGATGTAGTGTACAAACCATATGGCAAGATCCAGTGTATGAGAGCTTCGATTCGCAAGGTGGATTGGCGCATATGGTAATTGCAACTGAGCGGCGCGATGCCGCAGTTCATTCCGCCGGCTCCCAGCAGCTTCCGCTTGCTCGCGTGAGAAACGTGCGCGATTTGGGCGGGTATGCGTATAGGGCGGAGGACGGCTCGCAAGGGGAAACAGCATATGGCATCTTTCTTCGCGGTCCGTCTCTTCGCAAATTGACGCCTGGAGACTATGAATATCTGCAGGAGTACGGAGAGGGTCTGAAGTGCGTTGTCGATTTGCGCAGCGATTTTGAGGTTGATCATTGGCCCGATCCTTATGCCTGCGGCCGAGACGGTGTGACGTACGTGCATGTTCAGATGCTCGACCAGCTCAATTCGGGAAAGTTTCGTGACGTACTGCCGGATCGCATGTCGACGGTGTACAAGGGGCTACTCGACAATTACGCTTCGAGCATCCGACGCGTGATGGAGTCGATTGACGCCTTTGGGCGGGATGGCTGTACGCTGTTTCATTGTCGGGCGGGCAAAGATCGGACGGGCGTTGTGGCGATGTTGCTGCTGGGGCTCGCCGGGGTCTCGGATGAGGACATCGTTGCGGACTATGCGGCTACGCAGCGGTATCTCGGGCGGGGTCTGCGCGTTCAGCGCGTGGCTGTTTCCGCACTTTTATGCCGTCGAGCACCTCGTTGCCTGTTTGAGGCGATTCCCGCCGAGATGGAGTTGACGCTTGAACATCTGCACGAGCGCTACGGAACGGTCCGGGAGTATCTGGAAGGTTGTGCTGGAGTGCCCGTCGCCGTGCTCGATCGGATTGCGCATCGGCTGAGGTTTGGTTGATCGCTTCGCGGGGAGGGTGCGGCGCGTCGGAAAGTTCATGAATGAGACTTTTGGTAATCAGAAATCGAAATCGTGAAGTAGCGGGCGAGAAGCCAGGAGCCCGACCTGCGGATTTGTTTTGACGTTGGGCCGGTCTGCCGGGCAAGGTCGGAAAGTAATTACCAAAAGTCCCTCAAGTGAAAAACGGAGACGGCGAACATATGCAAAACCCCTGCATGTTTTGATCGCATGCAGGGGTTTTGACGTCATGATATGCAAAAGCGGACCGAGCGCTTGCCTTTCGACCTTCCGCTCGGGTTACTTGATTTGCGTTGTCCCGGGCGCGAGATTCGGGTCGGTCTCGTTCGCGGCGCTCTGGCGAAGCTTGGTGTACACATCCTTGCCGTCGCCGAAGAGCTCGTAATACTGAATCGTGGCGTACTCGGAGCGCGCCTGCAGTGCCTTCTGCAGCGAAGTCTGGGCATCTCCGCTGTTCTCGTCCTCCTTGACGCTGGCCAGGTAGATGGTGCCGGTGGCGTCAAGGTAGCCGGTGGTGTTGATGGCAGGCAGCGCGCTGCGCAGGGCGAGCTGGGCTTTCTGGTAGTCGTTGAGCGGCGCGCCGATGATGTTCATCATCTCGGTGCCGAGGTAGTTGGTGGAGAGGTTGTCCACATGGCTGCTCTGATCGTTGCCCGCGACATCGTAGTTCGCCCAGATGAGGTAGTCGGTGGTCCACAGGCGCATGTTGTGCTCGGCCTTGTCCTCATTGGTGAACCAGCGGTTGTTGTACTTGTCGGGGAAGAACGGCTGGTGGTCGCCAAAGAACACGAGCACGACGGGGCGGTCGAGCTTGCGCAGCTTGCCAACGAAGTCCTTGAGCGCGCGGTCGGATTCCTCAATGAGGGACAGATACTCGTTGACCTCGTTGTTCACCGCGCCGTCGATCAGGTAGTTGTTCAGCTTGTCGGGCGGGAGCAGGCCGGTGTCATAGCCGGAGTGGTTCTGCATGGTCACGTCGAAGATGAACTGAGGCGCGGAGTCGGACTCGAGCATCTCGAGGATCTTGTCGTAGGTGGCGGCGTCGGACACCATGCCGCGGAGCTTCTCGGCATCCTGGAAGTCGTTGATCGTCATGAAGCGATCGAAGCCGAAGCCGGAGTAGACGTTCTCGCGGTTCCAGTTGGTGCCGTGGTTGGGGTGCATGGCCGTGGTGGTGTAACCCAGGTCCTTGAACTGCTCGGCGAGATTCTTGGTGTCGAGCAGGTCGTAGATCGTGTAGGGGTACACGCCCGACCCCAGATAGGACATTGAGTTGCCAGTGAGGAACTCGAACTCGGTGTTGCAGGTGCCGCCGCCGTACGCGCTCACGTAGAGGGTGCCGCGCGAGAGGGTGTCGGGGAGGTTCTTGAAGAACTGCGGGCCGTTGTAGCCGGCATGCATGTTCTGGTAGATGGAGAGGTCCGAGAACGTCTCGTTCATGATGGCGATAACCGTGGGCTTTTCCTCGGCGAATTGGGCCTCGGCATCGGTGCGCTGCTGGGTCTTGCCGGCGGTCTCGTCGTACTCGCCAGCGAGCTTCTTCTCGAGCTTTTCGGCCTTGGCCATGTCGTAGTCCTCGGGCACGGGCGGCTTGATGGTCTGCGCGGAGGAGATGAACGTGGGGATGAAGCCCTGGCGGTAGTAGCTCTCGAGCGGGCGCCAGGTGTACACGGTGATGTTGAGGGTGTTGTAGTAGTCGATGAGCGTGACGTGGGCGCCAACGCCAACGAGGCACAGGGCGCCGATCAACAGGTTGGTGAGGAAGAGGCGGCGGTTGCGCTTGGTGGGCTCGGGGCGGAAAGCGCCGGCGAGCGAGCACAGCAGCATGGAGATAGCCAGGAGGGCCATGCCGTACAGGCCGAACGCGCTGAAGATGTAGGTGAAGCCGCCGCTCACCGCAGCAGCGGTGCCCAGGGCGGAGAGGTCGGCGGGCTGGATGGGCATGGACTTGAACGTGATGACGAAGAACTGCGCCATGCCGATACCCCAGCACAGGAAGGCGATGAACGCCGGGGCGCCACCGCGACGCTGGAACAGGTAGAACAGGCCGACCATGACGGCGGTGATGAGTGCCCACTCAAGCAGGATGCACAGCGGGTAGCACCAGGTGAGGTCATGGTTGGAGGGGATTTCGAGTCCGAGCATGGCGAACAGGCCGGCGAGCAAGAGCAGCATCACGCAGACCGCGGTGGGGCGGTGCAGCGCGATGCGGAGCTCGTGAACGCGGCCGCGCAGCTTGCGGCCCAGACGACCGATGCGGGAGAGGTCCTCGTCGCGGGTGATGCGATGTGCGCACGCATCGTACTTGTCGCATGCGCCGCAGTCGGGTCGGAAGGTGCGGGCGGCAAGTTCGTCGCCGAAACGCATGTAGGATTCGATGCGCGCCCAGGTGATGTTACGCGCGAAAGAGGCCCAAGCGCAGGCGGTGAGCACGGCGTTCAGGATGATGGGGGAGAGGATGTCGTCGGGCGCCATGCCGAGAAAGCCCAGCGCGACGGCAATGGCCTGCATGGTGCAGAAGGTGATGCCCCAGCCCATGCCGGAGCGATCACCCGATTCCTTGCGACGGGTGAGCTCCCGACGGCCCAAGTAGGCGGAGGCGACAAGCCCCGCGATGGATACGATGGCAGTGAACATACGACAACCTCTTCTTCGCTCAACGGATGTTGAAGCAGGCGGCGTGCCCAAATCCTGGACAGCGCTTACCCGGCCTTGATAAACATGTGCTACGCGCGGAAGGCGACAAGGGAACATACTACCCACGGATTGTCGAGATTTAGTCGATAAGCTGCAGGTATCCGTTGTTTCCATAGAATGGGCCAAGAAGCGTAACCGATGCTTAAGGACGGCGTTAAATGGGAATGACGGGAAACGCGGTGCTCGACTGCATCGAGCGCAGGAGCTCGACGCGGCAGTTCGACTTGACGGCGGAAATCACGGCCGAACAGCGGGAGGCCGTGCTCCATGCTGCGAGTAGGGCCCCGAGCGCCGGGGCGATGATGATGTATTCGATTATCGATATTCGCGAGCAGGAGACGCGAGATCGTCTCGCGGTGCTTTGCGACAATCAGCCGATGATCTCCAAGGCGCCGTGGGCGCTGGTGTTTGTGGTGGACTACTGCAAGTGGATCGACCTGTTCGAGCACGTGGGGTGCTTGACCGAGGAATTCGCGACCGAATCTGGCTGCGCTGCCCGCCCGCATCCCGGTCTGGGCGATTTTGGAATCGCGGCGCAGGACGCGGTGATCGCGGCACAGAATGCGGCAATTGCCGCCGAGGCGGTGGGGCTGGGCACCTGCTACATAGGCGACATCATCGAGAACGCCGAGGAGGTGCGTGACCTTCTGGATTTGCCCGAGCACACCGTGCCCTTGAGCATGCTCATCCTTGGGACCCCTAAGAAGGAGCGCCCGGCAACCCCGCATCCGACCGTCAACCTTGTGATGGAGGAGCGCTATCGCCGCGCCGACGCTCCGACTATGGACGCTCAGGTCGCCGAGATGGACGCGATGTTCCGCCCTCACGCAACGGAGCCCGGGGCGCGTGTGCGCGACATCTACACGCGCAAGCACACGAGCGACTTCATGGCCGAGATGAGCCGGTCGATGGACTTATGGCTTCGGAATTGGCTTGGAAAGGGCTGGTAGAAACATCTCAAGCGTGATGCTCGGGGCCCCGCTGGGGCCTCGGGTTTCATGGCGAACGCCTTGGCATGCGCAAACAAAAAAAGACCCATCCGCGCGGATGGGTCTTTTTGACATTCAGCGAGATCGCGGAGGCGCTTGTTAGCAGCGCTCCTCCACGGCGACGCGCGCGATGCGGTCGACCGGCTTGAACTTGGTGAACAGCGGCACGTACTCGTAGAACACGCTGGAGTTCTCCAGGCCGAACCACTGCACCGGCGAACCGGCGAAGCGGCGGATCGCGTACTTCATCGCGATGGCGTGGCGCTCACGCTGCTCGACGTCGGACTCGGGCGCAAGCGTCTTGCGGATCAGGCAGAAGCGGAAGGAGCCGATCACGCCGGGCTTGTCGTACACGGAGTAATCGTGCACCTGCGGCGGCAGCTCGCCGGACGCGGACAGGTCGGAAACAATCTGGCGCAGGTAGGCGTTCACGCGCTGGTTGACCTTGTAGCCCAGGTAGAGGTGCACGCGGTACACAAAGTCGGTGCCGTAGTTCTCGACGGAGTACTCGAAGGTGTGCGGCTCATCGGTGACCTCGACGTTCAGGAACCAGTAAGCGCGGGCGCGCTTGGGGTGCTTATCGAAGATCGAGTACAGGATGTCGCGGTCGAGCATGTCGGTCGACTTGCTGTTGGTGAGGTAGACCAGGTTGTCGCAGAGCGTCTCGTAGTGCGAGTCGTTGCGCAGGCGGTCGAGCTGGTCGATGTACTTGCGCACGGGGAGCATCGTGTACTGGCGGCGCTCGACGCGGCTGCCGTTGTACCAGCTGACCATGACGCCCATGATGAGCGCGGCCATCAGGATGGTGAAGTAGCCGCCATGGAAGAACTTGGTGAGGGAGGACACGAAGAAGAAGCCCTCAAGTGCGACGAAGAAGATGACGAAGGCCCAGGGGAAGACCTTCATCTCGCGCACGCCGTGCAGGTAGAAGAAGAGCAGCACGGAGGTGCAGATCATCGTGATGGTGATGGCCAGGCCGTAGGCGGCCTCCATGTGAGCGGAGCTCTGGAACAGCAGCACGACGATAACGCAGCCGACCCACATGACGTTGTTGACCATGGGGATGTAGAGCTGGCCCTTGGTCTCGGCGGGGTAGAAGATCTGCATATGGGGCATGAGGTCGAGGCGGCTGGCCTCGGACACGAGCGAGAACGCGCCGGTCACGAGTGCCTGGCTCGCGATGATCGCGGCGCAGGTGGAGAGGACGACGCCGAACGGGCGGACCATCTCGGGCAACATCTGGAAGAACGGGTTGAGGTCCTCGATGAGGGCGAGCTCGGGGTTGCCGGCGTTGGCGAGCAGCCAAGCGCCCTGGCCGAGGTAGGACAGGATGAGGCAGATCTTGACGAAGGGCCAAGTGGCGTAGATGTTGCCGCGGCCGACGTGGCCCATGTCGGAGTAGAGGGCCTCGGCACCGGTGGTGGCGAGGAAGCAGCTACCCAAGATCATGATGCCGGCATGGTTGTTGGGAGACAGCAGGAAGCTGATGCCGCGCAGCGGGTTGAACGCGAGCAGGACAACAGGGTTGCCGAGCACGTAGATGAGACCCGCGCCACCGAGGAACAGGAACCAAAACGTCATGACCGGGCCGAAGGCATGGCCGATCTTGGAAGTGCCCACGCGCTGCACCGCGAACAGCAGGCACACGATGATGAGCGTGATGACCACGACGTTCATCTGGTTGTCGCCCATGATGTCGTGCACGGCGGGGATGGTGCGCAGGCCCTCGATGGCCGTGGTGATGGTCACCGCAGGGGTGAGGATGCCGTCGGCCAGAAGCGCGGCGCCGCCGAGCATGGCGGGCACGATCAACCATTTGCCGTATTTGCGCACGATGCTGTAGAGCGCGAAGATGCCGCCCTCGCCGTGGTTGTCGGCCTTGAGGGAGACGAGCACGTACTTGACGGTGGTCAGCAGCGTGACCGTCCAGATGACGAGCGAGAGCGCGCCGAGGATGAACTCCTCGGTCACGGTCATGATGCCGCCCTGGCCTGCAAGCAGCGCCTTGGTGACGTACATGGGCGACGTGCCGATGTCGCCGTACACGACGCCCAGGGTGACGAGCATCGCGCCGATGCTTACCGGGATCGCGGCAGAACCGTGCCCGTGCTCGGATGATTCAGTTGAGTGTGCCATTGCGGTATTGCTCCTTGGCGAAGATGACCCGGCGCCGGCCTTCCCCCAGCGCGCCGAGAGGCATATGCATGCCATCTAACGTTCCAGCCATTATAGGCTGTACGCAGGGCGTATGCTATATGCCTCTACCTGCGGAAACGCTTTGGGTCGGCGGGTTTTCGCGCAGAAGCCTCGCGTAGCTCGCGCGTGCGCTCGCGAATTGCATCCTCGCTCATGCCGACTCGGCGCATGGCCTCCTCGGACGTGTAGCGCTTGACCAGGTAGCAATGGTGGATCTTCTTATTGCGGGCAAAGTCCTCGGGGATGGTCTCGTCCGTGATGTCGGTGAGGACCACGCCGGCGCGCGCAAGCTCCTCGATATCGGGGCGGAACGTGCGCAGGTTGCACGAGAAGATCGCCTCGCCCTCGCGGGAGAGCAGGCGCGACAGGCCGACGAGCAGCTCGACGTGGTCGCGTTGGACGTCCCAGGTGCGGCGGCCCATCTTGCTGGAGTTGGAGAAGGTGGGCGGGTCGCAGAAGATCAGGTCCCAGCGGTTGCGGGTCTGTCTCATGTCGCGGATCCAGCTCATGACGTCGGCGCGCACGTAGTGATGGTCGGGGCCGACAAAGCCGTTTTGCTCCATGTTGCGCTCGGCCCAGTCCAGGTAGGTGTTGGAGAGGTCGACGGTGACGGTCTCCTCCACGCCAGCATCGGCCGCATAGCAGGTCGCGGTGCCGGTGTAGGCGAACAGGTTGAGGAAGAAGCGCTTGCCGCGGGCATGCTCACGAACGAGGCCGCGGGTGATGCGGTGGTCGAGGAAGATACCCGTATCCAGATAGTCGTTGAAGTTGACGGCGAAGGTGAGGCCGCCCTCCTCGATGAGGGGGAGCCTGCGGGTGCGGATATCGCTCGGGGTGCCCGAACCCGCGCCCTGGCTGGGGCGGTTGGACGCCGAGCCGCCGCATCCGCCGCGGGGTTTGCCCCCCTTGCCGGGGCTGGAGCCGCCGGCCTGCTTGCCGTACTGCGAGCCGCCGCGCGAGCGGATACGCGCCTTGGCGAAGACGTTATCGGGATCGACCTGCAGGATGCGCGGGGCGAGCGTGAGGATGTCGAGCAGGCGCGCCTCGGCCAGGGAGGGATCGACCTCGCGCGGTGCGGCGTATTCGGCGATGACGAGCCAGCGCCCGGGCGTTGTGGCGCTGCCCTCGTACAGGTCGATTGCCGCGGAGTAGTCGGGCAGGTCCGCGTCGTAGACGCGGTAGCAAGTCACGCCTTCGCGCTGCGCCCACTTGCGGCGCAGCTTGGCGACCTTGCGCAGGCGACGGGCAAACTGCTCGGACTCGGGGATGAGGACGGGGCAGGGCTTGCCGTCGCCCAGGTCGATGAGGGTGGTGGCGGGGGAGAGGGCGACGCTGGATTCGACGGCGTCTTCCGCGGGCATGGAGTCCTCGGCGGCCACGTTGCCCTCTCCGGCGCTGATTGCGCCGTTTGCCGCCGAAAAGATGAAGAACTCGGCTTCTTCGTTGTTCGGCATGACGCGCAGGGAGCGCGCGGGCTCGCCGAGGGTGCGGATGAGCAGGTCATCGCGGGTGAGGGCCACGGTGGGCATGGTGCTCAGCATGGCGCGGACGGGGTCGGCCCCACAGGCGCCGGCGTGCAGGCTCGTGGCGAGGTCGAGCACGCGGGACATCTTGGAAATGGCGGTCTCGGTGGTGTCGAGGAAGACGAAGCCGCGCGGCTCTCCGCCGCAGCATGCGGGCATCATGAGCTTGCGGGAGATCTTGTCGAGGTCGGGCTGGGCAAAGATCACGCGGTCGGCGAGACCGGCGGCCTTGAGGATGCGGCGCGCGCAGGCGACGGCGTCCCCGGACGGGTCGGTGGCGACGATGCGGGCGACGCGGCCCTTTGTGAGTTCAGCGCGGCGATCGGCCTCGTTGAGCAGCTCGCACCATGTGGTAGCGTCGTGCTCAGACCAGCTCTGGAAGCCCCAGTTCCGGCGCTCGAGACCGGGTGCGCGGTCGGCCAGGATCGAGGCGGCCTCGAGCACCACGCCGCCGCCCGCGCAGCAGGTGTCGATCATGACGGGGAGCGTGGGGGTGGGGCGCTCGACGGTGGAACCGGCCAGAGCGCTGCCGTCGGCTGTCACGCTGCCGTTGGCCAGAACGCTGCCGTCGGCCGGCGCGGCGGTATCCTCATCGCCCATCGCGTCTTTAATATTAGTGAGTGCGGCCGAGCAGATCTCTTGCCAATTGCCCTGGGCGCAGGCGAGCGCTGCGTAGTCGGGGCGCAGGACGTGCGCGGCGTGCGTTCGCGTGGCCTCACGCGGAAGGCGCTTGAACAGCGGGTCGCCGGAGAGGTCGAGCTGGATGCTCGCGCGGTTGCCACGCAGGGTGAGGGAGATACGCGCGTCGGGGTCGTCCGTGTCGACGTTGGGGCGGCGGCCCTCGACCTCGAGCATGCGATCGCACAGCGCGTCCTTCACGCGGAGCGCGGCAAAGTGGGAATTGCGCAGCTCGTCATTGGTGCCGCGCGCGGTCACGGCGATGGTGGCGCCTGCGCGCAGGATGCGTTCCCAGGTAATGGAGCGAGTTGCTTCGTATAGATCCTCGGCGTTGGCGCAGGCGAAGCGGCCGAGCACCACAAAGATGCGGCTGGCAAGGCGGGACCACAGACATGCTCGCTCTGCGTCGGCGGGGGAGCCGGCAAACGCCACGCGGCCCTTGAGCGGGCGGACCTGGCGCAGCCCCATGCCACGGAGCTCGTCGGCGAGTGCGGTTTCGAAGCCCTCGGGGCAGCTCGCGTAAAACTCGTGCAAGGGCGTGTCGTGCGTGGTGAGAGACGTGTTCGCCATGGGTCTCCTAGCGTCGGCGCAATGTGAATGTGTTGACCTTAGTATTATGGCAGCTTCGGGCGTGCCTGGTGGCTTTGGGCGAGCTGAACCTACGGCCTCCGGGTTATGAGCCCGGCGATGCAGCCTGCGCATCGAGTGGTTTGCGTGATGGAATTGTGGAGAGGTGTCGCCGGCCTTGCAGATACATGGGTGCCTGCGTAATATAACTCCTTGCGCACACGGTGCGTCCAGACATTGCGGGGTGGAGCAGTCTGGTAGCTCGCCGGGCTCATAACCCGGAGGTCGTAGGTTCAAATCCTGCCCCCGCGACCAAGAACTTGCAGCTCGTCGGCTTTGCCGGCGAGCTTTTTTGTTACTTTTCGACTATGAGCCGACTATTTTCCGACTGTGTTTGCTGATAGATACGATGCGACATGCTCACGGAAGCGACAGCGAAACGACACTGTCGCATTGAGGGGCGCAATGGAATGTATTAAACTAATAACTCACATAATACTAATCATTGTGAGCAACTAGTATAAACCGACATGGGTGATGAATAATGATCTATGGCTACGATGACATGCTCGCCCGCTTTGGATCTGCTTATCAAATTGGAAAGGCAGTGGATTCCGGCGAATTATTCAAAATCGCCCGAGGCCTGTACTCAAGCGAGCGTCATCCCGACCCCAACGCCGTCGTCTGTGCGCTCCACCCGCAGGCCGCGCTCACCATGGACTCCGCTTTTTATTTTCACGGCCTGACGGATGTGGTGCCTGAGCTGGTGCATGTTGCCACGGCGCGCAATTCGACGCGCATACGAGACGCATGGGCGAGGCAGTACTTCATGGGGCCGGCTTCGATGACCGTCGGGGTGGAGACCGTGCACGGAGAAAGCGGGGACATCCGCGTGTTCACCAGGGAGCGCATGCTGGTGGAGCTGCTGCGGTGTTCGGGTGCAATTCCGCTGGACTACTACAAGGAACTGATTGGTTCATACCGGAAGATCGTAAATGAGCTGGATATGCGTGAGGTAGAAGACTGCATGGCGCTTTACAAGCGTGCGGACGGCCTTTTTGACATGCTGCAAAGAGAGGTGCTGTAAATGGACCTTCGTCAGATCCGGGATGCCTATATCGATGACGGGCTCGATTTTCAGAACGCCATGGCGCGAACATGCCGAGACGTCGTGCTCACGTTGATTTCTGCTTCGAGCATGGCTGAGCACGTGACGGTGAAGGGCGGCGTGGTCATGCAGCAGGTCTCGGGCGACAGAAGGCGTGCTACGCGTGATCTTGATCTCGATTTTGTGCGTTATCCCATGACCGACAACGGTATTCGCTCCTTTATACGGACCCTCTGTCCGGCAGGCGCAGGTGTGCAGCTGGAGATCGTTGGCCCAATAGAAGACCTTAAGCACCAGGACTACCATGGCAAACGCGTACGTCTTCGTATCACCGACTCTCTCGGCACGTACATGGAGACCAAGCTTGACCTCGGAGTGCACGTATCGCTGTCGCTCGAGCAGCAAGAGTTGTGGTTTGATACGGCGCTGTCGGACGAGGGGGTCGCGCTCATGGCAAACAGCAAGGAGCAGGTGTGCGCGGAGAAGCTTCGCTCGCTCTTGCGCATTGGCGCAGCATCCACGCGTTTCAAAGACGTCTTCGACGTGTACTACCTGCTTTGTTGTGAAGGGGTGGACGCAGAGGCGCTCGGCAACGCGATGCATGTGTTGGTTTATGATGCGACAGACATGCGAGAGGACGACCCTTCTGATGTCCGTGCGAGACTTTCGCGTGTTTTCAACGACCGACGTTTTCGCCGAAACCTTGGAAACGCACGAAACAACTGGCTTGGTGCGAGCGTGGAAAAGGTCATCGCGGGAATCTTGCGGTATTTCGGATAGGGGGCAACGTCGGCGATCGCCCGGTATCGCTTTGCCGTCGCGACAAAGGAACTCGTTCATGCTAACGGGAGCGACAATGTCGCGACAGGCAAACGACACTGTCGCATTGTCGGGCCGCCCAGCCCTGTCGCTCAGCCCTGTCGCTCAGCCGCCCCATCCCCACCGCCGCCCCGCGCACCCGCCCCGCGTCCTCCCTCTTTTACGCTACAGTAATTGCGGCAGTAAACGCACATTTGTTGTTTTCGCTTTGCGAAAGAGGGGGAGATTCATGGAATCCCAGGCTTACCCGATGCTGTTCAGCCCCATCAAGGTCGGCACACAGGAGGTCAAGAACCGCGTGTTCATGCCGCCCGTGTCCACCAACCTTGCCGATCACGGCTACGTGACCGACGCTCTCGTCGACCATTACACGGCGCGCGCCAAGGGCGGCGTGGGCCTCATCATTACCGAGGTCGTGACCGTGGAGCCCACCTACACCTACCTGCCCGGCGACATGTGCTGTTATGACGACACCTTCATCCACGGCTGGGAGAAGCTCGCCGCCGCCGTGCACCAGTACGGTGCCAAGATCATGCCGCAGCTGTTCCACCCCGCTTACATGGCGTTCAACATGCCCGGCACGCCGCGCCTCATCGCCCCGTCCTTTGTGGGCCCGTCCTACGCCCGCGAGGCGCCGCGCCCCATCACCATCGACGAGATCCACGAACTCACCTGCCAGTTTGGCGATGCGGCCGTGCGCATGCAGAAGGCCGGCGTCGATGGCGTCGAGGTCCACGCGGCGCACGCCCACGGCATGCTCGGCGGCTTCCTCTCGCCCCAGTACAACAAGCGCACCGACGAGTACGGCGGCAGCCTGGACGCGCGCATGCGCTTCCTGCTGGAGGTCATCGCCGAGATCCGCGAGCGCTGCGGCAAGGACTTCATCATCGACGTGCGCATTTCCGGCGATGAGTACACGGACGGCGGCCTCACCCTCAACGACATGATCTACGTGTCCCGTCGCCTCGAGAAGGCCGGCGTCGACATGATCCACGTCTCCGGCGGCACCACCATCAAGCGCGGCTCCGCGATTCCCGCCGCTGGCACCAAGCAGGCCAGCCACGCTGCCCTTTCGCGTGAGATCAAGAAGCACGTGACCATCCCCGTGGCCACCGTGGGTCGCATCAACGAGGCTTGGATCGCCGAGGAGCTCATCGAGGACGGTGCAGCTGACATCTGCATGATGGGCCGCGCCAACCTGTGCGACGCCGAGTTCTGCAACAAGGCCGCCGCGGGCCGCGCCGAGGAGGTCCGCCCCTGCATCGGCTGCCTGCGCTGCCTGAACGGCATCATGTTCGGCAAGCCCATCTCCTGCACGGTCAATCCGGACGTCGAGCACGACGAGGCGGGCTTCGAGCCGGCCGCCGAGAAGAAGGACGTGCTGGTCGTTGGTGCCGGCCCCGCCGGCATGGAGGCAGCCTACATCGCCGCCCGCCGCGGCCACAACGTGGTGCTCGTGGATAAGCAGGACCAGCCCGGCGGCCAGCTGCGCATCGCGTCGGTCCCGCCGGCGAAGCAGGAGCTCACGCGCGTTATCAAGTACCAGTTCAGCCGTCTGGCCGAGGCGGGCGTGGACGTGCGCACGGGCGTCGAGCTCACCGCTGAGGACATCCAGCGCGACTTCGCTGGCTACGAGGTCGTCCTGGCCTATGGAGCCGAGCCCATCGTCCCCGGCTTTATGACGGGCTTTAAGCAGGTCATGACCGCCGACGACCTGCTGGCCGGCCGCGCGTTCCCGGGTAAGAAGATCGTCATCGTGGGCGGCGGCTCCGTGGGCTGCGAGACGGCCGACTACCTGGCCCCGCTGGTCAACGACCTCGCGCCGTCCAACCGCGACGTTACCCTCATCGAGATGACACGCACACTCGCCGCCAACGAGGGCGGTGCCGGTCGTGCGGTGCTCGTGACCCGCATCCTGGACAAGGGCGTGCACGTGCTCACCGAAGCCAAGCTCACGGGCGTGACCGAGGACACCATTTCCTACGAGAAGGATGGCGAGGAGCACGTGATCGAGGGTGCCGACACCCTGGTGCTCGCGTTGGGCTACCGTCCCAACACCGCACTCGCCGACGCATTGACCGAGGCGGGCTTTGCCTGCCACGTGCTGGGTGATTCAAAGCAGTGCGGTAACCTGCGCGACGCCATCGAGGCCGGCTACAAGGCGGCTTGCGAGCTGTAAGGGTCATCCGTTTCGCTCGGGACACTGGCTGCGCCTGCGGCGAGACCGCTTGATTTTTGGTCCAGTCGGGTTCAGACCTCATTGATATCGCTCCTTCGTTGGGAGTTCTAGTTGCGCCAGAATCACAAATCGCGGTGAGTGGCAAAACTGCCGTGTAATCTACCTGCGGTTTTGTGATTCTGGTGTAACGTTTTTAGTTGCCTCTTAGTTGCCTTCTAGTTATCATCTAGTTATCAAATCGTCTGAACGGGGGTCGATGTGGGCGAAGCGGATGATATGGAACTTATCTACTCGCTTATTGGTTATCCAAACGAGACAGAATGGATTGAATTCAAGGAGGGCAACAGCGACCCCGAGAGAATCGGCCGGGATATTTCCGCGCTGGCGAACGTCGCGGCGTATCTGGGTCGTCCACGCGCCTATAAGATCTGGGGTGTTGAGGATGACACCCATGCGCTCGTCGGCACACAATTCGATCCTTACCATGCAAAGGGAAAGGGCAATCAGGATCTGCAAATTTGGCTTCGTCTCTTCCTGTCGCTGCACGCCAGTTACGAGTTTCGCTGTATAGAGCGCAATGGCCTGAGGTTTGTCGTTCTTGAGATCGATGCCGCAGTGGGTCAGCCCGTCTGTTTCGACAAGGCCCCGTTTATCCGCGAGGGAAGCAGCACGGTCCGACTGCAGCCCGGGTCGGCAAAAGAAGCTCGCTTGTGGGAGCGCCTGCAGGCGGGGGATTTTGAGCTAAAGATTGCGGAGCGAGACGTTGAGCTCGACGAGCTGCCGTCGAAATTGGACATCGATGCGTATTTCGGCCTGCTCGGTCTTCGCAGGCCGACGGCCCTTGAGGACGCCTTGCCGTTTCTCGAGGAGCAGGATCTCATTCGCAAGCAAGATAATGGTCGATATTCCATTTTGAATCTCGGCGCACTGCTGGTTGCAAAGTCGCTCAGTTCGTTTGCTGGGCTTAGGAAGCGGCCGATTCGCGTTGTCTCCTATGCGGGGAAGGACGTGCTCGACAAAACGAGTGATGTCACGTTTGATGTGGGATATGCCCTCGCGCTTGAGCAGGCAAACCGACACCTACTCTCGCTGTTGCCGCAAAGCGAGCGAATCGACGGGGCTTACAGGCGCATGCGCGCGGAGTATCCAGAACGCGCGGTTCGAGAACTTTTGTCCAACATGGTTATTCACCAGGATCTTTCGGATACACAGTCCTCCCCGGTGGTAAGCGTGTTTAACGGCAGGATTGTGTTTTCAAACCCCGGTCAGTCCCTTGTTCCAAAAGAGCGCATGCTCAACGCACAGCCAAAGAGCAGGAACTCAGCGCTCGCGGGCCTGTTGCGCCAGATGCACCTGTGTGAGGAGCAGGGCAGTGGCTGGGATATCGTGGTTGCGTCGTGCGAGGCATTCCATATGGCCGCCCCCAAGGTGGAGAGCGACGAGGGTCTTGGGACGAACGTGACGTTGTATTCCGGCGACGCCTATTCGCGCATGAAGAAAGCCGAGCGCAGGGAGGCCGTGTATTGGCACGCGTGCCTCATGTACGCGCGCGATGATTCGATGGGCAATCAATCGCTTCGCGAGAGATTCGGACTGGATGATTCTCGTAAGAACACCGTGGCGATCTCGCGTCTGATCAAGGAATGCTGCGACGAGGGGCTCATCAAGGACGAAGACGAGGATGCCGGAGATAAATACCGGCGCTATATTCCGTATTGGGCGTAGGCAGGCATGGCTTATCCGCCCATGACGCCCGGAGGGCGCGAGGCTACTTCGATATCGCGTGACGCCATCGAGGCCGGCTGCAGGGCGGCTTGCGAACTGTAAGGGCGGCGACATATCTGCGACGTGACGGACCCGGGGGCATTGAGCCTCCGGGTCTTTGCTTCAAGCGCGTTAACACGAAGGCATTTTTTGGCTATAGTATAAAAGCGCCATGTGTTCGTTAATTATTAGCGGCACGTCGAGCGCCGTCCTATAGGTTCTCTTACGTCGCCTCCTCCTCGGAATTCCCTTTGGGGTCAGGGGCGCAATCGAGATGATGCGTTGTGTTTACCAAGGTGTGGAACGCGTTGCTCGCCTGCCTGGTGGCAATCGCTGCGTTTCTTGCCATCGCGTTCGGGGGGGGCCGCTGTTGGGCCTCACGCCTTACGCCGTTCTTTCCGGCTCGATGGAGCCCGAACTTCCTGTGGGGTCACTTATATATGTAAAACCCGTCGACCCGACTGAAGTTCACGTGGGTGACGCCATCACCTTTAGGCTCGAGTCGGGCACGCTGGTGACCCACGAGGTATATGAGATCGATGCCGAGGCGCACGAGTTCAGGACGCACGGCATCGCCAATGTTGACTCACAAGGAAATATCTCGCCCGATGCGGCGCCGGTTCCGTGGTCGAGCCTGGTGGGCTCGGTCGTGGCGTGCGTGCCGCTTCTGGGCTACGTCAACGTGTTCGTCACGCAGCCGCCGGGAGTCTTCATGGCGATCGCCGGCGTGGCCGTTGTGATCGGTGTGAGCATCGTGATCGAGCTGGTGGGCGCCGGCAGGCACGACAAGCGGGAGGCGGCCCACGCCCCCAAACACATGAGGTGACTTAAGACGCACTCGCGTCTTGGGGATATACGGCACACAGGCCACGACAGAAGGAGGAAGGCCACTATGGAAGAGAGACAATCGAATCGCAGGAGGACCGGAATGGTGGTGGCGCTTGCCCTGTGCTGTATCCTGGCGGTCGGTGGCGGTGTCTTTGCGTGGTTCAGCGCGCAGGACAGCAAGACCAACACCTTCGTGCAGGGCGATGGCATTACCGAGCCCGAGGTTAAGCCCGATCCGGACACGCCTACGGATCCTGGCACCATCCCTACTGATCCCGATACGGATGGCAACATCGTCGAGACTGAGTGGAATGACAATTCCCCTCTGACTCCGAATGCAATTACGCCTAAGAATCCCAATATGGGCATCGGCGGGAAATCCATGCCTGCCTATGTTTTCGCCATGGTAGAGAACACCCTGCCTGCCGATGCGTATTTTGTGCTCGGAACGGGCTGGAAGTCGGTTGATGGCTATGCGACCGAGTACTCCGGTGCGAAGAATCCTGCAATCGCTGCCACCCAGGCAAAAACGTATAAGAGCGGTCTGTTCGTCTATGTCGGTGACGGCGGTTCCGACTGGGCCATGCTTGCCCCCACGACCGACCCCGCAGGCAACAAGGCCAATTACACCGGCGAGTTGTTCGACAAGATTTACACCACCAGCACGTTCGATGTGACTCAGATCAAGGCTGGTGCGAACAGCATCAAGGTGAGCGCCTATTTCGCCGCAGCTTCTGGTGATAGCGAGTACGCGGACCAGAGCAAGACCCAACTTAAACAGGAGGCAAAGGACGAGATTCTTGCGAATGTGAAGGACTGGGCAAAGAACGTCAAAGTCAAATAACAGCTAATCCATGAGGTTTTCGAATGAACGGCCTTGTGGACATGTACACCGCCGGGGCGAGAGCCGCTCTCGCCCCGGTATCCCGCGTTATGAGAAAGGGGGTCTGCTCATGCCTGCGGACAATACGCAAGCTACAGCCGACTCAGCGAAGACACGCATGCGGCTCTGGATGCTCCTGGTCGCCGTGATCTGCGTGTTCGCCGCCGCACAGACTCTCTCTGTCATCACGCGAGAGAAACCGTTCTTCGACCGTCTGCAATTCGGCGCGGTTGGGATTGAGACATCAATTACCACCATCGACGGCAACGGCGCGGAGGTTCCCGCCCCCGAGGGCGGTGAGCTGGGCACCGGTTCGGCGCATATGAAGCGCCTGGTGCGCGTGAAGAACGCGGGCAACCACGCGGTGTTCGTTCGCGTCAAGCTGCGCTTTGAATGCATCGACGCATCGGGCGCCCATCATCCGGTTGATGATTTGGTCTCCTATGACGGCGGCGATTCCACCTGGATCGAGCGCGATCCGTCCGATGGGTACCTGTATCTCACCGCTGCGCTCGAGCCCGGTGAGGTTTCAGAGCCTGCCGTCACTGGCGTAGACGTGGATACCGCCGCCGCCATCGCCCGCCATGGGGAAGGGTGCACCTACCGCCTGGTGGCCGGCGGCTACGGCGTGCAGAGCGAAAACCAGAAGAGCGACGACGTGCTTGAGGCTGAGGGGTGGCCGGCATGATGAGCAGCGTGAAGAGGCAACCGAACGGCATCGTTTGCGATGCACGCGCTGAAACGAGTTCGGCGGCGTATGGCGGCCGCGGGCCGCGCGCCGCGACCGGCGAGGGCGCTTCTGCGCGCAGGCGCCCGAGAGGCCGAGCCGTCCTGGCTGCCGTGCTTGGCGCGCTGGTCCTGGCGGTCTGCTCGCTCGCGGCGCCTCAGAGCGCGCTGGCCCTCGACCTCGGTGCCGACCCCATCCAAGTGCACAACGTCGATGAGATGATCGAGCTCATCAAGCGGTCGCGCGGCATGGTGGACGGAAGCTACATGAGCTTCGAGGGCAGGACGATCGCGCTCGAAGCCGACATCGATTTCAAATCCATGGCCGACGGCGAGGGAAAGATCGACCAGATCATCACCGAGCTGGGGTCGCTCACCTTCGGCGATAAGGACCATCCCTTCAAGGGCGAGTTCGACGGCCACGGCCACTACATCAGGCACCTCGACTATCATCGCGACCTGTGGAAACCCAAGGCGAATACCGGCCTGTTCAGCTTCACCGAGGGCGCCTACCTGCATGACGTGCACTTCTCCGATTGCTACATCGGCGCGGATTTCCGCGGCGGCGTGCTGGTGGGCCAGGCCAGAAACACGCGCATCGAATCGGTGCGCATGGAGGACTGCACCATCTCGGTCACGCCGGCCAACAACGCGGTGTCGCTCATCACCAACGCGGGCGTCATGGGCGGCATCATCGCGGGCGAGATGCTCGACAAGTCGTACATGTACGACTGCACCGTCCAGGGAGGCCGTGCGGTGAACAACTCCGTCGTCGCCGTCTCGGGTCTGGGCGGCGAGGGCTTGTACCTGGGCGCGCTCGTGGGCTCGGCGGAGGATTCCCAGATCGAGTACTGCCGCGTGCTCCCCAACAATCAGTACTACATCGATCGGTCGGCGAAGCCTGATACCAACGTGTACGCTCGCGACGACAACGGCCATTACAAATATCAAACCGAGGTCTACAACCGCTACGAGGTGGCGGTCGGCGCCGTGGCGGGCCAGGGTGTGTATGCAGGCGGTATCGTGGGCTATACCAACGACGTCGATGTGGTGGACTGCTTCTCCACGGCATGGGTGCATACCTGGGTCGCCAACTACGTAGGCGTGGGTTCGGGCAACATCGGCTACGTGGGTGGCATCATCGCGCATGCGAAGAGCGGGAGCGAGGGCGCCAACGCGAGCCAGGTCATCCGCTGCCATTACGCCGGCAACATGGAGAGCTATCAGTGGAACGCCGTCGCTGTCATCCCCATCATCCAGAGCAACGTGTACCTGTCCGGCCTGGTGGAGCGCGACTGGAATGAGGATACGGGTCTCTACAACTCGTACTTCAAGCGCAACGATATCGTGGGCAAGGACTCTGCCATCAAGCCGCATCCCAACGGTTACGTACGCGCCTGGGGCGACTGGCTGGGCCTCAACTATAGCGGCGGCGAGCACGGCCCGTCTGCCCAGGGCTTTAGCTACGGCCCCATCGTGGACGACGCGAAGTACGCCGACCGCCTGTTCTGGGAAGGGGAGGGCTATGACTTCGAGGGAGATGAGGTGCGCCTCTCCACGATCGACAACCAGATCCCCGGTCATGTGAACAAGTGGATCATGGACGACTACCTGGGCATTCCCGTCCACGGCGACTCCGTGAAGGCCACGCTCGACTTCCCGGGCGCGGGTGACGTGACCATCTCGCAATCCACGCTCGGCAAAGAGCGGAGGACGGCCGACCCGTACAACTTCGCGGTGCAGCCGGTGAGTGCCAACGAGACGAAGCTTACGTTCACGGCAACGGTGAACAACGACCGCGCTGCGAACACGGCACTGGCCATGGTGTCTTCCGATGCCAACGGGGGCTTCCGCTTCCAGGGGTGGTTCCGCAACAAGGGCGTGACGTCCAACCATATCCAGCAGGGCAAGCACAAGTTCTTCGACCCCATGGTTCCGCCTGAGCCCAACGGCGAGCAGGTGAGTGCCGAGCTTGAGCACGTGGCGACCAATTCTGGAACGGGCGCCGACGAGGGCGCCCAGTTCTCGGATAACGACCTGTTTGTGGCCTACTACCAGGCCCAGGTGCTGTTCCACGATGTGAAGGGTGACGTGATCGACAAGGACAGCTCTGCAACGGAAGCGACGCCGCAAACGGATGACGATTGGTACAACCACCAGGACGCGCTGCCCGGCGTGGGCGAGCCGAAGGCCGATCGCGAGGGCGGCGAAAACGCACCGGTGGCCGGTGCCGCGAAGTTCCTGGGCTGGACCACGCGCCCCAACCCGGCGGACGACGAGGACGGTTGGTCCAACGTGACTGTGTCCGACCTCAACTCGATGAAGGCGGCAGGTGAGTTCTTCGAGGGCGGCGAGTCTATCGAGCGCCCCATGGACCTGTACCCCGTCTACGCATCGCTCGCCGCGAACATCAACGTCATTGCCGAGGGCCACGAGCTCGTTTCGAGCGAGCACGGCTCGAACGTGCGCGAGGGCGTGGTCGAGGCGACCGTGACCGCGAAGTACGGGCAGTATGAGCTGGGCATCAAGGGCCTGAACGCCAACGGCACCCCCACCGACGACGGCGCCCTGCCCGATGGCTACCGCTTCCTGGGCTGGTACGAGGTCAAGCAGAACGAGAACGGCGACCCGGTGTATACGGAGAGGCCGGGTGTGGTGTATAACGCGGCGGGCGGTACGTCTACGGCGTATCAGTACGAGTTCGGCAGGAAGCTGAGCAACGACTCGGTGGTGACGATTCCCGACGATGTCGATCTTACGCAGAAGCATTACTACTACGCGCGTTTCGAGTACCGCGTGGACTATTACGCCTCGGCGTATCTTATGGGTGGAATCGCTGAATGGGAATCCCCTCGTCTGTATACGGAGCGCTGGAAGACGTATTGCTCCAACTTTGACAAGCTGAGGGGTCCTGAGTTTTATCGCGAGACCATCGACCATTGGTCTTTGAACGAAATGATTGACGGCCATGTGCCCGGCGACGATGCAACAACGCTGCTCGCGGGTGGCATTGTCGCTCATCATGTAGTGAATGGGCATAACGAAAAAACTAGCGGTGGCGTGTACGACATCGTTGCCACGTTCGATTTCCCCAATTCCGCACGTATCTACATGAGCGGCAACCCCGATAATATCGGTAAAAACTTCGAGCTGAAAGCTGAGCCAACAGACCCCACCGGCTTTAAATTCATTGGGTGGTCATGGCAGCAGGATAGCAACGAGGGAACTAGCCCGAACAATCCTTGGGAGACGGGTGCACACTTCATCAGTCCGAATCGCTATTCATATGAGGCCCATCTTGTTGCTCAGGTGAGATTTGTTGACGCTGGCGAAAATGCCGGAGACAAGGTGGTGAGCCGTGCGTATTCGGATTATGCCGGTGATACGGGGCTCACAGATGGATTTCAGAAGGTGTTCATGGAGTCGGATTCTGAGTACGAATTCCGATATTTGAAATACACCGGTGGCGATGCAAGCGAAATGCCTAATGGATTGAAGGTCGCTATCGAGGCGTCTCCGTCTGATGAATATATGCAGAAGAAGCGCCCCAACTCGCTGTTCCTGGGCTGGATCGATAAATACGAGCTTAAAGCGGGCACGATGACGGAGGGCGAGTACGAGTGGTTGTACGATGAGGGCGCGCGGACCGCAAAGGTTGCTATCGACAAGATTGCGCCGTACCTGGTCAAGAAGGACCGTCTGTGCGAGCGACCGATGGTGCTCTACCCGGTGTATGCGGACTACAGCTACGACACCATGACCAACATCACGCGCGGCAACGCGAATCTGACCGACCCGGCGAATCCGACGGCGGCGGAAGCTCGCAACGACGATGGCTCCATGACGCTTACGCTTGATGCCGACGTCGATGCCGACACGGCTGCGGCGTACACCCTCACCTCGTGGACGGTTGAGAGCCCCGAAGGCACCGTAATCGATACCGTCCGCGCAACGGACGAGGCGGGAAAGCCGGTGTTGAGCGGCGGCACGTCTGTGGACAACGATAACCCGAAGCTCGTCTATACCATCGAGGCTGGCTCTCACTACGTCTTCGTGGCCAACTACGAGGCGAACGCGGCTACCCAGCTCGACGTGACGTACCATGTGCGTCCTTCCGATGGAGCGGATTTAGGGACTAAGGTCGTCGTCAAGACGGCGGGCGACCCGCTCGGTCGCGGTCCGGCGCCGGAGCTTAAGGTGAACGATGCTGCCTTCGTGGGCTGGACCGAGCAGCAGTCCGCCGATGGCGCTGGGTACCTCATGTTCGATGCGGCCGACGCCGCCAAGATGGTCGACGAATACACCATCGTCGAGCGCCCGATGGAGCTGTGGCCGGTCTATCGCGTCGTCACGACGGGTGGGGAGGGCGACAAGGACGCCAACGTTCGCGTGAACTCGAATATCGATGCCGTGCACGCGGACCCCGACGACCATCGCCGCGCTACGGTGACGACCGTCGACACCCCGCAGGGGGCGCAAGCCTACGTGGCCCTCGAGGCCGATGCGGTGGACGGTTACAAGTTCATCGGCTGGTACAAGGACTTCAAGAATCTTGAGGTCGGCACCGACGGCAACGTCGAGGTTGCCGGCACGCCTGTGCCCGGCAACCGCGTGACGGGCGACGAGATGTTCGCCGGTAACCTCTACACCGCGGTCTACCAGAAGACACAGGTATACAAGGTGGTCTACCACTTCCCGGACGGGTCCTCGTCCACCGTGGAGCTCGACGAGGGCGATGCCACCGCCTTCGTGCAGCTGGTCCATCCCCCCCAAGCTTGATGAGGACGGCAAGCCGATCATCGGTCCCGACGGCAAGCCCGTGCTGGGCGATCCGGTCGACGCCGTGGTCGTCGGCGGCGAGGAGACGGCTGCCATGGAGGGCTTCCTGTCCAAGAAAGACACCGAGGGCAAGGTGAAGGAGCTCTTCAAGGAGTGGGAGTGGAAGAAGCAGGATGGGGCTACGGTTGCGTGGGATAGCTTCTGCAAGAACTCTATTGTGGAGAGCATGAAGGGCGCGAATGCGACCGAGATGCACCTGTACCCGGTGACGCATCGCCTGAACGCGCGCGACCAGAAGGGCGATCCGTACGCCGCCTCCAACCTGGTGTGGCAGATCGACCCTGAGGCGCTTGCAAGCGATGTGGCGGATCTCGATGCAGCCGACGCGAAGCCCGCGGTGAAGATCGCCTTCGGTCCGAGCACGCTCTATCTGGGCAACCAGCTCACCATCCATATGGATGAGGTTCACTATGCGGGATCCGCCGATGCGCAGCCGGCCGGCAAGCCCGTTAACCGCAAGCTCGTCGCCCTGTACGACAACTTCGACTTCTCCACGGCGACGCGACTCGACCGCAGGGTAACCGGCGCAGGCGACCAGGGCGCGGGTAACGCCGTGTTTACGTTCGACACCACAGGCTCCCTCACGATCGAGAAGACCGCGCCGCTCACGGCGGCGGGCTCCACCTTCACCTTCACGGTAACCGAGTGCGACGAGCGGGGCGTGGTCGCGCAGGGCGCTAAGAGCGCGACGGTCACCATGACCGCGGTGGACAACGGCAAGGGTGCCGCGACCGCTATGGAGACGATTGCCGTGCCGTGGGGCTACTACAAGGTCGTGGAGACCGGCTGGGGCTGGCGTTACGCGCCGACGTACCAGTTCCTCGAGGGTGGCATGACCGTCGAGGGCCGGCCCGACAACGTGGTGCTCGTTCGCAGTCAGGGTACGGCAAGAGTGACCAATACTTTGACGAACGACGAGTACCTCGACGGTGAGGCGCGCACGAAGAACGTCTTTGGTAAAGGCGCTGAATCGATGAAGAGGAGGGCCACCCGATGAGCGAATACCAAGGCAGACATATGCGTCCGGCGGGCGGGTCGGGCCAGAGCCCGCAGGGTGGGCACCGGCCGGGTCTCAAGCGGCGCACGGCGCTGGCTGCGGCGCTTGCGGCGCTCGCGTTTGCCTCTGCTGGTGCGACCCTGGCGTGGTTCAATGCCGGTGACGCGGTGACCAACATGTTCGTGCAGGGCAAGGTTGATCCTTCAATCGAGGAGAATTTCGGGGACGGTTATACCGTCAAGAAAGACGTGAAGGTCAAGAACGAGGGCGCCATGCGGTCCTATGTGCGCGCAGCGGTGTCCATCTACTGGCAGGACGGTGCGGGCAACCAGCTGTGGGAAGCGCCCGAAGCAGGTACCGATTACGTTATCGTTTGGGGCGATGTCGATTCCAATTCGTCTGCAGGTGCGCATTGGATCACGGGCAGAGACGGGTATTACTACTGGTCCGATCCGCTTGAGCGCGGTGCGAGTACGGGCAACCTCATCAAAGAGGTAAAGCAAGCGCCTGACCCGGTTGGTGACAAGGATCTTGTCGTGGACATCTCTTCGCAGGCGCTGCAGGCTGAGGGCACCGAGGACAACACGTTCGACTATGCCTGGGGCGAAGCGAGCGGCCTTGCGGTTTCTGCGGGCGGGTCGCTTGTTGCGCAAGGCGCGAACTAAGGGGAGAGGCATCATGCTCAAAAAGCTACGTTCGGGTGCATGCGCCGTCCTTGTGTGCGTGCTTGCCTGCGCAGCGCCGGCATACGCCGCGCCCGCCGAGCCGGCCGTGGTCTACGACGGCGCGGCGAAGGCGTGGCACGGCGAGAACCTGCAGGAGCAGGACGTTATCGCCACGGTTGCCGATGTTATGCCCGGTGACGCGCTCGCGCAGGAGTTTCATCTGGTCATTCGCCATGTCGAGCGCGGCGTGACGCTGAGTATGCGCCCCGATGCGTCCGGTGCAGCGCTGGACGCCTTGGGGGATATGGCCATCGAAGTGCGCGACGGGGCAGACGCGCTCGTTGCGCGCGGGACTCTTGCCGAGCTTGCTTCGGCGGAGGGGGCGCCTCTCGACCTCGGTGCCTATACCGCCGATAGCGCTCGGAGCCTGCGTATAACGATGACGGTTCCCACGAGTGTTGGCAACGAGAGCCAGGGAGCGGAGCATGCGATCGCCTGGATCTTTACCGCACAAGAAGATGGTGACAGCGTTTCTGCTGGATCAGATGACCTGCTCGTTCAAACAGGAGACAATTTACTGAACGTGTATGGCCCGTTTGCGCTCAGCGTGCTTGGTCTTCTTTTGATTGCCGCTGCCATGGTCGCGAAGCACCGCAGATAAGCCGTTTGCGCGGGGCGGCTCCGTTGCCCTCGCCGTGGTGATAAGGGTGCACCACAGGATTCACGCTGGTGCAGCCGCGCGCTTGGAGCCCCTGTATGACCGTGGGAGCGAGGCGGCTGGGTTCGCCGTCCGAGTTGGAGCATGCGCCCGCGTGATTGCCCACTTCGACGATGGCGCCCACATTCTCGCCCGCTCCCACGCTTACGCGCGCCATGCCGCCATCAATGCGCACGCGAACTTGGCGCAGGCCGAGGTCGTGCAGGTAGTCCTCGCACATACGAACCGTGTGCAGCTTCTCGGCGGTGAGCGTCTCGCCGCAGGGGATGCGGGTCGCCAGACAGGCGCCGGCGGGGAGGTCCCACACGTCGAATCCCCAAGCGCGCAGGACTTCGCGCTCCTCGTCTTTGCACCAGCCGGTTTCCATAAGGGGCGACCTCACGTCGAGCTCGCGCACGGCACGGGTGCCGGGGCGATAGTCTCCGGCGTCATCGGCGTTGCTTCCCTCGAGCACGACGCGCACCCCGAGCTCGCGCGCGGCGTTCACGATGCGCTGGAATCCCAGGCGCTTGCAGTGGTAGCAACGGTCTGCCGGGTTGGCGGCAACATCAGGGTCCGCAAGCGGGTCCGTCTCGATGGCGACCACATGAGCCCCCGCGCGCTCGAACCTCTCCCGTTCGCGTTCGAAAGACTCGCGCTCCGGAGTGCCTACGAAGGGCGTGTCCAGGTGAATAAGGTGCACATCGGCCGGCGGCAACGCGCGGATGCTGACTGCCGCGAGGAAGGTGCTGTCCACACCGCCCGAGAACCCTATGGCGACACTTCCGAATGACCGGAGCAGCTCGATGAGCCCTTGCATTTTCGCGTTATTGGAAATTGGTATCGTCATGTCAAACCTTGTGTTCATAGGAGCGGCCGCATCCATCGACCCAGTACAATAATTTCAAAGGGTTGCGTTGGCGTTCCGGCAGCTCGATGAGCACAGCATCGACACGTTTGCGGTGTCCTCGGTGAATGAATCAAGGAGAGAAGGATGAAAACCATTCAGGCGATACTTTTCGATATGGACGGCACGCTTGTCGATTCCGAGCGCGTGGGCCAGAAGGCGTGGGCCGCGACGGCGGATGAGATGGGCATCGAGATCCCGGACGACCTGGTGCGGGCGTTCATCGGCCGCCCGTCCCAGTCATGCCGCGCGATGTTGGCCGAGTATCTGGGTGGCGACGCCGATTTGGCGAATCGCGTGTTCGATTTGCACATTGAGCTGTTCCTGAAGTTTGTTGAGACCGATCTCGAGCTCAAGCCGGGTGCCATCGAGGTTCTCGAGGCCCTTAAGGCCGCAGGGTTCCCGCTCGCCATTGCCACCTCTACCGCCCGCGTGCGCGCGTTGCCGCGCCTGGAGCGTTTTGACATGTTGAAGTACTTCGATTCCATAACGTGCGGCGACGAAATCGAGAACGGAAAGCCGGCCCCGGACATCTTCGTCGAGTCTGCCAGGCGTCTCGGTTGCGATCCCGCGCTTTGCGCCGTTATCGAGGATTCGCACAACGGAGTGCGTTCGGGTCACGCCTCGGGCGCCCGCGTGTTCATGATTCCCGATATCGTGGCGCCCACGCCCGAAATCGAGGAGATGTGCACTGCGGTCCTGCCGACCCTGCACGAATTGCCCGCCGCGATCGCCGCTGTGAACGATTCACCGGCGCCTCGCCGCGCATAGCCCCCCGTTCCGTCCGCGGGATGTGCCCGCGTGACGCGTATCACCACAGCGATACGCCTTTTGAACGGCTCGAGGCAGCATGTATGATGGGTCAAACTGAGTGTGTTACAGGTACCCGCTGATGTCGATATCGGGGTCGGCGAAGTCATCAGAGCGGTTCATGCCGGTGCTCGCCCGCGCGAGGAGGAAGGGCCGCACGAGCTCCTGATGGTTCTCGGGCTCATGCTCGGGTCCCTCCTCGATCTGAGCGATGAGCTGGCGCACGCCGCGGCGACCGAGCTCATAGCCGATGGGGGCGATTGTGGTGAGCGGCACGGGGCCTGTCCACGCCAAGGGGTTACCGTCGCACCCGGCGACGCGGATGTCGCCCGGGACGCGCAGGCACGCCGCCCGGACGCCGGAGATTGCGCCCGTCGCAAGGGTATCCGTGAGGGCGATGATGAAGTCCGGGCGCGTGTCCTCGGGACGTTCGGCCAGCTGCCGCCCGAGGTCGAGGCCGTCGTGGGCGGAGTTCCAGGCGCCCTCTTCCACCACCTCGAACGCGCAGTCGGACTCGGTCGTGAACGCGTGCTTCATGCCCTTGACGCGCAGGACGAGGCGGTTCAGCGAGGGTTTGCCGATGATTGCGACGCGTCGGGCACCGCTCTTGAAGGCGTGGCGTGCGAGGAGTTCGCCGAGGGCGAAGTTGTCCGCAGCGACGAAGTGACCCGGGGCGTCACACTGGATATCGAGGAATGCGAGGGGGATGCGAGGCGGGTGCACGGGGGGCTGCCAGTCCGTGCTGGCGGGCGGCTGCATGAGGATGCCCGCCGTCTGCGTGCCAATAAAGTAGTCGCGGTAGCGATGTGCGACATCCTCGTCCGTCTGCGCGGTGGCGATGAGCAGGCCGTATCCGTGCTTGCGCGCCTCGGCGTTCGCACCGTTGGCGATCTGCAGGGAGACGCCGTGATCGAGATTGGGAAGGATGAGCCCAAACAGGCGGTTTCTGCCGCCAGCGAGCATGCGCGCGCTCTGGTTGGGTGCGTAGCCGAGTCGATCGGCCGCCTCGCGGATACGTTTGAGCGTCTCGGGGCGCACCTTGTCGGGATGGTTGAACGCGTTGGAGACGCTGCCCAGCGCGACCCCCGCCTCACGGGCGACGTCGGTGATGGTGACGGTGGTTCGGCGAGACATGGCCTGCTCCTGAAAGACGTGCGGCATCACCTTAAATTGTATCGCTTCAATCCCGATTTGTGTGGTCTTAAAAAATCAATGCCACTGTCACGGAATCGCAACATCGTGACTTTAAAATGTGGCGCCGTTGTTCATCGACCGAAGGGATTCCTTATGTGCGGAATCGTTGGATACACCGGAGTCGACGCTGCGGCGGGGCTTCTCGTGGCAGGGCTCAAGCGCCTCGAGTACCGCGGATATGATTCCGCGGGCCTTGCCCTCGTGGAAGCGCCGTGTGCCGTCGACGCCGCGGATGCCGCAGGCACCGCCGACGCCCGGGACGGCCGTGCGACACTCGACATCATTCGCTGCGCGGGCAAGGTCGCCGGTCTTGAGGACGAGCTCGCAACGCCGGGCCACGGTGCGGTCGCTCGACTCGCGACGTGCGGGATCGGCCATACGCGCTGGGCGACCCACGGGCGCCCCACGGTGGAGAACGCCCATCCCCACGTGAGCTGCGACGGGCGCATCGCGGTGGTCCACAACGGCATCATCGAGAATTTCGCCGAGCTCCGCGCATCGTTGGAGGAGCGCGGGCACGTGTTCAAGAGCGAGACGGATACCGAGGTGTTCGCGCATCTCATCGAGGAGGCCTATCAGGGGGCGCCGAATAGCGCCGGCGGCCCTGCGAAGACTGCGGGCGATCTCATGGCCGCAGTTCGCGAGGCCTGCACGCACGTGGTGGGCGCGTACGGGCTGGCGGCGGTGTGCGCCGATGAGCCGGGTGTGATCGCCGTCGCGCGCAAGGACAGCCCGATCGTCGTCGGCCGCGGGGAGCGGGGAAGCTACGTCGCATCGGATGTCATCGCGCTCATCGACGCCACGCGCGACGTTGTGGTGCTGGAGGACGGCCAGTTCGCCCGTCTTTCGCCGGAGGGCATCACCTACACCGATGCGCAAGGCCGCGCCATCGAGCCCGCGGTCACGCACGTCGATTGGGATGTCGATACGGCCGAGAAGGGCGGCTACCCGGATTTCATGATGAAGGAGATCTGCGAGCAGCCCCGCGTGGTCCGCGACACGCTGGTGGGGCGTCTGGCTTCCTCGGGCGAGCTCGACATCGATGAGCTCGGCCTCACGCCTGAGGAGCTCAGCCTGGTCGACCACGTGTACGTGATCGCATGTGGAACGAGCTACCATGCCGGCCTCATCGCGAAGAACCTCATCGAGGGCTGGGCCCGCATCCCGTGCGCGGTCGAGGCGGCGAGCGAGTTCAGATACCGCAACCCCATCATCACGCCGAGCACGCTGGTGGTTGCCGTGTCGCAGTCTGGGGAGACGGCGGACACCCTGGCGGCGATTCGCGACGCCCGCATCAAGGGAGCCAAGGTCTTCGGCATCACCAACGTGGTCGGTTCCCCCGTGGCGCGCGAGAGCGATGGCGTCATTTACACCAAGGCGAACAAAGAGATCGCGGTTGCCTCGACCAAGAGCTTCACGGGGCAGGTGGTGAGTTTGACGCTGCTCGCCCTGCTGCTTGCCCAGACGAAGGGAAAGCTCACAACGGGGCAGATTCGCATGCTCTTTCGCGAGCTCGGCGATACGGCCGAGCAGATCCAGCACATCCTGGATACGCAGCGGACAGCGGTTCACGAGGCCGCCCTGGCGTGCAGGGAGGCGCGCTCGGCGCTCTTCGTGGGACGCGGTATGGGCTCGGCCATTTCCTGCGAGGGGGCGCTCAAGCTCAAGGAGGTCAGCTACCTGCATGCGGAGGCGTATGCGGCGGGCGAGATGAAACACGGGCCGATCGCCCTCATCGAACGGGGCTTCCCGGTTATCGCCGTGGCGACCAAGAGCCCTACGTACGATAAGACCGTGAGCAATCTCAAGGAATGCGAGGCGCGCGGGGCTTGCATCATCGCGGTGGCGACAGAGGGCGACGAGGAAATCACGCGCGTGGCCGATCACGTCATATATGTGCCGCCGGTGCGCGACGCCCTGAGCCCCATCACCGCGACGGTGCCGTTGCAGTTGCTCGCGCGCGAGGTCGCCGTTCTGCGCGGTTGCGATGTCGATCAGCCGCGCAACCTCGCCAAGAGCGTGACCGTCGAGTAGCTGCGATTCGGCCTCAACCCGATGCGGGCCTCAACCCGATGCGGGCCTCAACCCGATGCGGGCGTCGACCCGACGCCCGCATCAACCCGACGCCGCCCACCGTCGAATCGAGGCGCTACATCAGGGCTCGCCATGCGTCGCAGAGGGAGCGATAACGCGGCGCATACTGGCTTCCCCGTTGCCAGATGAGACAGAAGTCATGCTCGATCGCAAAATCGTCGGGCGTGATGTCCGCGAGTTCCCCCCGAGCGAGCTCCTCCTCCACGGCGACTCGATATAGGAACGTGATGCCCGCGCCGCCGCGCACGCACGCCTTGATGGTGGGGATACTCTCGATTTCGACGATCCCCGCGAAGTCCGTGACGGCGAGGTCGCGCGCGGCCAGGTGCTTCTCGAGAATCTCGCGCGTGCCGGATCCCGCTTCGCGCAGGATGAGGCGCTCACCGAGGAGGTCGCGCACGGACGCCGCCGTATGTCCGGCCTCGTCTGCCCGCGGCCGCCGGTCAAAGGCGCGCCGCTTCGCCTCCTTCGGCGATGTCACGGCGATATAGCGCTCGCGCGAAAGCGTCTCGAAGTCGAATCGCTGACGATCAAAAAACCCTTCTACCAGGGCGAAGTCGATCGTTCCCTCCTCGAGCGAGCGCACCAGTTCGCGCGTGTTGCCCGTCAGGAGCGCGACTTCCGCCTGCGGGTGCGTCGAGAGGTGCGCCGCCATGAGCCTGGGTGCGGTGTAGTCGGCGATGGTCCTGGTGCATCCGAGCCTGAGCGGTGCCTCGCGGGTGTTCGAGGGCTCGGCGGCGAGGGCGCCAGCCTCGATGGCAAGCCGCGCCTCATCGTTTTCCATGGTGAGGAGTCGCTGGTAGAGCAGGTCCGCGGCGGCGGTCGGTTCGATGCCGCGACCCGTTTTGACGAACAACGTGCAACCGTAATGGGTTTCTATCTGGCGAATGTGCTGAGATGCGGCGGGTTGCGTGATGAGCAGGTTCTCCGCGGCGCGCGTGAAGCTGCGCTGGCGGTAGACCTCTAAAAAGGTGTGCGTGCGATAGTCGAGCATCCGTGGTCCCAACGCGCGATACGGCAGTGATAGGAGATGCAACATTAATAAAAAATACTGATGCAAGCATAATCAATACGATGGAAATCATTATAGCCAAAGGTCCTACCATGATTTTGGCAATCATCGCACGCGGATCAGGGACGGAGCGCGCCCCGATCAGAACGGGATGGGCCGTGCCTTGGGCGAGTGCGGTTGCGCCCCGGAGTGGGCGCGGCCAAGGCCCCGTCGCGAGCGTAGGTAAGAAGAAAGGTTGGATGCATGGAGCTCTTCAAGAATTTCAAGGACCTGTGGCGCGGCGTCGCGCTCGCATTGGTCATCTCGGTGCCGGCATGGCTGCTCGGTAAGCAGTTCGAGGTCATCGGCGGGCCGGTCTTCGCCATCCTCATCGGCATGGCGCTCGGTCTGGTGCTCCGCCGTCGCTCCGACGTGACCGAGGCCGCTGCAGCGGGTATCAAGTACACGTCGAAGAAGATCCTGCAGTACGCGGTGATCCTGCTGGGCTTCGGCCTCAACTTGGGCGAAATCGCCAAGGTGGGCGCTAGCTCCCTGCCCATCATCATCTCGACCATCACCACGTCGCTGGTCATCTCGTTCGTGCTGTGCCGCGCGCTGCACATCCCCAAGAAGATCTCGACGCTCGTGGGTGTGGGCTCCTCGATCTGCGGCGGCTCCGCAATTGCCGCCACTGCGCCGGTCATCGATGCGGACGACGAGGAGATCGCCCAGGCCATCAGCGTCATCTTCCTCTTCAACATCATCGCTGCACTGATTTTCCCGTCGCTCGGCGCCATGCTCGGCATGAGCAACGAGGGCTTTGGCCTGTTCGCCGGCACGGCTGTGAACGACACGTCGTCCGTCACCGCCGCCGCAGCTGCCTGGGACGGCATGCACCCGGGCTCCAATGCGCTTGATCATGCCACCATCGTCAAGCTCACCCGCACGCTTGCGATCATCCCCATCACGCTGTTCCTCGCGTTTTGGCAGGTCCGTCAGGCCAAGCGCGCCGCCGAGGCGGGCGAGGGCGCCGGCGCTGCCGCAGGTACGTTTGACATCAAGAAGATCTTCCCGTTCTTCATCCTGTTCTTTGTATTGGCGAGCGTCATCACCACCGTGTTCGCGCTTCCCGTGGCGGTGACTGCGCCCATCAAGACGCTGTCGAAGTTCTTCATCGTGATGGCGATGGCCGCGATCGGCTTCAACACCGACATCGTCAAGCTGGTGAAGACGGGCGGCAAGCCGATCTTCATGGGCTTGTGCTGTTGGATTGGCATTGCCTGTGTGAGCCTCGGCATGCAAAGCGTTCTCGGGATTTGGTAACAAGGACGCCGCTGCCGACCCAATTGGGGGCTCAAGTGGGGCGGGCTCAATTGGAGCCGGCGCCAAACGTGCAGAGCGCCCTCGGTTCAATTGGGGGCGGGCGCTGATCGAGACAATTTGCGCCGGTCCAGCTGCGGGGCAGTTGCGAGTTGAGGCGCTTGAGGCCGAACGTGTCGTCCTGTTTGGTTGAGAAATGGTCGGGATTTGCCGCGCTGCTACAGCCTGGCATTTCCCGACCATTTTTTCATGTTAAAACGGGCTAAAACGGTTGTGATTTGCCGGTCTGCGACAGGATGGCAAATCTCGACCATAAAGGGGATTATTCAGGAAAGGCGCGCCGTCATGCATGCCGCTGCTCGAACAAACTAACCGTCTACCAACTTCTGCTCGAAAAATAGGTATAAGGCGGGAAAGATGGAACTATCGGTTATGCATGCGCCCGGACAAAGGGCTCCGGGTGCCCGACAGATAGGAGCCAATCATGGGAATGAAGGCTGATCAGGAGATCTCCCTGGATTTCGAAGGGCTTTTGTCCTACCTCCGCTCAAAGACGCGCGTGTTCATGGACGTCGATGGGCATGAGTACTACGTCACCCACACGGACGGGTACTGGCGCGTGCAGGACTGCGAGCAGCTGAACGAAAAGGGTCGTTTCGTCGATTGCTCCGAGCTTGTCACCACCCTTCCCGAGCTGGTCGAGCTGCCCTGGCTCGATGGCAAGAGCGTGCACGACCTCACCGATGAGGCCACGTTCTTCGAGTCCATCCAGGAAGGCTGGGTGTATCCCGGCACCGAGCCCGTTGAGGCCGAGGAGCCCGTTGAGGAGGAGCCTGCGGAGGAGTAACCGCATGCCACGCGAACAATTCATCGCACCTGCAGGGGTCGCCGCCGGCGGCCCCTTTTTTCTGTTGGGTTTCCTTCCGTTGGACTTCCCTCTGGTGGCTTCCTTTCTGGTGGGCTTCCTCTCGTTGGCCTCCCAGAACGGTTGGGATCTGTCACGCTGCGGGAGCCTGGCATTTTCCGACCGTTTTTCGGTCGGGTGCCGTCTGAAAGTGGTCGGGATTTGCCATCCTACGACAGCCAGGCAAATCCCGACCATTTCTCCCGCCCCCCGCCCCCCCGCCC
>ERZ832317.107-NODE-107-length-109150-cov-17.857409_pt1 | contig 109150 bp, 105 predicted proteins | sample MGYA00519695_ERZ832317 | MGnify/ENA primary metagenome ERZ832317 (study PRJEB31850, sample SAMEA3708726) | human gut metagenome | biome: human gut; feature: human-associated habitat; material: faeces | place: China | collected 2014 ...
ACATCGGATCAACAGAGTGCTTCTGTTATGATAAGAAAATGGCCGGCTTTGCCGCCCTGGATCATGTCGCGGAATTTCAGGACGGCAAGTGCCCGGTACAGCTGATGGTGATGAAATGCGACAAGTTCAAGGGCAAAGGCTTTGATGCCTTTCTGATGAGCCAGATGTGGGACTGCCAGGAGGACCGTGACCGGATCTTCCGGGAGTGCAAATATCAGGTGGTGGCCACCGATATGCTGACTGCGGCGCTTCCAGCGCTGGAGCGTGCCAACCTGGATGCCGACTTTCTGGAGGCTCTGGCAGAGCTGTACCCCACCTGTGAGGCGTTCTATTTCCAGAACTGCGGCAAGCTGTTTCTGGCAGAGGATGTGCGCTCCCATCAGATTGAGGGGCCGGATCGGTTCATCCGCTTTGGCGTCAATGTCCGTTTCTTCAACATCGAGGGCACGGAGGATATGCTCATCGACACGGTGGGCATGAGCACCCTGTTTTTGCCGGATCTCCAGTACCACTTCCACGGCATGGACCCCAACTGGGTGGTAAACCACGCCTATAATGCAGCGTCCTATATTCTGGAGCATGATAACCCCATTGAGGATGGGGAAACCATAGACGGCGTGGCGGATGGCCAGATGTGCCGGGAGATCCAGTGGAAGTGCCAATATGAAGATGCCTTGATCCAGCCGCCCAGAGGGGTGCTGGACATCAACATGGGAAACTATGCTTCGGGAGGACGCTGAATGAATGGCGTTGTGCTCCTGGTAGGCGGACTTCTGCTTGTGGCGGTGATCAAGCTGATTATAGATCGAAATTGGATCGGCCTGCTTCTCTGTGCTGTCGCCCTGCTTCTGGTCTTTGGGGCTGGACACCATACAAAATAGGCCATTTTAAGAATCGAGGAGGTGAAGTATGCAGAATTCAACAAATATGCGGATACTGGAATTACTCCGGTTTCTCTATGAGCGGACCGATGAAAACCATCCCGCCACAGTATCTGACATCATTGCCCATCTGAATGGAAAAGGAATTCAGGCAGTGCGGCAGACTGTTTACGCAGATACCAATGCGCTGATCGATGCGGGGATTGATATTGTGGTGGTTAAGAGTACCCAAAACCAATATTTTATGGGAAACCGCCTGTTTGAGTATCCAGAACTGAAAATGCTGACAGACGCAGTAGCATCCTCGAAGATCATTTCTGCCAAGAAGTCTGAGGAGCTGGTGCAGAAATTATGCCGTCTGACCAGTCTACATCAGGCAAAGCAGCTTCAAAAATTTGCTGCTTTATCCAGCCGTGTCAAACCGCATAATGAAAAGGTTTACTACATCATTGACAATATCCAAACAGCGATTGGAAACCATCAGCAAATTCGGTTCCAATACTATGAATATACTCAAGAAAAAAAGAAAATCTTAAAGCATGATGGATATTATTATGTCGTAAATCCTTATGCGCTTGAATGGAAAAATGACCATTACTATTTGATTGGATTTTCTCTGAAGCATCAGAAAATTGCTCACTTCCGTGTAGATCGGCTAACAAGTGTAGAAAATCTGGAAACTTACTTTATGCCGATAGAGGGATTTGATGTAGCCTCCTATACAAATAAAATGGTTGATATGTTTACATCGGAGTCATCGAAGGAAGTAACCCTTCTATGTGAAAACGAATTGATGAGAGTAATCATAGATCATTATGGAGAAGATGCTGCTGTTGATAGGTATGATGATACACACTTCACAGCCAAAATTGAAGTGAACCCCAGTGGAACTTTTTATGGCTGGATATTCAAATTCAAAGGGAAAATAAAAATTCTCTCTCCCAAAGAGTGCATTACGGAAATGCAGCAAATCGCTCAGGAATTTATATAGCGCAAAAGAGGTGTTATTGATTTTTAACACCTCTTTTCAAATGAAATTTTTATCCTTGAAGTGAACAGATGTTCGATATACAATATAAGCAAGATGTTCGCAGTTCGTCGAACAAATGAGAGGTGAATGCTGTGGGCAATATAACTTTTGGATCATTTATAGCCGAGAAACGCAAGGCGCACAAATTCAATTTACGCGATACAGCCAAGCATTTGAATATTGCTTACGGTTATCTGTGTGATATTGAGCAAAGCCGCCGTCCTGCACCCAATGGAGATTTTGTGGAACGCATCTCTGCCTTTCTGAATTTGGATAAATCAGAACATGAGTTGCTTTTGGATCTGGCTGCAAAATCACGCAATACAGTATCTGCTGATTTGCCAGACTATATCATGGAAAAAGATATTGTTCGGGCAGCCTTGCGTGTGGCAAAAGAAGTAGATGCTACCGATGAAGAATGGCAGACATTTATGAAAATGCTAAAGGAGCGTAAACGATAGGGGGGAGAGCTTTGTCAATTCCACAAATCCGTACAGAAGCAATCGAGGCAGTAGGGCGAAAAATCCTGATGGAATATGATCCCTCTCTGCTATCCGGGCAACCATGTCCTGTGCCAATCGAAACCATTATCGAGACAAAGTTTGATCTAATCCTGGAGTTTCATACACTAAGAAAAAACCCCAAGATATTAGGGGAAACAATTTTCGATGACGGTGCTGTTGTCTTATATGACCAGATACAGAGACAGTATCGAATGATTGCAGTAAGAGCCGGTACAATCTTAATTGATGAACGGCTTTGTGATCCGTCAAAATTAGGGCGGCTCCGTTTTACCTGTGCCCATGAGCTGGCTCATTGGGTACTACATAAGAAGTTGTACTCTGGTACTGGAGATGTTGCTGCTTATAACGGAAATGTTTCTTCCGACGAAAGTCATGGCATAATTGAGCGTCAGGCGGATACTCTGGCTTCTGCTCTGCTGATGCCTTTACCGCAGATCAAAAAATGTTTTTACCGGCTTAAAATAGGCCGGACAGATGAACAGCTCATTGCTGAAATGGCAAATATTTTTGAGGTTTCCAAGCAAGCAATGCAGATTCGTCTAAAATCCAGAAACCTGATATAACCAAATGGGGGAATAGAGAGAGGCACTGCCCTCTCTCACGCTCCTCTGCTATGCTATTTTGTACCTAATATGTTCGCAATATTGCGAACAAGGAGGGATGTTCTATGAGAAAAGAAAGCACAACAATCCAAAAATGTAACAGCAGGCTAACAGCTTTGGGGCTTAACAGCGACGCTGCGTTTCATAGAAGTAAGCTGATTCTAAAGATTTACCGTGATGTAGTCTGGGTTCTGAGTGAACGGGCAGAAGAATTACAAGAAACTGCTTGGATTATGGGAGAACAAGATATAGAGTCTGGCCTCTGCTATCTTGAAAATTTTGCACCAGATATTGAACTGCAAGCCTTTGAAGAAAAAGTTTGCTGCCTTGTTCAAAATCAAATGCTAGTCAATATTATTGACCGTGCACTCCTTCGTCTGAAACGGTATCCGGATCGAGGAGAACTTTACTATGAAATTTTGACTAAGCAATTTATCTATCGGTTCAACAGTACAGAGAAAGAATTGCTGGAAGAACTAAATATAGAGCGCAGTGTCTTTTATGACCGAAAACGAGAAGCCATCTATTTATTTTCTGTTTGCTTGTTTGGATATTCTATTCCAGAAGTCCTGGAGGAGCTGCCCCGACTAAATCCCGACTAAATCCCGACAAATCCCCGACCTAATCCCTACTCCCTTCCGACTTCCGACCTGCTATACTTGTTATAGTGGCAGGAATGCGCTAAATTGAATACTTTTCTACATAAGGCCCGGCATTAACCGGGCTTTTTTCATTCCTGCTGCAATATGGCGGCAGGAACATGGCTGGAGGTGAAAACACTTCCGGCCTTTTTCTTTGCCCGGTATTAGGAGGCCGGTATGCGCTGGGAGGCGTACATAGCAAAATATCCATGACACCGTTCAAATTCGCTGACTACCAAGAATTTGAACGGAGGAAAGGATATGACGAGAGTATTCATTTGGAAAAATAACAGCCCACAGGAATGGGAGGAAATCAGTTTTTCAGCGTTCAGTAAGGCACGCCGCAATGGTTGCTTTACTGGGCGCTTTTTTGTTGAAACAGTCAAAATGTTCCGTGATGAAGATGACCGCATTATCATGGAATGTTCTCGCAAAGATTTTGAAAAATACCAACAGGAGGACCGCCACAGCCGCTATCTCCAGGAACATGAGAAAAGTCGCTCTATATTCCCGGCTTCTCATGTGGGAGATCGTGACGGCACAGAGGAAGGTTATCAGGATACAGATTTGTTTGTGGATGAATCTGTTGATACTGCGGAACAAGCTATTCAGAATTTACTTCTTGAGGATTTACACCAAGCTCTATTGAAACTGAGTCCAGCAGAACGAGATTTTATATTGTCCTATTATGAAATGAAAATACCAAATGCAACTTGTTTAGCCCAACGATATGGTATTACTCGGCAAGCCGCAGATAAGCGATTGAAAAAAATTGAAGAAAAAATAAAAAAGTTGGTTGCGATTTTCTAAAAAAGTGGCAGTAGCAAGTGAGAGGGAAATCCTTTCACTTGCACCTTGACAACCTCATATACGAATCATTAAGTTTGATCCTCTTTGGGCGTAATAGCCGCTACATCAGCGGTATATTTTCTGAGAGCTGCCACTCGCATAACAGGCCAACCCATTTTTGCTGTATAGATGAGTTTTCGGTTTATCAGAAATATATCAGGCTGGAATACATCGGATGGCATCCGGTCATGGCATAACAAGGAGGAAAGCTCTCTTACAGCCATAGTCCGAGCGTGATAATAACCGTCGCAGGCCATGGGTAAGACCAAACGAAGTGGAGGTGAAACTCCTGAGAAGCAGGCCAGCCACCTGCGGCTTAATGATTACCCAAATCCCTGGGGTGTCGTGGACAAGTAAGGGATAAAACAGGCGCTAAATTGAAGGAGACTCTGTAATTTGCAGAGCCTCCTTCTTACATAATCAAATCTCAAAACATAGGAGGATGAACATGAAAGAAGATTGGATTTATAAGCGTGGGGATTTATATTATGCCAATTTGAACCCTTATTTTGGATCAGAGCAAGGCGGCACCCGTCCTGTCCTGGTTCTTCAAAACAATGTGGGGAATTTTTTCTGCCCCACTTTGATCGTAGCTCCACTCACCAGTAAATGGATTAAGAAAAAGGAGCTGCCCACACACTATGCACTGGAGAGCGTTCCAGAGCTTGGACTGAAATCTGTTGTTCTGCTGGAGCAAATTAAAACGATTGATAAAAGGCGTGTTTTATCGTACATTGGGCGCGTATCTCGCGAAGAAATGAGAGCGATTGATGATGCTCTGCAAGTTAGTTTAGATATTCATATTCCGGAGGAAATGGAGGCTCCGTAAGGCCACTTACCGGATAAAGGAGGCGTTTTTATGTTTGAAGCAAGAATTGCGGAATTGAACCGCTTTAATGAACAAAATCCTGTCAGCTATGACAAAAGAACCTATACGGTCGATGAGATTCAGGACATTCTGGGTATCAGTCGTCCCACAGCATATAATCTGGTAAAACAGGGTGTATTCCACAGCGTCAGAGTCGGCGGTCATATCCGCATTTCCAAAAAGAGCTTTGATGACTGGCTGGATCACGCAGATGAATGATTTGTCAAGGATGCCGATCTCCAAATCGACATCCTTAACTTTTTTTCTGCTTTCTCTTACAATGAGGCCATAGCAAGAAAAACTTTATAGAGGAGGCAAAAGCCATGCAAAAACAAAGAGTAAAGACCAGTATGTCTGTACCAGAGATGGGCAAAATGCTTGGGCTTGGTAAAGTAGAATCCTACTGGTTGGTTAAAAAGAACTATTTCAAAACAATTCAAGTGGCCGGACGAATGAGAGTTATGCTGGATAGCTTTGAAGATTGGTATGCCGGCCAGTTCCACTATAAAAAAGTGGATGGTACACCGCCCGGAGAGAAATGGAGGCATACTACGATGTCAGTTCCGGAAATGGCGGATCTTTTGGGGCTGAAATCTGGCACAGCTTATGACCTTGTTAAAAGGGGCTATTTTGAGACGACCTTGATTGATCGAAGAATTCGTATCATTACCAGCAGTTTTGAAGCCTGGTATCAAAAGCAAACTCATTATGTGAAAATCTCAGAAAGGAGCAATGAAAATGGCATCTATCGTGAAGCGTAAAAGCAAATATTCTGTGGTGTATGATTACACAGATGAAAACGGAAAACGCAGACAGCGTTGGGAAACCTTCAGCACAAATGCAGAAGCAAAAAAACGAAAAAAGCAAATTGAGTATGAGCAGGACTCTGGAACCTTCTTTATTCCTACGGCAAAGACCCTGAACGATCTGCTCGATGAATATATGTCCATCTATGGTGTAAATACCTGGGCAATGTCAACATATGAAAGCCGCCGTGGTCTGGCGAGAAACTACATAACTCCTATTATCGGAGATATGTTACTATCCGACATCACTCCAAGGATGATGGATAAGTATTACCGTGATCTGCTCTCTGTGAAAACGGTAAGCGTCAACAACCGCAAACCCACAAGCGAATATCTGACCCCGCATACAGTAAGAGAAATTCACAAGCTACTTCGCAGTGCCTTTAATCAGGCGGTGCGTTGGGAACTAATCAGCCGTAACCCTGTCCTGAATGCGACACTTCCCAAAGAAGAACATAAAGAACGGGATATATGGACTGCCGAAACGCTGAGCAAGGCTATGGAAGTCTGTGATGATCCTATCCTCTCCCTTGCCTTAAATCTGGCGTTCTCCTGCTCTTTACGCATTGGTGAAATGCTGGGCCTTACCTGGGACTGCATTGATATTGCACCACAGAGCATAGAAAATGGTTCAGCTTATATATTCGTCAACAAAGAGCTGCAACGGGTTACACGAGGTGCATTGGACGATTTGAGCGACAAAGGTGTTATTAAGAAGTTTCCACCTTGCATAGCCAGTACCCATACTGCTCTGGTCCTGAAAGAGCCTAAAACCAAAACCAGTATTCGCCGCGTGTACCTGCCGAAAACAGTTGCCTATATGCTGGTAGAGAGAAAAAAAGAAATTGATGAGCTGATGGATCTGTTTGGAGATGAATACATCGACAATAACCTGGTCTTTTGCTCCAGCAATGGCCGTCCGATGGAAAGCCAGGTGATTAACCGTGCTTTCAATAAACTTATCAAAGAAAACGGACTGCCTCATGTTGTATTCCATTCTCTCCGTCACTCCAGTATCACCTACAAGCTGAAACTCAATGGTGGCGATATGAAATCCGTCCAGGGCGACTCTGGTCATGCTCAGGTAAAAATGGTTGCAGATGTCTACTCTCACATCATCGACGAGGATCGCTGCATAAACGCTCAGCGATTGGAGGAAGCATTTTACTCATCCAAGACTCCTGACCCTGTTGAAGATACAGAGCCTAAAACTGCGGATACTGCCGTCACTGAAAGTGATGAAAGTGATGCAGCGAAGATACTGGAACTGCTTAAAAATCCCGAAACTGCCGCACTGCTCAAGCAGCTGGCAAAAGCTTTATAAAGTCCCTCCCTCAGAAGAACGCCTCTCACTTTGTGAGAGGTTTTCTTCGTTTGAACCACTTTGCACAGTGACCAAACACTTTTTTTGTTAGCAAGGTTCTGAAAGCATTTTTGAGCGATGTTAGCAAATTCGCGATTTTGTTTGCAACTTCCTCTAATTTCTGCTAACAAATGTTTGCAAGTTCCTTTGGTAAAAATCGAACCTCTGACTTACCGCCTTTCTTAGCAAAAGGCCAAATCTCGTTAGCAAATGTTAGCAAACCAAGGTTTTTTGCAAAAAAGCCACAAAAGCCGCAGAAATAAGAAAAGCCGAAAACCCTGATAAATCAAAGGTTTTCGGCGTGTTTGCTGGCGTCCCTGGCGGGATTCGAACCCACGGCCTTTCGCTTAGGAGGCGAACGCTCTATCCTGCTGAGCTACAGAGACATCTATTCAATTAAAATTGGTAACGATCACTTTTCATCGTAAGGCGGCCGGTAGAGCATAACCTTAGGAGGCGGATGGTCCATCCAACTTTGATTTTGGAGTTTATCATGAAAGGAAATCTTATATGGTACGAATAACTAGCTTTCAGGAGCTGACACAGTTTCTCCGAAAAATCGCAGCTACCTATTGCCAGGCAGATTATGTACAACTTTATCAAGAACTACAACTTAGATATGAACAGCAGATCTTCTCTGCCTTCTTAGATGGACACCCTGGTTGGAGCATTGTGCAAGGGGAATCTGCATACGCACTGCTGTTGTATCATAACTGGAGTTTCTCTAGGAATCAGGCAGAAAACGCGCGACAGATGGCAGCGCTGGCGCAGGAGATCGAACAGCAGTACACAGATACAGATAAAATGCTGATTTCCACCGAAGATGCCGAAATAGTTATGCGAGTAGCAGAACGAGTTTATTGCTTCTCTTGGCACATTTGGAAAGAACACCACACGCTGATCTTTCTGCTCCCCTCAACCCATAAAACAGAGGATTCCTTTTGTCGCTGTTATCAGAGAGCAGATGGCAGGATGCAGGCGGATATTTATTTGCTGGTTCCACACAAAAATCTTTCAGCTACTCCACAAAGTATCCTGCTTCATGAAATCGGACACATAATCAATCTGGCGCTGACTAGTACGATGGAAGTACAACCGGATGATTTTCAGGTTGTTTCCGCCCTGCTCCATCTTGATTTGAATGGTGTGGACAGGAAAGAATTCTTCGCCCACTGTTTTGCAATGAGTTTGCTAATCGAGCCTGAGCTCACCTCGGCCGATCCATTCACCATGGTTTCCAAAACGGACAAAACGATATTTCGATCCTATTTCACATATAAATTGAAAATCGCTGAGTGACTTGCCTAAAAAGCAGGTCACTTTTCTTTTGCAGAAGGACAGGCAAGAAGAAGCGGTTCCCTACATACGATGAACAAAAGGAGGGAAAGCATATGAAAAAAAGAGACTTGCTTGTTGTGCAGTGTACTTACAGCAATACCGAAAAGAGTATATCCGAGCTGTTGGAGGAATCTTTTCGGCTTTATCTTGGCCGCATCCTTGCTGCGATGGAGCATCCCATTGTACAATGTAAGCGATGAATGGCCGCTTATCTCAGGAGGTAAATCATGTACTTAGAGATAAGCAACCCCATGGATTACCATGTGGCTTTATACATCAGACTATCAAAGGAGGATGAAAACGAGGGACCGTCTCAGAGTGTCCAGAACCAGGAATCCCTGCTGCGGGAATTTGTGCAGCAACACCGGCTGAGTGTCTATGACACCTATGTGGATGACGGATTCAGCGGGACGAATTTCGACCGCCCCAGTTTCCAGCGGATGATTGGTGACATCGAGAACAAAAAGGTCAACATGGTCATCACTAAGGATCTCTCCCGACTGGGCCGTGACTACATCATGACCGGCCACTATATGGAGCGGTACTTCCCAGAACACCGAGTGCGGTACATCTCCCTGCTGGATGGCATCGACACCGGCGTGGACTCTACCGCCAACGACATCACCCCATTTCGGGCCATTATGAACGACATGTACGCCAAGGACATCTCGAAAAAAATCAAGAGCGTTAAGCGGGATAAGCAGCGGAAGGGTCAGTTCATCGGCGGCAAGCCCATGTACGGATACAAGATGCACCCAACTGAGAAAAACAAAATCGTCATTGACGAGGAAGTGGCTCCAATAGTGCGGCGGATCTTTGCTCTGGCTCTTTCGGGCATGAGCTGCCGCAAAATTGCGACCACGCTCAATGAAGAAGGTGTTCCCACCCCAGCTACCTACTGCGGATGGAAGGTCGGAAATCCCGGCCCTTACACCGGCTTATGGAGCAGCGAGCGGATCTCCGAAATGCTGAAAAACGAGACCTACATCGGCAATATGGTGCAAGGGCGCAGTGTAAAGATCAGCTACAAATCTCAAAAGTGCCTGCGGCAGTCGCCGGAAAACTGGGTGGTAGTGGAGGGGACCCATGAGCCAATCGTTGACCCGGAGACCTTTCAAAAGGTGCAGATGCTGGTGAACAGCCGCAAGCACACTCGGAGCCGGACCTACGACTTCTTGCTGAAAGGACTGATCTTCTGCAACGAGTGCGGATACCCGCTAGCGGTGCTCAACCGAAAAAACGCCCGGGGAGAGGATGTGCTGTACTTCGTCTGCCGGACCTATCAGCGGTTCACCAAGGCAGGCGTCTGCACCTGTCACTCCATCAGGGAAAAGACGGTCACAGATGCGGTGATCGCCAAAGTGCGGGAGGTCTGTCAGGTCTATCTGAACCCTGACGAACTGATGCCAGTGGCCCAGAAAGCCGTGGAGAACGCCAGCAAAGCGGCAAGCTGTGAAGCAGAGATGCAAGCGCTGCAATCCAAAATCACTGCTCTGACTACCAATCTGGATCAGATGTACATGGACCGGCTGAACGGACTGCTCTCGGAAGAGGACTTCCAGCGCATCTATCAGAAAGTCAAGATTGATCGCACAGTTCTGGAAGATCGGCTAAAGAGCTTGCAGGAGCAGGCAAAGCAGCCGGTGAACACCGAAGAAAAAGCCAGGGCACTGGTAAAACAGTTTCTGGACTCAGCTCTCACTAGCCGGGAACTGCTGGTCAGCCTCATCGAACGGGTGGAGCTGACCGAGGAAAAAGAGATTATCATCAAATTCCGCTTCCATGAATTGGAGGCGATTTCTTAAAGGGCATCGTTTACAATAGGCGTGTCGCTATGTATCGCGCATCGAGAAAAAAGCGCTGGGGAAGCTGAAGACCTGCTTTGACAAAACGGGGGACAGGGAATGAGAAAACGGAAATTCTGCAAATAGGATAAAAGGAGAGGTCAGGGAATTTGAAGTGACCTCCAAAAGTTAGACAATATTTTGAAGTAAAAATTGTTCAAGCAGCCGAAAGGGCTTGCTGTCTGTGAATTGCAGGCGGCAAGTCCTTTAGCTTTGCCTTGATTCTGTGTTTTTTAATTCTTGTAGCACAAAACAGCTGTGGCAAAGGTTTGGGTGTGAATAAATGGGATGTACTTAAGCTTGTGATGATTTAAAAAAGGGCACAGGTCATAAAAATGATGAGGATTTACAAATAAAAAGTTTAGAAGAACATGCAGTTGTCCGCTTAAAGGGGTATATTGAAGATGCAGAGAAAAACACTGACATCTTTTCAGGAGGGACTTTTATGAACACAAACAATATCTTTGAACGGATTCGCGAACAGCTTTCGGAAATGGCAGGCTCTACGCAGGAGCATCAGCGCCTGCTGGAGTTGCTCAAACAGATGGAGGACAAACAGGTGAACCTGCTGGTCACCGGACCGACTGGAAGCGGAAAGAACAGCACCATCAACTCCCTGTTCAATATGCGTGTTGCAGAGGTTGGGGTAGGAGTGGACCCGCAGACCAAAGACATCGACTGCTACAAGCTAGAAAATCTGGTCATCTGGGATACGCCCGGCTTTGGGGACAGCGAATCTGCCGACCGAGAGTATGCAAGACAGATCATCAGCAAGCTGGAAGAAACGGACGACGACGGGAATTTGCTCATCGACGTGGTTCTGGTTGTTTTGGACGCTTCTTCCAAGGATATGGGCACGGCTTATCGCCTGATTGGGGAAACCATCCTTCCTCATTTGGACTCGGATGCCGGGCAGCGCATTTTGGTTGCAGTCAATCAGGCAGATGTAGCGATGAAGGGAAACCATTGGGATTACGAGAAGAACCTGCCGGATGAAACCTTGCAGAAATTTCTGGAGGAAAAGGTTTCTTCCATCCAAAGAAGGATTTTGGAATCAACCGGCTTACAGACCGACCCCATCTATTACTGTGCGGGATACACAGACGAAAATGGGGAACAGAGAAGAGCCTACAACCTGAATAAGCTGCTGCTTCAGATTCTTCGGGCACTTAAAAGCGAAAAGGTGCTTGTGCTGGCAGACAACATCAACGAGGACGAGAGTATGTGGACCGATGATGATGGAAAGGAAAATTACAGCGAATCCATCGCCCGCTCCTTTGGCTGTATTATCAAGGACTGTATCGACGACGGCTTTGAAACCGGCGGTGTAATCGGAGGGATGATTGCCGGGATTCCCGGAGCGATTGTCGGAATGTTGGTGGGTGCAATCGGCGTAAGGATTTGCGGGCTGTTCAAGGGTCTGCTGGACCGATAAACAAAAGGGCAGGGTACCAACTGTGGTACCTGCCCTTATTGCATCAGTTCATCGTAAGTTGTGTGGAGGATTTCTTTGATGGCTTTAAGCTGGCTGGCAGAAAAGTGTTTCTTTCCATGCTCCCACTTTACCATCGTTTCCTTGGTGACGTTGAACCCGCGCAGCTGTAACTGCCGGGTGACCTCAACCTGTTCAAACAAAAAATATTTTTATCGGACAAAAGGATGTCCGGTTCTTCCTTTATAATAAAAAGAGAAAAAGAGAAGGAAGCAGGCAGCTATTGACAGAAGCTACAAGAAGGAGTAGACTCTAATCGAATGAGCAAATCGTTTGTCTCCGAATTGTGTGAAAAATAATAGCAATGATAAAGGGGAGCCATCATGAGCGGAGAAAAACAGGATAGGTTAGCGGTGCAGTCAAAATGAAGGATGCCAAGGATACGATAGAGGTTGCGCAGTATCGCCATAAGAAGAATGAGCAGCGTTTTAAGGAAACAGTGGAACTTGTAAAGAAAAGCACACAGGAGAACGGAATAAATTCTGTGAATACAAAAGCAATCGATAGCTCGATTGACAATGCAAATGTAATGATGAAGGAGAAATTCCATTCATAAATAGACCAGAAAAAAAGGACAGACTTTTGTCTGTCCTTTTTTGCATACTTTGATGTATTATTGGCGGTGCAGGTTATCGGCAGCCTCCAGACGGCTGAACAGGCGGCGCAGCACAAGGATGGCAGCGGTTGCCAGGATGACCTCGGCGCAGAACTGCGCATAGGCAAGACCGTACAATCCTACTGTGCTGTTGAGGATAAAGAGAGCAGGGATTTCCAGCACAATCTTTCGTAGGATGGCAAACAGCAGCGATTCCCGTCCCATGCCAACCGCTTGGAAGACGCCAACCGCAAGAAAGTCGATGGAAAGGAAGGGCAGACCCAGACAGAAGCCGCGCATCAGGTGGGTGCCGTACTCGATGATGACCTCATTCTTCATAAACAGGGATACCCAGAAGCCGGGGAAGAGGAAGAAGAGCACAGCCACCGAGATGATGACCGTCAAGGCAGCCTGACGGGCAAAGCTGACGGCGTGCTTCATGCGGGCAACGTTGCCGCTGGAATAGTTATAGCTGACCAGAGGCATGACGCCTTGCGAGATGCCCTGTGAAACGTACATCGGCACCATGTAGATTTTCTGGCAGATACCGATGGCAGCCACCGCATCCGCTCCGTAGGCGGAGGAGAAGTTGTTGAGGATGGTCATGCCGGTGACGTTGAGCAGGTTCTGGATGGAAGCCGGAACACCAACCGCGCACACACCGGAAACGATGTCGCGATGGAAGGAGAACTGCTTGGGGTTGATGCAGACGTAGGTCTTTCCGCGCTTGATCAGCAGCAGCACAAAGAAGTACAGGCAGGCGACACAGTTGGAGATAAAGGTGGCAAAGCCTGCACCGCCGGCACCCATATTCAGTCCCCATGGGAGGATAAAGATTGGGTCAAGGACGATGTTGAGCAGGCAGCCGCTCATTGTGCCGATGCTTGCGTGCATCGCAGCGCCCTCCGAGCGGACCAGATATGCCATGACCACGTTGAGGATGGCAGGAACTGCGCCGCAGCTGACCGTCCAGAACATATAGGAACGGGTTGCCTCCAATGTGGAAGCGTCCGCACCCAGCAGCACCAGCAGCGGCTGCTGGAAAACAGTGCATAACAAAGAAAAGATGGCGCCGCAGATGACCGAGCAGTAAAAACCGAAGGCGGAGCTGCGGGAAACGGTATCAAAATCCTTTCGTCCCAAAGCGCGGCTCATCATACTCGAGCTGCCGACACCGAACAGGTTGTTGACAGCATTGAAAGCAAGCAGGACCGGGGCAGCCAAAGTGACAGCGGCGTTCTGAATCGGGTCGTTGAGCATTCCTACCCAAAAGGTATCGGCAAGGTTGTAGAGGACCATGACCAGCGAGCTGAGAACAGTGGGAACCGCCAGCTGTGCAACTGCTTTCGGGATCGGGGTCTGCTCAAACAGAACGACCTTATCGTTGGATTGCTGCATAATTTTTCATCTCCTAAATTTTTTAATACCCTCAATTATAACACTTTTCGCAAAAAGAAACAAGAGAGTGGACAAGCGGCTGCCTTTGCTGTCGGAAGCGTGGACGGAAAGAAAAGAAAAATAGTATACAATCAAGCAAAAAGGAAAAGACATAGGGAAAAGGGAATGATAACATTAGTCTGAATATAATAAGGTGGGCTTTGACTGATACGATTAAAAGTGTGGGAATTATCAAAACCACTGGGAAAATTTATTCGAATCAACGATTCGGTAGGAAAACCCTTGAAATAGTGTGATATAATAAAGTAAGAGAAATGTTCTATGTTATAAAACAAAGAATGGAGAATTTAAATGAAGCAACCAAACGAAAAAGCTCTGTATGTTTTAGATATGGGACCAGACGGGAACACCCAACAATTATGCCTACACATGATGATTCGCCAAGCTCCCTACAAGCCGGAGCTTTTAGAGCTTTGTTTTCATGACACTGACCGTGGTCACATGATCCGTGGCAAAATGAAAAGTACCCAGGAACACGGCTTCACATGGACCGACTGGAGAGGTGATGACTGGACATTCCGAGAAGTTACCATCCAGGAGTTCCGCAACAGCTTGTGGCAATATGTAGGCAACGGCTACGGCATCGCCAAAGCCATCCATACCACAGAGGACCTGTGGGAATGGTACCGAAAGACATTTCCGATTTAATGTTATCCTCCTTTTTTAAAAGTTATATCACCTTTACCGACAATCCGGGTAAAAACAAAGCCCACGACCTTACTTATTACGTGTGAAAAAGAATGTCACGCCAGCAAATGAAGTTTACAGTTTCTGCCTTTCAAAAGTTTTATAAAGATAGTATAATAAAACAGCAGCAAGATGAGAAAGGGTGAAAGAGTGGACGAGGACTTTAATAAAATCATACACGCAACGCCTAAGTGAAGCAGCTGACCGAATGGGAACAATCGGAACAGACGTTTGACAGGAAAGGTGACATTGTATGATTAGTGAACGAAAAGAAAAAACGATATTGAGATTATCCTTTGCGGCAGGGCTTGCGTTTGCCCTTGCTGAGTTGATTTTTGCCATTTACAGCCACTCGCAGTCGGCGCTGACCGACGCGGTGTACGATGCTTCAGAGCTTGTTTTTATTGCATTGCTGCTGTTTTTGACCCCGTTGTTCCACAAGCCGGTTTCGGAAAAGCACCCATACGGCTACTTTCAGGTGGAGTCCATCTTTTTGATTGTAAAAGGGGTCATGATGCTTTCGGTTACACTCGGCGTAGGTGTCGAGGTCATCGAATCGGCGCTGTCAGGCGGAAACCCGGTCGATGACCTTCAGGTTTCTCTCTTTCAGCTTTGTCTGGGTGTGGCAAGCGTGGTCATCTACGTCATCATGCGCGGGGTGAATAAAAACTCCTCTTCACCCACGGTGGAGGCGGAGCTGCTGGGATGGCGGTTGGATATTGGGTACAGCTTGGGGATGTCGCTGGCGTTTTTTGCTTCCTCCTTTTTGGTCAAGACACCGCTGGCGTTCATCGCACCTTATTTTGACCAGATTATCGCCGTATTGGTGATGGTGTTTATGCTGCCGGAAAGCGTAAAAATGCTGTGGAGCAGCGTGCGGGACATCTTTTTGTTTTCACCCGATGAGGAGCTGGTGGAGCAGATTAAACAGACCTGCACCGAAAGCTTGGAGCATTATGCCTTTTCGCCGGTGTTTTTTGACATCACCCGCACCGGCAGACACCTGTGGGTAGCGGTTTATTTTAAGGTGTCCTCGGCTACGCTTGCGGTCGAACAGCTGAAAAAAGCTACCGAAGAGGTCAATCAAAAAATCAGCAGCCAGCTGGAGGAATGTACCTGCGAACTGATTTTGGCACCGTAAGAAAAGCATAAAACAAGTAAAAAGCAGCAGCCTTCCAGAACGGAGGGCTGCTGCTTTTTATGGCGGAGAAGAAAAACAGGGCTTGTCGGGAGGGAAAGCCTGTTGTAAAATAAAAGCAGAAAAAATAAGGAGGGGTTACAGATGATTCTTTTGCCGACACCAAAACAGCTGGAGGTTTTTGAGGAACGTTTTGTACTGCGCTATGATGCGTACATCGTGCTGGAGGACGGATGCAGCCTGCTGCACCGGCGGCAGGCGTTTTTGCTTCAGAAAAAGATAGAGGAGAGCACCGGGCTTGCCTTGCACCTGACCGCAGGAAAGGCGCGCGCGGGTGACATCCTTTTGCGCTATGACCCGCAGATGGATGCACAGCCGGAAAGCTATGCCATTGAAATCGGCAGGCAAGGGGTAGTTCTTGCCGGTTCGGAACAGGGACTGTTCTGGGCAATCCAGACCTTCTGCCAGATACTGGGGCAGTACGGGTGCTGTCTGCCGCAGCTGCGTTTGCAGGATGCTCCCTCCCTGCCGTACCGCGGCTACTACCACGATGTGACCCGCGGCAGGGTGCCGACCCTGCGCTTTTTAAAGCAGCTGGCAGATAAGCTGTCCGAATATAAGCTCAACCAGATGCAGCTGTACATCGAGAACACCTACCTCTTCCGCGATTTCAGCGAGGTGTGGCGCAGCGACGACCCGCTGACACCGGAGGAAATCATCGAGCTGGATGACTACTGCTATGAACGGGGAATCGAGCTGGTGCCCTCCATCTCCACCTTCAGCCACCTGTATCAGGTGCTGCGCACCCGACAGTTTTCCTACCTGTGTGAGCTGGAAAACAGCTGTGACGACCCCTTTGACGCTTGGGACAAGCAGGACCACCACACCATCGACATCACCAATCCCGACAGCTTCCCCTTTGTCTGCTGGATGATTGACGAGTACCGTCCGCTGTTCCGCACCCGCCTGTTTAACCTGTGCGCGGACGAAACCTTTGATTTAGGCTTGGGAAGAAGTCAGGAATACTGTCGGCAGGTCGGCAAGGACACCGCCTATGTCGGCTTTGTCAAAAAGCTGTGCGACCACCTCATCGAAAAAGGCTGCCGCCCGATGATGTGGGGGGACATCATCGGAAAATATCCCGATTTGGTGCAGCAGCTGCCCAAAGAGATGATCTACCTCAACTGGGGATACTCGCCGACGGTGAAGGAGGACGAAAGCCGCCAGTTTGCACAGGCGCAGGCGACCTTTTATAACTGTCCGGGTGTGCTGAGCTGGTCCAGGCTGGTCAACAGCGTGCAGGATTCCTACCGGAACATCTGCAGGATGGCAGAGTATGCCCATCGCTTTGGAGCAGTAGGGCTGCTGAACACCGATTGGGGAGATTTCCACCACATCTGCCACCCGACCTTTAGCTTTCCGGGGGCGGCAATCGGAGCACAGTTTGGCTGGAGCGAGCAGCCGATGGAGTATGATGAGCTGATGCAGTCTATCTCGGTGCTGGAATTTGGGCAGCAGCTCCCGCAGGCAGCCAGTTGGATTGGGGAAATCGACCGGCACATCCTGTACAGCTGGATGGCAATCTGCGTCTTTTATGAGTACCAGACCTACCACAAGCACAAGGGGACCGAGTCGGTCCGGCAGTTTGTGGACAGCCGCTTTTCCGCTGAGCAGACAGCAGAGCAGGTGGAGGAACAAAACCGCTGCCTAAAACAGCTGCAAACCAAGCTGCTGGGCTGTGCTGTACACGCCTTGCCGCAGGGCAGAGAACGGCTCAATGCCTATGTGCTGGCAATCGACGGCTGCTGCCTGTTTAACCAAATGGGAGCGGTGGCAACCCGTCTGGAATATCTGCACCGACCGGTCGATGCAGCGCAGGCAGGCGCTCTGGCAGAACAGCTGGAAAACTGGCTTTATTATTACAAACAGCTGTGGAGGACGGTCAGCAAGCAGTCGGAGCTGGGACGCATCGCAGAGGTACTTGGCTGGTGGGCAGACTATCTGCGGACAGTGGACTGCCGCAACGGTGCGCCGTGCAGGGAGGCAAAACAGGCAGAATGAAGGAAGTCTACATTGGTTCGATCATCCGAAAACGCAGGCAGGAGTTGGGACTGACCCAGGAGCAGCTGTGCCGCGGCATCTGCGAGACAGTGACCCTCTCGAGGATTGAAAATGGCAAGCAGACCCCGTCTCGCAGCAAGCTCAATGCACTGCTGCAACGATTGGGGATGCCCGGGGAACGGTATTATGCGTTGCTCAGTGAGCAGGAGATGAAGATTTCCAACCTGCAAACCGAAATCGTTTCCTGCAACGTGCTGGGTCAGCGGGAGCAGGGTTTAAAAAAACTGGAAGAGCTCGAGCGGATGATGGAAGCGGACGATCATCTGACCAGACAGTTTGTGCTGCGTTGCCGGGCACTGCTGGGACGGTGGGAGGACGGCAAGCTGGCCCCGTACAGTTTTCGGGAAAAGCAGATGCTGCTGTTTCGGGCAATCAGCCTGACGGTCCCTCATTTTTGTGTGCAGGACATCTCCGGCAATCTGTACGGAGTGGATGAGCTGAAGATTATCAACCAGATTGCGCTGGTGTATGCGGATTACGGGCAAACAAAAGCAGCAGTCAGCCTGTACAGCCAACTGCTGCAATATTTGGATGGGCACCTGCAAAGTCTGGAGCAGACCCGCCCGATGAAGATTTTGATCAGCTACAACTATGCGCGGGTTTTGTGCATGGAGCAACAGAACGAGCAGGCGATTCAGGTTGCCCAACAGGGCATCGAATGTTCGGTGCAGTCGGGTCGTTCCAGCTGCATGGGCGGGCTGCTGTTTGTCATCGCACAGTCGTTGCACCAGCTGCACCGCGAAGAGGAAAGCAAGCGCTATTTTTACCAGTCTTATTTCTATTACTGCTCGATGCAGGACAGCAAAAATGCACAGCTGATGAAGGAGAACATTGAGGAGTATTTTGGCGAGCCGATGCCCTATTGGATGTCACCGGCACCGTCCGGGAACTTGCCGTCCAGCAGCATGATGCCGTAATCCTCGTCGCTTTCGGAAATCTGTGCAGTCAGTGGGTCGATGGTCAGCCTTTGAGCCTTTACCTGTGGCAGGAAGCGGGCAGCGCCCAGACACAGCAAAGCGGCAAGGATGAGGGAAAAACATTTTTTCATGGGAAGTCCTTCTTTCTTTTGTGGATGGAGGTGGATGCTCGTACAACCGAAGTATACAACAGCATCGCTGCAAAATCTGTCGAAAGAAGGCGGAGAATCATGGGCGGATGATATTTGGGATCTAGGATTTTGACGGAAAATGGTGTATAATAAAGACGAAAAAGCCGAGTGGACGAAGGAACTTCGTCCGATGAAAATAGAATAGGAAAGTGGGGTACTCAAATGAATGTACTGATTATTGGCGGCGTAGCTGCCGGTACCAAAGCAGCGGCAAAAATCAAACGCCTGTCGCCCGATGCACAGGTGACCATCCTGACAAAGGGCAGGGACATCTCCTATGCAGGATGCGGACTGCCGTACTATGTCGGCGGTCTGATCGAGCAAAAGGAAGAACTGATTGTCAACACACCTGCAAAATTTACTGCCCTGACCGGAGCAAACGTTCTGGTTGAGCGGGAGGTGACCGCCCTGCTGCCGCAGAGCAGGGAAGCGGTGGCAAAGAATCTGCGCACCGGGGCAGAGGAGCGATACAGCTTTGACGAGTGTATCATCGCAAGCGGCGCTTCCTCCATCATCCCGCCGCTGCCGGGAGTATCCCTGCCGGGTGTCTTCACCATCCGCACCCCACAGGATGCCATCGACCTGCGGGAGTATTTGGAGCAGAACAATGCAAAGCGTGCCGTGGTCGCAGGAGGCGGCTTCATCGGGCTGGAGATGGCAGAAAACCTGATGGAACAGGGTCTGTCGGTCACCGTCATCGACATGGCAGAGCAGATTATGCCCGGCTTCGACCCGGAGATGGCAGAGCTTGCCAAAAATCACATGGAAAAGCAGGGCATCAAGGTCCGCCTGAACACCCGTCTGGAGGCAGTGACCGGTACCACACAGGCGCAGGGTGTACAGGTGGCAGGAGAAGAGCTGAAGGCGGATGTGGTCGTCCTGTCGCTGGGCATCCGTCCAAACACCGCCTTTTTGAAGGAGAGCGGCATCCGGCTGATGCCGAACGGAACCATCGCAGTGGATGCACAGATGCGCACCAATCTGCCGCACATCTATGCAGCAGGCGACTGCGTTACCGTCAAAAACCGTCTGACCGGAGAGGACACCTGGTCGCCGATGGGTTCCTCCGCCAATATGGAGGGCAGAACACTGGCACAGGTGCTGTGCGGGGAAGAAGCCTCCTATCCAGGTGTGCTGGGCACCGCAGTGGTCAAGCTGCCGCAGCTGAATGCAGGACGCACCGGCTTGAGCGAGCAGGCAGCCTGCCAGGCAGGATATTCGATAATTTCGGTCACAGCGGTCACCGACGACAAGGCACACTATTACCCGGGCTCGAACCCGTTCATCATCAAACTGATTGCCGACCGCGACAGCAAAAAACTGCTGGGCGTGCAGGTTTTGGGTGCAGGCGCAGTGGATAAGATTGTGGACGTCGGCGTGGTCGCTCTGACGATGGGCGCAACAATCGACCAGCTGCAAAATATGGACATGGCATATGCGCCTCCGTTTTCCACCGCCATCCATCCGTTTGTTACCGCTGTCAACCTGCTGGAAAACAAGCTGGCGGGCAAGCTGGACAGCATCACACCGCTGGAATTTTTGCAGGGCAAGGCAGCGGACTACCGAATCGTCGATGCAGCCATTCAGCCAAAGATTGCCGGCGCACCGTATGTGAACCTGACAGAGGTAAACGGCGAGGTGAAGGGTCTTGGCAAGGAAGAAAAGCTGCTACTGGTCTGCGACAAGGGCAAGCGCGCCTACCTGCTGCAAAATCGTCTGCGCCACTTTGGCTATACCAACACCAAGGTGCTGGAGGGCGGTTTGACCGTCAACCGGATGCCAAAACAGAGCGGTCAGGTGACCATCAGCGCAGAGGACATCAAGCGGGTCAAGGCGTGGGGGTTTTTGCATAACAAAGGTACCGACTGCTTCAATGCCCGCATCATTACCCGCAACGGAAAAATCACCGCAGAGGAAAGCGCCTGCATCACCGAGGCAGCGCAGCGCTTTGGCAGCGGCGAACTGGAGATGACCTCCCGTATGACCATCGAGATTCCGGGCGTGCCGTTTGATAAAATTGAAGAGCTGCGCGCCTTTGTGGCAGAGTACGGTCTGGAAACTGGCGGCACCGGCTCGAAGGTAAGACCGGTGGTTGCCTGCAAGGGTACCACCTGCCAGTATGGACTGCTGGACAGCTTTGACCTCTCCAGAAAGATTCACGACCGCTTCTATAAAGGCTACGAATCGGTCAAGCTGCCGCACAAATTCAAGATTGCCGTCGGAGGCTGCCCGAACAACTGCGTCAAGCCAAACCTCAACGATTTGGGCGTGGTCGGTCAGCGCATCCCGGGCTTTCAGGCGGACATCTGCCGCGGCTGTAAGGTCTGCCAGGTGGAAAACACCTGTCCGGTCCATGCAGCAAAGGTGGTGGACGGCGTTCTGAAGATTGACCCGAACCTGTGCAACAACTGCGGTCGCTGCATCGGTACCTGCCCGTTCAAGGCAATGCCGACCGGCGAGTATGGATACCGCATCTATATCGGCGGACGCTGGGGTAAGAAATATGCCCACGGCAAACCGCTGGACCCTGTGTTTACCTCGGAGGAAGAGGTGATGCAGGTCATCGAGAAAGCCATTCTGCTCTTCCGCGAACAGGGCAAGACCGGCGAGCGTTTCTCGGATACCATCGAGCGTCTGGGCTTTGAAAATGTCCAGAGCCAGCTGTTGGGTTCCGAGCTGCTGGAAAGAAAGGACCAGATCATCGGCGCGAAGCTGCATCTGGTCGGCGGCGCAACCTGCTGATTTCTAATTAAAAAAGGGAAGCATCCGAAGGGGATGCTTCCCTTTTTTTAATTTGCACAAATATTACTGTCGATTTAAAAAGCTGCGCACCATGGAGGCAGATTCTTCCGGGGAGTGGGAAAGGTTTTCTTCCATCATATATTGGAGAAAATCGTAGATGGCAAACGAGAAGGAGGGGTCCTGCAGGTTCAAAGCTAAAAATCCAACCTTAGGATGATTGATAATAAAGGATACCTGCAAGGAGGAGAAGGCACGGATGGTCAGGTTGGGCGGGAAGCTCAGATGCGGCTGCTTGATAATGTGCATCCGATAATGCCCCTGTTCCTGCATGGTAAGGGCTTCATTGAGCAGAAAATGAGCATCCTGCTGATGAAGGGTGGAATAGTAGAGCTTGGGCATTTCGGTAAAACGTCCGGTGCTGAAAAACTGCTGCAAACCATCCACGGAAAAGATGGAGTGAAGGGTTTCTGTCTGCTGTAAGCGCAGGATGTGCTTTTTGATTGCTTCCATGCGTTCCTCTCCCAGCTCATGACGATGCAGATAGTTTTCACACATCTGTGAGGTCAAAAAGGGGATGAGATAGGGTTTATCCATCATAATAAATCGCTGCTCGTGCAGTGGCTGAGCAAAAAGGGAGTCAAGATATACTTCAAAGGCAGTTTGCTTTTCAAAAATCGGAAAAGCAGAAACGCGCTTCTGCTTTATGAAGTTGCTAAGCAACTTCATAAAATCCCTGTTGGTGGAGATGATGGCATAATCGTAATCGGAGGAGATTTGCATAGAACAATGGGTGGTCAGAAGTATATTGGGCAAAAAGGCGTTCGGACCAAACAGGGAAGGGGTGTTTTCATAGTAACCGAAGGGAATATATCCCTTGCAGGTCAACAGTGTGGGGATGATTCGCTCCAGGAGATTTAAGTTAGAGGTGCTGTCCTCCGAGCGGGAACCAAAGGAGATAAAATGTGTGATGGGCAGATGGGTAAAATTGATGATGTTTAAAGAGTTGATTAAGAAGGAAAAATCTGGCTGCGAAACAATGGAAATTTCCCCCTGCGGGTTGCAGGATTCCTGAAGCAGGACAGAATACAGCGCACGTTTGACGTTGATGGCACCATAAATTACGTTGGTCTCCTCTTGAAAGGTGAAGGAGACGTCGGGGGTGAATCCCATCTCAAAGGGAGAATCGTTGATGTGAAAGCTTTGAACCAGCTTTCGCACTGCGCTGCGGCGGGACCAATTTTCCTCCCCCATATGCAAAATCTGGTAGGCATTTTTTAACTCCTTGGTTTCGGAGGCAGTCAACATCAACGCCTGTGCCAGGCGGGTTACCTGTTCTTCAGAGGATGGCTTGCGGCTGCCGGTCAATATTTTTTGCAGCAGGGTGCGCTCGATATTGCTCAGCTGAGCAATCTGATAGATTTTTACCTTTTTTTCCTGGAAATGTTCCTGCAACAACTGGGAAAATATTGACATGAAAGTGCCCTCCATTTAAATATGTAAAAAGAATCGTTAAGAATTATTATAGCACATTGTCTGAGGGGAAAGAAGAGGGAGAGAAAAATAACCCAAAATAAAATTGGTCACAAAATCTGTCACAATTTTTATAAAAAAAAGAGTTTCTCCTTCACGCAATACGGGACAGGAAGAGAGGTGAAAAATTGAAAAGGGTTTTGCAGGCTGTTATAATAAGGTTATCACCGGCTATTGTCCGGCATTATAAAAAGGAGGAAGGCTGAATGAAGCTGGACCATATCGCAATCATTGCGTCGGATTATCAAAAGGCATTGGCATTTTACGGAATCCTGGGATTTCAAGAAATCGAGCGGGTCAAACGTCCGTTTGACATCATGGGGATGTTGGAGTGCGACGGAGTGTGGATTGAGCTGTTTGAAAAGGCGGCACCTGCGCGTCTGACCAAACCGGAGGCGCTGGGACTGCGGCACATCGCCTTTGCCACCGATGATTTGGACAAAAAGCTGGAGCAGCTGCACCAAAACGGAATCGAAACAGAGGCAATACGCACCGATTTGCACGGCAGACGGTTTACCTTTTTGAAGGACCCGGACGGATTGCCCATTGAAATCAAGGAGGCATTGCCGAGGAAATAATAAATAGCATATGCCAATTATTTTTCTTGACATCGGCGCCGGAGTCTGCTAAGATAGGATTGTAAATAGCATATGCCATAAATGCGGGAGGTGAAGGGGATGCCGCGACCCAGAAAATGCAGGAAGGTCTGCTGTTTGCCGGTAAACGACGGCTTTCTGCCGGTGCGAGGGGAAAAAGGACAGCAGCCGGTCGTCCTGAGGGTGGACGAATATGAGACGCTGCGCCTGATTGACCGCGAAGGCTTTTCGCAGGAGGAGTGCGGGGACTATATGCACATTGCCCGCGCTACCGTGCAGCAAATCTACACCAGCGCCCGCAAAAAGTTAGCGGACGTGTTGGTGGAGGGCAGACCGCTGCTGATTGCGGGCGGGGAGTACCGCCTGTGTGACGGGACCGAGAGCGGCTGCGCCTGCAAAGGCTGCCACAAGCGCCGCTGTCCAACGGTGAGAACAGAAGCTAAACCGGGAAACAACAGCAAGGAGAGTTCAGATGAAGATTGCCATTCCATTGGATGAAAATAAATTAGATGTCTGCATGGTGCTTGCCCGCGCACCGTTCTTCCTGTTTTGGGAGGATGGGCAGCAGACCATCGCAGAAAATCCTGCCGCCCAGGCACAGGGCGGAGCCGGTATCCAGGCAGCGCAGTTTTTGGTGGACAGCGCAGCGGACCTGCTGATTACCCCGCGCTGCGGACAGAACGCCGCCGAGGTGTTCACCGCCGCCGGTATGAAAATTTTGAAATCCGCAAACCAAGCCGCAGCGGATGACCTTGCCGATTGGCAGGAAGGAAAATTGGAGCCGCTGACCCATTTTCACGGCGGCTTTCAGGGAATCCAATGAAGATTGCCTGCCTGAGCGGAAAGGGCGGCGCGGGAAAAACCTTTGTAGCGGTCAATCTGGCAGCGGCTGCCGGGGACTGCACCTACATCGACTGCGATGTGGAGGAACCAAACGGTCGGCTGTTCCTAAAGCCCGAGCAGCTGCAAACCACGACGGTCACCACCCTGCTGCCCGCCTTTGACCCGCAAAAATGCACCGGCTGCAAACAGTGCATGCAGGCGTGCCGCTTTCATGCGCTGATGTACATCAAGGAAAAGCCGATGGTCTTTTCGGAGGTATGTCACAGCTGTGGATTGTGCGGGTTGGTCTGTCCTGAACAGGCGGTGAGCGAAACACAAAAGCCGGTCGGCATTTTGGAGGAAGGGAAGCACAACGCCATTCGGGTGGTGACCGGCATCCTAAACGAAGGGGAAGCCTCCGGTGTGCCGGTGATTCGGCAGGCTTTGCAGCAGGCAGAGGGAACCACCATTCTGGATGGTCCGCCCGGAAGCGCCTGCAACGTGATGGAAACCGTTCTGGCGGCGGATTACTGCGTGCTGGTGGTGGAGCCGACTGCCTTTGGTTTCCACAATTTTCAGATGGTGTATGAGCTGGTGAGCCTTTTGCACAAGCCTTGCGGGGTGGTCATCAATAAGCAGACCCAGCCGTATGAGCCGCTGGAACGCTTCTGCGCAGAGCATCAACTGGCGGTGCTGGACACTATCTTATATGACGCAAAGCTGGCAGAACAGCTTGCACAAAATGAAATCGCGGCAGAACGTTTCCTACAGTACAGGGAGCGGTTTGCTGCCATTCTGAAAACGATCGGAGGCTGCCTATGAAACGAATCCTTTTGCTCAGCGGAAAAGGCGGCACCGGCAAGACCACCGTTTCCTCCGCGCTGATTCGGCTGTCGCAGGCAAAGGCGGTGGCAGACTGCGACGTGGATGCACCCAACCTGCATCTGGTGCTGCAAGAAAAAGCGCAAGTTTGCGCGCAAACTTGCGCTCAGGTAAGCGAATTTTTCGGCGGAGAAAAAGCCGCAGTAGACCCGACCCTTTGCACCGGCTGTGGCAGATGCGAGCAGCTTTGCCGCTTTGATGCCATCCATCTGGTGGAGAACACCGCGGTGGTCAACCTGTACAGCTGCGAAGGCTGCGGAGTGTGCAGCCATGTCTGTCCGGCGGGAGCGGTTCGCTTGCTGCCGGACGTCGCCGGAAAAAAAGAGTTGTACACCGGCGACCGGGTCTTTTCCACTGCCACCCTGAAGATGGGCAGAGGCAACTCGGGCAAGCTGGTGACCGAGGTGAAAAAGGCGATGCTCAAAGCCGCGCCGCCGTGCGAGCTTGCCATCGTGGACGGCTCGCCGGGCATCGGCTGTCCGGTGATTGCATCGGTCAACGGGATGGATTTGGTGCTGGTGGTCGCAGAACCCAGCGGCAGCGGCATCAGCGACCTGAAGCGCCTGTGTGCGACCGCTGCCACCCTGCAGGTTCAGCTGGCAGTCTGTGTCAATAAATATGACGTCAGCCCACAGCACACCGAGTGTATCGAAACATTTTGCAGACAGCAGGGAATCGCTTTTGTGGGGAAAATCCCCTTTGACCCGATGGCGGTGCGCGCCGTCAACGAAGGAACAACGGTGGTGGACATCGACTGTCCGGCAGGCAGGGCGGTGCGGGAAATCTTTGCAAAGCTCACCGCGCTGCTGGCAGAACGCTCTATCTAAAAGGAAAGGACAGCGCCGGCTGCGGTCGGCTGTATTTTGCCATACAAAATCTATCAAATCAATAAAGGAGATCATCTTATGAAAATCGCAGTATCCTGCAATGGAAATCAGATTTGGGCACACTTTGGTCATTGTGAAAACTTTATGATCTATGAAGCAGAAAACGGTGTCATCACCTCCGAGCAGTCGGTTCCAAATCCGGGACATCGACCGGGCTTTTTGCCAAACTTTTTGGCAGACATGGGCGTTGCGGTCATCATCTCCGGCGGCATGGGCGGCGGCGCTGTGGACATCTTTAACGAGCGCAGCGTCGAGGTGGTGCTGGGCGCACAGGGCGATGCTAAAACGGCGGTGGAAAGCTACCTGCGCGGCGAGCTGCACTCCACCGGCTCCATCTGCCACGAACACGCACATGAACATGAGTGCCACTAATAAAAGGTTAGTACAATCGAAACTCATCGCTCGCGATCGGGAGGAGAGCTGTGTGATACAGCTCTCCTCCTTTTTTTGTCGGCAGCTTTGGGTTTCGTTGCTTTTTAAAAACTGCTGTGATAGAATGAACTTATAGTTTCCAGATGTTTTGGAGAAATCTGGGCAGCCCCAAAAGGAGGAGCAGATATGCGGGTGTTGTTTTGCATGGGAGAAAAAAGTGCGGATGGACGGGCGTTTATCCGTCCGTCTGCGCGCTGCATTGCTATCGAGGGCGACAGGGTGGCAATGGTACACAGCTTGCAGTACGACTACTACAAATTCCCGGGCGGCGGCATCGAGCCGCAGGAAACCCGAGAGCAGGCGCTGGTGCGGGAAACGCAGGAGGAAGCGGGTCTGCTGGTGATACCCGATTCGATTCGGGAGTTCGGCTGCGTTCGGCGGGTGGAGGCTTCTGATGAGGCAGAGTATGACTGCTTTGTGCAGGACAACTTCTACTACCTGTGTTGGGTGGAGCGGACAACGGTCGAGCAAAGGCTGGACGATTATGAGGCGCAGGAGCAGTTTACGCTGGAATGGGTGCAGCCAAAGCGGGCAATCGAGGTGAACCGGACGGTGGACCACGGTCCCAAAAATCAGAATATGCTCGAACGGGAGGCACGGGTGCTGGAAATTTTGCAGCAGGAAGGCTATTTTTCCACGAAAGAATAGGGGGACAAGGATGGAAGTCTGTATCAGAAGGGCAAAGCCGGGCGACGAAGAAACACTTGCGATGATTCAAATCAAATGTCCTAAATTTAAAATCAAAATATTTTTGTTTTTTATTATTAGTATTGTAACATAACTTGTCAAGGATAAACAGGAAGCTTATCTGTTACCTTTCATAAAATCAAGATAAAACAGGAGGACTGAATGGGAATTTAATTCCCTTCAGTCCTCCTGTTTTTTGTTTTGGTGTGCTCATTCTATGCAGCAAAGTCAACAGTGTCAATTCTACCTTAACAGGTAAGTTTTATTCTTGCTTATGCTGCGGGTGCAGTTGAACGGCTTTGGGAAGCAGCCGCAACGGTCAGCAGAGTGTTGTCCATATTTTCGGCAAAGATGCCATACCCGCGGGTCGGGTCGTTGACAAACACATGGGTCACAGCACCCACCAGCATACCGTCCTGGATGATGGGAGAGCCGCTCATGCCCTGCACGATGCCGCCGGACAATTCCAGCAGGTCCGGGTCAGTGATGCGAAGGACCATGTTCTTGGTCGGTTCGTCCTGTGACAGACTGAGTTTTTCAATGCAGGCGTCAAACAGCTGCGGCTTTTGCCCAGATACGGTGGTCAAAATCTTGACCGGTCCCTGCCGTACCTCCTGACATTGTGCCATCGGAATGGTCTGCGCGTCGACCGGCTGGTTCATCAGCCGTCCGTAAACACCGTTGTAGCTGTTTGTGTACAGAGAACCGATGGAACGGTTGGCAACAAAGGCACCCTGTAGCTGCCCGGGACTGCCCGATTTTCCTGCGTGTACACCGATGATGGAAGCCTCCACGATCTCCCCTTGTGAAAGCGGCATCAGCTGACCAGTGTCCACGTCGCAGATGGCGTGTCCCAGACCGGCAAAGCAGCCGTTGTTCGGGTCGTAAAAGGTCATGGTGCCGATACCTGCCGAGCTGTCCCGCACCCACAGCCCGAGGTGGTAGCTGTTGTCGAGCGAGGAACGCACCGGCGACAGGTGCAGAGAGGTCAGCTGCTCCCCTCGGCGCACCATCAGCGAAAGCGGCTGCCCGGCGCTGCTTTCCACCAGCTTCGTCAACTGCTTTTTGGAGGAGATTTTTTCGCCGTTGATGGAAAGGATAATGTCCCCCTCCTGGATACCGGCGGTCTGTGCCGGACTGACCGCGCGGCTGTTGCAGTCGGTGACAGCGCCGGTCCCGACCACCATCACGCCGTCGGTGACCATCTTGATGCCAAAGGGTGTTCCGCACAGGGCAACCACCCGACGGTCGACCACCTGCACACTGACAGGCTTAATGTTGATAAGTCCCAGCAGCTTTAAATCCATCCGAAAGGTGTTCCCGGTGGACGAATAGACCGAAAGCGGGTAGCCGTCGTTGCTGCTGGTTTGAATCAGGGAAGAATCCCCCAGGGAAAAGCGGCTGCCCTTTGCCAGGTAGTATCGGTCGGGCAGGGTAGCGGACAGACACAGCGCCCAACACAGTGCTGCCAGGGTGACCACGCTCAAGCCGCCGGTCATCAGCTGCCAGGTGCGGCGCAGCGAAAGATGAAAAGTTTTTTTCTGTTTCAAATTGCGATCCCTCACAGTTTTTTTATTTTGATAAAAATGAAAAACCCAAAGCTCTTCTTTACTATTTGCAGCGGGCAACAAAATATCGCAGGAAATTGTGTGCGGCAAAAATTTTGACCGCGGCTGCGCCGGAAGGAATTTACATTTTAAACAAATCTTTAATTCTTTTTCGGATTGGTCGATTTTCTTGTGCTTTTGACAAAAATGTTCTATAATATGAATAATCATATGGATGGATTGGAGGTGGCGTGCGGTGCCGGAAGATTTTGAGCGCCGGGTGCGTCAGAAAATTGAGGAGATTTCGCGTTCGCAGGAAATCAAGAATATCAAACGGGATTTTGGCAACATCGCGCGGGACGTAAAAAAAGAGTTTTCTTCTTATCAGGGAAATCATACAGGGCAACAGCAGGAAAGCCAGCAGCGTTACCACGTCGGTCCCAATCAGTATGGGTCATCGCAGAAAAATCATGCACCCAATCCGCCGGCAGTCAGCCGATACAAGACAGTCAGTGTCTCCGGCATCCTGTTCACCGTCTTTGGCAGCGTGGGCTTAGGAATCTTCACCCTGCTTTTGTTAGTCAGCAGCTGGTTTGCTGTGGTGACCGACCTGCTGGGTGCGCCCTTTGCAGTGATAGCAGCCGTTTTTGTACTGCTGCTGGGCGTATCGGGCGGTATGCTGGGGAAGGGGATCTCTCTGCTCAAACGCACCAATCGCTTAAAACGCTACCTCAAAACGGTCGGTTCCAGCCAGTTTTGCCCGATTGATATGCTGGTAAGGGACAGCGGCAGGGACAAAAATTTCGTGCTGCGCGATTTGCAGAAGATGATTCGCAAAAAGGTGCTGCCGGGCGCGCACATCGACGACCAGAAGACCTGCCTGATGCTCACCGATGAGGTGTACAATCAGTATCTGTATGTGCAGCAGCAGGCGCAACAGCGTGAAAAAGAAAAGCAGCAGCGCCAGGAGGAACTGAAAAAACAGCAGCAAGAACAGGCAAAACAGGATGAACAGCTGTTTGCCGAAAATCCCGAACTGGCTGCCACCATCCGGCAGGGACGGGAGATGATTGAGCAGATTCGCCGCTCCAACGATAAAATCGAAGGGGAGGAAATCTCTGCAAAGATGGACCAGATGGAAACCATCGCAAAGAAAATCTTTGAACAGGTACAGGAGCACCCCGAAAAGCTGCCGGATATCCGCAGGCTGATGAACTACTACCTGCCGACCACCCTCAAGCTGCTGAATGCCTATGAGGAATTTGACAGCCAGCCGGTGCAGGGGGAAAACATCCGCAGTGCAAAACAGCAGATTGAAGCTACGCTGGACACCATCAATGTTGCCTTTGAAAATCTGCTGGATAAGCTGTTTACTGACGAGGTGCTGGATGTCAGCTCGGACATCACCGTTTTGGAAATGATGCTCAAGCAGGAAGGATTGACCGGCTCGGAATTTGAGCCGAAGCAGTAGCCGCTAAGCAGAGGAGGAGATAGAAATGACCGAATCAAATGAAAAGATGCTCCAGCCGGAGCTGACCTTGACACTCGACCCATTCAGTGAGCCGGCGCCGCAGATGCAGACCGCCCAGCCCGAGCCGCCAGCGGTGCAGGAGCAGCCCAAACCGGCGTTCGACGAAAGCATGCTCACCGAGCAGGAGCGGCAGATGGTGAACAACTTTGCCGCTCAGATTGATTTAAGCAACTCCAGTGTTATCCTGCAATACGGTGCAGGCGCACAGAAGAAGATGGCGGACTTTTCCGAAAGCGCACTGGAAAATGTGCGCACCAAGGATTTGGGCGAAATCGGCGAGATGCTGACCGGCGTCGTCACCGAGCTGAAAAACTTTGAAGAGGAAGAAGATAAGGGCTTCTTTGGCTTCTTTAAGAAAAACACCAACAAGCTCAACACCATGAAGGCAAAGTATGCCAAGGCAGAAACCAACATCAACCAGATTGTACAGGGTCTGGAAAACCAGATGGTCGTCCTGCTCAAGGATGTGGCAATGCTGGATAAGATGTATGAAATCAACAAGACCTATTTTAAAGAACTGTCGATGTACATTCTGGCGGGTCAGAAAAAACTGGCAGAGGTGCGCTCCACCCAGCTGGCAGAACTGGTGGAACGCGCAAGACGGACCAACCTGCCGGAGGATGCGCAGGCGGCAAACGATTTGGCAGCGCTGTGCGACCGCTTTGAAAAGAAGCTGCACGATTTGGAGCTGACCCGCATGATTTCCATTCAGATGGCTCCGCAGCTGCGCCTGGTGCAGAACAACGACACACTGATGACCGAAAAGATTCAGTCCACCATTGTCAACACCATCCCGCTGTGGAAAAGCCAGATGGTTTTGGCGCTGGGTGTCACCCATTCCCAGCAGGCAGCGCAGGCACAGCGGCAGGTCACCGATATGACCAACGAGCTGCTGCGCAAAAATGCACAGACCTTAAAGATGGCAACCATCGAAACTGCTAAGGAATCGGAGCGCGGCGTGGTGGACATCGAAACCCTCAAGGCAACCAACGAGTCACTCATCTCCACCCTGGACGAAGTGATGAAGATTCAGCAGGAGGGCAGACAAAAGCGCAGAGATGCAGAAGCCGAGCTGGGACGCATCGAAGAACAGCTCAAGCAAAAGCTGCTGGAAATCAGAGGCTAGCTTGCCCGCACGATATAATAGCATAAAACGACCGACCTGTAAAACAGGTCGGTCGTTTTTGTCTTGTGTTGACAGAATATGAAGAAGCTATCGTTTGTCCATCTCTTCCTGCTCATCCTTTAGATACTCATAAGCGGCTTTGATTTGCTGCACATCCTGTTCCTGCACAGGGTCGTCGCTGTAACGAGCCTTGATATACACCCGGCGCACTTGACGCAGCTGACCCAAACTCTCCGGTCGAAAGAACTTCTGTGACTGTTGTTCGATAGTTTGGCTGTCAGCAGAAGAGGGGAAGAAAACACCCATCTTCTGGCAGGTGCGCAAAAAGCAGCGGTAGTAGTAGCGGACCGCCTTTCTGGGCTCGGACGGAGGAAAGAGGTCTGCCGGTGCAGCTGCTTCAAAGTAACGGCTGCCCGAAACGGTGGTGCGGATCTCCTTGGCATTGGAGGGCTGGAAGCGGTGACGGTTGCGTTTGATCAGCCGTACCAGCAGGATCAAACCCGCGATAGAGATGGCAAGGGTAAACAGCGGACCCAGATAGTCCAGCAGCTGAAAGGGAGCTTCCGCCTCCATATTCTCAGGCAGCTCATGCAGCGGCGCATCGAGGCGACCGACAAACTGATCGTAAATTTGCGAGAGGAAGTTCTTGATTTTATCCTGCAAGGGACTGAAGAGGAGCATCAGGACCCCGCCGACCACCAGGGCAACCAGCATGATGATCGGAGCGATGACCCAGCGGTAGAACAGATACGGCAGCTGGAGCAGCAGATTGATAAACCACGAGGAGGAGAAGAGAACGACCAGCAATGCCAGCAGAGCCGAACACAGCAGGACGGCGGTGCGGTATCTGCGCTGCAAATAGACGCTGGGATCGTGGCGCAGCGCCTGCGTCAGGATGAGGGTGCAGATAAACAGCAGGATGACAAACGGGATAAAGCGCGGCAGCTCTCCCCAGGCAAAGGTGAGGATGGGGATGAGGCAGGCAACCAGCACCTTGATGGACAGGGACAAAAAACCCAGCCGGTCGTCATAGGTCAGCGCAAAGTTCTGCCGCTGGACAATGACTGCCAGATACCCCACCGAAATCAGGATGACCACCGCAGTGAAGGTGGAGTTGACCCCTAAAAAGGCAAGCGGAGCGGGCAGCAGCGCCAGATAGCGCAGGATGGGCTTTTTGCTGTTCAAAAACAGACCCAGCCCACCGCAGCAGGACAGCACCAGCAGCGGAAGAAAGGAAACATCGCAGCTGGTCATGCAGAAAAAGGCGTTGGCAGCAGCATACAAAAGTGACAGGTCGCCTGCCATCTTTAAGATAAAGTATAAGCTCATGCGCTTTTTCCCTCCTTGTCGGTCTGCTCATCGTCCGACTGATGCAGCAGCTCGGGCGTCATCACCAGAACCTTGTCGGAGGTCAGCTCCTGCAGCTGGTGCAGCTGCTCCTTCCAGCTGTCCGAAAGGGTCGGGGTGACCAGGATGTGATACCGTCCCTGTTCACTGGACAGGCAGGCGCGGCGCAGGGTGAAAGAAAAGCTCTCGCAGGCGCCCTGCGAAACCCTGCCCAGCAGTTCCATGATGCGGTAAAAATGCTTGCTGCCCAGTCCCTGATCGGTGTCGGCAGAGAGTGTGGACAATCCCGCAGGGATGGCGTTGGACATCAGGCGGTACTTGATGTGGTTTTGCTCGAGCTGTTCGCAGGTCGAGCGGATGAGCGAGCAGCACTCGTCTATTTTTTCTTCGTCCTCAAAGACGTTGAGCACCGACTGGACGTTGAGCAGAATGGTGACCGACAGGTCGACGGTGTGGTCGTAGTTTTTGACCATCATCCTGCCCAGACGCGCACTTTGGGTCCAGCTGATGTCGCGCATCGGCTCGCGTCCGGTGTATTCGGAAAAGCCGACGGTCAGCATCGGGTCCTCAAAGATGAAGCGGTTGACCGAAATGTCCCCGATGACGCCGCCGAGCATCCGTTCCAGCTGCGGCGCCTGCACTTGACGAGGCATGACCACGACCTCTTTAAACAGCGGGAACTTCTGGTAGGCGTCCTTGATGCCCAGAAAGTCGCCGCCGTGCATATTGCATCCTAAAAATAGGTAGCGTCCGCGCTTGGGAAAGCAGGCGGTGACGCTGCGCATCAGCTTCTGCTTGGGCATCAGATAAAAGCTGGAGGAAAGGGTGGTGCTGGTCAGCTGCTGAGAGGGTGTGGCAACCGAATGGGCATACACCTGTAGACTGATGACCTCTTGGGACATATTTTTTTCCTCTCCCGGGACATGGATGCCCAGCGGAAAGTTTTCGGACATACTGACATAAGGGACAAACCAGAATTTGTGGTTTTCTATCGTCGAATGGATGGTAAACTCTTCGTCCGGCTCCAGCAGGCTGCGGCTGGTCTGGACATCATAAAAGATGCGTTCCAGCCCATGCCGGCGGGAATAATACTCCACTGCCGCCAAAACCAGGAGAAAGACGATCAGCAGTATGATCAAGCGATCAGCTCCTTTATTTGCGGATGGTTTCCAGCGGAACAGGGATTTCCGAAAGCAGCTTGGCGATGTATTCCTCCACATCTCCGGCGCGGGTCGGACCACCGCTGGCGATGCGGTGTCCCAGCACATACGGTGTGACATAGCGCACGTCCTCGGGCAGCACATAGTCACGACCGGACAGAGCGGCGGTCACCTGGGAAGCTTTGTACAGGGCAATCGCGCCGCGGGTGGATACGCCCAGTGTAAAGCGGCTGTCAGTGCGGGTACGGGTGACAATCTCCATCAGGTAATCGGCTACCTCGTCGGACATCTGAATCTGCGGAATCATCTGCTTGAGTTGCTCAATTTCCTCCAGGGAAACCACACACTCAAGCGTTTCTACAATCTGGGAGCTGGAAGGACGGCGGATGACCGAAAGCTCCTCCTCGCGGTTCATGTAGCCGAGCTTGAGCTTCATGAAGAAGCGGTCGATCTGCGCTTCCGGCAGCGGGAAGGTGCCGTAGTTTTCCAGCGGGTTCTGGGTCGCCATGACCATGAACGGCTCCTCTAATTGGGTGGTGGTGCCGTCCACCGAGATTTGACGCTCCTCCATCGCTTCCAACAGGCTCGACTGGGTGCGCGGGGTGGCTCGGTTGATTTCGTCGGCGAGGATGATATTGGAGAACAGGGGACCTTCACGGAACTGGAAATCGCCTGTTTTTTGGTTGTAAAAATTGATGCCGGTCAGGTCGGACGGCAGCAGATCCGGGGTGAACTGGATGCGTTTGAATTTTCCGCCGATGGTTTTGGAAAAGGCGCGCAGCAGCATCGTTTTGCCGGTGCCGGGCACATCCTCCAGCAGCACATGACCGGAGCACAAAAAGCAGGTGAATACCAGCTGAATCGCATCTTCCTTGCCTACAATGACCTTCGAGCAGTTGTCCACCACTCTTTGTCTACAACTGGTGAAAAGAGAAACGTCCAAAAAAATGACCACCTTTCGAATGATAAATTTCCTCTGTATTCTATCACTTTTAACCATTTTTTTCAATAGAATAGCAAAGCGTTATGTTGTAATTGTGAAAACTGGCGAAAGGAAAGAAGGCTTTTTAAGAAGAATCACTGAAAACGATGAGGAAAGCAAAAAAGACGCTCCGACCAAAATCGGAAGCGTCCTTTTGTTTGCTTTGATAAAGAAAACTTACTTGCGACGGGCAAGTGCAGTGAGGGAGGAAGGCAGGTGGAACAGCGGCGGCTTTTTGGGTGGCTGTTTTTGATAGATGTTGTAGTAGATGGTCTGGATGTAGTTGGCAAGGGTCTGTGCGCCGGAGTTTTTGACCGACTGGATGACCGAGGTTTTCAGCTTTTGCAGCTCCTCCGGTTCCATATCGCGAATCTGGCGCAGGCGCTGTCCCATCTCGGCAGCATCGCGGAACATATAGCCGTTGACCCCGTCGGTGACCTGGTCGGCATTTAGCTCGTCGTACAGCTGCAGTACCGGCAGACCGCCTGCCATCCCTTCCAGCATCGAGATGGAGTTGGTGTCCGAAAGGGAGGCGGTGACATAGATGTCGCAGGTGTGGATGTACGGAGGCAGGTCGGGATGCAGCACCTTGCCGGTAAAGATGACCGTGTCGGTGATGCCCAGCTGCTGTGCAAGCTGCTCCAGCGGCTCCTTTTCCGGTCCGTCTCCGATGATGAGCAGGCGCATATTGTCCTGCGGTTTCATCTCCTGTGCCCAGAAGCGCAGCAGCACGTCCACACTTTTTTCCCGTCCCAGTCTGCCGACAAAGCAGGCGACAGTGGCATCCTGCGGAATGTGGTACTGTTCGCGGATCTGTGCGCGCTGCTGCGGTGTGGAGGTCTGTGGGGCAAAGGCGTCCAGTTCCACCGGATTGGGGATGACCTCCACCTTCTTGTCGCTGCCGATTTCATAGGTATACTCCTGGCATTTTTTGGAAGGTCCGGTCACCACAGCGGCATTCTGCGGGAACATCCGAAAGTAGCGATGGGACAGCTTTTTGGTCAACGGAATCAGAGGCTTTGGTGCGATGTAGTAGATGTAGTCATCGTACATGGTGTGCAGGGTGTACACCAGCGGCACCTTGAGGATTTTGGCGATTGCCATACCGCTGAGTCCAATGCTAAACTCGTTGTGGACATGGATGATGTCGGGACGAAATTCCCGCAGATATTTTAAGCGTGTGCGGCTGACCGGAGAGGCGAGGTCCAGGTTGTAGATGCGCTTGAGGTTGTGTGCCGGACAGTGCAGCACGTTGTCCTTGAGGTAGTGGGTGTGTGCCTTCGAGTCGGCAGTGACAATCAGCACTGTGTGACCCAGCGCCTCCAGTCCTTCCTTTAAGATTTTGATATGTGTAACAACGCCGTTGATCTGCGGCAGATAGGTTTCGGTAAAAATTGCAATCCGCATATTTTCCTCCAAAATAAAAAAATCTTTTGATAAAAGTATAGGGCAAATTTCGACAAAAATCAATTCCCAATGATCCGATTTGTGAACTTTTACCGGACAAAGTGAAATGACCTTTTCCATAAAAACGAAGGAAACTGCAAAATCTCTTCAACAAAAGGAAAAATTTGTCGCACAGGCAAAAGCCGTCGGGCAGTTTTTTCTTTTACAGATTAAAAACAACTGGACAGAATGTGGTAGAACCGTTATAATAAGAAGACAGTACCGCAGGTACGATGAAATCTTTAAAAAGGAAAGGAATCAAATCCATGATAAAAAGAATGATCTCCCTGATCAGCGCATCGCTGCTGATGGTTGGTCTGCTGGCAGGCTGTGGAAATGAAAAGGAGCCGTCTCAGCCGTCGGCTGAACAGGCACAGCCACAACAGGAAGCCCAGCCGTCGACCGAACAGCCGCAGGCACAGGCAGGCATCTTCCAGACGATGCAGATGACCGATTTTGATGGCAACGAGGTGGACAAGAGCCTGTTTGAAGGTCACCGCCTGACGATGGTCAACATCTGGGCAACCTTTTGCAATCCATGCCTGAGCGAGATGCCGGAGCTGGGCGAGCTGGCGGCAGAGTATGCAAAGGAAGAGGGCGGCGCGCAGATTATCGGTATCTGCACCGACATCACCGACCTGTCGGGCAACACCACCCAGGAGGCGGTGGACGGTGCAAAGCAGATTGTGGAGATGACCGGCGCTGCCTACCCGCACCTGATTCCGAACGATGAGTTCATGGCGTTTTTGATGCAGGAGGTTCCCGGCGTTCCAACCACCTTCTTTGTGGACGAAAACGGCGAAGTCATTGGTGACGAAGTGGTCGGAGCCAAAAGCAAGGACGCATGGCAGCAGGAAATCGAAAGCCGCCTTGCCATGCTGGAGAGTTAAGCGATGAAGCAAAACAGATGGACAAAGGTTGCTCCCTTTGTGCTGTTGCTGCTGGCAGGCGTGCTGATTGCGGTGGGCGCTCAAAGCGGAGAAATGCAGCTGGTTTTGACCAAAGCGATCAACATCTGCATGGAGTGCATCGGGATTGGCTAAACGAAATGGCGACCATCAGCCCCTCTCTGCGCAGAGCGGGCTGATTTTTTTAAAGAATTTTGAGCAAAGGGGAACTTCGCTTGGCAAAAAAACACAAACGAAATGGTCTGACGGCAGAAAGCACCGGCGGACTTTGGCTGCGTGCAGCCTATACCGCATTGACCAACGGCTACCTCAAGGGCTTTGTGGAGGGAAAAATCTATCGCGGCAGCAGCAAGGCGCTGTGTGTGCCGGGACTCAACTGCTACTCCTGTCCGGGTGCGCTGGGAGCCTGTCCCATCGGCTCGCTGCAGGCGGTGCTGGACAGCGGGAAATTCCGATTTTCCTGCTATGTCTTTGGTTTTTTGATGCTGTTCGGCGCTTTGATGGGCAGGTTTGTCTGCGGATGGCTCTGCCCGTTTGGATTGGTGCAGGACCTGCTGCACAAGATACCGCTCTTTCACAAGAAAAAGAACCTGCCGAGACACCGCTTTTTACGCTACGGAAAATATCTGGTGCTGGTAGTCTTTGTCATCCTGCTGCCGATGACGGTGGTCGGTGTGACCGGAATGGGTGACCCGTGGTTCTGCAAATACATCTGCCCGAGCGGAACGCTGTTCGGTGGACTGCCGCTGCTGGCATCCAATCCGACCTTGCGTGCGGCAGCCGGCTGGCTGTTCAGCTGGAAAACGCTGCTGCTGGTGGCAATCGTGCTGCTGTCTATCCGCTATTACCGCCCGTTCTGCAAATACCTCTGTCCGCTGGGCGCACTGTATGGGCTGTTTAATCCGGTGTCACTCTATCGGCTGCGGGTAGATCAGTCGAAATGTGTCCACTGTGGAAAATGTCAGCAGGTGTGCGGAATGGATATTCCCGTCTGGGAAAAGCCCAACAGCATCGAGTGTATCCGATGCGGCTCCTGCAAAGCCAGCTGCCCGACGGGAGCAATCCACAGTAGTCTGGAGGGACTTCGGGTGGACCCTTACAAGGGATTGGATTTAAAGGAAAAGAAGGAACGTCATATCTGAAAATAAGGAGAAACAGGATTGAAGGGATGGATTTTAGCTCTGCTGCTTTTGTTGACGCTGGGCGGATGTAGTGCTGACGACACCGCGGTCACCACAACCGTACCCGACGCTTTGCCGGTCGAGCAGGAGGCGGTCGAACAGACAAAGCCTGATACCCAAACAAGCCAGCCGGAAAAACCGACCATCGGCAGCAGCACCGACTGCCGTCCAAACGCGGGCGGTCCGGGCAGCGGCGTGGTTGGCTGAGCGCCCATCAAAAACCGCAGTTGAGCGGAAGAATAGGCTGGACAACTCAAGAAAGTTATAGTAGTATAATATGTAATAAGAAGGAAGGCTCTGCATCAGCAGAGGAAGATAAAGGAGGAACAACCTGTATGAAGATCAATCCGGTAAAGGGAACAGCGGATTATCTGCCGTCGCAGGCGCGGGTCCGCGATTATTTACAGAAGGTCATTCTGGACACCTACCGCGCGGCAGGCTTTGAGAGGATTATGACCCCTGCCATCGAGGATATGGAAAACCTGGAGAAGAGCGAGGGCGGCGACAACCTCAACCTGATGTTTAAAATTTTGAAAAGAGGGGAGAAGCTGGACGCGGCATTGCAGCAGCAGGATTACAAAAATCTGGCAGATTTAGGGCTGCGCTATGACCTGACACTGCCGCTCAGCCGCTTTTATGCGGGCAACCGTTCCAAGCTGTCTAACCCATTTAAATGTATCCAGATTGACAAATCCTACCGCGCTGAGCGTCCGCAGAAGGGCAGAATGCGCGAATTTATCCAGTGTGACATCGACATCCTCGGCAGTGATTCTCCGCTGTGCGAGCTGGAGCTGATTCACACCACCGCAGACGCTCTGCTGAAGATTGACATCGGCTCCTTCACCATCAAGGTCAACGACCGTCGGGTGCTTAAGGGTGTGCTGCACACCATCGGCGTGCCGGATGAGCAGATGGACAGCGTCTGCATCACACTGGACAAGTGGGACAAGATTGGGACCGAAGGGGTCCTTGCCGAGCTTGCAGAAAAACAGCTGGCACAGGCATCCTGCGACAAGCTGGGTGAGCTGCTCGACAGCGGTTGCACCATCGATGCTGCCGAACAGCTGTGCGGTCAGCCGGAATACATTGCCCAACTGAAAAAGCTGATTGCCGATGCTAACCAGCTGGCACAGGGAAGATACGATGTGGTGTTCGACCTGCTGCTGATCCGCGGACAGGGCTACTACACCGGCACCGTCTTTGAAATCCAGTCGAACAAGTACCGCGGCGCGGTCGGCGGCGGAGGACGCTACGACGGTCTGGTGGGCAAATTTACCGGTGAGGCAGTTCCGGCGGTCGGTTTCTCCATCGGCTTTGAGCGCATCTTCCAGATTTTGGACGAACAGGGCTTTACCATCCCCGGTCAGGCAAAGCGTGCAGCGGTGCTGTGCGATGCCGACCAGGGCGCGCAGGGCATCGAGATGACCGATAAGCTGCGTGCGCAGGGCATCGAGGCAGGGGTCTTCCCGCGTCCAAAGAAGATGGGCAAATTCCTCAACCGTTTGCAGGAGCAGGGCTACGACGGATTTGTAGTCGTAGGCGAAAGCGAAGAGGTCAAGTGGTTTGAATAAAACCCGACAGGGTAAAAAACTCCGAAGGAAAATGTTTCCTTCGGAGTTTTTTGTCGTTTATTTTGTAAGGCGTTCGAGCGCAGCGGGCAGTTCGGCAAAGCAGTTGATGTAAGGAACCGGTTGCTCGACCGTTCCCATACCGTAAGAGGCGTGGATAAAGGGGACCTGCGCCTTTTGGCAGGCGTTGTAATCCCCCTGGGTGTCGCCGACATAGACCGCCCGGGTGATTTGGTGCTTTTCCATCAGCAGGCGGATGTTGCTGCCCTTGCCAAGACCGGTCATGCCCGAACAGGTGAAGTCGACAAAGCAGTCGCCCAGACCGGAAACCTGCAAAAAGGTCTGGATGTATCCGTCCTGGCAGTTGCTGACAATATATAAAGGATGGTTTTGTGCCAGCTGGCGCAGCACCTGCGGTACCTGCGGGTAGATGGTGCCGGGATGTTCGGTAAGCCAGGGAAGCTCCTCGATGCAGCACTGGTTAAAGATGGCGACCCGCTGCTCCTCGGGAACGGTCGGCAGGGCAGCAGCGGCAATTTCTTCTACTGTTTTGCCCATATAGCTGCGCACCTCCTCCAGGGTCATCGGCTGACGTGAGGTGTAACGCTTTAAAACGCGGTTCCAGGCGGGAAGCATCTGCTCGGTGGCATCCCACAAGGTGCCGTCCAAATCAAAAATAATCGCAGTTTGCATGACAAAAACCTTCTCTCTTCCTTGTTTCTTTTTGCATAAAAATTCCCTGTTAAGCATACCATAATCAGACTCAAAAATCTATGGAAAATTTTGAAAAAACACTTGACATACAGCACCTGTTCCTGTATAATATTTTTTGTTCGGTGACACGGGGGCGTAGCGCAGCTGGGAGCGCGTACGGTTCGCATCCGTAAGGTCGGGAGTTCGATCCTCCTCGTCTCCACCACTTATAAGAGGGCATAGCTCAGTTGGTTAGAGTACTTGCTTGACATGCAAGGGGTCGGTGGTTCAAGTCCACTTGTCCTCACCAAAAAATCGGCAGATGATATTCCAAACGAATACCGTCTGCCGATTTTTTTGTATAAAATAAATTCCTGAGAGCAGTTTTCTTACATCACAAGATGTGTTATAATAAATATGATTATTTTAAACAAATAATGCAGGGATGGGAGCCGGACTTTTGCTCACATCCATAAAAACAGGCGTCGCAGGACGCTCGGATGCAAGGAGGATGACTTATGGCAAAGCTGTATTCAGTCGCACTTTCCAAGCTGATAGAGGACTTGAAACTGGAAACGGTCTATATGCCGCAGGACCCGCAGGAAATCATGATTAAAACGGTGGACATCAATCGCCCGGGACTTCAGCTGTGCGGGTTTTATGATTATTTTGACGGCAGCAGGATTCAGCTGTTTGGTTTGGGCGAATTTGCCTATATGGAAAAATATACCCCGCAGGAGCGTCAGGAATTTCTGGATACCTTTTTTTCTAAAAAAATTCCGGCAGTCATCATCACCCGCAATCTGGACATTCCCGAAGAGATGGTGACCGCCGCCAATACCTACGGTGTGCCGCTGCTGCGCACCAGCCAGCCGACCTGCGACTTTATGGCAACAATGATTGCAACCCTCAAGGTGGACCTTGCACCGCGCATCACCCGCCACGGTGTTTTGGTGGAGGTTTACGGCGAAGGTATCCTGCTGCTGGGCGAAAGCGGTGTCGGTAAGAGTGAAACTGCCATTGAGCTGATCAAACGAGGACATCGTCTGGTAGCGGACGATGCGGTGGAAATTCGCCGTGTGTCGGACAAAACACTGGTCGGCTCTTCGCCGGCAAACATCCGCCATTTTATGGAGCTGCGCGGCGTGGGCATCATCAACGCCCGCCGCATCTTCGGTATGGGCTCGGTCAAGATGACGGAAAAGGTAGATATGGTCATCTCCCTGGAACCCTGGGAAAAGACAAAGGTCTATGACCGCATGGGCATGACCGACGAATACATGGAAATTTTAGGCAACAAGGTCCCTTCGCTGACCATTCCGGTCAAGACCGGACGAAACCTTGCTGTCATCATCGAAGTCGCAGCGATGAACAACCGTCAGAAGAAGATGGGCTACAATGCTGCACAGGAGCTACTGCGTCAGCTGGGCATGGTGGACGACCTTCCGCCGGAAACAATTAAAAAGGATACCTCGGACGAATATTGATCTGCGGCAGATGAATAGAAAAAAGTGAGGGGAACTCATCCAATGAAATTGATAGCAGATACACACACCCACACGATTGCAAGCAATCACGCTTACAGCACCGTTCTGGAAAACATCGAGGCGGCAAAGGAGCGCGGACTGCTCTATCTTGCGATGACCGAGCATGGACCGAATATGCCGGATGCACCGCACATCTGGCATTGTCTGAACCAATGGGAGGTTCCTTCGGTCTACCGCGGTGTCCACATCCTGCATGGGGTCGAGGCAAACATTTTGGATGCCGACGGTTCACTGGACATCGACAGCAGGGTACTGCGCTCGCTGGAGTGGGTCATCGCCTCGATGCACGGTCCCTGCTTTGCACCGCAGAGCCGGGAGCAGCACACCAAAGCGTGGCTGAATATTGCACAAAACCCGGATGTTGATGTCATCGGTCACTGCGGTAGAGGCAATTTTGAATTTGACTACCTGCCAGTTTTAAAGGCATTTAAGGAATATGGTAAGATTGTGGAAGTCAACAACGCGACCCTGTGCGGACCCGAAAGTGCCCGCAGCCGCTGCGCACAGATTCTCAAGCTGTGCAAGCAGCTGGAAATCCCGGTGGTGGTCAACAGTGATGCGCACTTTGCCGGAAATGTCGGCGGCTTTGCGCAAGCAATTCAGCTGCTTGAGGAGCTGGAATTTCCGCAGCAGCAGATTATCAATGCGGATGCCGAACGCTTTGAGCAGGTCGTTGCCCAAAAACGGACAGGGGTGGAGCGTTAACCAAAAATGGAAGGGGATTTGCCAATGGCTTGTTTCAATCAAAAAGTCGGTGAGCAGCTGGAACGGCTGTGTGCCGAACACCGGATAAAACTTTTGTGGCAGGAGCCGATGAGCGCACACACCAGCTTTCGGATTGGTGGACCTGCCGCAGCGATGGCAGTTCCTGCCGACCGCAGCCAACTGGCTGCATTGCTGCAATTTTCACAGGAGTGCGCTGTCCCATACTGGATTATCGGCAACGGCTCGAATATGCTGGTCAGCGACCAAGGGCTTGACGGCATTGCCATTTTGCTGGACAGCTCGTTTGAAGGAGAGATCATGCAGGAGGGCAACCTCCTGATTGCTCCCGCCGGAAAGCATCTTTCGGCGGTCTGTGCCGCAGCCTGTCAGGCGGGCTTGACCGGGCTGGAATTTGCCTGGGGAATCCCCGGCAGCATCGGCGGAGCGGTATATATGAATGCAGGCGCATACGGCGGCGAGCTGAAGGACCGACTGGTGTGGGTGGAATATCTAAACGAGGGCGGGCAGGTGCAGCGGTTGTTTACCGAGCAGTTGGGATTGTCCTACCGACACAGCTGTTTTATGGAACAGCCGTTTTTGCACGGGTGCATCCTGCGCGCGGCATTTGCTTTGGAGCAGGGCGACCGCACTGCCATCGCACAGGAGATGGAGCGCATCATCACCCAGCGCAGGGAAAAGCAGCCGCTGGAATACCCCAGCGCCGGCAGCACCTTCAAGCGTCCGCAGGGAGCCTATGCTTCCCAGCTGATTGACCAGTGCGGTCTGCGCGGGCTGACGGTGGGCGGCGCTCAGGTCAGCAAAAAGCACGCGGGCTTTGTGGTCAACATCGGCGGCGCCACCTGTGCCGATGTGCTCGGGCTGGTGGAACAGGTGAAGGATTGTGTAAAGGAAAAGACCGGCTTTGTGCTGGAGATGGAGGTCAGACAGCTGCCGTAAGCCGGGCAGCTGCCTTGATTGGATAGAGGAAGAAGGGGAAAGGTTATGCGATTTATCATTGTGACGGGAATGTCCGGTGCGGGAAAATCCGCAGTGGTGGAGGCGTTGGAGGATGTAGGGCTGTATTGCGTGGACAATATCCCGCCTTCGCTGATCCCCAAATTTGCCCATCTGGGACTCAATGGGCAGGACCCGTCGGACAACGACCGGGTCGCACTGGTGGTGGATGCCAGAGGGCTGCGCCGCGGAATCGGCGGCGAGGCGTTTATCCAGCAGCTGACCGGTGCGCTGGCAGAGCTGGACCGGGAAAAGGTCAGCTATCAGATTTTGTTTTTGGATGCGGCGACCGATGAATTGATCAACCGATATAAAATCACCAGACGACCGCACCCGCTGATGGGCAAAAGCGATTCACTGTCGCGGGCAATCAATCAGGAGCGGGAGCTGCTGCGCCAGATCAAAGAGCGGGCGGACATGGTCATCGACACCACCCTGCTGTCGGCTGCCCAGCTGCGCAGCAATATCCACGATCTGTTCCGAAGCGACGACCCGGACAAGGACGATTTTGTGGTCAACTGCATCTCCTTCGGATTTAAGTTCGGCGTGCCGGTGGATGCAGATTTGATGTTCGATGTCCGCTGTCTGCCAAACCCGTTTTATGACCCAAACCTGCGTCCGATGACCGGTCTGGATGAGCCGGTGCAGCAGTTTGTGCTGGACTCCCAGAAAACGCAGGGCTTTTTGACGCGACTGTATGATTTTATTGATTATATGATTCCGCTGTACCGCCACGACGAAAAGAAAAGCCAGCTGGTGATTGCCGTCGGCTGCACTGGCGGAAAGCACCGTTCGGTCACCATCGCACGGGAGCTTTCCCAGCACCTGCACCAGCGGGGATTGCGGGTTATCACCAGCCACAGGGATATTGAGAAAAAGAAGCTGTAAAACAGGATTTTAAGGAGGTCACCTGGGTGACATTCGCAACCAAGGTCAAAAGTGAGATCAGCCACAACAAAGGATTGATTGGACGAAACAAAAAGGCGTTCAGCTATGGAATGATGCTGTGCGGAAAAAGCTTTTCCCAGCAGAGCATTTCGATGACGACCGAGAACAAATATATCGCAAAACTGTATGCAAAGCTGATCTTTCAGCAGATTCCGATGCAGACCAGTGTGACGACCAGAGAATACAACGGAAATTTTCAGCAGCCGACCTATGCGGTCAGCGTGGACGACGAGGAGGACCGCAAGACCCTCCTCGCCTTCTTTCAAGGGCAGGAGGGCGGTTACGACTTTGCGCTGCTGGAGGACGTTGAGCATCGCCATGCCTTTTTGGCAGGTGCGCTGCTGAGCTGCTCGAATATCAGCGACCCGCAGAAGGACTACCATCTGGAATTTGTGCTGACCGATGAGCAGACCGCCCTGTTTTTGATGGGTGTGCTGGACAGCTTGCAGCTGAATTTTAAACGCACCACCCGTCGGGGACAGCAGATTGTCTACTGCAAGGACAGCGCTTCCATCGAGGAGATTTTGACGATGGTGGGCGCTACCGGCTCGATGATGGATGTGGTCAATGTCAAAATCTATAAGGATATGCGCAACAAGGTCAATCGCGTCACCAACTGCGAGACCTCCAATATCGAAAAGACGGTGAGCGCAGCGACGGTGCAGGCAGCGGACATCCGCTATTTGCAGCAAAGAGGGCTGTTCAATACCATGGAGGTCCCGCTCAAGCAGACAGCACAGGCCAGGTTGGAAAATCCCGATATGTCGCTGCGGGAGCTGGGCGAGCTGCTGGGCGTTTCCCGCTCAGGCATCAACCACCGCCTGCAAAAGATCAGCCAGCTGGCAAAGCAGGCGCGGGATGAGGAAATCTGCGGCGGTCCTCAGAAAAAGTAAAGGGAGGGATGCAGGAATGGAAGATCAGTTTGTTCATCTTCATGTCCACAGTGAATACAGCCTGCTCGACGGCGCGTGCAGGATCAAGCAGCTGGTGCAGCGGGCAAAGGAGCTGGGACAGGAAGCGGTCGCCGTCACCGACCACGGAGCAATGTACGGAGCCATCGACTTCTACAAAGAGGCAAAAGCCAACGGGATTCGCCCGATCATCGGATGTGAGGTGTATGTTGCGCCGCGCACCCGCTTCGACAAGGTCAGCGGCATCGACAACTCCCCCTGCCACCTCGTGCTTTTGTGCGAAAACCAGACCGGCTACCAGAATCTGATCAAGATGGTGTCCCGCAGCTACACCGAGGGCTTTTACTTTAAGCCGCGCATCGACCACGAGCTGCTGCGCCAGCACTCGGAAGGCATCATCGCCCTGTCGGCTTGTTTGGCAGGCGAGATTCCGCGCGCGCTGACCCGCAACGATTACCGGCAGGCAAAGGAAACCGCGCAGTTTTATCTGGATGTGTTCGGCAAGGACCACTTTTTCATCGAGCTGCAAAACCACGGCATCCAGGAGCAGCAGCACATCCTGCCGGAGCTGGTTCGGCTGGCAAGGGAACTGGACATCGGACTGGTGGCAACCAACGACTGTCACTACCTGACCAAAGAAGACAGCCTGACCCAGAAAATCCTCATCTGCATCCAGACCAACCACACCCTCTCAGAGGACAACGGGATGGAGTTTGAAACCGAGGAGTTTTATGTCAAGAGCCGGCAGCAGATGGAGCAGGCGATGCACGAGTGTATCTTCGACGAAAAGGTCATCCAGCAGGCGCTGGACAACACCGTTGCCATTGCCCGCCGCTGTCAGGTGGAGTTTACCTTTGGACACCACATCCTTCCTCGCTTTGAGGTGCCAGACGGAAAGGAAAATGTGGCGTTCTTCCGCGAAAGGTGCTGGGAAGGCTTTGAACGGCACTATGGAGCGGATGCGCCGCAGGAGTATCGGGAGCGGCTGGAGTATGAGCTGTCGGTCATCGAAAAGATGGGATATGTCGATTATTACCTGATTGTCTGGGACTTTATCTACTACGCCAAACGCCACGGCATACCGGTTGGACCGGGACGAGGCTCCGGCGCAGGCAGCATCGCTGCCTACTGTATTGGCATCACCGGCATCGACCCGATGAAATATAATCTGCTGTTCGAGCGCTTCCTCAACCCGGAAAGGGTCAGTATGCCCGACTTTGACATCGACTTCTGCTATGAACGCAGGGAAGAGGTCATCGACTATGTCATCCAAAAGTACGGCAAGGACAGGGTGGCACAGATCATCACCTTTGGCACGATGGCAGCCCGCGGCGGGATACGCGACGTTGGCAGAGTGATGGGTATGGACTACCAAAAGGTGGACAAGGTGGCAAAAGCCATCCCGATGGAGCTGCATATGACCATCGAAAAAGCGCTGGAACGCTCCCCTGACCTGCGCATCATGTACGAAAGTGACCCGCAGGTCAAAGAGCTGATCGATCACGCCTTAAAAATCGAAGGGATGCCGCGCCACGCCTCCACCCACGCAGCGGGCGTTGTGATTGCCCGCGACTCGGTGGAAAAGTATGTGCCGCTTGCCAAAAATGATGAGGCGATTGTCACCCAGTATTCCATGACCACTCTGGAAGAACTGGGACTTTTGAAGATGGACTTTTTGGGACTGCGCAACCTGACGGTCATTGCCGATGCAGAAAAGATGATCCGCCGCCACCATCCTGATTTTTCCATCGAAAAGATCTCCCTGTCCGACCCGCAGACCTTTGAGATGATGTCCAAAGGGCAGGCAAAGGGCGTTTTCCAGTTCGAGTCCTCGGGTATGCGCCAGGTTCTGGTGCAGCTGAAGCCGGAATCGGTGGAGGATTTGATTGCGGTCATCTCCCTGTACCGTCCGGGTCCGATGGATTCTATTCCAAAGTACATCCGCAACCGTCACAATCCGCAGGAGATTACCTACAAGACACCGCTGCTAAAAGATATTCTGGATGTCACCTACGGATGTATCGTCTATCAGGAGCAGGTCATGCAGATCTGCCGCAAGCTGGCGGGCTATTCCTACGGACGGGCGGACCTGGTGCGCCGTGCCATGTCCAAAAAGAAGCACGAGGTCATGGAGCAGGAGCGCAAAAACTTTATCTGGGGAGCCAAAAAGGAGGACGGCTCGGTCGAGTGTGTCGGCTGTGTTGCCAACGGCATCAGTGAGCAGGTAGCAAACGAGCTGTTTGACGAGATGAGCTCCTTTGCCTCCTACGCCTTCAATAAATCCCATGCGGCAGCCTACGCCATCGTTGCTTACCGCACCGCCTACCTCAAGGCGCACTACCCGATGGAGTATATGGCTGCTTTGCTGACCAGCATTTTAGACAACACCGACAAGATGCTCAGCTATCTCAAGGAGTGTGAACAGCTGAAAATCAAGATTCTGCCGCCGGACATCAACCACAGCCGCACCGGTTTCACTGTTGAGGACGGCTGCATCCGCTTCGGCTTTTTGGGTGTTAAAAATCTGGGCAAGGGTGTGATGGAGCATCTGGTTCGGGAGCGGGACCAGAACGGACCGTTTCGTGATTTGGATGACCTGTGCGAGCGGATGTACGGTTGCGACCTCAATCGCCGCGCCATCGAAAGTTTAATCAAATGCGGTTCGCTGGACAGCTTTGGACATAACCGCCGCGAGCTGTTGGAGGGCTATTCTGCTCTGGTCAGCGATATTGACGACCGGTATAAAAACAATCTGGAAGGACAGCTCAACCTGTTCGATACCCCGGAGCTGACCGATGCCAAACACAGTTTTACTCTGCCGCACCGGGAGGAGTTTCCGCCGGAGCAGAAGCTGGCGATGGAAAAGGAGGTCACCGGGCTGTATGTGTCGGGACATCCGCTGGCACAATATCGGCAGGTTGCCCAGCAACTGCACACGGTGGAGCTGGAGGAGCTTCAAAGCGACAGCGATGAGCCAATTCACATGAGCGCGGGAAAATATCAGGACGGAGACATCGTCAAGGTGCTGTGCATCGTTACCAAGAAAAAGACCCGCTTGCTCAAACAGCGTGGCTATATGGCGTTTGTGACCCTGGAGGACACCAGCGGTTCGATGGAGATGATGGTTTTTCCGCAGACCTATGAGCAGTATCGCTATCTGTTGGAGGAAAATCAGGTGTTGTACGTTGAGGCAAGGCTCAGCATCCGCGAGGATGAGGAAACCAAACTGGTCTGCCGGATGGCAGCGCCTCCGCAGCAGGTGCTTGAGCCTAAAACCAAAGAAGGCTCTCAACAGCCAACCGAACAGCTGCCGCAGGAAAGAAAACCGATGCCGTCAGCGGCAAAGCAGGAAGTCGTGCGCCGCAAGAAGGGCAAACGCCCGGGATTGTACCTTCGTGTGCCCTCCCAGCAGAGCCGGGAATTTACAAAGTCACAGCAGTATCTGGAGATTTTTGAAGGGGAGTTGCCGGTCTACTTCTTCTTTTTGGACACCCAAAAGCTGGTCTGCGCACCGCAGCGACTGTGGATTACCTTCAACAAACCGCTTTACTGCCAGCTGGAGCGCATCCTCGGGACCGAGAATGTGGTCCTGGTGGAGCCGGAACGGTAGCGGGTGCGCATTTTTATGGATGATACAAAAATCTGTCATTTTTGTGAAGGGTTTTAGTTATTTTTTTGTCAAACATCCCCTTGTCTGCGCAGAAGAAATGTTCTATAATTAAAATTGGTGAGAAAAAGGGAAAACGCAGGCAAACGGTCTGTGTACAAAACAATTCTGTGCAGGCAACCTCGCATAGAAATGGAGGATTTTTATGAATGAGAAAAACCAGAAGGTCATCGGTGTTTTAACCAGCGGCGGTGACGCTCCAGGAATGAATGCGGCTGTTCGTGCAGTTGTCAGAACAGCAATCAAAAAAAATATGCAGGTCATGGGAATCCGCAGAGGATACAACGGATTGATCAACGGCGATATATCCGAAATGAACATCCGCTCGGTTTCGAATGTGCTGCATCGCGGCGGCACCATGCTGCTGACTGCCCGCTGCAACGAGTTTAAAACCGAAGAAGGACAGATGCAGGCAGTAGGTGTCTGTAAGGAGCTGGGAATCGACGGTCTGGTCATCATCGGCGGCGACGGTTCTTTCATGGGTGCGCGCGCTCTTTCCTTAAAAGGCATCCCTTGTATCGGTATCCCGGGCACCATCGACAACGACATTGCCTGCACCGACTATACGATTGGCTTTGATACCGCGCTGAACACAGCGGTGGAAGCCATCGACCGTCTGCGCGATACCTCCGAGTCCCACGACCGCTGCTCGGTGGTCGAGGTCATGGGTCATGGCGCAGGTCATCTGGCGCTGTACGCAAGCGTAGCCTGCGGCGGCACCGCCTGCTGGGTCAATGAGATTGGATTCGATGTAGACCGCGACATCATCGAAAAGATGAACACCACCCTGCGCACCGGCAAGCACAACTTTATCATCATCGTGTCGGAGGGCATCACCGACGTACATCGTCTGGCAAGATACATCGAAGAGAAAACCGGCGTGGAATCCCGCGCCACCGTTCTGGGACACATCCAGCGCGGAGGCACACCGACTGCAACCGACCGAATCGTTGCCAGCCGGATGGGCTGCTATGCAGTTGACCTGCTCGAGCAGGGCATCGGCAACCGCGTGGTGATTCAGAAGGATTCTCAGATCACCGATTATGACATACTCGAGGCGCTGACCATGCACAAGGGTCTGGACCCGAAGCTGCTGGAGGTCAACGATACCATCAACATCTAAAAACAGGAGACTGTGGGAGGAAGTTCTTATGGAGATCGAACGCAAATTTTTGATTGATTGGAAGGAAATCGACGCGCTGGGATTGCCGCTGGTCAAACAGGCACAAAGCTGGCAGGGTTACCTGAGCGCAGCAACGCCGGTGGTGCGCATCCGCAAGCGGGATTTTTCCGACGGACACACCGACTATATCCTGTGCATCAAAGGCAAGGGAAAGCTGGCACGGGAGGAAATCGAAAAGGAGCTGACTCCACAGGAATTTTCTGCGCTGGAGGCAATGCTGCCCATCCCGATGATCCATAAGGACTATCGGGTCTACCGCCTGCCGGACGGACATCTGCTGGAGTGCAGTATGGTGGACGGCAAGTTTGCTTATGCCGAGGTGGAGTTTGCCAGCGTGGAGGAGGCAAAGGCGTTTGAGATGCCTGCCTTCCTGCACAAGGACGTCACCGAGGATCCGTACTACTCAATGTCCGGCTATTGGAAGCGCCAGCAGATCACCGTTTCGTTTGAACTGTAAAAAGAAAGCCGTTCTGTCGCAGAATTTTTCTGTGACAGGGCGGTTTTTTGATTTGTCACAAAAGCGAAAAGCGTTGCGAAAAGCAGATGAAAATGCAGCATCTCTCTTGCGAAATACAGGCGAGTTTGCTATGATAGGATTTAGACAGCTGCAAGGTGCAGCCGCATTTTGACTGAAAGAGGGTAGTTGAAATTGGGAGCAAAAGAAACATGGCTTCGTTCTGTGATGGCAGGAATCTGTATTGCCGTTGGCGGCGCTGTCAACCTCAGCGTGAACAACAAGGTGGTGGGTGCGGCCCTGTTTTCGGCAGGCTTGTTTACCATCTGCACACTGGGATATTACCTCTATACCGGCAAGGTCTGTTACCTGCTGGACAGCAATCAAAAGGGAAAATACCTTCTGTGGTTGGGTCAGATTTGGGCAGGCAACCTCATTGGTACTGCACTGGTCGGCTATGGACTGCGCCTGACCCGCACAGGAACAGCGTTGGCAGAAAAGGCACAGGGCTTGTGTCAGGCAAAGCTGAACGATTCGCTGTTGAGCATCTTCATCCTTTCGGTGCTGTGTAACCTGATGATTTATATTGCGGTGGAAAATTACAAGAACAACCCGCATCCGTTGGGAAAATATCTTGCCATCTTTTTGGGTGTGATGGTGTTCATTCTGGCGGGCTTTGAGCATTGCGTTGCCAATATGTTCTACTTCAGCGCGGCAAACGTCTGGAGCCTGCACACCCTGTTGTACCTGCTGGTGATGAGCCTTGGTAATTTTGCCGGAGGTTTGCTGCCGGAAGCGGTCAAAAAGCTCTGTTAACTGCTAAACAGAGAGGCTATCGGAGCAATCTTCAATCAACAACTTGTACTTCTGTGCAGGTTGTCTGAATATTGCCTGCACAATTCTCCATGTGAACAGCCCGCAGATGCTTGTCATCGGAAGAAAAATTTGGTATCCTTTATATGTACACTTGAACAGAAGGAAGGGACCGGAGATGAGGAAAGACCAGACCGACATGATTTGGAATATGACGGTGTTGTTGCTGGGTGCTCTGGTGCTGCTTGCAGGAGGAAGATTACTCTTTTTTGCCTTTGGCTTCCAAAGCGACCGTCCATGGCAGTTTGTCCTTTTTCTGTTGATTTTTCTGCTGCTCGAGGAGCTGTTCAGCCTCTTTAAAAGCAGACTCTTCCCCTTGTTGCTGCGCCTGTTTCGACCGGAGGGCTTTTTGCAGCTCATCCTGTGCCGCAGCATGGCAGAAACGTTGATGGTTTTGGGCATTCTGCTTCTGTTGCGCCATCTGCCCGGCATCCACATCGGTTCTTTGGCAGCCTACACCTTTGCTCTATTCTGGGGAGGCACTGGCTTGACTATGCGCCTGTGGGGAGAATGGAAGCGGCAAAATCGCGAATAGGAAATCCCAATCAAAATAATGGGAAGGAGTTGGCAAGCCGACTCCTTCTTTTTGTGCATAAAAATCCGGTTGTGTAGAGTGCTGATTCGCAGTGGGTTGCACTGTGCAAATTTTCTGGATTTTTCTTAGGGGGAAAGATTGTGGAGTAGCAGAAGTTGTGTTATAATAAAGCGGTATGAATTGAAATAGGACAGGAGGCAGCAGATTGACGATATTGGGCATCGACCCCGGCTATGCGATTGTAGGATGGGGTGTGCTGGAATACAGCGGCAGCCGCTTTTGTGTCAAGGGCTACGGAGCCATCACCACGCCGGCAGGGATGGATTTCCCCAGGAGGCTGGAGATGATTTATCGGGATATGCAGACCGTTTTGCAGCGGTACCACCCCGATGTGCTGTCGATTGAAAAGCTGTACTTTACCAACAACAAGACGACCGGCATCGACGTCGCCCAGGCGCGCGGGGTCATCCTGCTGTCGGCGACCCAGACCAATATGCAGGTCTATGAATACACACCGATGCAGGTCAAGCAGTCGGTGGTCGGATATGGTAAGGCGGAAAAAAAGCAGGTGATGGAGATGACCCGCATCCTGCTACGTCTGCCGTCGGTGCCAAAGCCGGATGATACGGCGGATGCACTGGCACTGGCAATCTGCCACGCCCATTGTGCGGGCAGCGGATTGGATTATCAGACAAGGTATCAACAGCAACTGAGGAGGACCATCCATGATTTACAGCCTTAGAGGAAAGCTGATCGAAACAGCAGAAAACACAGTGGTCGTCGAGTGCGCCGGTGTGGGGTATCTGTGCAGCACCACCAGGACCACCCTCAATTCCCTGCCGCAAAAGGGAACCGAGGTCATGCTGTATACATACATGAATGTGCGCGAAGGCGCTGTGGATTTGTTTGGCTTTTCCACCCTGTCCGAGAAAAACTGCTTTTGTCGTCTGACCTCGGTCAGCGGCGTGGGACCCAAGGTGGCGCTGGCAATCCTTTCGGAACTAAAGCCCGACCAGCTGATGCTGGCACTGGTTTCGCAGGATGTCAAAAGCCTGACCCGCGCAGCAGGCGTCGGCAAAAAGCTGGCGGAGCGCATCCTGCTGGAGCTGCGCGACAAGGTAAAGAACGAGGAATTAAGCGAACAGCTCCAACAGGTCAGCCAGGTGGCAGACCAGCTCTCTGATGGCAGCGGCAATGTGGCAGAAGCGGTTTCGGCGCTGGTGGTGCTGGGTTACAGCCAGAGCGAAGCGGCGCGAGCCATCGCCGGTCAGCCGCCTGAGACCAGCGTGCAGGAGCTGATCAAGCTAGGACTCAAAAAGCTGTCGGGCAGCCGATAAACAGGAGGGAAAAAGGATATGCTGGAAAACGAGATGGACTTTGAAAACCGCATCATCGCTCCTGAGTATGCTTCGATGGAGGATGCGGAGGTGGAAACCTCGCTGCGCCCGAAAGTGCTGGCGGAGTATATCGGCCAGGAAAAGGTCAAGGAGAACCTGTCGATCTTTATGCAGTCTGCCAAGCTGCGCGGTGAGGCGTTGGACCATGTGTTGCTGTACGGACCGCCCGGACTGGGCAAAACCACCCTTGCCGGCATCGTTGCAAACGAGATGGGTGTCAACCTGCGGGTGACCTCCGGTCCTGCAATCGAAAAACCGGGAGATTTGGCGGCACTGCTGACCAACCTCAGCCAGGGGGATATTCTGTTCATCGACGAGATTCACCGCCTTTCCCGCGCGGTGGAAGAAATTCTCTACCCGGCGATGGAGGACTATGCGCTGGACATCATCATCGGCAAAGGTCCGTCGGCGCGCTCCATCCGAATCGACCTGCCCAAATTCACCCTGATTGGAGCGACCACCCGGGCAGGTCAGATGACTTCCCCGCTGCGTGACCGTTTTGGTGCGCTGCTGCGTTTGGAGCTTTACCAGCCGCAGGAGCTGTGCCAGATCATCACCCGCAGCGCAAAGATTTTAGAGGTGGAATGTGAGGAGGAGGGCGCACTGGAGCTGGCACGCCGCAGCCGCGGGACACCGCGAATTGCAAACCGCCTGCTCAAGCGGGTGCGGGATTTTGCTTTGGTGCTGGGCGACGGCAGAATCACCAAGGAGATTGCCGACAGCTCGCTGGACCGCATGGAGATTGACAAGCTGGGACTGGACTCCAACGACATCCGCATCCTCAAAACCATCATCCGCAACTACGGCGGAGGACCGGTTGGTGTGGAAACGCTGGCGGCAGCGGTGGGGGAGGAAACCATCACCATAGAGGACATCTGTGAGCCGTACCTGATGCAGATTGGCTTTTTGGTGCGTACCCCGCGCGGCAGATGCGTCACCCCGCTGGCGTATGACCATCTGGGTCTGGCAAGACCCATGGGGAACGAGGAGCCGATGCGCTTTGAGCAGCTGGAGCTGTAACAGGAAAGAAAATGTGGTTTTGCTTTTTAAATGAAGGAAAATGCATATACTGATGATAAACTTGGGATTGATATGACAGACAAAGGAGATGGACCTTATGGGAAGACTTTTTGGAACGGACGGCGCACGCGGAGTGGCAAACACCGAGATCAGCTGCACACTGGCAATGGACATCGGCAGAGCAGCTGCTATGGTAGTCGCAAGGGACCGCGCGGTCAAGCGTCCGGTTTTTCTGCTCGGACATGATACCCGTATCTCGCACGGTATGTTGTGCAGCGCTCTTGCAGCCGGGCTGTGCTCGGTGGGGGCGGATGTTATCACCTTAGGAACGGTGCCGACCCCTGCGGTTGCCTATTTAGTGGCAAATTCCGATGCGGATGCAGCAATCATGCTGTCGGCATCGCACAATCCGTATGAATTTAACGGCATCAAAATTTTCGGTGCGGACGGCTTTAAGCTGACCGACGAGGAAGAAGAAGAGATAGAAGCCATCGTGCTGGACCATGCGATGGAATACGACCTCAAATCCAACGCCGATTTGGGAACCATCCGCAACGGGGAAGAGATGGTGGAGCGCTATATCGACCACATCGCTTCCAGCGTGCAGGGTGACCTGTCGGGCATCAAAATCGCAGCAGACTGCGCCAACGGCAGTGCCAGTGCCACCGCAGCTAAAATTTTCGGCAAGCTCGGTGCACAGGTGACCATCCTCAACGACCAGCCGGACGGCATCAACATCAACGAAAACTGCGGTTCCACCCACATCGCAGCACTGGGCGAGTATGTCAAGAAAAATGGCTATGATGTAGGCGTTGCCTTTGACGGGGATGCCGACCGATGCCTTGCTGTGGATGAAAACGGCGAGCTGGTGGATGGAGATAAGCTCATCGCCATCTTTGCCCAGCGGATGAAGCAGGAGGGCAGACTTGCCAACGACACCGCGGTCGTAACGGTGATGAGCAACATCGGCTTCTTTAAATTTGCCGAGCAGGCGGGCATCCACGTGGAAAAAACCGGCGTGGGCGACCGCTATGTCCTGCAAAATATGCTGGAAAACGGTCATCTGATTGGCGGCGAACAGTCGGGTCACATCATCCTGCGGGAATATATGACCACCGGAGATGGACAGCTGACTGCTGTTCAGCTGCTGGACGCGATGAAAAAGGACGGCAGAACTCTTTCACAGATTGCCTCTCTGATGCGGGTCTATCCGCAGGTGCTGTTGAATGTGCGCGGCGACCGTGAAAAGCTCAAAGCCCTCAAGGGTGACCCGAGCCTTCAGAAGCGTCAGCAGGAGCTGGAGGAGCAGATGCAGGGCAACGGACGTATTCTGGTGCGCCCTTCGGGAACTGAGCCGGTGGTCCGCATCATGGTAGAGGGACCGGAAGAAAAAATGATTATGGACATCGCAAAAGCGATGGAGCAGACAATTATCGAAAGGTTAGGACAGGATGAGAACTGCTAAGGACTGGAAAGAATTTGAGGTGATTGACACCTCCGACGGAGAAAAACTGGAGCGCTGGGGTGACGTGGTGCTGGTGCGCCCTGACCCACAGGTCATCTGGAACACACCCAAAGGGGAAAGCTGGAGAAAGGCAAACGCACACTATCTGCGTTCCTCCAGCGGCGGCGGCAGATGGGAGATTCGCTCGATGTCCCGCGAACAGTGGACCATCGGCTACAAACAGCTGCGCTTTAAAATCAGTCCCACCGGCTTTAAGCACACCGGACTGTTCCCCGAGCAGGCGGTCAACTGGGACTTTATGGCAGACAAGATTCAAAACGCCGGCAGACCGGTCAGCGTGCTCAATTTGTTTGCTTACACCGGAGGCGCGACCCTTGCCTGTGCGCAGGCAGGAGCCAAGGTCTGCCATGTGGATGCCTCCAAAGGCATGGTCAGCTGGGCAAGGGAGAATGCGCAGCTGTCCGGTTTGCAGGACCGCCCGATCCGCTGGATTGTGGACGACTGCAAAAAGTTTGTGGAGCGGGAGATCCGCCGCGGCAACCGCTACGACGGCATTGTGATGGACCCGCCTTCCTACGGCAGAGGTCCCGGCGGAGAGGTGTGGAAGCTGGAGGACTCCATCTATGACCTGGTGGAGCTGTGCGCAGGGGTGCTGTCGGATGACCCGCTGTTCTTCCTGCTCAACTCCTACACCACCGGTCTGTCGCCGTCGGTCATGGAGTACATCCTGGGTGTGACGGTGGGCAAACGCTACCCGGGCAAGGTGTCCTCCTCGGAGATCGGGCTTCCGGTCACCCAGAGCGGATTTGTTCTGCCGTGCGGCAGCACCGCCATCTGGGAAAAATAAAGGGAAAGCCAAGGGAAGCTGCGAAAAACGGAGCTTCCCTTTTCCATTTGCCGGTTGTTGCACAGAAAAAAAGGCGAAAGGATATGAATATTTTGTAAATAAGGAGAATTCTGCCTTTCCCCTCTTTTCTTTCGTCGGGAAATTGATTATACTAATTGTGGATTTCAACAAATTTGGCGCGGACAAATCCTGCTTTTCAACAAAGGAACCCCGCGCAGCAGATTATGGAGAGAGAGCGAAACTGAATCAGATTCGGATTGCATCTCAACAGCTCCTTAGAAAAGGTGGTAAAAGAACGGATGAACGATTTTATTGAAGCCAAGTCTATCAGCTTCAGCTACCGTGTGGAGGACAACCAGAAACCGGTCAATGTCTTTGAAAACCTCAACGTAACCATCCGCGAAGGGGAAATGACAGCGGTGCTGGGACACAACGGCTCGGGAAAAAGTACCTTTGCCAAGCATCTCAACGCAATTTTGCTCCCGTCGGGCGGCAAAGTCTATGTGGACGGCATCGACACCGCCGACGAGCAGCGGCTGTATGATATTCGCCAGAAGGTCGGGATGGTCTTTCAGAATCCTGACAACCAGATTGTGGCAACGGTAGTAGAAGAGGATGTCGCCTTCGGTCTGGAAAATATCGGCGTCCCGCCCAAGGAAATGCGGGAGCGGGTAGACCGCGCGCTGATGGATGTGGGAATTTATGAATATAAAAAGCACGCACCACACCGTTTGTCCGGTGGACAAAAGCAGAGGGTCGCCATCGCCGGCATCATTGCCATGCGCCCGAAATGCATCGTCCTCGATGAGCCGACCGCAATGCTCGACCCACGCGGCAGAAAAGAGGTCATGGAGACCATCCATAAGCTCAACAAGGAGTACGGCATCACCGTTGTGCTGATTACCCACTACATGGACGAGGCAGCACAGTGCGACCGCATCATCGTCATGGATTCAGGCAAGGTGATTCTGGACGACACTCCCAAGAAGGTCTTTTCTCATGTGCGGGAATTAAAGAACGTCGGTCTGGATGTTCCGCAGACCTCCGAGCTGATTTATGAATTTTTGAAGGAAGGCTACAATCTGCCAAAAGATGTTCTGACCGAAGAGGAATGTATCAAAGCAATCACCACCCTCTTCCGCCGCAAGGGCATCAAACCGCAGCTTTCCAAAGAAACACAGGAGCAGTCATCTGATGAGCAAATCGTGTAAGGACAACATCCTCGCAAGCAAATCCAGAGGCAGCTGTACCCCGCTGTGGGCGGCACGATGAAAGGAATGAAAGAAAAAAAGATGGCAGTAATCAAGACAGAACATTTGAGCCATGTTTATTCAGAGGGAACCCCCTTTGTTAAAATGGCAATCCAGGACGTCAACCTCTCGATTGAAGAAGGAGAGCTGGTGGGCGTCATCGGACATACCGGTTCGGGCAAGTCTACGCTGATTCAGCATCTGAACGGACTGCTCAAACCGACCTCGGGCAAAATCTATATCGACGGACAGGATATGTGGGAGGACAAGTCGAAGCTGCGGGACATCCGCTTTAAGGTAGGACTGGTTTTCCAGTACCCGGAGTATCAGCTGTTCGAAGAAACGGTCTATAAGGACATTGCCTTTGGACCCAAAAACATGGGACTGAGCGAAGAAGAGGTGGACCGTAGAGTCCGCCGCGCAGCTGCCTTTGTCAATGTTGGCAAAGATTTGCTGGATAAATCTCCCTTTGAGCTGTCGGGTGGACAGAAGCGCAGGGTCGCCATTGCCGGTGTGCTGGCAATGGACCCAAAGGTGCTGATTCTCGACGAACCGACCGCAGGTCTGGACCCGAAGGGCAGGGACCGCATCCTGGGACAGATTCAGGAGTACCAACAGCAGCAGAAAAACACCGTGTTGATTGTTTCGCACAGCATGGAGGACGTTGCCAAGTTTGCTAAAAAGGTGCTGGTGATGAACCAATCGAAGGTATTTATGTACGACGATACCGAGAAGGTGTTTGCACACGCAGCCGAAATCGAGCAGATGGGTCTGGCAGTGCCGCAGGTGACCCGAATCTTCATGCGCCTGTCGGAGATGGGCTACCCGGTCGACCCGCACACCTACACCGTACAGGCAGCCAAAAAGCAGGTGCTCGACCTGTTTGCAGCCAAGGAAAAGGAGGGACGCTAAGTATGCTGCGAGATATTACCATTGGGCAGTATTTCCCGGGACATTCCTTCATTCATAAGATGGACCCGCGCATGAAGCTGATTGCAGCGGTGCTGTACATCATCGTCCTCTTTGTTGCCTCCCGTCCGCTGGGTATGGCATTGGGCATCGCGCTGGTGGTGCTGATGTACATGATTTCCGGTATCTCTGCCAAGCTGGTGGTCAAGAGCCTCAAGCCGGTGGTCCCAATCATCATCTTTACTGCCATCCTAAACCTTTTCTTTTTGGTTGGAGACGGCGAGCCGATTTTCTCTCTGTGGTTTTTGCACATCTACCGCGAAGGTGTGGCAATGGCAATCATGATGGCAGTGCGCATCATGTGCCTGATTGCCGGTACCTCCCTGCTGACCTACACCACCTCGCCGATTGAATTGACCGATGCCATCGAGGTGCTGATGGGACCACTGAAGAAAATCAAGGTACCGGTGCATGAGATTGCGATGATGATGACCATTGCGCTGCGCTTCATCCCGACCTTGATTGAGGAGACCGACAAGATTATGAACGCGCAGAAAGCAAGAGGTGCGGACATGGAAACCGGCAGCCTTGTGCAGCGTGCAAAGGCGCTGATTCCGATTTTGATTCCGCTGTTCGTTTCGGCTTTCCGCAGGGCGGACGAGCTGGCGCTGGCAATGGAGTGCCGCTGCTACCGCGGCAGCGTCGGCAGAACCCGCATGAAGCAGCTGGAGTACCAGAAGAGGGACTTTGTCGCTCTTGCGTTTATGCTGCTGTGTCTGGTTGCTGTCATTGCTATCAACGCTTATTTCCCAAAAATGTTCTAGGGATTCTTTCAAAATAAAAATCTATAAAAATTTTCCTCCGGTGCAGCCGTTTGAGCGGGTGTTGCCGGAGGACTTTTTTGTGATTGGCAAAAAATGGGCGGATTTTGTCGAGGAGGGGAAGTCAAACGGCAGAATTTACCGTTTATTCCGAATAGAAATAATGACAGAACGGGCGAAGTCTGCTATAATAAATGACGTTGATAAAAAATGCGGAATCTTTTTTGAGGAGTTGCTATAATGCGCACACAGACCAGAAATCTTCTTTTGACCATCCGTTACCAGGGGACCGCCTACCACGGTTTTCAGGTGCAGAAAAATGCGCTGACGGTTGCGCAGGTGCTTCAGGACGCACTGGAGGCGGTGCTGGGACGCCGGGAGGACATCAAGGGATGCTCCCGCACCGACAGCGGAGTTCATGCCAATATGTTCTGTGTCAGTGTCAGGACCGAATCTGCCATCCCCTGCCAGAGCCTGGTGCGCGCGCTCAATGTAAAGCTGCCCTGCGACATTGCAGTGACCGACTGCCGTCAGGTGCCGGATGACTTTCACGCCCGGTACAGCTGCATCGGCAAGCGGTATCTGTATCAAATCAACAACAGCCCGGTCAAGGACCCCTTTCGCTGGAAGCAGGTGTATGACTATCGCTATCCCATCGACGTCGCTATGTGTGACCGCCAGTGCAAGGATTTTATCGGGACCCACGATTTTTCCTCCTTTTGCTCGGCAGGCTCCTCGGTGGAGGACCATGTGCGCACCGTCACCGCCTGCGGAATGGCGCGGGAAGGGGACCGGGTTACCTTTTATGTGGAGGGCGACGGCTTTTTGTACAACATGGTCCGCATCATGGTGGGAACGATTCTGGAGATTGCGGCAGGCAGCAAGCCGCAGGGCTGTATCCCGCAGATTCTGGAACAGCGCGACCGCACGGCGGCAGGCTTTACCGCACCGGCGTGGGGATTGTATCTGGACCGGGTGTTCTATGAGCAGATGCCCAACGAGCGGATGGAAGGGTGAAGGATAGAATGGCAAAGGTAACAGACTTTAAAAAACTCAAACAGCGGCAGGCGCGGCGCAGGGCTTTCAAGTTGGCTGGTCTGGCGGGTGTGATTCTGGCAATCGCCTACCTGCTTTCCAGTCTGGTCAATTCGCCGGAATTTGCCGGACTGTCCTCGCTGGGCGATATGATTAAGGGCGGGCCGGGCTATCCCATCGATGCGCCCGGCGGCAAAATCAAGGGGATGTACCAGAACGACAGCGGAATCATCTTGCTCAATGAAACGACCCTCTATATTTATAACACCAGCGGCAGCGAGGTGTACAGCAATCTGCACCGCATGGGAAACCCGCAGGTACAGACCAGCGGGACGATGATGCTCAACTACGACCGCGGCTCCAAGACCTATGCAGCCTACAGCCGCAACAATCTCTTTTACAACGGCAGTACCGATGAGGCGATTCGGTGCGGCGCCATTTCTCAAAACGGCTGTATCGCCATTGCCACCCAGACGGAGAATGCCCAGACCCGGGTGACGGTGCTGGATTCCCGCCAGCGCGAGCAGTATGTTTGGAAGACTGACAATGTGGTCACCGCACTGGCGATGTCCGACAACGGCTCGGCGGTGGCGATTGCCTCCTCCTACGCACAGGCGGGAGAACTAAAAAATGTGCTGACGGTGCTGAAAAACGGGCAGGAGCAAAACCGCTATGAGCTGGCAAACCAGCTGATTCTGGCGCTGGAATTTGACGGCAGCAATGTGCGCTGCATCACCGATAAAAATGCTTTTATCCTAGGCACCGAGGGCAAGATTATCGGGCAGTTCGACTACAAAGGTCAGTCGCTGGCAGCCTTTTCCATGTATGAAAACGGGGTCGCACTGGTCTTTGGCGACTATGAGCAGGACCGAAAGTACACCCTGGCATCGGTGGCGGACGATTTTTACACCCTGAACGGAACCACTACCCTCAACGACAGCCTGCAAAAGGTCAAGGCGATTGGCAACACCATCCTGGTGCTGGGCGGCTCCTCCTTCCATGAGTACAGCGCCTATGACTGTGAGCTGCTCAAGGAGGAAACCAACGAATCCTACTACGACATTCAGCCGATGGGCAACTCCATCTATGCGATGACCACCACCCAAATTGTGCGTCTGCCGCTGGAGGAACCGTCCCGCTTTGCCCTGTTCTCCCACAAGGAGCCGCAGCAGCTGCCGGACGGCTCTCCAACCGAGCAGAGCCAGCAGGAAATTGATCTGCTGCAAAGCATTTTGGACGGCATGAAGCGGGAGGAGGAAAAAGCACAGCAGTCGCAGGGGCAGGAGCTGACGGTGGGTGAATCGCAGGAGATCATCGACCAAATTCCGTTGGAAGATACGGCGTTCGAATCCTCCCAAGCACAGGAGGAATCGTCCGAGGTAGAGGAAGAAAAGGACGAGTTTAACCCGGAAAACCCGGACGGCGTGCTCAATCAGGGACCGGACCATCTGCCGGTGCAAAACGAGGACCTCCAGCCGGAATTTTCTCAGGAAGAAGCTCCGTCGGAATCGGAGGAATCTGAACAGCCGCAGAAGTCGGACAAAGCAGACGAGCAGGAAAAACAGGAAACAGAGGACAAAAAGCAGGATAAAGATGAGGAAGAGAAAGAGGACGAACCCTTTTTTTCCTCCAGACGACCTGCATAAAAGCACCAAACAAGAGAGGATGATGAACGATGGATAAGCTGGTCGTACTGCTGTACGATCTGTCGGCAGTGCTGATTATTTTGATGACGGTGGCGTACAGCGCACAAAGAGGTTTTGCGACCGGAATTTTTCGGCTGCTTGGGCGGCTGGCTGCGCTGTTCGGCTCGGCGTTTCTGGCAAAAAACGGAGCGGAGCTGATCTATGACCAATTTCTAAAGACGGAAGTAACCGGATTTTTAAACCAAAATCTTCAGGGCGGGCAGCTCACCGACATCATTGCCCAGCTGCAGGCAGGTTTGCAGCAGCTGCCGAAGGTCTACTCCAACGTCATCGGAATGGCAATCGACACCGATAGCATTTCGCAGGCGCTCAACAGCGGAGCGGCACAGCTGGCGGCAGCGCTGGAACAGTCGGTGATAGGACCGGCGGTCAGAGGTGCTCTTTCGGCAGTCATCTTCTCGCTGTGCTATCTGCTGCTCAGCGGGTTGGTGCGGCTGTTGACTTCAACAATCCACTTTGTCTTTCATTCGCCGATTTTGCTGCCCATCGACCGCTTCTTTGGCGCTGTGATGGGATTTTTGCAGTCCTGCCTGAACCTGTACCTCATCTGCATCCTGTTTAAGCTGGTGTTCTACCTGCTGGGTGGGATGAAATACTGCAACCAGCAGATTATTCTGGATACGATGATTTTAAGCCGCTTTTATACTTTCGACCCGCTGGCACTGCTGGCATCGCTATAATAAAGTAAAAAAGCAGGAGCTGATGAAAACAGCTCCTGCTTTTTTGTTATGTTTGTTAATCCAGCAGACTGGTAAAGCCAACGGCTTTTCCAAGGATGCGCACCTGTGCCAGTTCGTCGCCGGTGTAGACAAACGGCTCATACATCGGGTTATCAGGAGAGAGGACCAGTCGGTCGGGATATTTGTAGACCCGCTTTAAGGTGGCAGAATTGTCAATGCAGACAGCCGCAATGCAGCCGTTGTCCACATCGGGCTGCTGACGGATATACACGATGTCACCGTCGTGGATGTGTGCTCCGGTCATGCTGTCGCCGTGGCAGCGCAGCGCAAAATCTGCCCGAATGTGTTCGGGTACCTCCAGGATGGCTTCGATGTTTTCATCGGCAAGGATGGGTGTCCCGCAGGCGATGTCGCCAATCAGCGGGATGCGGTAGGTCTTGGGCAGAGGAAGCAAGTTGTCGATGACAGGCTCCTGCGCAGCGGGAGTCGGGCAGTCGGTTTGACCGAGCAGCCAGGCAGGGTCCACTGCAAGGGCTTTGGCGATGGCTTCGATGACCGGCAGTTTGATTTTTTCAATTTTTCCTTTTTCGTACCGCTGAATGGTAGAGACCGCAACACCTACCTTCTGCGCAATGTCCCCCAGATTCAGTCCCAGCTCTTCGCGTCTGGCTTGGATGCGTTTGCCGGTTTGCATATTTTTTTCCACAGGCTTCCCTCCCTTTTTCCTTATTATACCACTTATTTTTGCAGGACGCAACACCAAATGGTAAAATTTGCACAGCGCTATTGACTTTGCGTTTGCATAGTGCTAAAATAAAGGCGAAATAAGGAAAGTGAGTACAAATTTTACGGATGAATTGCAAGGAATCAAAAGAAATCCGCTCGATTCATCCATTATTTTTACAAATATCTTTGCATAGCGCAATTTATTGGAAGGGGAGCGGGAAAATGGGAGCTTTTTGTGTCGCATTTGCTTTGTTTGGAGGGATGATTCTGATTGCACTGTGCGGAATGGGAGTTGAGTGGTATTGCCAGCGTGAGGAGGAAATGGCATACAGTAAAGAAAACCTGAAACCACAGGCAGTTACCCAAAACTATCCGAAAGCACAAGAGCAGAAAACAGCTGCCAAAGCGGTGGCTTTGTAAAATACAGATGTTCTGCGGATAAAAAGAGGGGAAAGTCTGTTGGAAAAATTGACCAGCTTCGCAGCGAGTGATATAATAAGGGTGTATTTTAAAGAAAGGAACTGCTTCCAAGCAAGGAAAGGGGATCATCTGATGAGGATTTTTAAAACCAAGAACTATCATATCGTTGCGATTGCAGACGGCAAATATCTGACGGCCGGCGAGGATAACCTGATTACAGCAGAGCAGCCAAATGAAGGCAAGGCACAGCTGTGGAAGCTGCTGGATGCCGGCGATAATCGCTATCGGATTCTGAACACAGCAGTACAAAAGGCAGTGGATATCATCGACGCCGGTACGATGAACGGTGCATGGCTCCACCTGTGGGAGCAGGCAGAGGTTACCAGCCAGCTGTGGACCATCGAGGAAGAGGGGGAGCATCTTCGCTTGCGCTCGGTGTCCAGCGGAAAGTATCTGGATGTTGCTCTTCAGGATAACACCCATCTGCAAATCTGGGAAAAGGGTGGTGAAAACCAGCTGTGGGAGCTTCGGGTAGAAGAAAAGGCGGCGGACGAACCGAAGAAGGAAACCACCGCCATCAAGGAAAAAGAGCCGTCTGCGCTCAAACACCCGGATTCGACCGCTATCAAGGAGAAGGAAGCCGCCCCTCTCCAAAAAACACAGTCGGCGCCTGCGAAACCGGCAACAAAACCCCCGGTAAAAAATTCCCGCAAAAAACCAAGGGGTAAAAAGAACACAAAGTAACAAACAGCGCGTTTATAAAAACAAAAGCCGACCTGAAACAAGGTCGGCTTTTGTTATATGGTTAGGCTTTGTCTGCCTGCTTTCGGGCAGCGACATCTGCCAGCAACTTTTCACGGTATTTTCTGGCGGCATCCTCATTTTTGTTTTCTCCAAACTGATAATAGACGGTGCCCACCAGCGCGTCAGGCAGGTACTGCTGCTCGACATAGTGGTTCGGGTAGTCGTGCGGATATTGGTAAAACTGCCCTTTGTTCTCCACCTCGGCTCCGTCGAAGTGCTTGTTTTGCAGGCAGCGGGGAAAGTCGCCCACCTTTCCGGCGCGGATATCTGCCATCGCGCGGTTGATTGCCATGTAGGAGGAGTTGGACTTGGGTGCGGTTGCCATGGTGACCACCGCCTGTGCTAGCGGGATGCGTGCCTCGGGCAGTCCCAGCTGAAGGGCGCTGTCCACGCAGGCTTTGACGATGACTGCGCACATCGGGTACGCCATGCCGACATCCTCACTGGCAATCACCAGCAGACGGCGGCAGGGAGAAATCAGGTCGCCCGCCTCCAGCAGCCGTGCCAGATAGTGCAGGGCTGCGTTTTCGTCTGAACCGCGGATGGATTTTTGTAGCGCAGAAAGCAGGTCATAGTGGACATCGTCGCTTTTGTCGTAGCGCAAAGCAGCGCGCTGAGAGATGGATTGCAGCTGCTGGGCACTGATGGTTCGGACGTTGTTTTCGATAGGAGCAGACAGATAGGCAATCTCCAGCGTGTTGATGGATTTGCGCACGTCTCCGCCGCAGGACAGGGCGATGCTGCGCAGCAGCTGGTCCTCTACCTGTAGGGACAGCCCTTCCTCCTGTGCCTGCTGTTGCAGAAGCTTGACGCCGCGTTCGAGCGCCTTTTCAATCTCCTGTGGGCTGACCGCCTTGAATTCAAAGACGGTGCTGCGGCTGATGATGGCGTTGTAGATATAAAAATAAGGATTTTCGGTGGTGGAAGCAATCAGGGTGATCTGACCGTTTTCCAAAAATTCCAGCAGGGTCTGCTGCTGTTTTTTGTTCAGGTACTGAATCTCGTCCAGATAGAGCACCACGCCGTTCATTCCTTCAAAGGTGTCCAGCGAGGAGATGATCTCCTTAAAATCGGCGGTGCTGGCGGTGGTGCCATTGAGTTTGTACAGTTTTTTGCCCGCCTGCTTTGCGATGATGCGTGCCACAGTGGTCTTTCCGGTGCCGGGCGGTCCGTAAAAGATCAGGTTGGTTGCACGACCGGATTGGGCGATGCGGTAGAGGATGCCGTCTTTGGAAAGAATGTGGCTTTGCCCGACCACCTCGTCGATGGTTTGTGGGCGCATGAGGTCTGCCAATGGAGCGTTCATCAAGTGCTTGCTCCCTCCTTAGTCAATGATAAAACAGATGAAATAACAGATACCTTCATTATAGTCTTTATGGCAAAATTGTTCAAGAAAAAACAAAAATTACGTTTGACAATTAAAAAACGAGGGATTACAATAAGAAAAGAAATTGCGGAAAGAAGGAATCACGATGACAAAGATCAAGGCAATTTTTTTTGATTTGGATGGAACGGTCTGCAATACCCTACAGGATTTAGCGGAATGCACTAACCGTGCGCTGGCTGATTTCGGGCTGCCGCCCCATCCGGTCGAGGCATATCGGATGATTGTCGGCAACGGTGTCGATACCCAGATGAAGCGGGCAATCGGAGAGGAAAAATATTCCAAAGAACTGGCAGACAAGGTCAAGGCAAAATTTAAAGCCTACTATGACCGGGATTATCTCAAAAACACCCGCCCGTACGCGGGTATGGAACAGGCGCTGGATGCGCTGCGCGCAATGGGACTCAAGCTGGCAGTCTTTTCCAACAAGCCGGATGAGTTTGCCGGAAAGGTTTGCGAGGAACTGTTTGGAAATCGCTTTGATTTGGTGGCAGGCAATCGCCCGGGCATCCCGGTCAAGCCGGACCCGACCGGATTGTTTGCCGCTGTCGAGCGTCTGGGTGTCCGACCGGAGGAATGTCTGTACTGTGGCGACTCCTGGGTGGATGTAGACACCGGAAAAAATGCAGGGATGCCGGTCATCGGAGCCGAGTGGGGATTTCGAGGAAAAAAAGAGCTGGAGGAACGGGGAGCAGACTTTCTGCTTCAATCGCCCAGCCAGCTGCCGCAGCTGGTTGCACAGTTGATGAAGGAGCAGGCATAAAAAGGTTAAGCGGACAAGGAGGTGGTAAATTTGAAGGGTAGGATGCGAGCAGGGGTGTCCAGCGCCTGTTTTTTTCCGCAGGAGACCGCCTGCTCGGTAGAAAAACTGGCACAGTGGAAAATCCCGCAGATTGAAATTTTTTTTAATTCCTTTCAGGAGCTAAAGCCGGACTACCTCGAGCACTTGCGCAGTTGCTGTCAGGCAGGCGGGACAAAAATCATTTCAATCCACCCGTTTACCTCCAACAGCGAATCCTTCTACTTTTTTACCGACTACCCGGGTAGATTGCAGGACGGGCTTACCATCTACCGCCATTTTTTGCAGGCAGCGCAACAGCTGCAAGCACAGTTGCTGGTTTTTCACGGAGCATCGGTTGCCAATGACCTGCCGATTGAGCAGTCTGCCCGGCATTTTGCTACCTTGGACCGGATGGCACGAGAAGAGTACGGTATCACTGTCGCCTATGAAAATGTGGTGCGCAGCCGCAGCCGTGATATAGAATATCTGGTGCAGCTGCGGGAAGCATATCCACAGCTAAAACTGGTGCTGGATGTCAAGCAGGCGCTTCGTGCAGGACATGAGCCGCTCGAATATGTAGAACAGTTGGGAGAAAGCGTGATTCACGTCCATATCAGTGACAGCACCCAGGAGGAGGACTGCCTGCCGGTGGGAAGCGGGGATGCCCATTTAAAAGCTCTGCTGGGTGCCTTGCAGGGTACAGGTTTTGCCGGATGTGTTTTGCAGGAGCTGTACCGCAGCAGCTATCAAGAGGAGCAGGAGGTCAGGGAAGGCTATCATCGTTTGCAGCAGATGATTGATGGATTGTATCACCCATCGCAAAAATAGACAAAATTCGACAAAAGATTAGAGAAATCAACTGATTTTCAGAGTATTTCCTGTTTATCATCCATAAGACAGCGAAGAAATTTCCAAAAGTTAGTCTATTTGGAGAGAACTATTTTGATTTTTTAATGATATAATGAGGAACAGTGCAGACTGAATCGGATTTCATCGTTGCTTTTTTACAGTTCAAAATTTTGAGAGGTGAAGCTGGTGATGAATTTGTTTGCAGAGCAACCGGAAAAAATCGTGTATACCCTCAACCGGATGGCGGTTCCGATGGTTGCCCAGACAAAATACCGCAATACCTATGGAATCGACGTGTATCGACGGGGATACAAGCTGTACGAGGTAAAGGATATTACGGTGGATCGGGAAAAATTAGAAAATCTGATCCGTCTTTGCAACCAGGAGCAGCTCTCCCTGCTGCATTTACGGGATGTGGTCGAAGACTTTTTGACCTGCCTTTAGGGGATGAGGACATTTTATAAAAAGTTTTTGAAAAGGATTGTACAAACAGGTAAAATGTGTGATATAATGACTTTGAATCTCTCTGATAGACGTTGCAACAAACGTTGTATAGGGAAAAACTGTTTGTAAAAAATCTTATTGGGACAAGGGATACTTGTGGAAAGGAATCCGATTTATGAAATGTCCATATTGTCAGTACTCTGAAAGCAAAGTGATTGATTCCCGTCCAACGGACGAGGATGAAAAAATCCGCCGCCGCAGGGAGTGTATGCGTTGCGGAAAACGTTTTACTACCTATGAAATTGTGGAAACCACACCGCTGATGGTGGTAAAAAAGGACGGCAGCATCGAACCGTTCAATCGAGAAAAGCTGCTCAATGGTTTGCTGCGCGCCTGCGAGAAGCGTCCGGTCTCCTTAAAGGCGCTTGAGCAGATTGTAGACCAGATTGAGCAAAAACTTAAAAACGCGCTGGAAGGCGAAGCAAGCTCCCGAAGAATCGGCGAGCTTGCTCTCGAACAGCTGCGACAGGTGGATCAGGTGGCGTATGTCCGCTTTGCCTCGGTCTATCGGGAGTTCCAGGACATCGATTCCTTTTTGCAGGAGCTAAAAAAGATGCAGCAGGAGCAGCTGTCACACTAAACCAGATTGCGTAAAAGCGGAAGCTCGTTGCGATACAGCTCATCGACCCGAATGCTCAGCTCTTTGGTCTGTGCCAACAGCTGAGAAAGGTCGCCGTATCGGGCAAGCTGCTCTAAACGTGCGGAAATATCGGTAATTTTTTCCAGCGGCTCGTGTCGGATATACCACACCATCGAATCTTTGGTTTGGCTCCACTGGTCAAAAAATTGTGCGGCTACCTCGGCAGCTTGGTCCAGCTGTTGATTTTGTGCATAAGCGATCAGCTGCTCCAGCTCTGGCAGGGCGCGGCTGCGAAAATCATAGCATTGCTTGATGGTGAACAGCGAGGTGGACACAATGACCAGCAAAAAGGCGATTGCGGCATAGATTCGTTTCAAGACGGTTCCTCCTTTTATCGTTTGTTCATCGGTACAATATAATAGTCCAGCTGCGGGGTGCAGGTCATCAGGAAAATATCCTCTGACCGGTACCCTTCTTTTTTTAATATCTTTTTAAATGCACCTTCTGTAAGCCCGCAGGCTTTCAGTCCCTGGTCAAGTATCTTGCGGTCGTTGATGACCAGGACCGGAACCGGCTGCGGCGTCAGCTGGATTTGCAAGGTCTGTGCGTTGAGCGTTTCATATTGGGCTTTTTTGCGGATGGAAAGCTGACCGGTCGTTTCGGCGACCGCGTAGTCCACCTCACGCAGGTCAAAGATGCCGTTGATGCGCAGCTGCTCCATCAAATCGTCCACCGAATAGCGCAGGTCGGCAAGCTCCTGTTGGTCTAACTTCCCATCCTGAATGACCACGCGGGTGTTTCCCCAGATCAGGCGGCGTAGCTTGAGGTTTTTGAGCGCGCAGACCGACAGAATGACCTCAAAACACATCAGCGTCAGAATCGGCACGATACCTAAAATCAGTGGAACGTCGCTGTTTTCAATCGGTAGGGTAGCAATGTTGGAGATGAGAATGGTGATGACCAGCTCGGACGGCTGAAGCTGCCCGAGCTGCCGTTTGCCCATGATACGCAATCCGAAGATGACAATCAGGTATAAAATCAGACTTCTTAAAAAACTTATCAGCAAGCAGAACACTTCCTCTTTCTTGATTTCATACTGGTAGTATCGGTATAAAGCTTGCGTTTATGCGGATACTATGGAAAGAAAAGAATGGACAAGGGTTGCAAAAACTGTACCCTTGGGCAAGGAAAGGGATGGTCAGCGATTGATGATGTCATTTTTTAAACGCCTGATGCAGCCGCAGCAGGACCCAAAGTTGCTGCGGCAGGGCGGGTTGCGGGATGCTTCCCAGCCGCAGGGCACCGGCAGCCGCAAGCAGGCAAGGGTCCGGCTAAATCGGGATTTGATGGAAAATATGGTCAAAGTGCGCGCACTCAGCCAAAACTCCACCGACCTGCTGGAGCGGCAGATCGAGGTCAGCGGTGTGCCGGTGGCAATTTTGATGTGCGAGGGCATGGTCAACCTTCAGCTGTTTACCCAGATTCTGGTTCGACCGTTGACCGAGCTTTCACTGGAAAACGCAGACGGAGAGGCGGTTGCCCGGTGGGTCAGCCGTGAGACGGTGCTTTCGGGGGACCAGAAGGAATTTTTTACCTATGACGAGCTGTTTTCCTTTTTGATGGCTGGATTTGTGGTGCTGCTGATTGACGGAGTGGACCGAGGCATCGCCTGCGGGATGCAGGGATACAGCTTCCGCTCGGTTTCGGAGCCAAGCACCGAAATGAACATCACCGGCTCCCGCGAAGGATTTGTGGAGCCGATACGGGTCAACCAGACGATGATTCGCCGTCGGCTGCGCTCGCCCAGCTTAAAATTTGAGATGTATCCCATCGGAGAAAAAAGTCGAACCGATATCTGTCTTGTCTACCTGACCGATACAGCGGACCCGCGGATGGTCGAGGAGGTCAAGCGCAGATTGGGCAAGCTCAGCTCGGATATTTTGCTCAGCCAAGGGTATCTGCGTCCGTATCTGGAAGGGCAGCCGCTCTCGCCCTTTTCATCGGTAGGTACCACCGAGCGACCGGATACCCTGTGTGCGAAAATCAATGAGGGCAGAATCGGGATTCTGGTGGATGGCACGCCCTTTGCACTGGTGGTGCCCTACCTGTTTGAAGAGCATTTTCAAAGCATGGACGACTACTCCTACCGCCCTTACTATGGCTCCTTTATCCGGCTGCTGAAATATTTTGCTTTTTTGCTCTCCATTTTTCTGCCGGGAGGTTATGTCGCCATCACCTCCTTCAGTCCCGAGATGCTGCCGGACAGCCTGCTGTTTAACATCGCTGCCTCCGAACAGCAGACGCCCTTCTCGATGATGACCGAAGCGTTGGTGATTCATCTGATTTATGAAATCATGCGGGAAGCCGGTCTGCGCCTGCCCCGTCCGGTGGGACACGCGGTCAGCATCATCGGTGCGCTGGTCATCGGGGATGCGGCGGTTAAAGCAGGAATCATCGGCTCGTCGATGGTGATGGTGGTTGCGCTGACCGCATTAAGCTCCTTTGTCGTCCCGTCGCTGTACGAACCGGCAGCGATACTGAAATTTGTTTTTATCCTGGTGGGCGGCACCTGGGGATTGTTTGGCATTTCGGTGGGCTTTGTGCTGCTGCTGACCAACCTCTGCACACTGGAGTCCCTTGGGGTTCCGGTCATGGCGCCTTTGAGTCCCTGTGCGCCTGCGGACCTGCGGGACGGGCTGTGGCGCACCGGTTGGAAAAAGCTGGGCAGTTTCCGGCTGCGGATTCAGGATTTGCCGGGCAGCGGCTGGAAACAGCAAAAGCAGGGAGGAAAAGCGGATGAATAGCACAACGACGCGCATCAGCGCGGCACAGCTTGCGGTGCTGCTGGTTCTCTCCCGACTGTTTATCCTGTTGATTTTTGTGCCGGATACAGCGCAGGCGCCCAGCGGGACCACCGCTCTGCTGGGAATCGTGTTGGGATATCTGCTGACCATTCTGCTTCTTCTGCCGCTGTGGAAGCTGATGCAGCAGCATCCCGGCATGGACCTTGTGGAGATTGCCCGCCAGCGCTCCGAGGGTTTGGGTAAGCTGACAGCGGTGGTCTGTGGTATCATCTGCCTGCTTGCTAGTGCAGAAACGGCGGCACAGTTTGTTATGTTCATCACCAGCGCCATCTACCCGGAGGCGGAGGTGCTGTGTGTTGCGTTGATTTTCTGTGCAGCAGCGGTTTATATGGTCTATCTTGGCTTGGAGGCGCTGGGTCGTGCCTCTGCCATCCTTCTGGTCGGAGCGGGCACAGCGTCAGCCTTTATCGCGCTTGGGCTGTTCCGCTTTACCGATACCCTTTGCCTCATCTCTCCTTTTTATCAGGGAGCAGGGGCAGTTTTGTTTTCCGCCGTCTCCTATTTTACCCACAACGTCGAGCTGATTGCGTTGGCACTGTTGGTTTCCAATCTTTCCAAGGGAGAGTTGCGCTCGGCGTTCCTGCGCTATCACACCCTGATCAGCCTGATTTTATTTGTGGTCGGACTGATGTCGATTCTGGTGCTGGGTTATTACAGCCAGACCCGCAGCTTTCCCATCTACACCATGTTCGTCCTGTCCGGCTCCAACGTTTTTTACCGCTTTGATTACCTGTTCATCCTGATTTGGGTGGCAACGTCGATGGTGCGCACCGCGCTGTATCTTCTGCTGGCGTGCAGGATGGCAGGGCAGTGGAGTCAAAAAAAGGTGGGAACCGGCGGACTGATTATCGGAGGTGTCCTCATCACAGCAATATCCGTCGGGGTGGTCAAGCATTTAAAGCTGTTTGGCGCACTTTACGGCTTTCTGGAAAAAGGGATACCGGTCTTTTTGCTGCTGGTTTTGCTGCCGCTGGGACTGCTGCTGACAAGCAAAAAGGAGCAGTCAAAGCAGGAAGGAAGGTGAATGGATGAAGCGCAGAATCACTCGCTTAGCGGTTTTGCTGCTGACTGTTGTATTGTTGGTGAGCTGTACCGGCTGTATGGATTCGGTGCAGCTGAAATCGAGGACCATCATCAAGATGGTGGGCATCGACCGGGAGGAGGAGCAGTATCTGCTGACCCTGCTCTACTTTGCACCGCAGGCACAGTCGGGGGAAAAGACCTCCTCCACTTCGATGCAAGTCATCCAGACCCGAGGGGATTCAATCAGCCAGGCGTTTGACCGTGTAAAAAATTACAGCGGCAATCGGGTATTTTTAGGAAATACCAGCTTTCTGGTGATTGGCAGACAGGCGGCACAGGAGGGCTTGGATCCGCTGCTGAGCTATTTTAACGCCAACCACGAGGTCAGTCCGGAGCTGTATGTCACCATGACGACCGGACGTGCGGAAAAAATCATTCAGGTGCAGTCGCAGCGGGACAGCAGTTTTTCGCAGGTCAAAGGGATGATTCGGCAGGGACAGAAAAATGGGATGCTGGGACGTCCAGCGCTGCGGGATGTGATCAACCGCCTGCAAAGCGATTCCTCCGAGCCTTACCTGCCGCTGGTGGAAACCGCACAGGACAGCAGCGGGAAAAGGTTGCTGCGGGTAGCGGGCATGGGCATCTTTCGAGGTGGAAAATATATTGCGCCTCTTTCGCTGGAAGAAGCAAGAGGGCTGCTGTGGGCAACTAATGAATTGGATCGGGCGCTGGTGACGGTGGCGGTGGAGGATGAACCTTCCTCCCGCGCTTCGGTGGAGCTGCAAAAAAGCAAGAGCCGGGTGCGGGTGCGCCTTCAGGACGGCAAGCCGCATCTTTTCCTGTCGATTCGCACACAGGGCGAAGTGAGGGAGCTTACCTTTGAAGGCGGCGGAGGCGCACAACTCAACCAGCTGACCGAGATACAAAATGCCGTTGCCGGTCAGGTGAAGGCGACTGTCCGCCACACCATCGACAAGGTGCTGTTTGAGCACAAAAGCGACATCTTTCGTTATTCGGAGTTTATCCGCAAATATCTGCCCGATTACTGGAAGGAAAATCAGCAGCGCTGGGAGCAGGTGATCGACGACTGCACCGTGGACATCTCGGTCGACTGTATCATCGACCACCCGGGTCTGGAAACCAGCCACCGACACCCATAGGACAGGGATGGAAAAAATAAGCGGGGTGTGATACAATAAAACAAAAACCGACAGAGAGAAGGAATGACAATGAAGGCAAAAATCACACCCCGCAAGGAAATGGTCCTGCTGTACCGTCCCGAGCAGGCGGATGCACAGGAAAAGCTGCCGCAGCTGCTGGAGGAAATGGGAATCGAATATCGTCTGGTGGCACAGGAGGAGTTGTCGATGTGGACCGGAGAGCTTGCAGGCTATCTGTACCGCACCTCCGAACAGGCAGAAGGGGAAGACTATCCCCAGCTGCCGGCGGCAATGGCGATGGGCGGACTCAGTTCCAAGCGGCTGGACCAACTTTTAAGGAGCGTGGCAGCGCAGGGCATCTCGCTTCCAATCAAAATGGTCATCACCCCGTACAATGAGCGCTGGGAGTTTGGACAGCTGATTCAAGAGGTTTCGCAGGAGCACGCTCTGTTTATGGCGATGGAGCGCCTCAAACGGCTGAGCGACCGGGCAAGCCGACTGCCACAGCCCGATGAGGAGATTCGGCTGCTCATAAAGCAATCAAAAGAGCTGCTGGCACAGATGAATCGCAATGACGACCGCCAGCCTTCCAAAGAGGAATTGGATCAAACTGCCGACCGGCTCGAGCAGCTGCTGACAAAATAAAAACAGGCATCGGAAGGAAAAACCTTCCGATGCCTGTTTAGCTTTCGGCTTTGCTTTATCGGTTGAGCTGTTGGGTCAAATGGCAGGCGGCGATGGCATCTGCAAGACTGTCCGTCGAAATCAGAAAACGGTTGTTGTGGCAGAAGCGCAGCGTTTGGATACCGGTCATCTGTTGAAGCTGCTCGGCGCTTTGACCAGCCCACTCTTCCGGAAAGGGTAGGCGCAGGGCATTGTCTTGGGCGCTTACAGGTACTGCCTGTGCGCTGAACCCACCTCGCTGGGAGGGAGATACCACAAACAGCGCGTCGGTCTGGACGACAAACTGCTTCCAGGGTGCATAGCGGTCGAGCACCACGATGCCGTCCTGCATCTGTTCGATTGCCTGTTCGACCACCGCTTTGGCGCGGCGGATGCCGTTTACCTCTGCAATCCTGCGCTCCAAAATGGCAGAAGCCACGGTGACCGCCCTTTCAAAGTTTTCGTTTGGGTCCTCCTGCGAGTCCCAAAGCGGGTTGAAGGAGGCAATGGCGGTGGCAAGCGGGTGCCCGCAGCCGGTGTTGTCCTCTAAGTCGAGTGGCTGGATGAAGTGTTCGTCAAAGCGCTGCCACTCCTCTCCGACCAGCTGCTCTCCCAAATCCTTCCACAGCAGACCGAAGGCAGCGTAAGGGACGCCGTTTTCCCGAACGGGTGCATCCTTCTGGTGGTGGTCATAAGCGCCCCAGCCGATATCAAAGGCAAAGCCTTCAAAATTTTCCGGCAAAGCGGCGGTGCGGATGACCTTTAGTTCCGGTCGCAGGAGCCGAAGCAGGGCGGTGGAAAAAACGTCATCGGCATGGAATTTTCCAGCATGGGTGTAAACGGTGGATGGGATTTCCATCATATTATCATTCCTTCCTTTTGTGCTTTCATCCTTTCACAAAAATTATAGCACAAATTTGATAAGATGACAAAAATAACAGCGGTCACTGGAAGATGGGACAAAAGGATGGTATAATAGAGCGAGAAAGAAAGGATGGTTTTTATGGCTTTGTATAAAGATACTTATAAATGCAGAAAATGCGGACAGACCTTTACCTGGTATTATCAGCCGGCACAGGAGGACGGATATGGCTACCGCCCCAAATCGAGCAGCGAGGAGAAGATTGCAATGGTCAGCGGCATGATGCTGGTGGCAGAGCAGATTTATGAGGTGACAGTGGACTGTCCGTGCTGCGGGGCAACAAACGATTTTAACTGCAAAATCGAGCAGGAGCTGCCCGGGCTGAGAAAAAGCATCGACTAATCACCGAAAGGCACTCCGATTTTAAAAAGGCTCAGGCAGCCGTTGACCGCAATCGGCTGGGCAGAATCGGTGTGCAGCAAAAATTGCAGCGAGGTCGGTGCGGTGCAGACGGTGGTATTGACCAAAAATCCACAGGAGAGGCTGACTGCATCGGCTTGCGGTTCCTGAGAGGAATCGCCTTTGGCACAAGCGGAAAATTCATGGTGCAGCGCAAGGTCGATTTGCGGGATGACCTCGACAAACTGCCCGTTTGCCTGTGCCTTCAGCAGAAAAGAAACAAAGTAGACTCCGTTAGGTGCAAGCGAGAGGGTGTCTTCAGAAAAGGCAAGGTCCTGTCCTGCCACCGTCTGTGGAAACAGGTGCAGTACAGAGGCATTGATGGCTTGGGAATCCCGAATCCAAAATTGTGCGGCGCTGCCGACTGTGGCAGGCTCTTTCCTGTTTTCCGGCAGACGAAAAGCGGATACCGGTCGAATCGGCGCAGATGGAACGGTTTCCTCGTTCGGTCGGGCAGTTTCCGGCGCACTTGGAACGTTTTCCTCGTTCGGTCGGGTAGTTTCCGGCGCACTTGTAATGGCTTCCTCATTCGGTCGGTCAGCTTCATTTGGTCGGGCAGTTTCCGGCGTGACTGGAGCCGGTTCCTCATTTGGTCGATTAGTTTCCGGCGTGGTTGGAGGGGTTTCTGTCGTCGGGTTGGAGATGGGACGCACCGATTGGACGACCGCTGCGGCGACTGCCGTCGGGATATAACCGTCGACAGTGCTGTTGCTGCCCAAAGGGAGCAGTCCGCCGCCGTAGTTTTCAGCGGGCAAAGAGGATGAGCAGCAGGGGCAGCAGGCAGGATAGACCATCGGCAGGCAGGACAGCAGACCGCTGTTTGCTGCACAGTGGAAGATTTTCATGGTTTACACTCCTTTCTGTGTTTCATCCGTCACAGTTACATAGGGCGCATAGGCGTAGCCGGTGGCGTTTTGGAAGCGCACCGCATACCAGTCGCCGCTTTGCGAGTAGATGTGTATGGCAGCGCCGTTGGGAGCGACTGCGACGATGGTGGACTGGGTGGAGGGCATACTGCGGATGTTCAGATTGGCTCCGCCGGTGTTCACCCTGCCTTCCCGCACCGGCTGCGGCAGGGCAAAGGGAATCCCAAAATAGATACACAGCGCCCGCACCAGATTTTCGGCAATCGCCTGGATGTTCTGCTGAATCCACTGGGCATCCTGCGGATTGTCGTGGTAGGCAATCTCCACCAGGACTGCTGGCGAATGGGTCTGAAGCACCTCGGCAAGGTAGTCGGTGGGACGCGCATTGACCCGCTGGGGCAGTGGGTAGATTTTTTTCAGCTCATCCGCTGCGATGTGGGCAAAGCGTCGGCTGAGCAGAGCGTTTGGGTCATCTCCCGGGCGGTAGAAGATGTCGGTGCCGCGCAGCAGACCTTCCATCCCCTCGGGCGAGGCGTTGGAGTGCAAAGCCAGGTGCATCCCGTAGCGGGAAAGGTTGGACTGAGCAATCGAATCCACCACCGTGCCGTCGGGATGATTGCGGACATACTCGATGCCGCTGGCTTGCAGATAAGGCTCCATGGCATCGGCAATCTGATTCATCCAGTATTCTTCACTGCCGGTGTTTTGATAAAGGTTAAACTCCTGTGTGGAGGGACTGAGGTAAATTTTTGGCAAGGTAAACACCCTTTCGTTTCTTTTTCCCTTACAGAATATGCAGCTCAAAGGAAAAAGGTGAACAAAGGGCAAACGGACAGGGCAAACGGACCTTGTCTGGAAATGAAGGAGGGAATCTATGAAGATTGTTTGTCAATCCTGCGGGAAAAAGTACGACACCGCCAAGGATGAACTTTGTCCTCGATGCGGCAGCTATAATCCTTTTGAGAAGGAGGGCGGCGTTCAGCAGGAAACCTCTGCCGAGCGATATGTCCGCCAGCAGATGGAACAGGAAAAACAAAGGCTGGAAGAGCGGTACGAGCAGGCAGATGAGCCTTCGTTCGATTTAAAACAGAAGGAAGAAACGCGCTGGAACCGCCGGGAATTTTCACAAAGGAAAGAGGAAGAGCGACAGGCTTCCAAACAAAATCGAGGTTGTTTGGGCAGTGTAATTGTAAAATTTTTCCTGTTTTTCCTTTTGTTTGGTCTGCTGTCGGAGGGATTGGACCTGTTGGAGGTGACGGTGGGTCAGGTCATTCAGGACCGCGTCCAAAGCGACCGGATACAGGTGGAGGAATATCAAATCGACCAGTTGATTGAGCTGGAAAACGGCGCAAGGCTGGCAGTCCATTCGATGCAGCGCTTTGACCTGCCGGAGGAGTTGCGTGTTCGTTTGGAGGACGGTGAGCTGGATTTAGACGGGATGCAGCTGGCAGCAGTCATGGTAAGTGTGGACGAGCAGGCGGGCGACTTTCTGAGCTATGGGGAGCAGGACGTCTACCTGCGTGCGGACCGGCAAATCTACCACCGCATGGAGTACTGGATGGAAAGCGCTGTTGAGGAAGCATTCGGCATCTCCTCGGCGGAATATATGCAGGACGATGAGATGGGCGCACTCTTCTTCCTGATTCCTGCGGACAGTAGCGGGGACTATCAACTGTGTGTGCAGGAAACCAAGGAGCTGCCGTGGACTCAAATTGACGTAGTGGACCGTCTGTCGGTCATTGAGCTGGGAGAGGGGGTAAGGAACCAATGAAAAAGATGGCAAGCATTTTTCTGATTGTCTTTTTTGCCCTTGCCATCATCGGACGATTGAGTTCGTTTTTTGATAGGGTACAGTATCAGGGCATTTCGCAGGACCCTTCCTATCGCTCTTTGCAGGTGGAGCAGAAGTTGACGCCGGAGCAGCTGGAGGAATATGGCGTCCTGCTGGACGAGCAGCAGCAGGAGCAGTATGACGTCTACTTAATCTGTGCCGAAGTAGAAAATACGACGGCTCGCAACGATTATTTCTACCCGGATTATGACCTTTGCAGCATCGGTGGAGAGCATGACTACGAGCTGCTGGAAAGCAGTGTCCTGATGCCGGTTTCCTACGGGTATTCCTTCTATCTTCCGGCAGGGGAAACGGTTCGCTGCCGCTTTCTGCTTCTGGCGGACAAGCAGGCAGAGGATGTCGAGGTTAGGAACGACCCATCCATCTGCGCCTTCTTTCCTGCCTGATCTGATTTTCTGCTGCAACGTTTGTTTTATCAAAAAGAAAAAGCTCAGACAAAATTTGTCTGAGCTTTTTTGTTGTGCTTATGCCTGTTGGCGTTTGATCTTGTTGTAGCCGATGACCGCAGCGCCGATGGCTCCCGCAAACTGGGAGAGTGGCGAGGTGTGTACCGGTATCTTCAGGTAACCCTCCAGGGTGGAGCGGAAAATCTCGAACTGAGCAAGACCGCCGCTGAAGAAGATGTCGCCGGACAGATTGAGTTTCTGTGCAAAGAAAGAGGTTCTGCGGCAGATGGAGTTGATGATTCCCAGTGCAATGTCGCCCTTGTCTGCGCCTTTGGCAAGCAGGCTGATGATTTCGCTTTCGGCAAAAACAGTACACATACTGGTGATATTGATTGGCTGGTGTCCTTCAACAAACCGGTCAATATTGTTGATGTCTTCCTCCAGAATGCGCATCATCACCTCGATGAAGCGTCCGGTGCCGGCAGCACATTTGTCGTTCATAATAAAATCTACGACGTTCAGCCCATTGTCCAGCAGGATGGCTTTGCAGTCCTGACCGCCGATGTCCACGACCGCGCGAACATTCGGGTTCAAAAAAGCGGCTCCTCTGGCATGGCAGGTGATTTCGGTGATTTGCTTATCTGCCTGTTCCAGCAGCGCCCTGCCATATCCGGTGGATACGGTGTAGGCAACGTCATCATTATACAGCATCTCGTACAAATTGCAGATGCTGTCCTTTGGGTTTGCGGAGGTGGGCAGGATTGCCGTCTTTACAATCTGAGTCCCATCAAACAGCGCACCCTTGGTCGTAGTCGATCCAGAGTCGATTCCAAGTGTCAGCATGGCTTACAGCATCTCGATGAATGCGGCCATTCTGGTATTGATCTGACCGATATCAGCGGTAGAGTAGTCAGTCTCGACTGCCATGTACGGGATACCCTTTTTCTCGTTGACAAACTGTTTGATGCCAAGGGTTTCCACATTGTAGGTATGGCAGGCCTGCAAGGGAATTTCGACGACTGCATCAATGCGGTATTCGTCGATCAGACGGTCCAGCAGGTCAAGACGGTTTGGGTTCGGGGTCATAACCGAGCAGCCGATGCTTAGGTAACGCTCGGCGATTGCACGGTAAATATCCGGTGCGTCCTCATCGACCAGACGGTCGAAGGATTTTGCACCGCTGCAGTTTTCAAAGACAACAACATGACCGCCGTTATCCTCGATGGCTTTGACGCATTTGGCAGCGCCGCCGCCGATTGGACAGCCGGTGACCAGAATACGAGGTGCCTTTGGATATTTATTCGGATTTTCCTGATATTCTGCCCGAATCTTTTCGCAGATGGCGTGAACCTCTTCCGGCAGGCGCTTTTTATCAAATTTGAAGGAGGAACCGTACAGCACCTTGAACAAATCCTGTCCAAGGACCGGGACCGGCTCCGGCAGGGTCAGGGAATAAAATTCCTTCATGGCGCGGCGGACATTGTTCATGATTTTTACCTGTTCGCGCACCTGCTCTTCGGTGATGGTCACCTCAAAGAAGGATTCCAATTTTTCCTTGAGCTTGATGATTTCCTTGGTCCACAGCTCCAGTCCGGCAGGGCTCTGTGCATTTGGCAGCTCCATGGTGTAGACCGGTTTAAACTGACCCAGGTACTCGTACATCTTTTTCTTTCCGTCGCAGGTGGTTTCTCCTACGATCAGGTCGGAGAAGTAGAAGTAAGGGCATTTGTCGGTTTTAGCAAAGCCGTAGCTGGATTTAATCAGCGGGCACAGGTTGCGGGGGAGGTCCTTTTCCGCATCGGGAATGGTTTCATCCGAGGTCGAGCACAAGCCGACCACGCAAGCTCCCATTGCCATTGCAATCTCTTGAGGAAAATAGGTGCAGAAGGTACCGACAAACGGGATATTCTTCTGCTTCATTTCATAGGCGGCGAGGAAGGATTTTTGACGCATCTCACCAAACTCGCCAAAGATTTCCGGCAGTTCTTTTTTGATTTGCATTTCTTTCTCTCTTTTCTATTCCTGATTTCGATTCCTTTTTGGGAAACGAAAAATGCTTCCGACTGGGAATTTCCCAACGGAGAAGTACGTTCTTATCAGAATAAGAGTAAGAAAAAACCGGAACAAAGTCAAGCAATTTTCGATTGATATTTTTTATTATAGAAATTAGGTTAATTGATTTTATAAATTCAATCGGAGGATATGATCAGATTTAAAAGGAAAGAAGAAAGAATATTTATACATTGTGTTCAATTTGTAAGGATAAAAATATAAAAAACAGAGGAAACTTTCTCGGAAACCGCTTTGTCTGACCTAAAAAGTGGAAGGTGCGAAGAACAACAGCCAAAGCATACAAACGTAAAATAAAATTTTACAAATTGTAATATGCAGCTTTCGGATAGATTGTTCCAAAAGAAATTGTTAAAAGAAAGGAAAATATTGGAAAAAGTACAAAGAACAGCGAATAAAAAGGAAAGAGAGTATCTTTTTGTCGAAAAATTATTGCAGAGAGTAAAGGTAAAAATACTTGCTTTTTTTTGTAAACAAAGTTATAATAATTACAAAGTGGAGAGAAGTGGGGAAAAGTAGAGAGAAACATCGGAGCGGTGGAGAATCGTTCTGAGCTTCGGCAGGCAAGCGATTTAAGGTGGTGCGGCAATGCTGATTGGTGAATACCAGCACAGTCTGGATACCAAAGGAAGGGTCAACTTCCCGGCAAAGCTGCGTGAAGATTTGGGGGAAACATTCATCCTTTCCAAAGGATTGGGAGACCCGTGCCTGTTTGTCTACTCCCAGCAGGAGTGGGACAAGTTGACCGAAAAGCTCAACAGCCTGCCTCTTTCCAAGGCGCGTGCTTTGCAGCGCTTTCTGTTTGCCGGCGCCACGCAGGTGCAGCCGGACAAGCAGGGCAGGATTTTGATTCCGCAAAATCTGCGCCAGTATGCGGGTTTGCAGAAAGATTTGGTGATTGTGGGAGCTTCCAACCGCGCCGAAATCTGGGACCAGGACCAGTGGGAGCAGATGTGCAACGAGGTCACTTCCGACATGATTGCACAAACAATGGATGAGCTTGATTTTTAAATGATAGAGTAAAACAGGAAAGCAGGAGGGCGAAGGAATGGAGTTTCAGCATGTGTCGGTGCTGCTGGAGGAAACAATCGAGGGACTGAATATCCGTCCAGATGGAATCTATGTGGACGGGACCGCAGGAGGTGCAGGACATTCCTCCCAGATTGCAAAGCGGCTGAGCTTTGAGCAGGGCGGCAGACTGATTGCCATTGATAAGGACCCGGATGCCATCCAGACAGCGACCCAGCGGCTTGCGCCTTATCCGGCAGCACAGGTGGTCGATGGGGATTTTAAGGACATTCCGCAGATTTTGCAGCGACTGGGCATCCCAAAGGTGGACGGTATCCTGCTGGATTTGGGCGTTTCTTCCCGCCAGCTGGACACCGCCGAGCGCGGCTTTTCCTATCACTTTGACTCCAAGCTGGATATGCGCATGAGCCAGCACGGTTTGAGCGCCTATGATGTGGTCAATTCCTACCCGAAGGAGGAGCTGATCCGCATCCTGCGCGAGTATGGAGAAGAAAAATTTGCCGTGCGCATCGCCTCTGAAATTGTGCAGGCAAGGGAAGAAAAGCCGGTTGAAACCACCTTCGAGCTGGTTGAGCTGATTAAACAGGCTTATCCGGCAGCAGCCAAAAGAGGCAAAGGGCATCCAGCCAAGCAGACCTTTCAGGCAATCCGCATCGAGGTCAACCACGAGCTGGAGCATTTAAAGGAATGTATCGACAAAAGTTTTGATTGTTTGAATGTAGGGGGAAGATTCTGCATCATCACCTTCCATTCGTTGGAGGACAGGATTGTCAAACAGATGTTTGCGTCCTATACGGTGGGCTGCACCTGTCCGCCGGAGTTTCCGGTCTGCGTCTGCGGCAAAAAGCCCAGAGCAAAGCTGGTGTCCCGCAAACCGATCGAGCCGACAGCCGAGGAGATCGAGCGGAACAACCGAAGCAGAAGTGCAAAACTGCGGGTCCTGGAAAAGCTGGAAGGTTAAGGCTAAACGGGGTCTGTTTTGAATAAAGATAAAAGGGGTCGGTTGCCATGGCAAGTCAAAGTAATGTAGCGTATGATTTTGATCGATTTGAAATACAGCGCCAGCCACAGCGCAAACCAAAGCTGAAGGTCGTCACAAAAAAACAGCAGCAGAGAAAGAACAAGGAGTTTATTGCCAAGGTTGCTGTCTGTGTCGCCATCTTCTTTGTAGGGGTGCTGGGCGTTATCTTCAGCCAGGTGGCAATCACCGAAATCACCATGAAAATCACTGCCTGCAATCAGCAGCTGGAGCTTCTGGAATCTGACTACCGCACGCTGAGCGCCGAGCTGGAAAGCTCGATGGCGCTGAACAATATCGAAAGTACGGTGACCCGTGAGAATGGAATGGCAAAGCTGCGTGAGGATCAGGTGACCTACGTCAGCTTTTCGGATGGGGACCGGGTGGATGAACTGGAAAACCACAATCCGACCCTCCTGGAGCAGTTAAAAAAAGGACTCTCCGATTTAATGGCATATCTGTCACCTGAGAAAAATACAATGGAATAGTCCCGCCGGTCTTTTCTGTTGCGGCGGCGGATTGCCCGTATTAGGGCAGAAACAGGAGTTAAGAAGTATTCAAAGACATCTTAGCTCTTGTTTTGTTTCAGGGTAAAATTTTGGAACAGGATAGGATGGTAACATAATGGCAAATCACTCCAGAAATGTGACACGCAAGAAGATTGGATTGGTTGCGTTTGTACTTTGTGCAGTGTGTAGTGCAGTGCTGGTCGGGCGGCTGTTTTATCTTCAGATTGTCGATGGCGACCGCTATAAACAGCTGGCTTTGAACCAGCAGCTAAAAGATACGGTCATCGAGCCGCACCGCGGGTCGATTTACGATACCAACATGAAAACCCTTGCAACCAGTAAAACGGTTTGGGACGTTGTGTTTGAGCCGGCAAACCTGAGCAGCAAGGAGGAAAAAAGGGAAGCGGAGCTGAAGGTCCTGTGCGACCCGGCGACCGGGCTGCCTTCCCTGATCGACGTCACCGAAGAAACAATCCGTAAAAAAGCGGAAAATGTTAACTCCTACTGGGAGGTGCTCCAATATAAGGTGGACAAAGAAACGGCGGATGCAATCGAGCTGTTTATCCAAACAAATGGAATCAACTGCATCACCCTCAACCAGGGCAGTAAAAGGGTTTATCCCTTCGACGACCTGGCTGCGTCCGTTTTGGGCTTTGTCAATGCCTATGATAACCGCGGCGCCTACGGACTGGAATCCTACTACAACAAGATACTGACCGGAAGCGAGGGCAGAATTGTTTCTGCTAAAAACGGTCAAAATGGTGAAATGCCCTTTCAGTATGAAAAGCTGTATGAATCGCAGGACGGAAACTCACTGGTGCTGACCATCGATGAGGTCATCCAGCACTTTGTGGAAAAACATCTGGAGATTGCTGTCGTAGAGCATGACGTAAAAAAACGTGCGACCGGCATCGTGATGGATGTGGATACCGGAGAAATCCTTGCGATGGCAAGCAAACCGGACTTTGACCCCAATAATCCGCGTCAGCTGACCGACCGGCAGGCGGTGCTGCGCCTGGAAAAAGAAATCCGCCAAAAAAGAGAAAATGCTTTAAGCTCCACCAATGCGGCGGTGCAGGCACTGCAGGGCGGCACTTCCCAAGGGCAGCAGGGACAGATAAATCAAAATACCCAGGGCGGAACGGTGGACCCTACTCAGCCGCAGATCCAGCAGAGTCTGCCGACTTCTTCCGGTGTTGCAGGGGAAGAATTAAAACTGTCCGATATTACGCAGGAGGATTTGCTGGCAGATAATCTGCGCCTGCGCGCCCTTAACGGCGGTTTGACCGAGGAAGAATTCCAGGAGTGGCTGCTGGATGAACAGAACGGTCAGTGGAGAAACAAGGTCATCTCTGACCCGTATGAACCGGGTTCGGTATTTAAGCTGATTACCGCTGCGGCAGCGCTGGACAGCGGCAGCATCTCCATGGACAGCACCTATTACTGTATCGGCTACAAAGAGGTTGCAGGCAACAAGATTCACTGCTGGAAAAGGGACAACGGCGGTCATGGTATGCAGGACCTGACCCAGGCAATGAAGCATTCCTGCAACCCTGCCTTTATCGAGATCGGTCAGCAGACCGGTGTGGAAAACTTTACCACCTATTTTGACCGCTTCGGCTTGGGCGACCTGACGGGCATTGACCTGCCGGGTGAAGCGGACAACAGCAGTATGCACTACAACGCCAAAACGATGGGTATTTCGGAGCTTAGCTCGAGCGCCTTCGGTCAAACCTTCAAGGTCTCCTCGTTGCAGCTGGTGACCGCCCTGTCGGCAGCGCTCAACGGCGGCAACCTGATGCAGCCGTATGTGGTCAAACAGATCATCGACTCGGACCGCAACATCGTGGAGACCACCGAGCCGACCGTCAAACGACAGGTCATCTCCGAACAGACCTCGCAGAAGGTCTGCTATCTGGGAGAACAGGTCGTAGCCGGCGGCAGCGATGCCTCCGGTCGAAATGCAGCAATCCCGGGCTACCGCATCGGCGGTAAGACCGGCACCTCCGAGAAGCTGGATAACTTCGACGAAAACGGAATACAGTACGGCAACATTCTTTCCTTCGTGGGCTTTGCACCGGCAGACGACCCGAAGATTGCTGTGCTGGTCGCGCTGGATGAGCCGGTAGTAGGCAACGCGCAATCTTCCACCATTGCAGCGCCGGTCGTCGGCGCAATGCTGGAGGACATCTTGCCTTACTTAGGCTATGAGCCATCCTTTACCGATGCACAAAAGGAGGAGCAGGAAGAGGTCACCGTCAAAAACTATGTGACTGCCAAACCGCATGAGGCACAGGCGACCATCCGTGCTGCCGGACTCAAGACCGAGATTGTCGGTCAGGGCAAGCACGTTCTCAAGCAGGTGCCGGAGGCTGGCAAGACCCTGCCATACGGCGGAACCGTTATCCTCTACACCGATGAAAACGAAGCTAACAGCAGCGGAACGGTTCCTGACGTATTAGGACGCAGCGTTTCGGATGCAAATCAGCTGATTACCAACGCAGGATTCAATATCAACATCGTCGGTTCTGTGCCCGAGGGTGCGGAAGAGGTGGTTGTTACACAGGACCCACCTCCCGGCTCCAGTGCGGAAACCGGCTCGATTATCACTGTCAACATTGACCCAGAAGCAGAACAGAAACAACAGCAGCAGGAGGGTCAGGCGACCGGTCAGTAGCATGAGATGAAATCACGATAGAGAAGAGGGAGAACAGATGCAGCTGCAAACACTTTTTGCAGAGGTTTTGCCAAACAACCGCCTTCCCGCACAGCAGGTCACCTCGGTGACCTGCGATTCCCGCCAGGTGCAGAAGGGCAGTGTGTTCGTCTGTGTCCGGGGAACCCTGGGCGACGGGCACAACTATGTGGCGCAGGCGCTGCAAAGGGGAGCGGTCTTTGTGGTGGCACAGCAGGACTGCAAAATCCCCAATCAGCTGCTGGTGGAGGACACCCGTCGGGTGTATAGCCAGCTGTGCGCAGCGTTTTTTGGCTACCCAGCCAGAAAGATGCAGCTGCTGGCATTGACCGGCACCAATGGCAAAACCACCAGTGCCTGGATGCTCCACCATGCGCTGGGTCATCTGGGAATCAAGGCGGGTCTGATTGGAACCATCTGCAACCGCATCGGGGAATCGCTCACTCTGCCTGCGCGCTACACCACACCCGATGCCTGGGAGCTTCAGCAGCTGCTTGCCATGATGTTTAAGCAGGGATGCACCCATGTGGTGATGGAAGCTTCTTCACAGGCAATCGAGCAGCAACGGTTGTACGGCTGCCAGTTTAGCTGTGCCGCCTTTTTGAACCTGACGCCGGAGCATCTGGACATACATGGGGACGTCGAGCATTATTTTCAGTCGAAGGCAATGCTGTTTGAGCAGTGCGATCGGGCACTGGTTCGCATCGACGACCCGTATGCCAAACGTCTGTTTCAGGATTTGCAGGGCAAAAGGATGCCGCTGCTGACCTTTGGCAGGGAGCAGCAGGCGATGCTGCGGGCAGAGCAGATTCAGCTGTTCAGCGACCGGTGTGAATCGACCCTGTGCTTTCAAGGGGAGCACCGTCAGGCAAAACTGCCGTTGCCGGGGGAATTTTCGGTGGAAAATCTGATGGCAGCGGTGGGGATGTTGTTGCAACTGGGATTGCCGTTTGCAGAAAGTGTCGATGCGGTGTGCAGCTGCCAGGGTGTGCCAGGCAGAACCGAGGTGTGTGTCAGCAGCGACGGAATCACCGTGCTGCGCGACTATGCTCACACGCCGGACAGCCTGCGCAAAGTGCTGCGCGCCATCCGCAAGGACTGCGAGGGCAGACTGCTGGTGGTCTTTGGTTGTCCGGGCAGGCGCGACCGAAGCAAACGTCCGTTGATGACACAGGCGGTTTGCGAAAACGCAGACCTTGTCGTGATGACAGCGGACAATCCGCGGGAGGAGCCGTTGGAGCAGATTTTCTCGGACGCCCTTGCCGATGTTCGGGCAAGCCAGAAGCTGCGGGTCATCCCCGACCGCGCCGAGGCAATCCATTGGGCGATTTCCTACTGCCACAGGGGAGATGTTCTCCTGCTGGCGGGCAAAGGACATGAAAATTATCAGGTGCTGGCGGACCGTACCATCTTGTTTGATGAAAAGCAGCTGGTCCGGCAGGAATTTGAACGAAGAAAAACAGAAAGTTAGCGGTTGTACGGCGAATTTTTACAGAAAAAGGATTTCATTTGCTGTACAATATGATATAATGATTCTCTGCGGGCAGTTGTCCGCAAAATAAGCCGGAGCTTCCGGCTGTCAACGGAGGGTTTTTCAATGATGCGGCCAATGACATTGGGCGAAATTGCAGCGGCTGTCGGCTGTACAGACAGCTATTTTTTAGATAACAACGCCAAAATTACATCCATCTCCACCGATTCCCGTCCTCAGCCGGAGGACGGCGACCGCGAAAGTTGCCTGTTTGTGGCGCTACGCGGAGAGGTCTTTGATGGACACGCGTATGTGGGTGCGGCTTTGCGCAACAAGGCTCAGTATGCGCTGGTGGATAAAAAGGGTGCAGAAGAATACGGCAAGGAGCTGCCGGCACAGCAGCTGATTGTCTGCGAAGACACCGAACAGGGATTTCTGGACCTTGCGGGAGCCTATCGGGATCGCTACCATTTTCGGATGGTAGGGGTAACCGGCAGCGTCGGCAAGACCACCACCAAGGAAATGATTGCGCAGGTGCTGTCTGCTCAGTTTGAAACCCTCAAGACCCAGGGCAACTTTAACAATCGGGTCGGCTTGCCCAAAACCCTGCTGGAGCTGGATGAGACGGTGCAGGCAGCGGTCATCGAGATGGGTATGAACCACTTTGGCGAGATTTCCGACCTGACCCGCCGTGCAAAGCCGGATGCTGCGGTCATCACCAACATCGGCGTTGCACATATCGAATATCTGGGTTCCAGAGAGGGCATCTTAAAAGCGAAGATGGAGATTACCGAGGGAATGACACCCGGCTCGCCGCTCATCCTCAACGGGGATGATGATATGCTGGCAACGGTGGATTGTCCGCAGTTTAAGACCATCTACTACGGAATGGAAAACAAAAACTGTCAGGTCAAAGGGAAGGACGTTCAGGAGGAAACGGCACAGACCCGCTTCACCATCCTTTGGAACGGGCAGGAGTTTCCCGCAGTCATCCCAACCATCGGCAAGCACAACGTGCTCAATGCACTGGCAGCCTTTGCCGTCGGCATCGAGTTTGGAATGCAACCGCAGACCATCGTGGATGCACTGACCGGCTATAAGCCGTCGGGAATGCGTCAGCGGGTGGTACAACGCAGCGGCATCTGCGTGGTGGAGGACTGCTACAATGCAGGACCGGATTCGATGAAGGCAGCCATCCAGACCTTTGGCAGTATGCAGCGGCTGCAAAAGAAGCGCGGCAGAAAAATTCTGGTCATGGGCGATATGCTCGAGCTGGGTGACTATGCACAGCAGGCACATTATGAAGCAGGCGAGTGCGCAGGCAGAACAGACATCGACATCATCATCTGCGTCGGCGAGCTTTGTCAGGCGGCAGTCAAGGGCGCACAGGAGGTGTGCAGCAGCCGCCAGAAGGTGCTGCATTTTGATGACAAGGAGCAGCTGACCGAAAAGCTGCTGTCTTTGGTGCAGCCGGGAGATACCCTGTGGATCAAGGGCAGCCGCGGCATGAAGCTCGAGGAGGTCCTCTCCAGATTGTATGAGCGATTTTAACAGGCAGGATATTTCAGAATATCTCGGAGCATAAAGGAAAGGATTGACAGAAAATGAATTTTACTGCTTTGCTGATCACACTGGTCAGTGCGTTTTTAATATCCTCTGCGACAGGACTGTGGCTTATTCCATTCCTGCGCAGACTGCATTATGGGCAGACGATTCTGGACATTGGTCCGGCATGGCACAAATCCAAGCAGGGAACCCCCACCATGGGCGGGTTGATGATGGTCATTGGTTTGATTGTATCGGTACTGGCAGGCTGGGCTACCCTGCACCTGTCGGGAAGCGGGATTGCCGATGCCTCCGAGGGCGGCAGCTTCTATCTGTTCGGCGGTGTGCTGATGGCGCTGGGCTTTGGACTGCTTGGCTTTCTGGATGACTACATCAAGGTGGTCAAAAAGCGCAATCTGGGTCTAAAAGCAGGACAGAAGTCGCTGGGTCAGCTGCTGGTGGCAGTGCTCTACCTGGCAGCGGAGTACATCTTTGCACCACACACCACCTTGTGGATTCCCTTTGCAGGGGAGTTTGACATTGGCTTTTTCTATTACCCGGTCATGCTGTTCATCATCATCGGTGCGGTCAATGCAGTCAACCTGACCGATGGCATCGACGGGCTGGCATCTTCGGTTACAATGGTGGCAGCCATGGGCTTTCTGGTCATTTCCTCCATCGAAGGCTTTGTGCAGATGAACCTGTTGGCAGCAGCGCTGGCTGGTGTCTGTCTGGGCTTTTTGGTGTGGAACTTCCACCCGGCAAAGGTATTTATGGGCGACACCGGCTCGATGTTCTTGGGCGGACTGGTGGTGGCTCTGGCGTTTGGACTGCGGATGCCGGTCATCCTTATTTTTGTCGGAATCGTCTATGTAGCGGAAACCATGTCGGACATAATCCAGATTGGCAGTGTCAAGCTGACCGGCAAGCGTGTTTTTAAAATGGCGCCGATCCACCATCATTTTGAGATGTGCGGATGGAGCGAAGTCAAGATTGTTGCCGTCTTTTCGGCGGTGACAGCATTGGGCTGCATCATTGCAGTGCTGATGGTATTGTAAAGGCACAAAATTTTTGCGCCACAGTTTACAGGAAAGGCGGCGAGAGGATTGCGGGAACGCAGAAACCATCCATCTTCCAACAAAAGGCGGATGAATGTCACAGGAAGGGTCCCTTCCAATGTTGTGCAATACCCGGGCAACCGAGCCGGAACCGGGCGCACAGGCGGACCGACTCGATATAAGGCTTCCAGAAAGGCAGCGCCCAGCAAGGTGACCCCGTTGTATATCTGGGGGGATTTTGATATTCCGTTTTTGCTGCTGACTCTGGCTTTGCTGGGCTTTGGTCTGGTCATGCTGTTTTCTGCAAGCTATGCGCGCGCATATTATTATAAGGACAGCAGCTTTTATTACATCCGGCGTCAGATCATGTGGTCGGTCATCGGCGTGGTGGGCATGATTGCCGCCTCCTTTGTCAACTACCACTGGCTGAGGAAATTTGTCTGGCCGCTGTATGCCGTTTCGATTGCCCTGTGTATGGCGTGTTACCTGTTTGAGGCGGAAAACGGCGCCAACCGTTGGGTTCGTATCGGTCCGGTCAACTTTCAGCCGTCGGAGATTGCCAAATTTGCGCTTGTCCTGCTGTTTGCTCACTTGATGAGCCGCGACCAGGACAAGATGGATCAGCTGTGGCTGGGAACGGCGCGTTATCTGGCGCTGTTTGGCGCGATGGCGCTGGTCATCCTGCCGCAGCCGCATCTGTCGGCAACTTTGCTGCTGCTGGGTATCACCCTGTCGATGATGTTTGTGGGCGGCTCGAGAATCAAACACCTGATGGGTCTGGGAATGACCGGCGTCGGCGGGCTGGCAATCATCATTCTGGCAATGCCGACCTTCTTTGCCGACCGTTTTGCTCACGTTTTGACCCGACTGACCTATTGGCTCGACCCGTTTTCCACCACCGACAGCGGCGCGTATCAGACCAAACAATCGCTGATGGCAATCGGCTCGGGCGGTCTGCTCGGCGTGGGATTGGGTGAATCCCGCCAGAAGCAGCTGTATCTGCCGGAGGTGCAAAATGACTTCATCTTTGCAATCGTCTGCGAGGAGCTGGGCTTTGTGGGAGCGTGCCTCATTGTCATCCTGTTTGCCCTGCTCATCTGGCGCGGCTACACCATTGCCCTGCACGCAAAAGACCGATTTGGTATGCTGATTGCAGTGGGTATCACCACCCAGATTGGAATGCAGGTGATGCTTAATATCGCAGTTGTTACCAATACCATCCCAAACACCGGCATCAGCCTGCCGATGTTCTCCTACGGAGGGACCTCGCTGTGTATGATTTTGGGTGAGCTGGGAATCCTGCTGGCGGTGTCGCGGCAGGGAATTTATGAAAAAGAGTGACCGTCTGCGGCACCCGGAAAATACCTTCTGAAAGGAATGGTCAACCATGAAAATACTGTTTGCCTGCGGCGGGACCGGAGGACACATCAACCCGGCGATTGCCATTGCCTCCACCCTGAAGGCGAAGCAGCCGGACGCACAGATTTTGTTTGCAGGAAACCCAAAGGGGATGGAAGCAAAGCTGGTTCCGCAGGCGGGATTCGATTTTGCACCCATCACCATCAAAGGCTTCCAACGCAAGCTGACCTGGTTTAACATCAAATATAATATCTCCTCGCTGTTTTATCTGACGACCGCCTCAGCGCGCTCCAAAAAGCTGATTGAGGGCTTTGGACCGGATTTGGTGGTCGGAACGGGCGGGTATGTCAGCGGTCCGATTTTGAGAAAGGCGGCGCAGATGAGGATTCGCACCGCATCGCACGAATCCAACGCCTTTCCCGGTGTGACCACAAAACTGCTTTCCCGCTATGTCGATGAGATTCTGCTGGCGGTGCCGGAAGCAAAGAAATATCTGGACCCCAACTGCAAGGAGCTGGTGGTCGGCAATCCGGTTCGGGAGTCGATTGTCTATGCCGACCGCGAGCAGGCAAGGAAAAAGCTGGGAGTCGGGGATAAAATGTGCATCGTTTCCTTCGGCGGCAGCCAGGGTGCACACCGGCTCAATCAGGCGATGGCGGACTTGATTGCATGGCACACCAAAGAAGGCGGACCCTGCACCGGCAAGATCCACCACATCCACGCGACCGGAAAGTATGGAGTGGAGGATTTTCCGCAGATGCTTACAGAGCGCGGCGCTGTCTTCCAGGAAAATCCAAATGTAGACATCCGAGAATACATCAACGATATGGACGATTGTCTGGCGGCTGCGGACCTGGTCATCTGCCGGGCGGGAGCCTCCACCCTCTCCGAGCTGGAGGCTGCGGGAAGGGCATCCATCCTGATTCCTTCGCCGAACGTGGCAGAAAACCACCAGTACCACAACGGGATGGTGCTGGTCAAAAACCAGGCTGCGGTCCTCATCGAGGAGAAGGATTTGAGCGGGCAGCGGCTGTGCAGTGAAGTCGAGCAGCTGGCAAACGACCCGCAAAGACTGCGCCAGCTGGGACAGAACGCCCAGAAGCTGGCAATGATCGACGCAAACGAGCGCATCTATGAAGAGCTGATGCGCCTGCTGCGTCAGCCAAAATAAGGATGTTCGCAGCTGAAATCGCACCATATAACAGGGAAAGGGACCAAACCTGCCCGCACAGCATAGTATGGCTTTGTAAACGAATCGTCGGTTCGAAGAAAAAGTCAGCAGAAAGGGCGGGTGGATATGGACACAGATCGTTACATAGTGGAAGGGATGCACAGCTTGGAAGGGGAAACGTGGGTACACGGTGCAAAAAATGCAGCTCTCCCCATCCTGGCAGCCTCCCTGCTTTGCGGGGATTGTGAGATAGAAAATTGTCCTGATTTGTCGGACATTCATGCGGCAGAAAATATCCTGCGGCATCTGGGCTGCCGCACCCACTGGGAGCAATCGCAGGGAAGCAAGGTGCTGTGTATACACAGCGAGGGTCCCTTTGTGTCGGAAATCCCAGACCAGCTGATGCGGGAGATGCGCTCGTCCATCGTCTTTTTAGGTGCGATGATCGCCCGCTGCGGGCAGGCAAAGCTGTCCTATCCGGGCGGATGCGAGCTGGGACCCAGACCGATCGACCTGCATCTTTCCTCCTTAAAAAAGCTGGGTGTCACCATCCGGGAGGACGGAGGGTATTTGGACTGCACCGCACCGAAGGGTTTATACGCAGCGCAGATCACCCTGCCGTTCCCCAGCGTGGGCGCAACGGAAAATATCATGATTGCAGCCAGCATGGCACAGGGCGAAACGGTGATTCAAAACGCCGCACGAGAGCCGGAGATTTTGGACTTGGCAGGCTTCCTGAACGCCTGCGGAGCCAAGGTGCGCATCCTGCCGGACGGCACGGTTGCCATCGAAGGCGTCAAGCAGCTGCACGGCTGCCGCTATCGGGTGATCCCGGACCGCATTGTGGCGGTTACCTACCTGTGTTGCTGTGCGGTGGCAAAAGGGGAGCTGCTGCTGCGCGGCGTTCGACCGGACCATTTGAGTGCAGTGTTGCCGCTTCTGGAAGAGATGGGCTGTCAGCTGAAAACAGAGAAGGACACCATCCGCATCGTTTGCCGGCAGCCGCTGCGGGCGGTCAGCGGGATTTCCACCATGCCTTACCCAGGCTTCCCGACCGATGCCTTAGCGCCGATGATGGCAGCTGCCTGCACCGCACAGGGGACGACCATCTTTATCGAAAACATCTTTCAGGACCGATTCAAGCACGCCTGGGAGCTGTGCCGGATGGGAGCGGATATCAAAGCAGAAGGCAGGGTTGCGGTGGTGCGCGGGGTGCCCTGCCTGCACTGTGCGCAGGTTCGATGTACCGACTTGCGTGGAGGAGCGGCGCTGGTCATTGCAGCGCTGGGCGCCCGAGGAAAAACAGTGGTGGAGGATATTCGCCATCTGCTGCGCGGATATGAGCATCTGGACCGGACAATCAACAGTCTGGGTGGATGTATCGTCCGCAAAACCATGTGAAAATAACGACCGGTCAACGAGTTGATCGGTTGCCGAAAGATAAAGAATCCTGTCAGAAAGGAGAAGCAAAATGCCACAAGCCCAGTCACGCGGCTCGCCAAAAGGGCGGACCTTGCGCAAAATCAGAAAATATCTTTTCCATTATATTTTGCTTGCGGCATTTTGCCTCGCAATTTTGTTTGTGATGTGCTACACTGTCTTTTTTAAGCTGGATAAAATCCAGGTCAACGGGTGCAGCGTTTACAGTCAGGCACAGATCATAGATGAAATCGGAGCGCAGAAGGGAGAAAGCCTGTTCAAGGTCAACATCTCCAACGCAGAAAAGCTGCTGGTTGGCAAATTGCCCTATGTGCGCTCGGTCAAAATCTCCAGACAGTTCCCGACCACCCTCAAGGTGGATGTCCAGGAGGAGAAGGTTCTGGGAGCAGTGTACACAAACGAAGGTTTTGCCATCCTTTCCACAACCGGCAAGGTGTTGGAAACCAAGGTGCTTGCCCTGCGGGAAGGAATCCCCCGCATTGTCGGTCTGGTGGGATTGACCTATGAAACGGGTGGTTATCTGCGCAAGAGCGATACCAAGGATGGGGAGCTGCTTGACCAGATCAAGGTGTTGCAGGAGGTGCAAAAGCAGCTTGCAGCAAACCAGCTGACTGACATCACCTACTACGATGTAGGAGATATTTTGAATATCGAGGTGATGTTGGAGGACAAGCTGCTGCTTAAACTGGGCTCTGCCAGTGAAATGGATTACAAGCTGGAATTTATCAACAAGGTTCTGGCAGGCAAAAAATCGGGTGAGGAGGAGTTTGAGCAGGTGCCGGAGGAAGGGACCCTCGACTTCAGCAGTCCGCCTGCGCTGCACACCATGTCCATCAGCATCGACAAGGTTAAAAATGAAGAAGCCTATCTGGACTACGGCTCCAATCAGCTGCAACAAACTGACAATATCGCAGGCGGACAGCAGTCGGAACCGCTGCAAACAACTCCGGTTGAAACGCCGGAGGAACAGCAGACCACAGAAGAACAGCCGACAACTTCCAAGCAACAGTCGAATCAGCAGCCTCAAAACGACCAGCAGCCCGCTGAGCAGTCACAGAGCCCGCTGGAGGGACAGCAGCCGGTGCAGAACAGCGGACCACAGGTCATCAACGGGGTGGTGATTGGCGGCGACAGTACGGAACAAGGCAACACGCAAAACCAAACACCACAGACAAATACTATACCACCGCCAAGCGCTTCGGGTACGCCGCAGCAGAACACCGCACCGCAGGTCAACAGCTCAGGCACGACCCAGCCTAATACTGCACCGCAGGTGAACGGCTCGGATAAGACAGCAGGTTCGGCGGGAGGACAAAACCAATCTCCGCAGACCGGCACTCCCAACGCGGCAGGACAGTCCGGGGTGTTCAACGCACCCAGTCAGGCTCCAATCGTCAACGGAGGGTAAATTTTAGTCAAAAAGCACAGAAGCAACTGCAATCTATTTGCTATTTTTAGAATTTGTCTTTTTTATGCAATCTTCTATTGAAAAATATATGAAAATCTGATACCTTATATATGTATACTTTTATCTTTTCATTTGTTTTGTCAGTAGATTTCCCCATGAAGCAGGAAAACGGGAACTATGGATAAATTTTGATGATAGCTTGCATCTTGTATGCTGGAGATAAAACTTAGGAGGAACGAAAAAGATGATGGCGAATTTTGAACTCGACAACGATTATGATGGCGTAGAAGTGACCATAAAGGTCATAGGCGTCGGCGGCGGTGGCGGAAACGCAGTCAACAGAATGATTGAAGGCGGCATGCAGGGTGTGGAATTTATCTCCATCAACACCGATGCGCAGGCGTTAAAGAACTCGAAAGCCAGCCAGAAGATCGTCATTGGCGACCGTCTGACCAGAGGACGCGGAGCAGGAGGCGTTCCCGAGAGAGGTCAGAAGGCAGCGGAAGAAAGCCGCGATGAGATTGCAGCTGCAATCAAAGGCTGTCAGATGATTTTCATTGCAGCCGGCATGGGCGGCGGCACCGGCACCGGAGCGGCTCCTGTTGTGGCACAGGTGGCAAAGGAAATGAACATCCTGACGGTCGGTATTGTTACCAAGCCGTTTGAATTTGAAGGCAAAAAGAGAATGGAACAGGCAGAGCGCGGCATCGCAACCCTCAAGGAAAATGTAGATGCCTTGGTCGTTATCCAGAACGAGCGTCTGCGTCTGGTTTCGGAAACGAAGATTACCCTGCTCAACGCCTTTGCAGAGGCGGACAATGTCCTCAAGCACGGTGTACAGAGTATCTCCGACCTGATCTACACACCAGGTCTTATCAACCTCGACTTCGAGGACGTTTGCCAGATCATGCGCGGTGCAGGCTCTGCGCACATGGGCGTCGGTCGTGCAAGCGGCAAGGACAAGGCAGAGATTGCTGCAAAGGCAGCCATCTCTTCTCCACTGCTCGAATCTTCGATCGACGGTGCAGAGAGGGTCATCCTCAACATCACTGCTCCATCGGATATCGAGCTGGACGAGGTCAACCTGGCTGCGGATATGATCCGCGCCTGTGCGCATCCTGATGTCAACCTCATCTTCGGTGTTGCGTTTGACGACAGCTTGGATGACGAGATGGTGGTCACTGTCATTGCGACCGGCTTTGAGCTGGACAAAAACTTTGACATCCCGGATTATCGCTTTAAGGCAGCTTCCGCAGAGGAGCCAAAGCAGACAGCCGAGAAGAATGACTACGACCGTCAGGACGATGACGATGAGCCGTATGACATCATGGCACTGTTTGGTCAGAGAAGATAGTCTACATAAGCAAAATAAAAAGGAAACCGGAATCTTCCGGTTTCCTTTTTTGTTTTATCGTTTGTTTTGTTCGGCAATGCGCTCGGCAAGGTCGTTGAGATAGACCCAGCGCTCCATCTTTTGCGCAAGCTGTTCCTCCAGCTCCTCTTTTTCCTGCGTCAGCTGTTGCAAGGCGGTGTAGTCACTGGAATTACTGCGAATCTGCTGTTCGGTTTCCTCAATCTTTTCTTCCAGCTCGGCGATGACCTGGTCAATCTGCTCGTACTCCCGCTGCTCTTTAAAGGAAAACTTCAGTTTCTCCCGCTGGTTCCTTCCGTCGCGCTTTTCTCCATTGGAGACCGATGCAGCGGACTGCTTTTTGATTCGTTCCTGCTCGGCTACATCGGCGCGGTAGTCGGCATAGCCGCCGGTGTAGTGGCGCACCTCTCCGTTTCCGGCAAGGACAAAGACGTGGTTCATCAGCTTGTCCAAAAAGTAGCGGTCGTGGCTGACAGCGATGACGACGCCGGGAAAGCTCTCCAGATAATCTTCCAGCACCGCCAGCGTTTCGATGTCCAGGTCGTTGGTCGGTTCGTCCAACACCAGCACGTTCGGTGCTTCCATCAGAACACGCAGCAGATACAGCCGACGGCGCTCTCCGCCCGACAGCCGCCCGATTTCGGTGTATTGCAGCTCACTGGGGAAAAGGAATTTTTCCATCATCTGTGAGGCAGAGAGGGTGCCTTCGGGTGTTTGAATCTCCTGTGAGATACTGCGGATGTAATCCACTGCCTTGACCGATGGGTCAAATTCCTCCCCAATAAAGGATTCCTGAGAGAAGTACCCAATCTTGACGGTGTCGCCGCGAACGATGGTGCCACTGTCCGGCTCCAGCAATCCGCAAATCATCCGCACCAGGGTGGTTTTTCCGTAGCCGTTGGGTCCGATGATGCCGATGCGGTCGCCGCGCAGCAGGTTGTAGCTGAAATCGCGAACCAGCTGCTTTCCGTCGAAGGCTTTGGAGATGTTGTCGATTTCGATGATCTTGCGACCTAAGCGGGAGGAGAGAGCGGAGACCTCCAGCTTGGACTGGTCAGGGACATACTCGCTGTTCTTCAGCTGCTCAAAGCGGTCGACGCGGAACTGTGCCTTGGTGCTTCTGGCGCGTGCGCCGCGCTGGATCCAGGCAAGCTCCTTGCGGTACAGGCTCTGGCGTTTGCGCTCGGTGGCAAGCGCCATCTCCTCCCGCTGTGCCTTCAGCTCAAGATATTGTGAATAGTTGGCAGGGTAGGAGTAGAGCTTGCCGTGGTCCAGTTCGACGATGCGGTTGACCACCCGCTCCAAAAAGTAGCGGTCGTGGGTGACCATCAGCAGAGCGCCCTGGAAGCGTTTGAGGTAGCCCTCCAGCCAATCGACCATCTCGCTGTCGATGTGGTTGGTCGGCTCGTCCAGAATCAGCACCTCGGCTTCGGCAGCAAGGGCACAGGCAAGGGCAACCCGACGTTTTTGTCCGCCGGAAAGTTGTGCAATCTTCTGGTCATAGTCGCCAAGACCCAACTGGTTGAGGATGCTTTTGCACTGGTATTCGTCCGCCTGCTGGATGACCTTGGCATCTTTGGCTCTTTCCTCGTCGATGGCAACGCCCTTCATGACCTGCTGCAGGACGGTGGTTTCACCGTCAAACAGCGGGTTCTGGGGAAGATAGGCGACGCGAACGCCGCCGGCGCGGGTGACGATGCCGCTGTCCGGTGGGTCGATGCCCGCCATCACCTTGAGCAGGGTGGATTTTCCGGTTCCGTTGATGCCAATCAATCCGATTTTTTCCCCTTCGCCGATGGCAAGCGAGCAGCCGTCCAACAGCTGGCGTTCGCTGTATCCTTTATATACTTTTTCTGCACTGAGTAAAATCAAGGCAAAAGCCTCCGTTTCTGTATTGGGGTAAAAAGGAACAAGTCCTATTGAATCATTATACTATGCGCCTTTGTTAACCGTCAATGACCCGCACAGAAAAATCAAGACGGAGCAGAAAGTCGCGTGGAAAGCAGGAAAGGGTGTGCTAGAATGAAAGAAACAAGAACGCTTTGGAAAAACAGAACATCACTATGAAAGAAAGGGGACAGGATGAAAAAACAACTCTGCCTAAAAAGCAGTCGACGAAAACAATCCTTTTGGCGGATTGTTTGATTGGAATCGCGATGGAAAAGAAAGCCTGAGCGAACAGTGGCTCGCCTAGCGGATTTTTGAAGAGTGCAGCAAGTCCGATGACAATGAAGAAGAGGAAGATTACGAGTAGAAATCCTTCCTGCGATAAAAGAAAACCTGACAGGGATTATCCCTGTCAGGTTTTGCTTATTTTGATAGGATTGGATTTTACAGCACAACATAAAAGACAACTGCCAGAAAGTGGAAAAAAGTACCCAGCAGGATAAAGACGTGGAACAGCTCATGGAATCCGAAACGGTCGGAGATGTTTGGCTTCTTTAAAATATAAAAAACAGCACCGATGGAATAGGCAATGCCTCCTGCCAGCAGCAGACCGATGGCGCCGGCAGGCATCAGGCTCAGTGCTTTCCAGTCGAAGATGATTGCCCAACCCATCAGCAGGTAAAATCCGGTGTACAGTGCGCGAGGAGCGTTCATCCAGAACATTTTGACGAAGATACCACACAACGCTACTGCCCAGATGCCCAGGACAAAGAGGATTCCGTGTGCGCCCTCCATGAATTTTAAGCAGATGGGTGTGTAAGAGCCGGCAATCAGTACATAGATCATGGCGTGGTCCAGCTTGCGCAGATACTCCTGCTTCAAGACAGGACCGTTGTAATAGTGATAGATGGAGCTGGCACTGTACAAAGCCAGCATCGAGCCGCCAAAAGCCAGAATAGAAACAAACATCCGTGCAGAAAAATTGCCGGTCAGATTGTTCAAAACAAATAAAAAGACGGTGCCGACCACCGCAAAGATGACGCCCAGAAAGTGGGTGTAGCTGCTCATCGGTTCACGAGCATTTTTAAAATAACTATACATGGTGTTCCTCCTGACATAAAGTAGTTTTAAAAACTATTTTATGCAATCTATAATAACAAATACAGAAGAGTTTTGCAATACATCTTGAAAATTTTTTAAAAATAATATAAAATAGAAAACAGCAATCCGCTTCCTTTTGCAAATTCCTTTGGCAAGGGGAGAGTTTGGAGGAAAAAGGAATGGAAATAAAAAAAGAGAAGCTTGAACAAATCATCAATCAGTCCGCCAACCCCAGCAGACTGGAGCCGGAGCAGATACCGGAGCTGGAATTGTACATCGACCAGATTTTGATGCTGTTTGAGGACAAGCTGGGAGAAAACCGCCGTCGGGAGAACGATAAGATTTTGACCAAGTCGATGGTGAATAATTACAGCAAGGAAAAAATGATTCGTCCGATGCGCGGAAAAAAATACAGCCGCGAACAGATTTTGCAGATTCTGATGATCTGCAATCTGAAAAATGTGCTCTCGATTGGGGACATCAAACAGGTGATGACCCTGCTGATGGCGGAGGGCGTGCAGGCAAAAGGAATGCAGGAAATCTTTGAGAAGGACCGAGAGAACCAGAAGGAGCTCAAAGAAAGCATCAACGTTATGGTGGACCGCCTTAAACAGAATTATGATGAAGAGATGGACACGATGGCGCTGGTGTCGCTGCTGTTGAGCTTTGCGGGGATAGCGGCTTATTGCAGAAAGACATCGGAGGCAATTATTGACCGCTTTTTTATCGAAGATACAAAGGAAAAAAATACAAAATAAAAATAAGCAGGGACCGCATTTCACCCGATGCGGTCCCTGCTTATTTTTTATTACACAACCAAAAGAGAGAAGATATCATGTATGAATATGCACATATAGTAACAGACACTGAGGGTGAAATCAAGAGGTTGTCAGCTAAAAAAGGCTTTATTTTACTAAAAACGTCAAATTATGCAAAAGGTGATTTTTGAAGGGCAGAAAATATATCCAATTTGTTAAATAAAAAACAAGCCCCTGCTTTGGCAGGAGCTTGCAAAAGTGGCAGGAAAGTTTATTTTTGTTCACACAGTAAATCGGCAACATACAAACCGTTGGCAGCCGCCTGAGAAAGCGAACGGGTAAAGCCCGCACCGTCTCCGACAGCATAGATGTTTTCGCAGCCACAGAGTTTAAAGTTTTCGGTTTGCGGACGTGCTGAATAATATTTGCATTCAATGCCGTACAGCAGGGTGTCATAGTTGGCAGTACCCGGCGCTACGGCATCCAGAGCGTGCAGCGTTTCGATGATGTTGTCCAGCTGACGTTTTGGCATACACAGGCTCAAATCGCCTGGAACGGCATTGAGGGTCGGCTGGGTGGTAGAAGCTGCCAGCCGCTTGGCGTCGGTGCGGCGTCCGTTTTCCAAATCGCCCAGACGTTGTACCAACACGCTGCCGCCGGAGATGAGGTTGGCAAGGCTGGCGACGTGCCGCGCATAGTCGATTGGCTGTTTAAACGGCTCGGTGAAGCGGATAGTGGAGAGCAGGGCAAAGTTGGAATTTTCGGTCTTTCTGCTCTGGTCGCGGTAGGAGTGACCGTTGACGGTCAAAACGCCGTCGGTGTTTTCGGTGACGACGCTGCCGCGCTCGTTGAAGCAGAACATACGGGTTTTGTCGCCGTACTGCTTGGAGCGGTACCAGATTTTCGGCTCGTAGATTCGTTTGGAAAAATCTTCCCACACGATGGCAGGCAACTCAACGCGCACGCCGACATCCACCTGGTTGTTGCTCAGTTCGATTTGGTTGCGGGCACACCATGCGGAGAAAAAGCGGCTGCCCACACGACCAACGGCAAAGATGATTTTGCCTGCCTTGCAGCTGCTGTCGCCCTGTGCACTGTGCATCTGAATTTGCATCGTTTCACGGTCGACATCGGTCACCTCGGTGTCGGTGATGATGTCACAGCGGGTGCGCAGCTGTTCAATCAGGCGTCGCATCGTTTCAAAGTTGGAGTCGGTGCCCAGATGCTTGAGCTGTGCCTGGTTCATGTGCAGGTCGTGGCTCAGGCAAAGTTTTTTTAGCTCGTTGTCCGGCAGGAAGCGCTCGGTGGTCGCACCGAAGGAAACCAGAATCTTGTCAGCTTGCTCGATGTAGTCGATGACCGTCTGCGGCTTTAAAAAGTCGGTCAGCCAGCCGCCGTATTCGGTGGAGATGACATACTTGCCGTCCGAAAATGCGCCGGCGCCGGCAAGCCCCTCCATAATGGCACAGGAAGGGCATTTGATACACTTGTCTACCTTTTTGGTGACGATCGGGCAGCTGCGTTTTTCAATCGTGTGTCCTTTCTCGATGATGCAAACCGAGGCAGATGGATCCCTTTCGGTGATGCGGTAGGCAGCCATCAGTCCTCCAATGCCGCCGCCGATGATGGCAATGTCGTAATAGTTTTTCATTTTAAATAACCCCCTGAAAAGGATGTTACACGGCGAAGCCGTTGCGAAGCCGTTGCGAAGCCGTTGCGAAGCCGTTGTACATCCGGTGATAAAATCAGGTAATAACTTTTCTTCTGTTCTGTCTTTTTCCATTGCTCATGCCATTTTATTTTACCACATTTGCTCTCAAAATTCCAGTTTCCCCAATCATTGAATCAGGTAAAAATATGCTATACTGAAAATAAAGGAACAGAAATTTGCGTGGAGGATGCACCATGATAACAGAAGATAAAATCCATTTGGCATTTTTATGTGTAGTTGTTTTGGCAGTTTGCTTGATGGCAGGATTTTTCTGCAAGCCTTTGTTTCTTCTGGCAGGCATTGCTCTGGCAGGGTCTCTGTGGGTCGATAAACGGTATTTGAAATGTCCCAAATGTGGTGGATTTGAAAATCTGGACAGACTGCTTTATGCAAAGGACCATCTGTACTACTGCCGGCATTGTGGAGAGCGCATCAAAATCGGGTGATGGACGGGTGAGTTTGCTTTTGTCAAAATCACCCAAAAGGATTGTCGGGCGGTAAATGCCCCTCATTTGAGGATTGAAAAAAGGAGAAGAAAATGGTAAGATAAAGAAAAGTAATGTTGAATAAAGGGGAGATTTGATGAGGAAATTTTTGCGCTTCATTACGCAGAGGGTAGTGTTGACCGCCCTGTTGATTGTCATTCAGGCGCTGTTGTTGTTTGGAATCATCTGGAAGCTGAATAATTACTTTGTTTATTTTTATGCTGCCAGTGTGCTGCTCAGCCTGCTGCTGACTTTGCGCATCATCAACAACAAGAGTAACCCTGCCTTTAAGATTGCATGGCTCATCCCGATCCTGCTGTTCCCGGTGCTGGGCGGACTGGTTTATCTGGTGTTCGGCTCGGACAGAACCGGCAAGTACATCCGAAACAAGATGGGCAGAATCGAAAAGGAGATGCAGGACGGCATCAGCAAGGCAAACGAGCGTTCGGGCATTGAAAAAATGCCGCCGGATGTGGTCAATCAGTCGCACTATATCTCCAACAGCGCACACTGTCCGCCTTACAAGAACACAACGGTGGAGTATCTGCCGATGGGTGAGGTCAAGTTCGAACGGATGGTGCAGGAGCTAAAGAAAGCCAAGCGTTATATCTTCATGGAATACTTCATCATTCAGGAAGGCACCATGTGGAACACCATTCTGGATGTGCTGGAGGAAAAGGCGAAGGAGGGCGTGGATGTCCGTGTCATCTATGACGATATGGGCTGCATCCTGACCCTGCCGACCGGATATGAAAAGACCCTGCGGGAAAAGGGTATCCAGTGCCAGATTTTTAACCCCTTCATTCCAATCTTGTCCAGCCATTTTAACACCCGTGACCACCGCAAGATCTGTGTCATCGACGGTAACGTCGGCTTTACCGGCGGCATCAACCTTGCCGATGAATATATCAACGGCTATGAAAAGCATGGTCACTGGAAGGATACCGCCATCCTGCTGAAAGGAGAAGCGGTGTTCAGTCTGACCACCATGTTCCTGTCGATGTGGGACTATCTGATTAAAAAAGAGGGCGAGGACTACGCTGCCTACTACCCGGACAGCTGGGACGAGAATGCACAGGGTATCGTCCAGCCGTTTGCAGATAACCCGTTGGATGACGAAGCGGTGGGAGAAACGGTCTACCTCAACCTCATCAACAAGGCAAAACGTTATGTATACATCACGACCCCATACCTCATTTTGAGCAACGAGATGGTGACTGCGATGAACACCGCAGCAAAAAGCGGCGTCGATGTCCGCATCATCACCCCGCATGTGCCGGATAAATGGTATGTACACGCAGTATCCCGCAGCTACTACGAGATGCTGGTGGAAGCCGGTGTAAAAATTTATGAGTACACCCCTGGTTTTGTTCATGCAAAGACCTTTGTGGTGGATGACGAGTACGCGGTGGTCGGCACTATCAATCTGGACTACCGCAGTCTCTACCTGCACTTTGAGTGCGCTGCCTGGATGTACAAGGCATCCTGCGTGACCGATGTGCGGGACGACTTTTTAAAGACCCAGCAGATGAGCCAGGAGATTACCCTGGAAGAGTGCAGAAACATCTCCATCCCGCGCAGACTGGGACGTTCGGTCCTGCGTGTGCTGGCACCATTGATGTAACAAAGCAAAAGCAGGTAAGGAAACAAGAGTTTCCTTACCTGCTTTTTATGTTGCCCTTCGTCAGCTAAAACAGCTTGGTCAGATAGTCAGACAGAGCGGAGCTGTCGGTAAAATCAAAAAAGTCGTCCGCTTCAAAGCGGATGGTGCGGCTGGGTGTGCTGCTTCCCAGCATCCCGATGCGCAGCAGCTCATAATCCTCTCGGGTCAGCTCGTTGGCGCCTGCCTGCATTCCGCCGTGGTAGCTTTCTGTGCCGTTGGCGCTGGTGGAGTACAATCCGTCCTGCACCACTGCGCCGTCCTCCAGGCGAATAAAGCTTTCTTCCGTTTCGGTTCCCATCTCTCCTGCGTGGGTGATGACCGCTTTGTGATAGAGGATGGTTCCCTGACCGTTTTGATAGATGGAAAATTCCAGCTCAGGGGAGGGATTGGACACCGAAAAGCTGCCCAGCTCTTCGATGGAGTCACCCAAGCGGTAAACGATGCCCTGATAGCGCAGGTAGTCGTCGTACAGGAAAACCAGCTCATCAGCGCCGTCGCCGTCCAAATCCGCTAAAAAGGCACGTCCCATCTGCTCGCTCATCACCACATCGTCGGCAAGTTCATTCCATTTTGTAGCCCAGACCTCTGTAAAATCGTCGATCAGCTGTGAAGCAGAAGCCGCTTCTTCACTGTTTGGAGCAGCAGATTCCGCTTCGGTCGAAGTAGTGGGCGGCGGTTGTTGCTCCTTTTGCAGCTTGGAAGAGCAGCCTGCCAGAGCGACCAGCAGCGCAGCGCACAGCAGCAGGGAAAGAGATTTATTCAAATATGTTCGCATTATCATCCCTCCAGATGGAAATTTCTTTGGTACGATTTTATTATACCATATCCGTTCGGTGAAAAAAACAGAAGAAGGATGAACAAACTATTGTTTTTTCTCCCGCTCCAAAATCATGCAGCTCAAAGCAGGCAGCAAAATAAAGCCGCCGTTGCAGGCAGGGAAGCGGTCGTCGGCAAGGTTGTGGGAAAGCAGCAGACGGCAATCTGCAATCTTGTCGGCAGGGTAGCGGTACTCCCGATTGGAGAGATTGAGCAGCAGAATCAATTCTTCTCCCGCGCTGTCCCGCCGCGCCAGCGAAAAGATTTCGGGTTGGGTCTGCCCCGTTTCCCTTAATTAAAGATATTGTTGGGTAAAAAAGAAAGGTCAGTCGATTTTGCCGATGAAGCGGTAGTAGATTTCTACTTCCTGCTCACGGCTTCCGTCCTCGCCCTTGACAGCTTCGTGGACGGTTATTTTTTCAATTAGAGTGTTCAGAAGTTCGGCGGTCAGCTCCACAGGGTTGACATACTGTTTCATCAGGGCAATCCACTTTTCAGCATCCGCTGCGGTCTGTACGGCGGCTTCCATCGTTTCGTGAAGCTGTCTTATTTTTGTTTCAAGCTCCTTTTGCTCGTTCTGGTACTTCTCGGACAGCATATTGAAGTTATACTCGGTTATGCGTCCGGCAGACCAGTCCTCATACATTTTAGCAAACAGCCCGTCAACCTCGGCTTTACGCTTCTCTGCCTTTTTCAGCTCCGCAGCCTGCTTTTTCTTCGCAGAGTTTCTTTCCCTGTCGCTGGCATTGAGCAGGCGTTTCAGCAGCTTGTCCTCGTCTTTCTGTGCCAGCATAGACCAGTATTGCAGTCTTGCAAGCACATAGGCATACAGTACATCATAGCGGATATAGTGCATGGAACACTGGCGTAATCCCTGCCCGTTCTTGCTGCAATGGTAGTACCCGTATGGGTTCTTATTCTGCTTGTTTTCCCCATAGGCTAAAGACCATCCGCAGTCTGCACATTTTATCAATCCTGCGAAAATCTGTGTCGTACCGTTTCTGCGTTTCCTGCGTCTGCTTGCAATCAGCTCTTGAACTTTTTGGAACACTTCTTCGGAAATGATGGCTTCGTGGGTATTTTCCACACGATACCATTCTTCCTGCGGCTTCCGCACCTTTTTCTTGTTCTTGAATGAAATGTTGCTCTGCTTGTTGTGAACGCTGTGACCGATGTAGGTTTCCTCTTTCAAAATGCTCTTGACCTGTGCAATCGTCCACGCATAGGCTTTTTCTGCGGGCGCACCGGCGTAGATATTGGCGAAAGTCCCGTATCTTTCATAGTTCAGCCAGCCGGGGGTAGGTACTTTTTCCTCCACCAGAATCCGTGTAATGCTGGCGGCTCCACGCCCGTGTACAGCAAGGTCAAAAATCTTCTCTACAATCCAGCGTGTTTCCGGGTCGATCAGAAGATGACCTTTTTTGTCCGGGTCTTTTACATAGCCCAGCGGTGCATAGGCTCCATAGTGTGCGCCATTGGCAAATCTTGTGTGCATGGCAGCCTTGACCTTTTTGCTGGTCTGTCGGGCGTGCATTTCATTCAGGATGTTTAAGAACGGTGCAAGCTCGCTTTCTCCGTTGATGGTGTCCACATTGTCATTGATGGCAATGTAGCGTACTCCCTTGCTGGGGAAATAGATTTCCGTGTACTGACCGGTCAGGATATAGTTTCTTCCCAGACGGGATAAGTCCTTTGTGACAACGCAGTTGATTTTCCCGTCTTCGATGTCATCAATCATCCTTTGGAAACTTGGACGCTCGAAATTTGTCCCACTCCATCCGTCGTCAATGTACTCGTCTACAACGGTCAGCCCATGCTCTGCGGCATACTGTCTAAGCATCATGCGCTGGGTCTGGATACTGCCGCTTTCCCCCTGTAATTCATCGTCACGGCTCAATCTCAAATATAGTGCAGTGTTATAAATCGTTGTATTGTATGGTTGTTTCACGGTTAAAAATCCTCCTTCTAAAAGAAACAACCCACGCTTATACAATACTCGCTGGTACAAGTATATCATAAGCG